>Ga0247718_1000058_pt1 | contig 23055 bp, 25 predicted proteins | sample 21E_DmetaG_FD_189045 | JGI IMG/M metagenome (GOLD analysis project Ga0247718, IMG submission 189045) | Soil microbial communities from hillslope of Landscape Evolution Observatory, University of Arizona, Oracle, AZ, United States - 2-1-E_D | ecosystem: Engineered > Artificial ecosystem >...
TCTCCAAGAAGATCCGCAAGGAGATGGGAGAGATCGATCTTTCAGGAGACGCAGCGGATGCCTGGAACCGGTACCGCGCATACGCCGAGAGCCCGGGCACGTACACATTCCTTACGAAGGACGGCAAGCGGCTGCGGGTGAAGATCCGTACCGCTGCGTTCGAGGACGGTTCGTTCGTGCCGCTTCGCGTCGTGCCGGAAGGAAAATCCGAGACGGATTTCGCTTCGCTTCTTGCGCAAGGCTGGCGCTAGGACTGGAAGCCGCGCATCAGGGACTTGATCATCCCGCCGCCTTTCTTGACCAGGCTCTGCTCGCGCTTGCGGGCGCTCTTGAGTTCTGAGGCGACTTCGCTTACCGCCTTGTCGATCGCCTTCTCGATGCTCTCTTCTACCGCTTTGGCATAGAAGCGGTTGCCGTTCACGTCGAAATTGATGTCGGCGCGCCATATCCTGCCGTTCGCATGCGCCTCGCTCTCCTTGCCGAGATCGACGTACGCACGCGCGAGCTCGGCATCCTTCCCGCAGAATTTCCGCAACCCCTCAACCTTCCTGCGCGCGAGCTTGGTTATCGGTCCCGAGAGCTCGTAATTGCTGCCTTTGAAATGTATCTGCATATATCAGGAGGGTTAGGTCGTGATAAGAGCCGGGTCCGCAGACCCACGTGTCCGCCTACTCTACGGATTGGGGCGTAAAGGTATCGTGAAGGTACGCAATGATCGCTTCCGACTCGTAGAGCTCCGTCCCCCGCTCCTCGTCAACGAGGTACGGGGTCTGGAGTTTGCCGCCGCGTGCGATGAGCTCCTCTGCAACGCCGGGGTCCGCGATGTTGCGCTCGTTGAACTCAAGGTCGAGCATGGCTCCTTCGATGAGTACGCGCGCGCAGTACGGGCATCCGGTCTTTACGTAGAGGGTCAGCATGTAAGGTGGCTAGGCGGCTATACCTCTAGTGTAGCAAAGGTCCCGGGGCGCTTTCCCGTTGCCGAATTCGGGATTTCCGCTAGTATAGGAATGCCCTCCTTTCCGGAGGGCGGCTACCATTCCGCGGTAGCTCAGCGGTAGAGCGGTCGACTGTGGTACGTGTGTCCTTGGTATACTCAATTGTGTATGCCAGAGACACGAACCTATGCTGATCGTGCTGAGTACTTAAAGAAGGCGGTCTCGAAGCGACGCAAGAAGCTCCGGGATATGGCGCTTGAGTACGGTGGCGGTAAATGCATTGTGTGTGGATACGATCGATGTAAGCGCGCCATGGTGTTTCATCACCTTGACCCCGCGAAGAAAGATTTCGGTCTTTCGGTTCGAGGACTCACCAGGTCTTGGGACAAGATGCGCGCCGAACTCGAGAAATGTGTCCTCCTCTGTGCGAACTGCCACGCAGAAGTGCACGACAACATTACGCAGCTCCCTCGGCGGAAGCCAGGGATGAAAAGGAGGTGAATTGCTGGAAGCCCTCACGAGAAAGACGCGGGTAATCAGCAGCCAAGCTTTCCGAGCAATCGGATTGAAGGTTCAGAGACTATCCCTTCGGGGAGTACTGTCGCAAACGCGATAGGAAGCGCCTCCCGCCCCATGTTCCCTAGGAACAGGGCGATGATATAGTCCACCCTTTTCGGAAACGATAAGACACGTGTAATCGATTGGTCGCAGGTTCGAATCCTGCCCGCGGAGCAGATCAAAGAGCCCTTCAAGGGCTCTTTTGCGTTCTTCATATTCCTCTACCGCCCGTTGTGTATGATGGAAGCATATGAAGAAATACCTCATCCTCGCAGTAACGCTCGTCGTTATCGGCGGCATCATATACCTCGTCACGAAGCAGACGGAGACGACGTCCCAGGATCAGCCAACAGCCCTCTCCAGCACGTACCAGAATGCCGAGTACGGCTACCAGGTCTCGTACCCTGAGACCCTCACCGCCCGCGAATACGCAGGGGGCAACACCGCCTTCGGCACCCCGAACGGCGAAGGGTTCGATACGGTAGCCGAGGTCCGCATCGTTACGATCTCCGGCAGCGAAGGCGAGTCGCTCCAGGAAGCGGCTGCCCGCGAGCTCTCGAACCTCTGCGCTGCAGACGGTCCGTCGCAGAGCTTCTCCTGCACCGGACTCGACCGCATCCTTCCCTTCACCGCTGACAGCGGCCTCAAGGGATACGAGCTCTATCTGAAGGCCGAGCTTCTTGATATCCCTTCCGGAGAGAAGACCGCGTACCGCAAGGGGCCGTACTACGTCTTCCCGCTTGCGGTATCCGCCACCATGGGCCGCGCGCTCGTTGTGCATCCGGCGCTCAACATTGCGGCAGAGGAAGCGGACGTCGCGACCATCCGCAGCATCGCGCGCTCCGTAATCGTTACGGAGGCGACGCCATCATCTGAATCGGTCGAGGCGTACGTAGCAGCGAACATCTCCACCCTCTCCACCATGCCCGAGGTGCTCGGCGGCACCTTCTACGTAACCGCGATCGAGGCTGCAGACGGCAGAGGCACGGTCTCGTACGAGGACGGCCACAACGCATACACCGCCGACTTCACGTATTCGTTCCGCTCGGACGGCACGGTGTCGATAGATTCGTTCACGGTCAAGGAATAGGAAAAGGCGGCCTTCGAAAGAAGGCCGCCCTCGTTTCCGACCTACCCCCGCCGGCGCATGCGGCGCTTCATGCGGCGAACCGCGCGTTCGCCGGCCGTGCGAGACTTGATGTTCGACCGCAGCGGCCGCGCAGCGATCTCGTCCGGCTGGCGACGCGCCGTCTTCGGCACGAACGCCATGCGCAGGTTCACCACGGTCACGAGCTGGAACAGCGTGCGCGACGTGGGGACCTTGGTCTCGCCGTACGCGAACCGGCTCACGGTCTGCGGCGACAGGTTCGCCTCGCGGGCGAGCTCGTCCCAGGACAGTCCGGTCTCCTTCGCGGAGTTCCAGACGATGCCCCGCAGGTCCTCGATGAAGTCCTGATAGGTGTAGTCGGGTTGTGGAACAACTTTCAACGCGTGCACTCTTTCCCCTCCGGGTTGCGTTTGCCTATTTAAATATTAGCACATTTCGTATCTAAGTCAATATTTGCGTCTTCAACGTGGTAGTCCCCGACGCTTGTACGCCGCAACCCTCCGAGCGTCGCCGGGTACCCGAGCTTCTGTCCGAATGCCTCCGCAAGCGAACGGATGTACGTACCGCTCCCTACCGCAAAGCGCACGGTTACGCGCAGCCGGTCTCGCTCATGCTGCATCCCGAGGAGCTCGGCCTCGCGCACCTCCATAGCGCGCACTGGAGTTGCGACGTCCTCTCCCCTGCGCGCTTTCTTGTAGAGCGGCACGCCGTCCTGCTTGATGGCCGAATACTTGGGCACCGGAAGCTCCTGCGTACCTACGAGTGAGGACAGCGCTTCCTGCACTGCCGCTTCCGCGAGATCCGGGACCGGAACCGTTTCGAGCACCTCGCCTTCAAGGTCTCCCGTGCTCCGGCGTTCCCCGAGGATGATCTCGGCCTCGTACGTCTTCGGGAGCTTGAGAAGCGATGCGAGCCGCTTCGTGCCCTTGCCGACACCGATAAGCATGAGCCCGGACGCGAGCGGATCGAGCGTCCCTGCGTGCCCCATCTTCCGGATGCCGAGCTTCCGGCGCAGGCGCCGTATCACGTCAAAGGAAGTGATTCCTTTGGGTTTATCGACGAGCAGTATCTCTCCGTCCATAGGAGAGACTCTAGCAGAGCGAAGCGCTTAGCGCGCGTTCTTGCCGCCGCGCGCCTTGTTCGAGGTACCGGCGCCGCCCTTGTGATCGACGCGGCCTGCTTTGCCGCTGCCGTTCGGGCCCTGACGCTTCAGTACTTCGCGCACCTGGCTGCCGGTCTGTGGATGCTGTATGCCGTGTGCCATACCGGTACTAAAGCAGGACAGAGCTGAGCGCACCGTGAAGCGAGCGCGCTCGTCGCTGTCTGCGCACTCTCAACGAGCGAATAGCTACTGGTAGAGGTGCTTCTTCGCAGGGCACTTGCACGGCATGCAGTGCTCGCGGCAGTACTCCTCGCCATAGTCGTACGTAAGCTCGGTGCCGGGCTCGACCGTCTTGATCGCCATCACGTACACGCGCCCTCGATGGATCTCCGTCTCGCAGTTCGGCTCGCAGGAATGGTTGATGTAGCCAGCCTTGTTGCTGCTCGGCTTGCCGTCGATGGTCTTGTGCTTTGAGATCTCGAACAGGTACTTGCTGCGGCTCGTGTCTGCCTCCTCTTTCGAAAGGACGCGACCCACGTATTCAATGACACACGCACCCTTGGGGATGCGTTCGTCTGCGAAGAGGCCGAGTCCGGTACTCGAGCGCTTCACCCTAAGGGCGAACCCGCCCGGAACGTACTTTCCTCGTTTTTGCATATCACCCCATACTACGGCCTACCCTCGTCGCGTAGCAAGGGAAACGCACTTCATGTAGGCTTCATGAGAAAGCCGTAGATTCATAGGTATCCCATGCCCACACTCTCTTTCCCCTCTCCGCGCACCCTCCTCATCTCAGCGGTGCTCTTCCTCGCGTATCTCATAACGGCGCAGGCCTCCCTGTACCTCTACCAGTCCATACCGACGGCGCCGGCGCTCCTCTGGCCGGCCTCCGGCATCGCGCTCGCCGGCATCATCCTCGGCGGGTTCTCGCTGTGGCCGGCGATCTTCCTTGCCTCCCTCGTGCACCAGGTGCTCTACGGAGGTCCGCTCCTGCTTACCATCGCGCTCGTGCTCGCGAACACGCTGCAGCCGGTGGCGGCAGCGTGGCTCCTTCAGAAGGCCGGGTTCCGCGGCTCCTTCTCGTCCGTGCGGCACACGGTTGCGTTCATCCTCGTCGCCACCCTCGCCACCCTTATTGTGCCGCTCGCAGGGACCGTAGCGCACATGCTCTCTGCAACACCGCTCCCGAAGGAATTCTCCGAAGCCTTCATGCCGTGGTGGATCGCGCAGGTGGTCTCCGCGATGGTGATAACGCCGCTCCTGCTGCGCTGGCTCCCGAGCTTCACCTTCCATCGGCCACGCATCATCCTGCTTGAGTCGTGGCTCTCCATGGTCACCCTCGGCCTGATCGCGCTCTTCCTGTACTGGACCCCGGTCCGCGACTTCGCCGGCATCCCGGTGGTCTATCTCATCCTGGTGCCGTTCCTGTGGATCGCGCTCCGCATCGGGCCGCGCTTCATGACGCTCGCCATCTTCCTCAATGCGACGCTCGCGCTCGGCGGGACCGCGTATACCGTGCTCGGAGACGGCGCGCTTGCGGACCTCGGCTACGCGCTGCTTCAGACGCAGATCTTCGTGATCATGCTCTCCTACATCTTCCTCCTCCTCGTAGCGATCGCCGAAGAGCGCAAGGATACGGCGAACGACCTGCGCGAGAACGTGCGGCGCCTCGAGGACGCGATCGAGCGCATCCGGCGCGAGGACGAGGCAAAGAGCCGCTTCATCGCGACGCTCGCCCATGAGCTGCGCAACCCGCTCGCGCCGCTCATGTCCTCGCTTGAGATCATGAAGCTCGAGCAGCCGGACCGGAAGACGGCCGACATGGTCGATGGCATGACCGAGCACCTAAAGACCATGCGCCACCTCCTTAACGACCTCCTCGACATATCGCGCATCACCCGCGAGAAGCTCACGATCCGGAAGGAGCGGACCGACCTACTCGGCGTCGCCGCGCGCAGCATCCGTACAGTGCGCCCGCTGCTTGACGAGCGCGACCACACGCTCCTCACGGACTTCCCCGACGAAGCCGTACTGCTTGAGGGCGATCCGGTCCGGCTCGAGCAGATCTTCGTGAACCTCCTTAACAACGCGGCGAAATACACCGAGCCCGGAGGCACCATCACCTTCTCCATTCGCGTTACCGGATTCGAGGTCCTGGTAACGGTGCAGGATACCGGCATCGGCATGGACGAGCGCCTCCTGGAGCACGTGTTCGAGCCGTTCTACCAGATCGAGCAGCCCGGCAAGCTCCTTGCGGGCCTCGGCATCGGCCTGTCGCTCACCAGGAACCTCGTCGAGATGCATGGCGGCCGCATCGAGGCTACGAGCGAAGGCGTCGGGCGCGGCAGCACGTTCATTGTCCGCCTACCGCTTACCAGCGGCGATGTGCTTCATGAAGAGCTCAGGCATACTAATGATACTCAGACTATGGAAACCGGACTGAAGATTCTCGTGGTGGACGACAACCGCGCAGCGGCAGATGCGCTCGCGAAGCTCCTTGCACTGCGCGGCCATCGCACGCACGCCGTATACGCAGGCCAGGAAGCGATCGATACCGCGCCTGCGCACGCGCCTGACGTCATCCTGCTTGATATCGGCCTTCCAGACATGGAGGGCTACGAAGTGGCGCGCACGCTCAAGGAACTCGGCGTGACCGCAACCCTCGTGGCGCTCACGGGCTACGGACAGGAATCCGATATCCGCAAGGCGGAGAAGGCCGGGTTCGCGCATCACCTCACGAAGCCCGCGGGCCTCGCAGAGATCGAGGAGATCCTGCATACCCTGAAGCCCGAGTAGCGGTTGCTATACTGTGCGGGATGGAGAAGTTCCCGCACGCCAACGATAACGAGCCACGCTTCACCGAGCGCTCGCTCGATGCCGTACTCAACCTCGCGAAGCTCGAGTCCATGAGGCGCGTGGTACACGAGGCGCTCCGTGCGCAGGCAGACCTCGCGACCGAAGAGGACGTGCGCGCCGCAGAAGGCGCCTATGAGAAATTCACCCTGGCCGAAGTCGTCGCCATGATCAACGCGAGCAATGAGGCGCTATGGCGCGGAAGCCCCCTCCTCTATCGCGTGCTGGCCGAGCGCATCGAAGAATACCGGCGTACGGTTGACTGAAAAACCCCGAGAGTTCCTCGGGGTCTTTCTTACTTAAGCGCGCTCCACATCTTGGGATCCGAGCCGCCGTCGATCTTGAAGACCGCGACGCCCGCGACCCCGAGCCGCTTCGCGAGATCCACCTTCTGCTTGATGGCGCCGGCATCGCTCCAGGTGAGGTACTGCACGGGCGCCTGGCGGCCTTCCTTCTTCACGAGCGCAAGCGCTCCCGCTGCGGCGAGGTTCGCGGAGCTCGTGCCGCGCGGCGCGAGCCGTGCAAGCTCCGCCTGGCTCGGCAGGGACTTGTTCTGGTCCTTGGGCACGTAGGTGAAGGACATCTCGCCTGCGGAGTTGCGCTCCGGGGTTATCTTGAGCTTCTTAGCGAGGTCCGTGGCGTACTTCGGGTTGAACGCCTCCATCTTGATGTACCCGTAGCCGACGCCCGTGGTATTCGGCATCACCTGGTAGATGTAGCCGTACGTGGGGATGCCGATCACCATCTTGCGCGTATCGATATCCTCGCCCATGTAGTCGACCACCTTCTCGACCCACTCTACGTCCGCGACCGGCGCGTACACGTCATTGGTCTTGCGCGCCGCAGCATTGAGCTCGACGTCCGCGGTCTGCTGGTCGTACGTCATCACCTTCACGCGGTCGCAGTGCTTGTTGATCTCCGGGAGATCGTTCGCGTACTCGATGCCCGGGGGCGGCGTGCCTGCATAGCGCGCCGAGAGCGGCATGCGCGCTTCGATGGTGCAGGAGAGGTGCTTGCCGTCGAGCTCCTCGGAGAGCTCCTTCAGGAAGGCGGAGAAATGGGGGCGTGTCTCGGCGAGCTTGCCCTCGTAATCGATATCGACGCCGTCGAAGTCGCGCTTTTCCACTTCAGCGACGATCGCGGCGATGTGCGCAGCGCGGCGCGCAGGGTCCGAAAGCACCGCGTGGATGGTGTTCGTGTCGCTCCACATCACCGTAGGCACGACGCGGACGCGCTTCTTGTCTGCGGCCTTGATAAGGCTCTGCCAGTTCTTTCCCTCGATCTTGAGCGTATCGGCGAGGGTGCCGTCCGTGCGTACCGAGTACGCGAACGGATTGATCTCTTTCATCGTGGAGAGATTCTTCTTCGCATCCTTCGTGCCCGCATCGGTGCGCCAGTACGGTATCCAGCCGGAAACCTCGAGCTTGCCTGCTGCGGCGGCAGGAAGCGGCAGCGCGCTCATAAGGAGCGCCGCCATGATAACGGGGGCGAAGGTGCGGGTGATGGTCATACTGGAAGTCAGTATACCAAACGGATGAAGGCCCGCGCTCTTACGAGCGACGGGCCTTCATGAAGGAGATGCATCTATGCGTTAGCGTGCCGCGAAGGAAGGTTCGGCGAACATCGCCGCGAGCTCTGCCTGCGTGGTCGGCGGATCGGACATGTCGACCGAGCCTACGACGGTGATGGATACACCACCACACACCCCGAGGGCAACGGCCGGATTAACCGCGCGTCCATCAACGTACACCCTATCCTCGGTGGGAAGAAGAATATCGATCTTCTTCGTCCAACGCTGATGCATGGTGTCCGCGATGATGCGGTATCCGATCAGATGTTCGACCTCGCTAAAGCGGCAGGACGGAGTATCCATCCCTGCGCGCTCCACGCGAATCACGGTTCCGAACGGGAGTTCGGCCGCCATATCGCGGGATCGCGCCGCCACCACCTCAGAAATCGAGGCCATGCCGCTCGCGGTGACGAAAGGGTTAGCGTCCGTCTGTCCGGGAACAGCATTGTAAGCGGTCATGCTCACCGTGTAGGTCTGGGCCGCCTCAAGAGAGGTGGCCAGACGTTTGGAAGGCTCGTCAGAGACCTCCTGCTGGCTCGCTACCGGCGCGGAAAGCGTTTCCGCATATGCCGGAGCACCTGCACTACCCGGGAGGAACAAGAAGCCCATGAGGGCTGCTACTGCTATAACTGGCATAAATGCAAAACCGCCCTTGCGGACGGCCTTACAAGGCCCATAGTAGCAGACTTGACATTCAGTGTCAAGAGCGGTGAAGCCATTTCTTCATGTTGCCAGGGTCCCCTTCTTCATGAAGTCAAGGCCCGTAATTCACTTGAAAAATGGCCTAGATGCTGTATTTTAAAGCCATGAGCGAGCACAAACGCAAGACGCGGAAGCTCTGGTTCCGGGCCAAGGATTACGGCTGGGGCTGGCACCCGGTTACCTGGCAAGGATGGGCCGTAACGGTGCTTTTCGCCCTCCTCTATACCTTCACCTTCCTCGTATTCTTCGGGTGGATCGGCCCGGCCGAAGAAGCGGGCGTAGAGGCCCGGGACCTCGTCTTCGGGGGCCTCGAGTTCCTGGCGATCGTTGCCGCACTCACCTATACCCTCTTCCGGATCTGCACCCGCTACGGCGAGAAGCCGGAGTGGCGCTGGGGCCGGAAGCGCTAGGCTTCATTCGCTGTTCAGAGGGCGTGGGTCAGAGTACGGGCATTAGCCCGCTAGCATACCCGTACATGAACGCACATGACCTTATCAAAAAGCAGCACCAGGAGGTTGCCGATGCGTACGCATCTTTCAAGACTGCTCCTGACGATGATCGCAAGGAGGATCTTGCGAAGAAGATTCTTACCGACCTTACTGTTCACGCTGCTATCGAGGAGGAGCTCTATTACCCTGCTCTTGAGGATGCTGGCGAGGAGGAGATGGTCGAGGACTTCAAGAAGGACCATAACGAGATGAAGCTGCGGGTAGCGGCGCTCACCGTCATGGACGAAGACTGGAAGGGCTATGACGAGCGCATGGCCAAGCTCATGGACTCCGTCATGGCGCACGTCGCGGTGGAAGAGTCAGACGAGATGCCGCGCGCAGAGGAGATCCTCGGCGACACGAAGCTCGAGGAGCTCGGTACGCAGATGGAGGCCCGCTCAAAGGAACTCCAGCAGTCGACCATGCAGCGGCTCTGGGCGGCAGTGCCGAAGCCCTAAGAAAAACCCCGGGGAATCCCGGGGTTTTTCCTACCAGGAGAGCTGCCCTCCCGTCTTGTACTCCGTGACGCGGGTCTCGAAGAAGTTCTTCTCCTTGTTGAGGTCCACGGCCTCGCTCATCCAGGTGAACGGGTTCTCCACGTTGTACTGCTTCGGAAGCCCTACGGACTGGAGGCGACGATCGGCGATGTGCTCGATGTACTGCTTGAAGCCGTCCGCGTTCATGCCGAAGATGCCCTTCGGGAACACTTCGGTTGCGAAGGTGTACTCGAGCTTCACCGCGCGCTTGATGAGGTCGATCACATGCGCCTGGAACTCCGGGGTCCACAGCTCCGGCTGCTCCTCCTTGATCGCATTGATCATGTTGATGCCGAAATTGAGATGCTGCGACTCGTCGCGCATGATGTACTGGATCTGCTCTGCGGCGCCCGTGAGCTTGTTCTGGCGCTGGAAGCCGAACATCACGGCGAACGACGAGTAGAAGAAGATGCCCTCGAGCACCAGGGAGAACACGATGAGGTTCTCGAGGAACTTCTGGTCGTTCTCGAACGTACCGGTCTTGAAGTCGTCCGCGAAGATGCCCTCATTGAGGGAAAGGACCATGTTGTCCTTGTTGTAGATGGCGTCCATCTCCCGGTACATGTTGAAGATGCGGGACTCGTCCATGCCGAGCGACTCCACGATGTACTGGTACGCATGCGTGTGGATCGCCTCCTCGAAGCCCTGGCGCAGGAGATACATGCGGCACTCCGGGCTCGTGATGTGCTTGTACAAGGCGAGCACCACGTTATTGGCCGCGATCGAGTCCGCGGTCGTGAAGAAGCCGAGCACGGTCTCGAACGCCTTCCGCTCGTCCTCGGTAAGCGCGGTCGGGCTCTTCCACTGCTCGATGTCGCGCTGCATCGAGATCTCGGTCGGGAGCCAGTGGTTGGCGTTTCCGGCCATGTAGGCGTCCCATGCGAACGTATGCCGCATCGGGTAGAGCTGCATCACGTCGGCGTCGCCGCCGTTGATGATCTTGCGGTTGTTAATGTTGACCGGAGCGGCACCTTTGTTGATCGGCATATCGTTCGTTGGTTAGTCCTATAAGTCAGCGTTTCTCGCTACGCCTCGCACGATTCGCACACGCCTGATTCCTCGCCCGCGGCGACACGCGCCATCTTCGCCTTCCACTCGTCCGGAGAGAATCCTGCCGGCACGCTCACCTCGGCGACCACCGCTTCCGCTACCGGCGCATTCACCACCTCCTCGGCTGCCGCGACGGCTGCCGCAAGCGGTGCGCCTGCACCGCGCGTATGGGTCGAGCCGTACTCGCTTGTCGAGACCGTGGACTTCTCCACCTGCGACGCGCCGAGCGTGCGGAGGTAGTAGGTGGTCTTGAGGCCCATCTCCCAGGCCATGAAGTACACGTCCGAGAGCTCGCGGCCCGAGGTGCCGTTGTAGAAGATGTTGAGGGACTGCGACTGGTCGATCCACTTGCCGCGGCGTGCTGCCGCCTCGACGAGCCACTTGCCGTCGATCTCGAACACCTCCTTGTACTTGTCCTTGAGGGCCTGCGGGATCTCGTCGATAGCTTGGATGCTGCCGTCGAAGTACTTGATCTTGTTGAGCATCCCGATGCTCCAGAGCCCCGCCTTCTTCAGGTCCTCGACGAGGTACTTGTTCACCACGACGAACTCCCCTTCCTTGTTGCTCTTCACGTAGATGTTCTTGTAGATCGGCTCTACGCACGGGATGCAGCCCACCAGGTTCGCGGTAGATGCGGTCGGCGCGATCGCCATGGTGTTGCTGTTCCTCATGCCGTGCTCCTTTACGTGCGCGCGTACCGGCGCCCAATCTAGCTTGCCGCCCCGGCGCACCTTGATCTCCTCGCCGCGCTCCTTCTCGAGCAGGTCGATGGTGTCCTGCGGGAAGATGCCGCGGTCCCACTTCGAGCCCTTGTACGAGGAGTAGGTGCCGCGCTCCTTCGCGAGCTCAGACGAGCCCATGATCGCGTTGTAGGCGACCACCTCCATGCTCTCGTCCGCGAACGCAAGCGCCTCCGAAGAGTCGAACTGGATGCCGAGCATGTAGAGGGCATCATGGTAGCCGCGCACGCCGAGGCCTACCGGTCGATGGCGGGTGTTGCCGCGCTTGGCGTCCTCCGTCGGATAGAAGTTGAGGTCGATCACGTTGTCGAGCATGCGGATCGCGGTCTTGGTGACGCGGGCTACGAGCTCGTGGTCGAATCGCGCGACGCCGTTCTCGCCAGGCGTCACGAACTTCGCGAAGTTCAGCGAGCCGATCGTACAGACCGCGGTTTCCTCGTTGTTCGTGTTGAGCGTGATCTCGGTGCAGAGGTTCGAGTTATGCACCACGCCCGCATGATCCTGCGGGGAGCGCACGTTCGACGGATCCTTCCAGGTGATCCAGGGATGGCCGGTCTCGAAGAGCATGCCGATCATCTTCCTCCAGAGGTCCTGGGCCGGGATGCGCTTAAAGAGCTCCATCTCGCCGCGGTCCGCCTTCGCCTCGTACTCGAGGTACGCCTTCTCGAAGGCCGCGCCGTAGATATCGGTGAGCTCCGGCACCTCGGAGGGCGAGAACAGGGTCCACATGCCGTTGTCGCGCACGCGCTTCATAAAGAGGTCCGGGATCCAGTTCGCGGTATTGATGTCGTGGGTGCGACGGCGCTCGTCGCCCGTGTTCTTACGAAGCTCGAGGAAGTCCTCGATATCGAGGTGCCAGGTCTCGAGGTACACGCAGCCTGCGCCGCGGCGCTTGCCCGAGCGATTGATCGCGATGTTCACGTCGTTCGCGATCTTCAGGAACGGCACGATGCCCTGGCTCGGCACGCCCGTGCCCTTGATGAAGGAACCCATGGCGCGCACCTTGCTCCAGGACGTGCCGGTGCCTCCCGACCACTTCAGGTACTGCGCGTTGTCCGAGATGGACTTGAAGATGCCGTCGAGCGAGTCCGGCACCTCGTTGAGGAAGCAGTTGGAGAGCTGCGCCTTCTTCGCGCCCGCCTGGAAGAGCGTGCGGCCGCCCGGTGTGTAGAGGAAATTGGACAAGACGTCATAGAACTCGAGCGCCACGCGCTCGCGGTCCTCCGGCTTCTCGGCGATCGCAAGGCCCATGGCAATGCGCATCCAGAGCATCTGCGGGGTCTCCAAGGGGCGCTTCGCCTTCGGGTCCTCCATGCAGTATCGCGAGATCATGATCTCAAGGCCCATGTACTCGAACAGTTTATCGTTCTCCACCTTCATGGCGCGCGCGAGCTTGGCGAGATCGAACTCCGCCATGCGCTCGTCGAGGTTCCCCTCGGCGACGAGCTGCTGCATGTTGCGGACGAACACCTTCTCATGCGCATCGAGCGGATTCTTGCTGTCGTACTCGGCGCCGAACACCTCGCCGTAGAGACGGGAGAGGAGGAGCTGGGCGGCGAGCTTCGAGTAGGCCGGGTCGCGCTCGATCATGGAGCGCACCACCATGATCAGGGCCTTGTTCACCTCCGCGGTGGTCATGCCCTCGTAGAGCTCGTACTTGAGCTGCGTAAGGATCATGTCGACATCGATCATGCCCTCGCCGTATTCCTTGGCGAGCTTCTCGAGGGTCTGGCGGATCTTCGTCTCGTTGAAGCGCTCCTCCTTGCCGCTCGCGGTCTTGATGAGGAGGCCGCCCTCCTCGATCTTCTCGACGGTCTCCTGCTTCTCCGCTTCGCGGATCTTGGTGTGCTCGTAGCGGTAGACGATGTAGAACTTCGCCACCTTCAGGTGCCCGGCCTCCATGAGCGCGAGCTCCACGAGGTCCTGGACATGCTCCACGCTCGGCACCTGCTCCTCGCCGAACTTCGCTTCGATATCCGCCACGACGCGGGACGTGAGCGCTTCAAGGGCGTCCTCCATCACCCCGACCTCCGCATGCGCGAACGCCTTGCGCATTGCATCAGTAATCTTCGTCGTATTGAAGTCGACGATGCTCCCGTTCCGCTTCCTGACCTGCTTCATATTGTGGTAATCCCGTAGGTTACGCCGCACCTTAATAAGTCAGCCTGTGCTCATGCGCTAGCAGGGATCGCTCCATCTCAGGCGCGCTCCGGGGTGCCGTGGCACTGGTCCTCCGCTTCCCTGACTGCATTCGGCTGTGTTGTTCCCTTATGATACTCGTCTTCATCTGAATTCCCGCTGTGCATAAGCCAGTACGAAACATTCCCCGGATGCCGCAAGACACAACTTTGAAATACGGCTTAGCTACAGGCTCCTTTTCGGCCTCACACTGTCTTCCTTGTTCGTTCATGAAGGCTTCATGCTCTAATACGTAGAGTTTTCGTACACCTTAGCCATAACTCCGTTTCCCATGCGTATCCTAATCGTTGAAGACGAGACCAAGCTCGCAGAGGGCCTCAAGCGCGGTCTCGAATCCAAGGGCTTCGCCGTAGACTGGATCGCCGAGAGCGAGAAAGCGAAGACCCGTATCCTCCTCTACCGCGACGAGTACGACCTCATCATCCTCGACCTCATGCTTCCAGGCATCGATGGCGCCACCATCACCCGCGAGGCCCGCAAGGAGGGCGTGAAGACCCCGATCATCATCCTCACCGCCCGCGACGAGACCGAGTTCAAGGTCGAGCTCCTCAACTCGGGCGCCGACGACTACATCGCCAAGCCCTTCTCCTTCGAGGAGCTCGTCGCCCGCATCAACGCGGTGCTGCGCCGCCCGGAGCAGAATCTCCCGGCTACCATGACCGTGCGCGACATCGAGCTCGATACCGCGGCGCGCACCGTGACGAAGGACGGGAAGCCCGTCTCGCTCACCCTCAAGGAGTACTCCCTGCTCGAGTACTTTATGCGCCATCCGGATGAGGCACTTACCCGCGAGAGCATCCTCGACCACGTGTGGAGCTTCGACTTCCCTGGCTTCTCGAACGTTCTTGATGTACACATGAAGAACCTTCGCAAGAAGCTCGACACCTATGACGACGCACCCCTCTTTGAGACCATACGTGGCGTGGGCTACCGACTTAATCGATAAGTACCGGTTCAATCCGTACTACAAGACCACGACGCATGTCGTGGGCATGCAGACGCTGCTCGGGGTGATCAAGATCGCGCTCTTCCTGTTCGCGATCTACTACATCCAGAAGCACGCGGTGGAGATCGTGAACGCGTACTTCGGCACGGGAAGCCAAGCGGCGCTCGCGATCGCGGGCTCCGTCGAAACGCTCCTGTTCGAGACCTTCGTATTCCTGCTCGCGGTCCTGATCGCACTCAATGTCGCCTTCGGGTTCCTGATCTCTCGGTTCGCGCTCTACCCAGCCCGGAGCTCCCTGCAGTTCCAGAAGCGCTTCATCGGCAACATCGCGCACGAGATCCGTACCCCGCTTGCGATCATCAAGACGAATACCGAAGTGGCGCTGTTCGATGAGAAGCTCCCTGCGCATGTGCGGGAGACCTTCACCGACACCATCGTGGAGCTCGACCGCATCTCGGAGACCATCAACAACCTGCTCTCGTTCGACACGCTCACCCGCCCGCGCAGGATCGAGATGATCGCGACGGACCTGGGCGCGATAGCCGAAACCTGCCTCAAGCGGCACCAGGCGCTTGCGGATTCCCGGGGCGTCGCGCTTGTCGCCAAGATCGGCGACGCGCGCATGGTGCATGGCAACGGCGTCGCGCTCGAGCAGGTGGTGACGAACCTCGTCAAGAACGCCATCAACTACACCCCGAAGGACCAAGGCGGCACCGTGACCGTGCGCATAGGCAGAAGCGACGACCCTCGGTGCATCGAGCTCTCCGTGAAGGACACCGGCATCGGCATCGAGCAGAAGGATCTCTACCATATCTTCGAGCCGTTCTACCGGGGCGATACCTCGCGCGCGCGCGGCATCGGCACGGGCACCTCGGGACTCGGGCTCGCTATCGTGAACGAGATCGTGCGGCTGCATCGCGGTTCCGTCGCTATCGCAAGCACTCCGGGCGCGGGCACCGAGATCACGATCACGCTTCCGAAAGCGAAGGGGCAGGATCTTCCTGAGCCCCTTGCCGACAACAGCGGCACGAACGCCATCTCCGTCGACTTCTCCTAACGCTTCATGAATCCGTTCATCATGGATTCAGCGTCTCTTCCCTATCCTGTTCAGCATGAGGAGCGATACGGAGCGCATGCGTGCGGCTCCTATCACCGCCTCATCTGTTCTTTCCTCTAATTATTTACGCCGCGCAGCTCCAGGGAGAGTCTGCACGGCATACAAGGTAGGAAAGATCCTTACCAGACGCTAACCCGAGAAGCGCCTGTATGATACGGAAGAAGCATAAGGATTGATTGCCGGGGCCGCGCCACGTTAACCGTGGAGCGGCCCCGGCTCGTATAAAATCTCTGCAATACAATTTGACTTCTGTCTATAACTGACCTAATGTCGCTAAGGATTGAACCCATCAGCAGAAGGATTTAGACGATGGAAATGGATCAGATTCTGGGAGTTCTCGGCGGCATTGCGCTCGCCGTGGCCTTTTTCTGGATCCTCTCTCGCTTTCGGCGTAAGAGGGCCAACGAACCCCCCCGGGAGGAGCCCTATGGGGAGCCCTCCCGAGAGGAGCCAGAACAGGAGGTGGGACGCTTTGTCGAACCCGCTGCCGATCCGGTCATGACTGAGGAGCAGCTCAGGGCCGACCTCGCGAAAGCGCAGACTGCTCAGGAGTTCTATGCGGTCTACAGCGAAGCCGATACGGGCTCAGGCATCGAGCGAGAAGCCATCAACGGCATGCTCGCTGCGGTCCGCAAGGACATCGCCGACGCGACAAGCGTCCGCGAATGCGAGCTGGCTCTCGAGCCCATCGACGGTCGCGAGCTGATCGGCGCAGACGCCGTGCGGAAGGAGGCGTTCGAGAAGATCCTCTCGCTCACCACTTCCGCTTCCGACGTTCGCGAGCTCTACGACTCGTACACGAACCAATACAACGACGAGACCTTCGCGAATCGCATCGCGGAACGCTTCGTCGAGCTGGCGCGTGTCGAACTCGCCAAGGCGGCCACGTTCGACGACTGCATGGACTTGATCGACAACACGCTTCCCAGCGATGCGATCGGGTCCAGCGATGACGTCGTGAACGACGCCTACGACAAGGCCCTGACGCTGGTCTCGACCACGGAGGAGGCGCTGGAGTTCTACGACCAGTACCAAGGCTACGACGACGAAGACGAGTTTCCGGACCAGATCCTGATGCGCGCGCTCGAGCTCGCCCAGGACGCGGACGATGCTGCCGAAGTCTGTGAGCAGGCCGAGAGCGGCTCGGAAATCGAGCGGCTATCTGCCCTGCGGCAGATCGAGCTCTCGACAACCGTCGAGGAGTGCCAGTCCATCTGGGACAACCTCGGCATCGACCACGAGTACGGCCAGAAGGCCATCGTGCGTGCCGCATCGATCATCAGCTCCTCTGATGTCGGCGGAACTTCCGAACCGCAGGCATCCTGACGAACCTTCACTTCGGGCCCGCGCATGCGCGGGCCCGATTCTTTATATACAAAAGGCCCGCCGCAGTTTCCCGCGACGGGCCGAAGGTTCAGTCACATTGTAGAAGGAGTCGCCTTAGCTCTTCGCGTCCCCGGTTCCGGAAGCGGCGGGAGCGGTCTCCGCGGGCGCCGTCTCGGCGGCCGGGGAGGGTTCGGGCGTGGGTTCCGCGGCACCCGCACTGGGCACAGGGACGTCGAGCGAACGCGGGAACTCCACGAACTTCTTGACGTCGATGCCCAGCTTGTCGGCCGCGGCTTCGATGACCGGACCGAGGCCGAGAGCTTGCGCCCTCTGCCACAAAGCGAACATCGTTTCAGCGGGCTGGTGAGCGAAGCGGCCGAGAACGGACCTGCCGTCCTGGCCGACGTTGCCGCCGCCCAGGTCGACGATCTTGATCTCGTCGATGTTGCCGAGACCCTCGCCGATGGCCTTGGCCATCGGGCCCGAAGCACGCTCGAGCGCGATACCGACGGCATCGATGACCGGAGGCAGGGCCTCGAGGATCATCAAGAACCGTCCGGATTCGTCCAGTTGCTTCAGCGCTTCGGCCTTGGCCGCGAGGGCCTCGGCCAGCTTCAGCTCACCGACGGCCTTCGCCTCGAGTTCAGCCTGCGTACCCGCCGCGGTGGCGAGCAGTTCGGCCTTGCGGCCTTCGGCCTTGGCGACGAGTTCCGCCTGATCGGCTGCGGCTGCGGCCTTGCGGCCCTCAGCTTCAGCGGTCATGCGGGCCTGTTCGCCCTGGCCCTGCTTCTCGGCCTTGATGCGGGCCGCCTCGCCTTCTCGCTCGGCGGCTTCGCGTTCGGCGTCGGCGCGGATGATCCGCGCCTCCTTCTCCTTCTCGGCCGGCACGACGACGGTAGCGTGTTGCTCCGCCGCGTTACGCCGCGCACGAACCTCCTCGAGGCCGATCTGCGCCTCGACCTGTGCCTGTTCGGCACCGACCGCGGCGGTGTTCAGCTCCTTGTTGCGTTCGGCTTCGGCGATCTGGGCCGCGATCGGGATCATGGCCTGGCGGGCCTTGACCTCGGCTTCGTTGTCGGCGATGGCGATGTCTCGCTCGCGCTGAGCGTCCGAGACGGCCTGGTCGGCCTTCGCCTTCGCGGTTTCGCCTTCCTGGCGCGCCGCGGCCGACTTGATGTCGGTCTCGCGTTGCGCTTCGGCCTCGCCGATGGCCGCGTCGCGGACGACTTCCGCCGTCCGCTTCTTGCCCAGCGACTCGATGTAGCCACGGGTGTCATTGATGTTCTGGATCTTCAGGACATCGACGCCCAAGCCCATCTTGGCCAGATCAGCGCCCGCTTCCTCGAGAACCTTCGACATGAAGGCCTGTCGGTCGCTGAGCAGCTCCTCCACCTGCATGGTGCCCACGATCGCCCGGAGGTTGCCCTCCAGGGTCTGCTTGGCCACCTCGGTGATCTGTCTGTCGTCCTTGCCCAGGAACCGCTCGATGGCGAGGGGGAGCACGTCCTCCTCCGAGCGGATCTTGATGTTGGCGATGGCGTCGACCGTGACCAAGGCCCCGTTCTTGTCGGGGACGTTGTTCACGGTGACAGGCACCGGGATGACGTTGAGGTGCATGATCTCCATCTTTTCGAGGATGGGGACCAGCAGCAGACCGCCGCCCACGACGGATCGGAAGCCGCGCTGGGCGTCTCCCTTGCCGTACTTGCGGCCGGTGATGACGGCGACCTGGTTCGGGCTCACCTTCTTGTAGTACTTCGCCACGGTCGCGAGGACCGCCGCGAGCACCACGATGACGATGAACACCGTGCCGCCGACGGCTGCGAAGCCGCCGAGATTTCCGAGTTGTTCCAAAGCCTTTATCCTTTGCTACTTTGGGTTGATGGTTACTCGACCGGCTTCACGATTGCTCGATCGCCGACGATGTTGACGATCTCGATCGCCATGCCCGAGCGGATTTCGCCGCCCTGCGACTGCGCGCACAGGTGCACTTGCGTGCCCTGAGCGTTGCGAGTCGAGATCTCGCCCAGTCCGTCCTCGGGAATCCGACTCGTGGCGACGCCGGTCTTGCCGACCAGGTCGATGAGACTCGTGACCGAGTTGGACTGTTGGCTGCGCACCGACCTGAAGAAGGACACGGTGAGCACGACCATGACCACGCCGACCAGAAGGCCGGCGACGGTCGCCCAGATCGGGCCGTAGCCCAAGTGGGTGACGAGAGAGCCTGCCGCGCCGAACCCGGTCCCGAAGAGGAGCAGGTTGCGGAGCGAGAGGATGTCCGAGGTGACGCTGTCTCCGCCGTCGGTACCGTGGTCATCGTGCCCGAAGGCATTCAACAGCGCGAAACCCGCCAGACAGACGACAGCGATGATCAGGAAAGTTCCCAATCCCATTACTAACTCCTTCTTTCAAGGTGCCCGCAATAAGCCGTGCGGTACGGCGCTACGCTTGTAGACACTGGGATTTATAATAACAGAATAAAGCGCCTACTGTCAATATAGACAGTATTTCGTTCAGATGTTGTTACTGTTACTGCTTGAACCCGGCTCCCGTCCTGAAGAGCCATACCGTAACCGCGAATGCGAGGAGCGTGAGGCCGCCGATAACCGAGAACGCGAGCGAGAGCGGCACGTCCGAGACGCCGAGGAATCCGTACCGGAACGCGTTCACCATATACAGGATCGGATTGAAGTACGAAAGGTTCCTAAAGAGCTCCGGGAGCTGCTCCACCGAGTAGAAGACGCCGCCCAGGTACGTAAGCGGGGTGAGTACGAAAGTCGGCACGATGGAGATCGCGTCGAAGGACTTCGCGAAGATGCCGTTGATGAGGCCAAGGAGCGAGAACAGGAGCGCCGTGAGGAACGCGGCCGCGAACACGATACCGAGGGAGAAGAGCGTGAGCTTCGTGAAGAAGAGCGCGATGAGGATGACGATCACGCCCGTGAGGAAGGCGCGCATGAGGCCGCCTGAGACGAACCCGGCCACCACGACCCAGCTCGGCATCGGGGACACGAGCTGCTCGTCCAGGGTATGCGTCCACTTCGCGAAGTAGAAGGTGGAGACCACGTTCATGTACGCGCTCGTGATGAGGGACATCATGATGATGCCCGGCACGATGAACTGGATGTACGGGTATCCCGAGACCGCCGCCACCTGGCTCCCGATGAAGGTGCCGAAGATCGCGAAGTAGAGGCCCGTGGTCACGGCCGGCGGCAGGAGGGTCTGCGACCAGATCCTGATGATCCGGACGAAGTCCTTGCGGACCATGGTGTAGTAGCCGATGAGGATGGGTGCGCGCGTCATAGGTTATGCCTTCTTTCCTTCTATAAGGTTCACGAACACCTCCTCGAGGCGGCTTCCGGAGTTCCTGATGTTGGCGATCTGGATGCCGATCTTCGTCATGAGGCGGATCGCGTCATTCACGGTCTCGCCCGGCTTCAGGGTGAGCTTGAGGGTGTTCTCGTCCGTAAGCTCGATCTCGAGGTCCCGCATCAGGGCCATCTGCGCCGCAGTGACCGGCTCAACTGTATCAAGAAGGAGCGTCACGAAGTTGAGCTTGGTAAGGAGCCCCTTCACGGTCCCCTCTTCGATGATCTCGCCCTTGTTGATGATGCCCACGCGGCTTGCGAGCATCTCTGCCTCCTCGAGGTAGTGGGTCGTGAGCACGATGGTGGTGCCGTTCGCCGCAAGGGTCCGCAGGAAGTCCCACATGCCGCGGCGCAGCTCCACGTCGACGCCCGCGGTCGGCTCGTCTAAGAGCAGGATCTCGGGCTCATGCACGAGCGCCCGCGCGATCATGAGGCGGCGCTTCATGCCGCCCGACAGCGACTGGCTCTTCGCGTCCTTCTTCTCCCAGAGCCCCAGGTCCTTGAGCACCTGCTCGGCCTTCGGCAGCGCCTCCTTGCGCGGGATGCCGTAGTAACCGGCCTGCGACACCACGATATCGAGCACCGTCTCGAAGATATTGAAATTGAACTCCTGCGGGACGAGGCCGATCTTCGCCTTTGCCTGATTCGGGTGCGCGGCAAGGTCTATGCCTGCAACCTCGGCTACTCCGTCGCTCTTGTTCACGAGCCCGGACAGGATGCCGATGAGGGTGGTCTTGCCGGCGCCATTCGGCCCGAGGAGCGCATAGAAGGAGCCTTTCGGGATCTCGAGCGTGATGCCCTTCAGGGCTTCGGTGCCGGCTGACTTCCCGTCCTTCGCGTAGGTCTTCCTCAGGTTTTCGACGCGAATTGCGGGAGTGCCGTCCATAACAGGGGCAGTATACCACTTGGCGTTTTCGGGGCTATGATGGGGACATGCAGGCACTCCGGAGCCGAGCGTTGAGGCGCTTTCTCAAGTACACGCTCGTGGGCGGGTCCACCTTCCTGTTCGACCTCCTTCTCATCTATCTCATGACGGAGTTCCTCAGCGTGCCCTACTGGGCATCGACCGCGCTCGGCTTCCTTATCGCCGTCTCCGTAAACTACTTCGTCTCGCGCCGGTATGTGTTCAAGGGCACGGCGCGCAGGGTGCACCACGGGTACCTCTACTTCATCACGCTCGCGGGCGGCGGCGCGCTTCTCGTCACCGCCACGGTTACGGGGCTCGTGGCGGCGTTCGCGCTCCATTACCTCGTTGCGCGCGTCCTCGTGGCCTGCGTGATGGGTATGGGGAATTATCTCTTCAACCTCCATTTCAACTTCAAGGTTGCCGGACACCATCCCTAGGGTTGCCTGCGCTCAGGGATAGCGTATAGTGCCTTCCTGTTGGTTCTTTGGGAGGGGTGCATGCATACCGCAACGACCGTACGGACGGGATTCAAGACCGTCTTTTCTTGTGCCCTCATCGCGATGGGCACCTGCGCGATGGCGATCGGGCTCGTCCTGATCGCCGATCCGGGCGTCACGACGTCCTTCGGGCGCTGCCTGAACGAGCAGCAGCACCTCATGGACTGGCTGGTGCTTCTGCCGCTCATCGTGCTCTACGTCGACACCTGCGTCGGCGGCGCCTGGTCCCCCTGGCGGCTCGCGCTGCCGCTTCTGGTGGCGTGCGCCATGCTGGGCGGACACGCCCTAGGGTTCGTCGAGCTCTGGCAGCTCGCGGTGGTGCTTTCGCTTGCGGGGGCCGATCTCCTGGCCAAGCAATGGCTCTATCAGGCGCAGCGCTAGTGCACACGGCCCGACGATTCTCGTCGGGCCGTTCTGCTACACTCCGAGGATATGCTTCGATTCTTCGCCGTACCGGTCTCGGTATCCCTTCTTATCCTCGTAGCCATCTGGTACTTCCTCGGCTTCGGCGCCTTCCTTACGGCGCTCCTCCTCATGATCCTCGAGATCACGCTCTCGTTCGATAACGCGGTCGTGAACGCCCGCGTCCTCAAGGACATGAGCGAGAAGTGGCGCAACTACTTCCTCACCTGGGGCATCCTCATCGCCGTGTTCGGCACGCGCCTCGTACTCCCCATCCTCATCGTCTCGGCGTCCGTGCTCCTGTCTCCCTGGGCCGTGACGCAGCTCGCGCTGTTCGATCCCGAGGCGTACGCGCATTTGCTCGAAGGCGCGCGCTACAGCATCTATGCGTTCGGCGCTGCCTTCCTCCTCATGGTGGCGCTCAAGTACTTCCTCAACGACGCGAAGGACGTGCACTGGATCCGCGTCGTGGAGCGGCACCTCGCGAAGTGGGGCCGCATCGAGGCGATCGAGATCGGGCTCGCGCTCACGATCATCACCATCATCTCCTTCTTCGTGCCGGCCGCCGCGCAGGCGACCGTGCTCGTCTCTGGCCTCATCGGCGTCATCCTCTTCATCGTGACGCAGGGCATCACGAGCGCCTTCTCGGTG
>Ga0247718_1000059_pt1 | contig 22849 bp, 40 predicted proteins | sample 21E_DmetaG_FD_189045 | JGI IMG/M metagenome (GOLD analysis project Ga0247718, IMG submission 189045) | Soil microbial communities from hillslope of Landscape Evolution Observatory, University of Arizona, Oracle, AZ, United States - 2-1-E_D | ecosystem: Engineered > Artificial ecosystem >...
AGGTAAAACAAGATGCAGCAAAAATGGTTATGGATTCAACGACACAACTTATTCAATGGGAGCGTGAAGATCAACAGAATGCTATTAAAGTAGCAACAGCTAATCTTACCCTCTATGCCAACCTCATTTCTAGTGGCAACATGAACCTTTCACAACTTGATCCACAAGCTAAGCTACAAATTCAAAAGCTAGAAGTACAATCCGGCCTTGGTATTGGATTCCTTAATTCAATTGTTTCAGACAATGCGAATGGTAAGGTGCTTTATGCCGGTGCTAATGGTGCTGTATTCCAGATGCCGGACGGATCCTTAGTTACCAAAAACTATAACGTTGGTGGTGGCTCAGGCGGTGGAGGCAAGTTATCAGACGGTGAGAAAACAAGTATAGCAACCGGTGAAATGAGACAGCGTATTTTAAGTAAGACAAACTCATACGGCCATATCTCACCTGAAGATTGGAATAGGGCAATGTCAGCATGGAACGGTGCCGGCTTTTCAACGAGTAGCTTTATTGAGAACTTTAAAACCTATGCAGATCCTAACAGGGGTGACTTTGATTCCAAGTATGGATTCTCTAAAGAGTTAGTAAAACCTTCTAAGAGGAGATAATATGCTATGCCACAATATTTTTCAGGATTATTTGAAGAAGATGAAGATGATAAAAAGAAAAAACAGCAGCGTGATGTAGATTCAACCGTTGTTAGTGATACCCGTGATCAAGGTAATAACCTCCAAAAGAAAGATTACTTTTCAGGCCTCTTTGAGGAAGATGGTAAAAAAGAGGATGTTTACTCTAAGTTAAATAATCCCGTACCACAACCAAAGCGAAAGCCAGAAGAACCCAAGAAAGCCGGTATTCTAGATCAGATTGGCAACTTCCTTTCAGGCTCAGGAGCCGTTGATGAAGTAAAGCGTAAGGCACAAATTGCCGGTATTGGTGCTAAGAATATTCCGGAAGGGTGGAAACTTACGACCGGTACTATCCTTAATAGGCTTGTTAAAGATGCCAGAAAAAAGCAAAGTGAATCACCTCTTGAAACCACAGCACGTGTTGGTGTAGCTGCATGGCAAGGTTTGATTAATCCTACAGAACGGTTAGCACAAGCAACCGGTATGAAACCCGGAATGCTTCAGGAGATAACACGCTTTATTCCAGAATCAGTTTTAAAAGAAGCTGAGAAGAAAGAACAAGAACTTAAAAAATCGGCTTTAGAGAATTCAAGAAAGAATCAAGCCGAACGTAACAAGTTGGGAAAACGAGATGGTTTTTCAGGATTCATGGAAGATGTAGCCTACAGTGCACCATCTCTTGTTTCTTCTGTCGGTATTACGGCTGTCTCAACTGCTTTAACAAAGAATCCAGCATTAGGGCTTATGCTTGGTTTTGGTGACACCTATTCACAAAATGCTCTTGGTATATACGTTGAGGCAAAAGAATACGGAGTAAAAGATCAGGAAGCAGAAGATTTAGCTATTAAAGGAGGCATGATTATTGGTGCTATTGATATGACACCTGTAGGCAAGCTTCTTAATAGATCACCACAGGGAGCCATTCTTAAAAAATCTTTAATGCGTAATACTGTTAAGGCAGTAACAGGTGTAGGTACACAAGGTATATTTGAAGGTGGTACTGAATCAGTACAGCAGGTTATCAGTAACGTGCTTGCCCAGACATATAACGAAAATAAAGAACTCCTAGAAGGGGTAAAGGAAGCATTCTTAGTTGGAGGTACACTAGGTTCAGGAGCAGAGGTAGTAGCACAAGGAGTTGATGCTGTTACTCCGCAACAAGTACTTGGTGATTCTATTGATAAATTAAAAGAGGCGGTTGAAAAACCAGCAAATAAGAGAACACCAGAGGAACAAGAGTTAGTAGATACTTTACAAGATCAGGAAGATGAATTTGCAGCAGCAGAGGGTGATGCAACACTAGCATCAGGTGACGGCTCAGATCCTTCAGAGACACCTAACTTAGCTACTTCTTCTTCAGATAATACGGGTGAGTTGAGTAGTTCCATAAATGAGGAGGCTGGAAAGTCATCAGCCGGTACAAATGAGGATCCTTCCTTGACTTCTATTAGTGGTAATTCTCCTTCATCCCAGACGAGTTTAAAAACCTTATCTTCAAAACGTACAAACTTTATTTCACGGTTCAATTCTAATTCTCCTTCCAGCTCAGATTATACCACATATTACGATGAAATGCAAAAGCAACAGCCAGCTTTATTCAAAGGTCTCAAAGCGGTCATGGATGAGACGCAAGGTGACGTTGCCTACAGGCTCAAGGCACTTGAAAGCTTAACTAAAAAGATTGGTCGTAAGGGTAAACCACTTGGTGAGATGAATGATACGCTTGCTGCAACCATTACTGTTAGTGATGAGAAGAGTGTTTATACAGCTTTGGAATCCTTGAAAAAGCATACTGCTGTCACAAAGATTGATGATTTTAGAGCTAAGCCTACATTCTTAGGATATAAAGCAATCCACGTTGATGTCCAACTAGAGAACGGTGCTATAGCTGAAGTGCAATTGAATACGAAAGATGGGCTATATCAGAAGCATTGGGCACATGAGATCTATGAGAAGTGGAGATCATACATAGAAGATAATGGCGGTGCTACCTATAAAGAGATTCGTGAGAAGATCTATAAAGATGATCCGGAAATGGTAAAGCAGTTTGTAGCCGATGTCCAGTTATCACGAGACATCTATGAAGGTAAAGTACCGGTACCACAGGAGAAGATAGCTTCAATGGATAAAATCTTCGAGAAGAGTAGAAAGACGGTAGAAGAAGGTTCCAAGCAACAGCCAACCGTAGAATCAGATGAAGAGATACAGGCTAAGATAAATGCCTTGCATCCTCACCAATACCCATTTGTACCAGCATCAGAGAGTCCAACCGGTAAGGCATTGTCAGGCGTTGAGGCATATAAGTTTAGAAATAAGAAGCAGGAACCGGTTACCCGTACATTTGATGTAAAAGGCAACGAAACTACAAACAAGAAGAAGGGCAGAGTACTTAATAATAAGGAGACACAGTACTTACAAGATGTTATTGAAGAAAAGTTAAGTGTAATTAGAAGTACTGCAAATGATCCGGATAGCTTAACGAAAGAGTATGACGATTTGTATAAAGAGATAACAGAGCGTGCTAAGGGTGATCGTATTGTACTGTCAGCTTTCAGAACTCAACTTAATAAAGAAATGTTCGGACTAGCCGGTGCTTCATCTGATGGAGGCAGGTCGTATGCTTCACAGTATGCACAGGTTATGTCTATGATGAATGATCCGGAAATGGGAGGGGTACTATCAAACCTGTTTGACAAGATCAATGAGTTAGATGGAAGGCTACTTGCAGAAGGGCAAGCAGCACCAGATCCAGTAGTTGCACAAGGAGAAAGGCCACAACGTAAGCGGTCAACTCCTCAATCTGAATATAGAGGGGCACAGGAACCGGTAGGTACCGGTAGAAGGCGTGAATCACGAGCGTATAAGAGAGTACGTGATCGAATAGAAGAAGAAGCTCAAATGGATGTTAGCTACAACAAGCTTAATTTAGATAAAGATGCTGAGAATGCTATGAACTTTGTTGAAGCAAACCCAGCACGGGCACTTCGTGTTGCCATGGGATTAGAGGCTCCGCCACTAGGAATGACTGAGAGGGGTATTAATATTGCTATGGCTGAGCGTGCTTTACGTGAGAAAGATTCAGTAACAGTATCACAAGTTGAAGCGTCAGGATCCTTAAGGCAGACACGTAGAGGACAGGAAATAGTAGTTGATAGAGGCAGGTTTAATGAAAACTCACCTCATAGACTGATGGCTGAAGTGCTTGAAAGACGCATGGAGCGTGCCGGTAGGACGTTGATTACCGAAGCTAAGTCTACTTTTACAAAGCAAACAATGTCATCTAAGGAAAAGACGATAGCTAAGATTGATGAACGAGTTAAGAAAATAAAGAAGGGCTTAACACAGGAAGAAAAAGCTACTATGATGAAGTTAGACGTACAAAACTTTATCAATAACTTAACCTGTAAATGAATACCTTAATAGAGATACTTGGAAAAATTGAGTACTATAAAATCAGGTCTAAAAAAGAGCTTGATGCAATGGGGTATAAGTTTATGGGAAGTAAGTATAAACCTAAAAGAGTCAGGAGAAAAAAGTAATGCCAGCAACATTTTGTATACCGACATCACTAGCAGCAAAGCTAAAAGAAGGTGCCCGTGAGGGTAAGATTCAGGTAGCTCAGATGTATGAGATGACTTCTCAAGAGCGTCAGGATCTTTTTGCTGGATATGTTGATCAGGCAACGGCTATGCAGATCAATGCAGCGTTTGAGACTGCTATTAGTAAAAAGACGCTCCAAGCACAAAAGCGTGCACTTGAAAGATGGGCAGAGGCTACATTTGTAGGTAAAGATAGAGTAGAAACGAAGAAAGATATCCTTACTCGTATTAAAAAGCTAGATGAACTAGGAGCATTGAATCCCGAGAACACAGATCAATTCTTGCAGGATTTAGTAGCAGTACAACTTGGAGTTACTATCAGGCCAGAAGAAGCACAAAAGATTGCTGAATTCTCAAAGCGGTTAGATGAGTTATCAAGTGAGACAACTGAGTGGGGTACTCCAACGATTGAGTACTTCAAAGCAAGACGTGAGACTGAGAACTACTTGGATTCCCTAGTACCTAATTCTCAGTTACGAGTTGGTACTTCTATTATTGGTCGTGGATCCATGCTTCTATCATTTAAGTCACCATTCCTTAATATCATCTCAAACAGCGTTCAGGCATTTACCCAAGCAACCGAGAAGAGACTGGCCAATAGAAAGCTATCCGGTGCCAATGGCGGTGCTGCACTAAAGTACATTAACTTTGTGAGGAAGGTATATGCTGAGACAGGTTATGACGTATCCCGTATGGAGTCCTTAGTGTCAGAGCGTAAGGTGCTCGGTGAGGAATACCTACATTCACAAGGCAGTGGAGTTGTTCGAAAGGTTGGTAGGTTTTATGAAGATCTTGTCTTTAAAAAGCTCATGGGAGCACCAGACGTTGCTTTTTCTGCTATCGCATTTGCTGATTCAGCCAATATTGCCTCACAAAAACTAGCCATGGCAGAAGGGTATGCTGGCCAAGCTGCAAAAGACCGTGCACTCGCTATTTTCAAAGATGCAACTCGTATTGATCCACTTTCACCACAAGGACAAATGGTTCGTGATCAAGCACGGGCAGATGCCGAGTATGCAACGTATACCAATGACTCAGTATACTCAGATGTCGCACTTGGTATCCGTAAGCTATTTAACTCTATCCAGCCAGATCTTAGAATCGGTGATCAGATGATGCCATTTGTAAAGACACCGGCTAACGTTATCGGTGCCGGCCTTGATTCATCGGGTATCACCATTGCACCAAGTGTAGCTATCAGGATGGTTAAGATGTTAAAGGCTATTAAGAGTGGTGATACATTTGATGTTGCCTCAAAGGAGAACTTCAAGGGATTTGGTAGGCAGATGATTAGAGCCGGACTTGGTACTACATTTGCCTTTCTTATCTCAGGCCTGTTTGAGCCGGAGGACTTTATAGGTGAATACCCCACAAGTGAGAAGGAACGTCAGCTACTTGATCTTGGGAATGCTACTACTAATAGTGTAAAGATTGGCGGTAAGTGGATCTCACTTGATTACTTCGGAGTAATCGGATCTCCTCTTGTTGGTATGTTATATGCGAAGAAATACGGCAATAACTTACCTAATACTATCTACCAATACGCTAAAGGTGTTGGTATCCAATCAGCAAAAATACCCGGATTTTCGCAATTTTACGATACTGTTAAATCAGTAAAGGAAGCTGTACCAAACAATACAGATACCATTGAGCAAAACATAGGAGACGTAATAGGACTAGCCATAGATTATGCCCGATCACGCACAATTCCAGGAGTTGTGTATGACATAGCAAAAGGCACTGATACTGTTGATAGAAAGACAAGTAAGGATGATCCACTCTCACGGGTTAAGAGTGCTATTCCATTCCTACGGCAAACTTTACCGGTTCGAGAAACCGTGCTAGGAGAAGCTAAGGATACAGAGGGCTTAGTATCAACACTTCTATTCGGATCCCGTATCAAAACAGCATCAGACAGTAAGGTAGTACAGGAGTTGCAGCGTCTAGATAGAACCGGTAATTTACCTTCAATTGGTGATGTGACAAAAACATCTGACAGAGTTAAGACACTTAAGAATCATTTATCAGAAGAAGAGTTTAACGAAGCAATCAGTACATTTGGCAGATGGTTACGTGAGGATATTGAGGAGTTAATGAGTGATCCGTATTACCTAGATGCCAGTGATGAGTATAAGAAAAAGGACATTGAGCGTGTTCGTGAGAATGCGTTAGAAGATATGCTTGAGGAATACGGGTACTTTGATATACCATTAGAAGAGTAGTATGGAAGGAGTTAGCTTTCAATCAACTGAAATCATGATAGTCATTATGTCGTTTATTAACGCATTGGCTAATATCTTCTGGACTATGAAGCTAAAGTCAATTCAGACTCACGGTGAGGAAGTAAGATCACTTCGTGAGGTTATTGCTATGAAAGATGATGTTATTAAGGGGAAAAATGAAGAGATAGAACGCTTAAAAGATGAACATCACAACGTCCTAGTTAAGCAGCTATTTAAGCCGAAACACCACTAAACTTGCATATTGCTTGAATTTATGAAATAGTAATAGCAGAGTGTAGGATATGGCCAAGTATCAAATACAGGACTTCACCATAGAGGACTTCCGAATTACCCAGAACTACGGCGATAATGTAGAGTATTACAAAACTGTCAGTAAGGGTGCTCTCCGCAATGGTCATGAAGGCGTAGACTTCGCAACTCCCATAGGTACTAAAGTATATGCTCCGTTTGATGGTAAGATTGTCCGTGATGCAGTAGGGGATCGGGACTATGGAAACTTCGTTGTTATCTGGGATCCAGTACAAAAGATTGCATTATGGTTTTGTCATTTACAGGATTCTATAGTAGAAAACGGCCAGACTGTTAAGAAGGGTGACTATATCTGTAGAACAAACAATACCGGTAGATCAACAGGTGCCCATTGCCATGTTAATTTTTGTGAAACCGATGAGAACGGCTATAGATTGAATACCGGTAACGGATCACTAGGCTTTCTTAATGTTATGGATTCAAATCTCGTTGAGATCAAGCCATACCCGAAAGCACAGCCTACACCACCTCCGCCTCCGCCAGCACCAGCTCCGGTTGCAACAGCACAGCCTATATCAAATCCTGTTACTGCCAGTCAGTCAGGCGGTGTGTTTATTAATGGCCAAACTCTCTACACGCAAGCTGAATACAATTCCGCCATGGCAGATAGGGAAAGATTCTGGAAAGAACGTGATCAAGCATATAGTGAGCGAGACAAAGCACTAGGTCAGTTGAAAGACATGATGACTGATAGGGATCTCTTTAAAATACAGCTTACAGGATTTCATGCAATGGGGTATACTACGGTTGAGGAACTACAAGCAGTCCTTAAAGAGAAAGATGATAAGATTGAGCTACTTACAAAAGAGGTTGCCGAGACTAAGAGGTTGGCGAGTACTTTTGCCAGCGAAGCTAAGAAGGCATTGGACGAAGATAGTACGGCAATTGAAATTGGGTTAAGTGCACTGCAAGAAGCAAAGTCACTGAAGAATGACTTAGTTGCCATAGCCGGTGCTGCTGAGACAAAGCCAGATCTTAAGAATATGCTTGCACGCATTGACGGGTTACGAAGGATGGCTGAGAAAACATTGGTTAAGGCCTCAAAAGAAGTAAAGGCTCCGGTAACAGAAGAGCAAGTACAAAAAGTACAAAAAGATACCACATCATTCTTTAGTAAAATATTTGGATTAAACTCAAGTGCAAAGGAGGTGAGAGTACAATAATGGAAGGAAAAGTATTAGGGTTGCCATTGGCAATCATTGTATTTATTTTCGGTATAGCAGGGTTAGTTGGTCTTATCATGTACTTCTTTTTCGGATCTCTTTCTGCACAAGTTAAAGGCGTTGAGAGTGATGTGGAGCAAGTAAAAACAATACTCATGACATCACCAGCACCGTCTGTTTCACCGACAGCAACACCTTCAGCAAAGCCAAGTGCAGCTCCTACAAAGTTTAATAGCTTTAGAGGTACAAGTGCTAGTCCATCAGGATTTACACCGGCACCTACTGGTAATGCTAAGTAACAGGTATGGAAGCGGTACAGTCAATACTTCCATACCTTATGGCAGCGTGGAAACTAGCTGTCATGTATGCTCCGGATCTCGTAGGATTCGCACTACCACCGGTAGTTGAATTCCTAGGACGTGATGTAAAACGGGAAAATGAAAAGTTTTGGTTAACGATGATGGTATGTCTTTTAGCCGGCGTACTTCTTAAGTGGAACCAATTAGTAGCAGGGGATCCGGAACAGGTCATCATATGGGGTGCTATTGTTTTTGCACAATCTCAAATTGTCTTTAAGACCTACTTTAAAGACTCACGACTTCGACAGGAAATACAACACTTCAAACTCTTCACGGTAAAAGCAGATGCTACACCGGCTGAATCAGCACAAGCATTAAGTGATTCAATGCCTCGATAAACAGAAAAAAACTAGGTGCTAAGTAGCGAGGGTAAACCTCTATTACACTACTTTTGTCCTAGTTCTTTTCTAGAGTTTTGGGATATAGACCTACGGCCAACGTGACCATGAGGTTTTTTTATGACTTGCTCAGTATAAAACGACCTCTTCTATTTAACAACGTAAATTTAGTAAGATGAGAGTAAGGATATGGTAAGAGCAGCTTTCAACATAGCACGTGCTATCTACTACAACAAGCATGGCAAGCAGAAACTTTCTAACTATTGGTTAAGGCAAATAGAGTGGTTTAGGAAGCACTATAGAGACTACTTAAAGACTCGGCATTGGGAAGAACTCAACAATAAATTAATTACTCAGAATCCTAACGCAAAGTGTTTTATCTGCGGAAGAATGGATACATTACTTATACACCATGTAAGATACGATAATTTGTTCTTTGAGAAGTTATACCGTGATGTCTACTTAGTATGCTTTAATGGGCACGAAAGGATCCATTTTCGACTACATGATGATTCAAAAGTATTTATTGACTATCCAACTTTAGTGAAAAGAATGTTCTTTTTGAAGTATACAAATCGTGTTCGAAACTTTAGGCTTGGATCGGCTCTAAATGCTTTATTCACTCGCAGCATGTCGCAAAAATCATATTGTGCGACACGACAAATTCACCACTAATCACCACCCTACTCTGCTATAATGACTGTAGGCCTATGATATTTTTAGTTGTCTCCACAATCTTTGTAATTATTTTCGGTGCTATTGAATGGTACTTTTTTAGTCGTAATCAAAAGAAAGAATCATGATATACTACAGTAGGATTCCAGTTGATCGAATAGTCCCGTTTACAACCAGACCTGTTAATGAAGGCTCCACACTGTACCGCTGGAGCCTTTTAGGTGCCACTTGACATTACTCGTCAGTTAGTAGCAATAATAGATCATGTCCTCTGAAGGAGACTTCTCAAAGATCCCTCCGGCGTTTAAACACCTCTTCTATGAAATGATGGAGGAACTTCTCGATTACAAAGCAAATTGGTTTACGATAGCAGATGAATTTAAGATACCCCTTGATGAAAGACGTGACCCAAAGAAAGCCGGCCAAGTGGTTGAGAGGATGCATACGTATCTTTCCGGTTATGTTGGTAGACGGTCTATAGCAGAACGAGAAAACGGTGCCGCTTTTGTTGACCCGAAGCTTACTCCCCTGTTAGATCCGGATATTGACAAAACTCCATAACGGGAGTAGATTTTATGTGGGCGAGCGATACTAGCTCCAATTAGTATCTATCGTAAGTGTTTCCATTTTAGAGAGGGGGTACTACCTCACTTCATACCTGAAGGTATCCCCTCTTGACTTTTGCCACTTTATGTGGTATATTTACGTTAAGCCACTGGTAAGGGCTTAAGATTCTATTTTCAGGACTACAAACTTAAACCTATTTTGTTTGGCTGGTAAGGTAATACTTACCAGAAGTTGAGTTCTACTTTTAGAATCAACCTTGCCAGTCTAACAAAGTAGGTTTTTTTATGACATTGCCCACATTAAATATAAAACTGACACAAGAGGAGTTTGATAGACTTGTCCAGATCTTAGATACAAAACATAAAGGAGATCCGGATACAGAACACCTCTTAGTAACCCTTTGCAGTCAATACCCTCACTACCCATCTGATACCCCACTATATAAAGAATCCCAACCCAAACAAGAAGAGCTAAAACCGGTACAAGGCCAAGTACCGTTATTTGCTCAGCAACCACAATAACGCTATGAATACTGCCCACCTACTATTTATCCTCTTAAAAACAATCCTACGACCTGTCAGTACTCATCTAGAAAACGTTGTAGCACTTTTAACAAGTAAAGAGATTTGACCGTTTTAAGGATTGGCGGAAGCTGGTAGAGTGGAGGGGGTTTTTTATCGCCTCAATGTAGAGTAAGTATTTTTCCCTGCTCAGATGATTTCACCATTCCTAGTGTCCACAACGAAGTAGGAACAATCCTTATAGCGGTTAAAAGATATTTAACAATTGATAGCAGCGACAAGGGGGTTAAATGTGTACGTGTCGCCTCACAGAAAAGGTACACAGCGATACTAACTAAAGCTATCTCGACTACATATCGAGATTCCTTATACGGGAGTATTGTACGAAAAAGGGGTATGTCCGAATTCCACAACGCCACACCCCTCTACTAGAAGAATATCATACCTAGTAGTTGATTGAGAATAGTGAGGATATAGCCGGTTCGAGAAAAAACGAAAATGTCACCGGCCGAATATAATAAAAAAACCTTAAGATTATTCTTGGGGGGTAGGGGGGCGTTCCTCCTCTCGTCCATACCGGTAGGTTTTTATTTGAACAATTTAAGCATGGTGAACCTACTACGCTTCTTTCTACTAGAGCGCAAGTCATTACGGATATACCCTTCCCTACGTAACCTCTTCTCTTCGAAGTGATCAACGATACGGTAACAGATATAAGTGATGATAAGTAAATAGATGAGTCCCATTACCCATCAATATACACACATAATCGGCGTTGTCAACAAGGCTATAGGTCGCTTGTTAGCTTCAGAAAACGACATCTTGACAGCCGGCTTATTACCTGCTACAATAAAGCACAGGTATGAAAGTAAAGATCATTTGGAAGGAAACGCCTCCGAAGCTTGAAAAAGCGATCAACAAATTCCTCAATTCAGCCTCACCTACTACCATCATCGTTGACATTATCTATAAAACAATCGCTGAGGGCTTAGCTCATGGTGCTATGATTATCTATAAAGAGGTTGAATATCGTGAGCGAAACAAATGATCAATCAAAGAAGGATCCACCGAAGCTGATTAAAGGCCGAGGTTTTAAGGGGTACTATCTTGATGATCTTAAAGCGTGGATGGATGAGGATTACTACATGCAGCTACAACACTGGATAGCCGGCCAGACAGTAACCATGCTTAATGGCCGTCCACTAATTTATGAACATGATCTACAGAAATTCCTTAACTTCTATCTAGTAAGAAAGGATAAAAAGAATGAGTGAGTGTGATTGCAAGCCTTCAGTGAAGCGAGAGCTATGTGAGATATGTCAGAGTGACCATAGTACTCATAGAAAACAGATTGATGAAACGAAGGTACTTGAACTGGTCAAGCGTGGAAAGCAAGAGGGGTGGAGAGAAGTTTTTTATGAAAAGTTCAACTATTTAGGTGATTACATACTCAAGGATAACGGACAACATGAGACTGAGCTAGTAAAGATTGAATCCTTCATCCGTCAGTTATTGCAAGACAAAGAGCGTGAGGTAGTGGAGTGGAAAGAAGATTTGATGAATAGGTGTAATTATGCAAAGAGCAATGTACATAAAGAAGAAATAACGTACATAGAAAATATAGAGCATGGCATACAGGGTATGTTTGATGACCTCATAGCCAAACAGAAAGGGGAGGAATGAGTAAGCTAAGAACACAAATAGATTACATAAGACATACAGAGGAATGCTTTCACGAATCTGAATGTTGTATTTGTGGTGAAACTAATCGAGTGCTTGATTTCTTTAAAGAGAAGATGAATGAAGTTATAGGTGAGGATGAAGAGTATTATGAATCACCTCATCCATTTGGACAGATAGGTAACAATTTAGAAAAATATCGTAAAGAACAAAGGAATCAACTTAGATTAGAACAACGAGCCAAGGTAAAGGAGCTGTGACGCAAAACACTAATTTTAAGACATGAATATAAAACGATTTGAAATATTAGAAGTAACTGATAAGGATATAGCGATTTCTTTTTGGGGTGAGCAAGGCGAAAAGCAGATTGTCATATTGACTATAGAGGAAGCTGAGAAGTTAATCAAAAGCATGAAATCTCAGGAGAAGATATGAAAGACTGTAAAAGAAATCACGAATGGCCATATCTGAATAAAGATATTTTACAGAATGGCATAATTATTGCTTTCTGTGATGATTGTCTTTATGTGGATATTGATTTTATCAAGGCGCAGTATAACGGGACGCAGGAAGAGTACATTGATGAGCACATGAAATCTCAGGAGAAGGTATGAAGAAGTATTGCAGACATCGATGGCTCTATCCGAAAGAGCATCCATATAACGTATGTATCAGGTGTGGTAAGCACGTCAATATATGAATGACTTAAAGTTTAAAGTATTTGATCCGGAGTACGACCGATTAGCGGATGTTATAAGTATTGACCTGAGAGCCGGTACTGTTACCTACTTCATGGAAGTAAGAGCAGATAGTGAGTCAGGTATCACTATGGAAGTTGGAGACTTCCTGAAACCATTAACAGCAGTAAAGCTTCTTATGGCAACAGGCCTTAAGGATAGACACGGCCTTGAGATATTTGAAGGAGATATCCTGAAAAAAGATAACGGCATGAAGGGTGTAGTTGAATATGACCATGGTCAATTTATAGCTAAGTTAAAGCCGGCACAAACAGTCGAGTATGAAGTATGGAACGGTCACGTATTTGATATTCTAGAGTTAGCCGGTAATAGGTATACAGATCCGGAATTAGTATGACGAAACGAGACAAGACACCACGCTACCCGATATCACGGGATAACAAGATACCCCAGAAGTGGTATATCACGCAAGATCTAGCCATGAGAAGTATTAAGGTTATTTGTCCACGCTGCCAAGCGTTAGTACTTGAGTATCGAGACGGGGTAAAACTCAAAGCACGGGAAGTCGAACATTGTGGAGAGCGTGATACGTTTTATATTAGTGAGGAGTTATGAGGATTAGGATACAGCCAGTCGATAAGAAAAACAAAGCAGACAAAAAAGCTGCTAAACTGCTTCAGCAATACATGAAGCTTGAAGTTATTGGCTATCAAGATATCATTGCTGCAATCCATTATGCGAGACAGTTTATTGAAATGGCATATGGAGTCAAAACGAGTGATTATATATGGAACAACATACTTGAAAAAGTAGTCAAGCGAGATATTAAAAAGGAGATGTATAAGAAATGATGACAGCAAAGCAGTATATCCTACAAAAATACGGCCGGCATGTTCGGGTGCTCCCCTTCCCTACTCTGGTAAAAGAAACCGGAGTAAGCAGACAACGCATATCAGTAATTGCAAAAGAGTTAGGTATCAAGCCACAGCCTGTTAATGGTAAAGTACGGGGTGGGTTTAAGTATATGTCACGGGAAAAGCAACTCGAAATATCACGGCTTGGTGGACGTACCTCACAGTTAAAAGGTACCGGCCATAGATTTACACCTACTGAAGCACGAAAAGCTGTTATGATAAAGATGAAAAAGAAAGGAACCCATGCCAAAACAAGCTAGAAGAAGTTTTAAAGGACACTTACCTAAGTTTATTGAAAACAAAGGCACCATGGCACTATATAAGTGTTCTATTTGTGATGAACGGGTGATTGCCAGAAATGAAGAGGACGCACGGGCAATACTTGATTATACGGAATGTGAGAAAGGATGAATACATTACTTGATTGGTTACAAGGTAGACGAGGTATCCCATTGGTAACGCAATCGGCCAAAGGTCAGGAGCGTTATACCATGCCGGATAACTGGATTAAGATTTACCGAATTGAGATACTAGGCCAGCGTATGAAGTTTACAGTACATGAGCCTGAAGGAGAAGAGACGCATAGGTATTTCACAATAGAGGGTGCACCGGATTATCCGGTACAGATACTAGTATGGGTGAAGCGAAAAGAGTAAAGCATAAATGTGACGAGTGCAAAGAACCGGCTATGTATAAATGTGCTGAGTGCGATAGCCTCTTTTGCAAGAAGCATTCACAGGAGTATTATTTCGAGTGTCCGTACTGTGATCCTATTTTAATACCGATAGTAGAATACAAAAACTAACTATGGATGATCGACAACAAGTATTTTTTGTTCTTGCCGGATGCCTACTTATCCTCTTCGTTCTTACCTATATTTGGTTATTAATGGTAACATGAGTAGATTACTTGTCTTTGTATATAAGTGGACATTTTGTAGATCAATACGCCATTGTATAGGAATCTGTAACATTACATGGACAAAAGAACAGCATGATAAAGCAGTACAGGAAAGTTACGAAACGTATTACTGAGTATGTTGATAGGCTTACTGAGTGGCAAAAGATAGTATGGTTACTTATCATAATAGTTGTCTACCTTTTGTTACTATCTATAATTGTCGGCCGAGGTGAGAAGTTAGAATTTAAATCTTAGAAGGTCGTTACGATACAATAGGCATAAGATAATCGAACACTATATGGCTGCCCAAAAGAAAATCATACTTGATCTGAAGATATCCGGTATTCCGGTAAGCGGTACGCTGCTTGTGGATGATGCTCCTTCACGGGAAGAGGTTATCCATGATGAGCCGGCAACGCTTGGTCAGGTCGTATGGCTACGTGATAATGAGCCGGCTTTTGAGACAATGACTTTAAAAGAAGCACAGCGTCTTATTGGTAATACAAAAAAGAAGTATGAGTCAATGAAGCCGGTACACGTAGAAGGTGCACAGCCTGTTATATCAGCAGAGGGTGTACGGGCAATTCAGCAGTCAATAGATATAAGACGGGAAGAAAGAAAGAAGCGTGGACGGCCACGAAAACTAAAGGAGGTGTAAGTATGAGTAATATCAATATAAAGGATTTTGCCTCAGTTGGAGGCAAGGCCGTACTTGAGAAGCATGGTAAAACACACATGAAGCAATTAGCCAAAAGAGGCGGTCAGGCGGTAGCAGAAAAATACGGCGGTAAGGAATACTTTTCCAAGCTTGGTAAGATATCGGCTGAGAATAGGCGAAAAAGAAAAGAAGAAGAGAAGCGTGGTCGATCCGGATTCGTGAAGCTATCAAACCTACTTACTAAGGGAAGGATAAAATAGTACTTGACAAACTAACTGCCGGCTGTTATAATACTTATGTATTCTCACTATAGAGATACACGAATTAACTATGAATAGACGAACCAGAATTGATTTAATCCACAAGTTTGATTCAGAAAGACTTGAAATCTCAGGACTTGAACTTAAAAAGAAAACATGGCGAGATATAGCATATATACTCTTCTGCCTACTACTAGCCTCAGCACTCCTCTATGATGCGAAGAACTCACAGTTTGACATCATTTCACCAATACCCGATGCGAAAGCAGAGGTTGTCAAAATTGTTAAAGTATTCCAGCCGACACCTACACCGGATCCTACCCAACCATCAGAGCTTGAATCTATTGTTGCCTATATTGCCCGTGTCTTTGAACCTGAAGGAAAACATGTAGTTGTGAAAGCTATTAATTGTTTCTATTCAGAATCAGGACTAAGACCAGATGCGAAAAACCAGAACACCGATGATGTAGGCTCTACAGATTGGGGAATCGCACAGCTTAATTCATACTGGCATGACCTATCAGAAGCAGAAAAAACAGAAGTGAAAGCAAACATTGATAGAGCGTACGAGATATACAAAGGTCGAGGCGGTAACTTTTCCGCTTGGTACGGGAAGGGGTGTAAATAAATGAGAAAGTATTTAACAGAATTCTACACTGAGAAATGGGATCCAAGGTTAAACAAGTGGGTACAAACAGTAGTTAAAAGATTTTATACCTATGCATTTACCTATGATGATGCATGTAGATATGCAGTCGATAAGTTACAAGAATTCCAGCGTCAAGAACACAATGATAAAATAGCGTACTGGATAGACCTTTACGGTGAGAATGCAGATTCAGTAACAAAACGCTATGACTATGGACAAGAATAAATTACCAGACGGGATACTACAAGTAAGCGTTAACGGCACCGACCATAGGCACGTAACACTTGTACTAACAAAAAAAGAATTGGCTATCACTTCCCTACTGGCGGTACTCAGAATCGTTGAAATTAACAATATGGAATCAGTTAAGCTAGTATATAAAGATAAGACACTAGTAACCATTGTTAGAGACTAATACTATGAGTGATACAGCATTAACAACAATACAACCACAGGCAATTGACAGGGGTGAATTTAAGAAAACCCATACTGAGCTTGTTAAGTTCGTAAAGAGTCAACTTCGAGAATCAACTGATATCAAAGGAGGAAAATCCGGTGACTATGGCATTATTCCCTTTACTAAGAAGAAGTCACTTCTTAAACCCGGAGCCGAAAAGTTACTCAAGCTCTTTGGATTCTCAGCCCATATGGAGTTAGTAAAAGAGATTGAGGATTTTGATAAGAGCTTTGTATTTTATAAGTACAGGTGCGTTATAACCCATGCTGCAACAGGTACTTATATAGCCGATGCTGTGAGGAGTTGTAACAATAAGGAGCGAAAACATATTGATAAGAATATCTATGATGCTGCCAATACGATTGAAGCGGTAGCCCAAAAACGGGCACTTGTCGCTGCAACGGTGCAGGCAACAATGGCAAGTGAGATCTTTGATGCTGATGTATCAGAAAACGATAGCGAAGCACCGAATAAACCAATTACAAAAGAGGATGATCCAAGACGGGTACAACTAACCATGAGGTTATACGGTATAGCTAAAGAACACGGTTGGACTAATATATGGATACATGCTGCAATTAAGAAGAGGTGGCAAAAAGAATCCTTAACAGAAATCAGTAACGAGCAATTAGAAGAGTTAACCGAATTTATAACTACTACCTATATGCCGGTGAAGCCGAATGAAAAGCCGGTGCTTCGTGAGAAAGTACCAGTTGAGCCTCCGGTAACAATAGTAGACCGAGGCGAGGTAAAGGTAGTAAGAAGCCTTGATCTTAAAACCGATAAGGGCGAGCATGTAGCGGTAGATCATACGCAATCAGATGAGAAGTTATCAGAAGATGAGGAGAGAGAGCAGCTTAAGGCTGAAGCAGAAGAGGGTGATGTATTACCGGAGTCATTTTGCAGAACATGTAATAAGAGTCCGTTGCCATCTGAGGAAACCTTCTGTTCTAAAGAGTGTGAGGAGAAGTACTTCGAAGGAGTACAGCAGCCAAGTAAAGCATTACGCAATAATTTTACATTTGACAGGCTTCTTAAAAAAGAGAATGCTAAGTAAAGAAAGGGGGTGAATTGAATGAAGAAAATCGGAGCAGCTTTCCTAACTGGTATGATATTTGCTGTAGCAGCGTTTGGAGCACATGCAGCGACACAAATTCCAGCAGGATATACTAAGACTTGTCCGCATATGGGCGGAACAATCCAAGTTAGGTATAACGCAACGTGTCCGGATCCATTAAAAAAGTGTGAGGTATTCCCCGGCTTTTTTGTCTGGATGAAAACGACACGAACCTGTCCTACTCCGTAGGATTCTGGGATCTGGGTAGAAATGCCTATCCGGATCTGAGAATATAAAACTATGAATACACAAAAAGAACCTAATTTAGTGAAGAGAATGTGCCCTGAATGCGGTGAGGCAAAGATCGAGAAGGCATATAAAGTCGATAAGCCGGATCGAGTTGTCTATATCTTTATCTGCCTTAAAGGACACAAGTACGGCATGTGGCGACCTAGAAAAATTAATGAGTTATGAAAGGAGGTGACATATGGAGCCAACACAACAGGAAGTAAATCAGCCGGAATCCGGCCAGCAAGTACTCTTTGACCTTGAGAGCTTAACAGCAACAACAGCTAGAAGCATTGAGAGTATTACTAAAGAGTTGAAGAAGCATAAGGAAATGCTGAAGGATGGGTACAACAATGAACCTACCTACAAGCGGTATGATGAACAGGTAAAGGAAGCCAAAAAAGCACTCAATACCTTCAAGGCCGAGGTAGACAAGCAACCATCTATGGTAAGTTTACGCAATAAGATTAAGGATCTAACGGCGGAACTTAAAGAGAAAAAATCGTCAATATCAGATTATGCTCTAGAGTATGAACGAATCAGCGGAGCAGATCAGATAGATATTGAAGGAGAGTTCTACAAAATCGTTAAGTCAGCACGATTGGTTAAGTCAAGCGACAACTAAAACCAATAACCCGAAAGGAGGTGAATAACAATATATGGCACGAAGCGTTAATAAAGTAATTTTGATAGGTAATCTAACACGGGATCCGGAACTGAGGAAAACTACATCCGGTACCTCTGTTTGTAACTTCGGGATTGCGACTAATAGAGAGTGGAAAAACGATGCAGGCGAAAAGAATCAGGAAACTGAATTTCACAACTGCGTTGCATGGAACAAATTAGCAGACATAGCAGCAGAATATCTCCGCAAGGGTAAGCATGTCTATGTTGAAGGTCGGCTTGCTACCCGTTCATGGGAAAGCCAAGACGGCCAGAAGAAAAGCGTAACAGAAATTATCTTAAGCGATATGATTATGTTAGAAAGGAGGCCACAAGGACAGGCTGAAGCGGGACAGGATCAGGAAGAGGTAATGGATCAAGAAGCGGAAATTGATCCGGCAACCATTCCATTTTAAAGGTACAGGCTCCCCTACTTCGTTGTCCGGTAGTAGGGAGTACTCTTTTCACATGAAACCATACGATATAGCATTCACCATACTTGGCGTTTTACTGCTTGTGCTTTACGTTACAAGGGTATACGCTCAAAATAGCCTAGTAGATGAGTCATTCGAGCTGAGCGAGATCGAAGCACGAATACAAGAAGTTAAAGGTAAAAACGCTTTACTTGAGCAAGAGATATTAAGGGTAACGTCTCTACAGTACGTTGAAAGAGAAGCACGAAAAAGCGGTTTTATAGATGCTACTTCTTATTACATTATTAGGTAGAAAGGGGGTGACACAATGCTTAGTTTATTAATGGCCTTACTACTTCTTTGGATTGTATTCCAAAAAATCCCAATGAAAGCAGACGCAAAGCACATGGCTAACTTAACATGGACGATATTTGTACTTTTCATTGCAGGATACGCTATTATTCTTTTTCTTATGAATGCTACTAATTTATTGTAGTATTTGCCATAATGAAAAGACACAAGCCATGAGGAGTAACTATAAACGAGTAATGTCTTTATCAGCCCTTATGGCTTGTTAATTTGCTATGTTACAAGATGACTATAAAACCGGTAACGCTAAGATGGATCTACTTATAGAGAAGCAGTTAGCTAAAGAGTCTCCACGTAAAAGAAACCCTTTACTCGATCAACTACCCTTAACACCTGAAGTACCAATAGCGAAGGTAAGTTTTTTTAATACCATCGAAGTAGAAGAAGAACCCCACAAGAAGAAACGCCACAAGTACGGCGTTGCCCATAAAGCAGATAGAGCATTAGACGGGATACAATTTGATAGTAAAAAAGAAATGCTTGATTATGTAAAACTAAAGCAGGAAGAGAAGGCCGGCTTGATAACCGATTTACAATTACAAGTAGTGTTTACACTCCAAGAAGCATTCATTGATGGTATGGGTACGGCACATAAACCGATAAGTTATAAAGCAGACTTTACCTATAAGCGGTCAGGTGTGCCGGTGATCCATGATAGTAAGGGAATGCGTACTGATGTATATATGTTAAAAAAGAAGCTACTACTCTACCGGTACCCACAATACCAATTTATAGAATCGTAAAATTACCCCTTGACAATCATAACTGCCGGCTGTTATACTAAGGATGAATTAAGAAAGGAGGTGAATTAGACATGACAGAAGAATTACGAATAACAGATGAATACCTAAATGGTATCCCCGTTACTGACTTCGAAGGCTACATAGATCCTGAACCATTTGACTTGGATGAAATGACACTACTTACCGTTGATGAAGAGGCATTGAATGAGCCTGAAGATACGGAAATAGATCTGACAGCAGGTATCCTCTACACCATTTAATAAAGTAGAGGTAGAAAGGAGGTGAACACATGACATTAACACAAGCATATAAATTAACAAAAAACGGAAAACTGCTCTTTAAAGGAACACAAAACGAATGCTTCATTAAGCTTCTTAAAGTACAAGGTCAATCAACAGATTACGCCCTTAAGTATGGGGGTTACAAGATTGAGCCATATACAGGATTAAGACTTATAGAGGATAGGCCAGAAGAAGGTAAGGTCTATGCACTTACCGGTGCTGGTAAAAGCATTGCCAATGGCAATACATGGAAAGAGTCAGAGGTACCTTTTAATAATCCCCATACGATTATTAGAAATGTCGTACAACCAAAAAAGGGTTGATTTCTTTTAGTGCTTCTAACCAATTGGAAGCACACTAAAGAAAGGAGGTGACAGAAAATGAGCGAAGATATATTAAACATGCTAGACAAATACAAGAACGTAACACGAATTGTACTAGCCATTCTCGGAATGATTGTCCGAGTCGCTTTCTATGCTATATGAAAGTACAGTATTACCGTAAAAATGTTTATGGTAAAGAGCTGATTTACTTAATAGAATCAGAGGAAACTAATTCGATGCTTCGGCTTATTGGTCAATCGACCATAAGTAGAGGCCAGATAGAACTCTTTAAAAAATTAGGTATTCAGTTTGAAGAGGTAATAGCTCCATAATCGGAGCTATTTTCCCTCTTGACATAATAACTGCAAGCTGTTATTATAAGAGTGAATCAGAAAAGAAAAGGAGGTGAATAACACTAGAATGATAAAACAACTATTATACGGACACAATTCCCCAGAGACAGCTTACCTAGTCAATGACTACCCATACGGATTTAGACTCAGAACCCAAATTCGCTACTGGATTGAAACCACTAAAAATGGTGATAGGTTTGTATCTCAAACACTTAACCCTAAAACCGGTAGATGGAATAAAGAAAAGAAATCTACTTATGTAGAAGTTAAAGTAATGGGGCTTGATGAGATTGGACACGTTAAAACAACATCCTTTTCTCATTGGGAAGATGAAGAGAAGCTTAACAAATGGTTAACGATCGTTGATGAAACGAAACTTAATGACATGCAGCAACAACAAATTAAAAAGCTTCGAGCTATCTTCAGAACACGAAAACATGTAACAGTAGAGATGGTAAACGTTACTAACTATACTGAAGAACAAATGGCCGAGCATGAGGCCAAACAAAAAGAAGTAAGCAATACTATTAGAAAAGTATTCGCTTACGAATATACCAAACTGTAGACGAGACTCCCCTGCACGATCAACTGGATAAGTCAGGGGAGTTTTGCTAATATACTTTTACTATGGCAATAGATGAGCAGAAAATAAAAAAAGAAGCATTAACAGAACTTGCACGCAAGGGAGGGTTAGCACGGAAAAAATCGGCTAACTATTCTGAAATGGGACGTAAAGGAATGCAGAGCCGGTGGAAAGATAAAAAGAAGGAGAAGGACGAAAATCCACAGTGTAAATACTGCGATATTCAAATGGCATTAACTGAGTTTCATAAGAAGTATCATATACAAATAGTGCAGGAAAAGTACGCTAACTCATAATGAATTCCACTACATCAAAACTACTGAGAAAGTATAGTAAGTACTCCAACCAACCGTATAAGCTAGTAAAGTCTGTCTATGAATCCGGCGATAAAAAGCAACAAGCAGAGGACTTAAAAGACATTAACAAATACATTAAAGAGCATGAAGAACAAGCAGCAAAGGGGGTGAGTAATAAGAATGGCAACAGTAAGAACGTGTGACAAATGCGGTAAAACATTTGCAGAAAATGAAGATTACTATAAGTTAACAGGCACTAGCGGTGAGGAGATTGATTTTTGTAGTAATGATTGGACGCAATTTCAATCATGGATGACTACAAAAACTACGACACAACAACCAGCAGTAGAGCAGCCGGTACAACAGCAACCAGAACAACCGGCACCAACGCCAGCACCAGTTAACCAACCATCACCAGAACCGGCAAGCGGTCACGATGGACAACCAACAGCATAAGAAATGCTAACAACCGGAAGGAAACAAAAGCAGTTGATTTTCTTCCGGTTTGTGGTATATAGTCAATAGAGGAGATATAGACTTATAATGCCAACGTGGAGACAAATCAAGGCCGTTAAAAACCTAGTGGAAAATGGAGGAAGTATCCGACAGGCAATGAAAGATGCCGGATACTCTCAAACAATGGCCGATAACCCCAAAAGATTAACCCAGAGTAAAAGCTTTAGAGCTTTACTTGATGACTGCATACCAGAAGAGGAGGTATCAAAACAACTCCGTAATTTACTCCATGCTTCAAAGGTTGAGCACTATGTATTTCCCTTATCTGTAACCGATGAAGAGATAAAAGAGATAGTAGAATCCATAAACGGTTGCACCCTAAAAAAGATTAAACACGGTGAACAG
>Ga0247718_1000060_pt1 | contig 22807 bp, 21 predicted proteins | sample 21E_DmetaG_FD_189045 | JGI IMG/M metagenome (GOLD analysis project Ga0247718, IMG submission 189045) | Soil microbial communities from hillslope of Landscape Evolution Observatory, University of Arizona, Oracle, AZ, United States - 2-1-E_D | ecosystem: Engineered > Artificial ecosystem >...
ACATCGTTATCGAAGCCGCAAAGAAGCGCGGCACCATGCCAGAACATATTTTGTTCTACGGCCCTCCCGGCGTCGGCAAGACCACACTCGCTCACCTTGTTGCCGCATCCCTTGAGGCGCCACTCAAGAGCACTTCAGGTGTTGCGATCGAGCGCGCTGGCGACTTGGCGGCAATTCTCACCAACCTTGAACCAGGCTCGGTGCTTTTCATTGATGAAATTCATCAGCTCTCTTCAAAGATCGAAGAGCTTCTCTACCCTGCGCTTGAGCAAGGCAGCCTCGACATTGTGCTTGGCAAAGGACCGTCTGCACGCACCGTTGAACTCGCGCTTCCCCCGTTCACGCTGGTCGGCGCTACCACACACGTATCGCAACTCTCTGCCCCGCTTCGCTCACGCTTTGGAGGCGGCGTGTACCAGCTCGATTTCTATAGCGATGCGGACTTGCGTTCCATCATTGCGCGCTCTGCCGATGTGCTTGGTCTTTCTGCATCTCCTGAAGTTATCGAGCGCATTGCTTCGCGCAGCCGCGCGACTCCGCGTATTGCAAACGCTCTACTAAAGCGTGTACGCGATTTCTCTGAAGTGCACGAACGCGATCTTTCGCCGCAGGTGTGTGATGAAGCGTGCCAGCTCTTTGGCATCGACACGCTCGGTCTCACCAAGGATGATCGCCGCTACCTTGAGACGCTGCGTGATGCGTTCAAGGGCGGACCGGCCGGCATCCGTGCGCTCGCTTCAGCGCTCCATGAGGATCCGGATACGGTTGAAAACATGTACGAGCCGTATCTACTACGCCTTGGATTCATCGAGCGCTCGAGCCGCGGACGCATGCTCACAAATAAAGGAAAAGAGTATATAAATAATTGATATGGCAGGACACAGCAAATGGGCACAGATTAAGAGGCAGAAGGCCGTGACGGACGCGGCGCGCAGCCGCGCATTCGGACGTCTCGCGCGTGTTATCACCCTTGAATCAAAGAAAGCAGCAGGCAACCTCTCTGCCCCATCGCTTCAGGCAGCTATCCAGCGCGCCAAAGAGGTGAACATGCCGAAAGATAATATTGAGCGCGCAATTACAAAAGGCACTTCCAAAGAAGCCGGTGAGCTTGAACAGGTTACGTATGAATTTTACGGGCCGGGCGGTTCAGCATGCATTGTGAACGCGCTCACCGACAGCCGTAACCGTACCACTGCTGAAATTAAGCACATGCTCACCAAGAATGGGTATGAACTAGCCGCTCCTGGCTCAGCGCTCTGGGCTTTCACGAAGTCTCCTGATGGTTCATTCACACCGAACGAACCTCTGGTCGACATCACAGGCAACGATGAGGAGCGCCTCGGCACTATTTTGACTCTGCTTGATGAGCACGATGATGTGCAGGAAACGTACACCAACGTGCGCGGCTATGAGAATACTCGCGATTGATCCTGGCTACGACCGCATGGGCATCGCGGTGGTCGAGGGCGACCCTAGTAAACCTTCCTATGTATGGAGCACATGTGTCACGCCCCCTAAAGGCGAGGCGAGCCAGCGGCTTGCTGTTATAGCCGATGCGCTCGTAGAAGCTCTAGATACCTACGCGCCGGATCTCCTTGCGATTGAATCGCTCTTCTTTGGCACGAATAAAACAACAGCGATTGGTGTTGCCGAAGCACGTGGCGCTGTACTTGCTGAGGCTGGCAGGCGCAACCTTCCAGTCCGCGAGATCTCCCCGCAGCACGTAAAACTCGCAGTGACTGGGTACGGCGCAGCTGAGAAAAAGGCTGTGATGGCAATGATTCCGCGCCTCATCACCCTCCCTTCAGCTGCAAGGCTTGATGATGAACTTGACGCGATTGCGGTAGGCATCGCGGCACTCGCCAGTCGCTATCCCCATGCGTAAGTTATCCAGCTTGCAAACAGTATACGTTCTGCTCAAATAGAGGTGCTCGGGTCTGGTGGCGCGAGTATGAAAAATAATTTTGTAGTTATGATGGACGACCCAATGAACGACGATCTTCTTGCTGACGAAGAGGAGGACGAGGCGGTGGACCTCGGCGACGATGACGCAGCTGAGGACGACGAGGTTGCTGATGACGCGCTCACTGACGAAGAAGACGATATGATCTAACACAAAAGCGGTCCGATCTACGGGCCGCTTTTGTGTTAGGATGTCACCAAATGACTAAGAAGAAATTGCGAGGCCTAAAAGACCTCAAGTCCCTCCTTCATGATCCAAATCCCTTTGTCCGCGCAGGCTATATAGCTGGCGGCATTGGCCTTGTTTTTATAGGACTTATCCTGCTCTGGATCGCATTTGCACCAGCTCCAGACTTTGAATCCTTCCTGAACCGCAAGGTCGCACTTTCGACCAAGATCTACGACCGTACGGGCGAGATCGTACTCTACGACCTCAACACCGACGTGCGGCGCACCACCCTACCTCTTACCGAGGTATCTCCGTATATTCAAAAAGCTGCTATCGCCATTGAAGACGATAAGTTCTACCAGCACAGCGGCGTGCGTCCGATCGCTGTCTTGCGCGCTGCACTCGTAAACCTGCAGACCGGCGAATTCAGCCAGGGTGGTTCAACCATTACGCAGCAGGTAGTGAAACTCACCGTGCTTACCGGCGAGAAGAGCATCATCCGCAAGGTCCATGAATGGTTCCTTGCCTGGAAGCTTGAACGCCATTACACCAAGGACCAGATTCTTGAAATGTATCTCAATGATGCGCCGTTCGGTGGAAGCCTTTACGGTGTCGAGGCTGCTGCGCGCGCATTCTTTGGAACAAGTGCTAAGGAGGTAACGCTCGCTGAAGCTGCGTACCTAGCAGCGCTCCCGCAGGCGCCGACATACTATTCTCCGTACGGAAACAACCGGGAGGCTCTCGATGCACGTAAGAATCTCGTACTTGAGCGTATGCGCTATCTCGGCCACATCACCGAAGAGCAGTTCGAGGAAGCGCGCAATGAGACGGTTGCATTCAACCCTCAGCAGAACAGCTCGATCATTGCGCCGCACTTTGTGTTCTATATCCGCCAGCAGCTGGAGGAGAAGTATGGTGCTGATGTCGTAACTCAGGGACTTAAGGTCATCACCACGCTCGATGCAGAACTTCAGCACACTGCTGAATCTATCGTGTACCAGTACGCGCTTGAGAACGAGCGCCGATTTAATGCATCGAATGCCGCGCTTGTCGCGATCGATCCTAAGACCGGACAAATCCTCTCTATGGTTGGCTCGCGCAGCTACTTCGATCCAAATATCGAAGGCAATTACAACGTTGCTCTTGCCTTGCGCCAGCCTGGTTCGGCTTTTAAACCATTCGTGTACGCAACGGCACTCGCCAAGGGCTACACGCCGCAGACTATTGTGTTTGACCTCCCTACCCAGTTCTCAACTGCCTGCGCGCCGAGCGATAACTTCAATCGTGAGTTCCCTTGCTATGCGCCGGGCAACTATGACGACAAGTTCCGCGGTCCTATGACCTTCACCACAGCGCTCGCGCAGTCAATTAACGTACCTGCGGTTAAAACGATGTACCTTGCCGGCATCGACAACGTGCTCAACCTCGCAGCGCGTGCAGGCATAACTACGCTCGGCAACCTTTCCCGTGAAGAAAAATCACTTGCGCTTGCGCTTGGTGCTGGTGAAGTTCGCCTTCTCGACCTTACGAACGCTTTCGCCACCTTCGGCAATAATGGCGTCTACAACAAAGCAACCGGCATCCTGCGTGTTGAAGATGTGAAGGGCAAGGTACTCGAGGAGTACACGCCAGATCCGCAGGATGCGGTAGATCCTGGTGTCGCCCATGATCTCTCATGGATGCTTTCAAACAACGAAGCGCGTCAGCCTGAGTACCCGCCGAACAATCCGTTCTACTTCCCCGGCTTTGATGTTGCCGCTAAGACCGGTACCACTAACGAGTACCGCGACGTCTGGACTGTTGGCTACACCCCAACGGTTGCTATTGGCGTATGGGCCGGCAACAACGACAACAGCGCGATGGTGCGCGAGATCGCAGGCTACGTGGTCGCACCTATGTGGAACGCGGTTATGCAGGAAGCGCTCCAGAAGTACCCACGTGAGTACTTCCACGAGCCTCGCCCTATTCCTGAGAGCGCACCTCCCGCGCTGCGCGGCGTACACACCGGTCCTAGCGGCACGCATGACATCCTCCACTGGGTGGACAAGGATAATCCTCTTGGCGGCGGTAATTCTATAGGCGACGGCCAGTACGCCTACTGGGAATATCCGATCGGAGGATGGAGTTCGCCGTCCCCATTCAATCCGTTTATGGGTAGCACCACTCCGTTTATGGATGGTGAACTCATTCAGGAAATCATCCCGCCGGAAATACTCCGTACCCTTCCAGGGTATGAACAAGGTTTTCCTCCTCCGCAAGAAGAATCTAACGAATCTCGCGAACAGTAATATTCACTTCAGAGAGCGCAGCTTGCGCTCTCTCGAATTTCATAAGGAGCGCTGACTTCACAATTGGCGGCACAGAAAGCGAGAGTATGCCATCTTGATACTTAATTTGCTTTGGCAGTATAGAAACTGAAGTGACGTTGCTTAAAATTGCTGCGCACATGCGGCGCATCTCCGCTTCTTCAACTCCAGGAACTTTATGTTTGAGAAGCAGGTCGCGAAGAGACTTCATACGCTACTGGTTCATCGGCATCACGAGGTACAGGAACGAAGTGTCCCCTGTTCCCCGCATGACAAGCGGACGTCCAATGCCGCTGGCAGAGAGGGTCAGACTTTCTGCACTGATCGAAGAAAGCGGTGCTGAAAGGTATCGGTGGTTGAATGAGAGTTCAATTGATTCCCCTGTTACAGAGGCTGGAATACTTTCTGAAGTCTCTCCCACATCATTATTGCGCGCAGTGAGCGTGAGCTTCTTCTCGTTCGTACCCATCGCAAGGCGCACCTTCTGAAAGGTGTCTGAGAAGATTGCTGTTCGTTTAAGGCCTGACTCAAGATCCTTGCGAAGCAGGGTCGCTTCAGAAACAAATGATTTAGGGATGATCTGGGTGTAATCAGGATACGAGAGAGTCACAAGGCGAGTGGTCACAATGCCGGATGGCCATGAAAATGCGCATTGATGCTCATCAATCAATACCTCAATAGCATCGTCCGGAATAGTCTGCACGATATCAAGCGCATTCTTAGCTGGTATAAGCATTGAAAAGGCGCCAACCTTCCCTTCCACGGAGAGTTTCTTCTCTGCAAGACGGAAAGAATCGGTTGCAACTGCCTTCAATGTGCCGCTTTCGCACGTAAGCAGCACGCTCGCAAGTTCCGGGCGCACGGTTGATGGCGACGCACACGGTGCAACCGTCGTTATGAGTGCGCGCAATGATGCGCCTGGAAGCGAAAATTTAGCCTTAGGAGACTCTGGGAATGGGAGCGAAGGGAAATCCTCGAAGGGAAGGGTCTTAAGCGTGCTGCGACCTAATTCTGAGGTAATCACGACAGTATCACCTCCATGCTCGAGTGTGACGGTACCGGTTCCTGTGAACGAGGAAGTAATCTCGCGAAGCGTACTGGCAGGAAGCGCAACAACGCCCGGTGTCTTTATCTCGCCGCTCACCTTGTAATCAATGCCGGTTTCAAGATTAGTAGCGCGCAGTTTGATGCCATCATCCCCTGCAACAATGGCTATGCCTGAGAGTACAGGCAATGTTGCTGAACGACGCTCCGCAAATCGCGCAACGGTGCTCACTGCTTGAGCTATTTCTTTTTTATCTACTTTTATGATCATACCCCTCTTATTATTAGGTGTGTGGATAGGGGGATAACCTCCATATAGTCCCAGTATACGCCACTATTTTGAAACCTGCTCTCCCGGTATCCTGTTGAGTACTGCCCGCCAGAAGCGCTTCTAGTGGGGATAGAAATGGAGGGTATAGAACCGTGTGGGGATAGCTGGCTTATTTCTCCTCTCTTTGTCCCCACATTCACTCCACGCTTTTCCATACCTTATCCCCAGCTATACCAACAAGCTGCGGATATCTTGGATTTCCTTAGCAAGTTCCGTATCCGTCTGGACTTCCCTCTTCACCTTTTCACAGGAGTGAATAACGGTTGTGTGATCGCGTCCGCCAAGCTTATTGCCAATGGTCGGATACGACACGCCGAAATCCTCGCGCAGAATATACATAATGACTTGGCGAGGACGCACCACCTCTCTCCTTCGAGTCTTCTCATAGACGCTCTCCTCATCAATTCCGTAGAATTCAGCCACCTTATTCACTACGTGCTTCACATTAGGAGTTTTCGTTGGTCGAGAGAATGAACGGAGCGACTGCTTTACCTCCGCAAGGTCTGGCGGAACGCCCTTTACCTGGGTGTGACACACAATTGAGTTAATAACGCCCTCAAGCTCGCGGATGTTGCCTGAAATAGAAGTAGCAACGTACTCAACCACCTCATCTGAGAGCAAAACGCCGTTAGATGCTGCCTTTTTCTGCACGATAGCCATACGTGCCTCAGTATCCGGCTCGCCAATATCAATGGTCATGCCTGCAAGGAAGCGGCCACGCAGACGGTCTGCAATGTCTGGAATTGCTACTGGTGCGCGGTCTGAAGAGAAAATAATCTGTTTGTTGTTATCGTGAAGTGAATTGAATAGGTGGAATACCTCCTCCTGGGTCTTTTCACGCTTCGTGAAGAACTGCACATCGTCCATGATAAGGAGATCGTAGTGGCGGTATTTCTCCTTAAACCGGTTAGCAGTACCGTTTTGGATCGCGTCCGTGTACTCATTACCAAACTGCTCTGAAGAAAGGTAGTACACCTTGCGCGTCGGATAGAGCTTCTTGAACTGGTTTCCTATTGCCTGGATAAGGTGGGTTTTGCCACGGCCGGTATCGCCGTAAATGAAGAGTGGATTGTAGAGAATACCTGGGTTCTTGATCGCTGCTTGCGCTGCAGCATGTGCAAGCTCGTTAAAGGCACCTACCACAAAGGTATCGAAGGTATAGCGGGGGTTTAAGTTATCACTCTTGTTCTTATAGAAATCACTGAGCGGTAGCTCGACCGTAGGCTGATGGGGACGCTTTATTTCCTTAGGTTTTCTGGAAATATCCTTCACTATGTCGTATTCAATGTTGCGAAACTCATAGTTAACATCGCGGATTATCTTTAAAAGAAGGGTGTGGAACTTTTTCAAGTACCAGTCGCGGAAGAACTGACTTGGCACGCCTATATGTACTATCCCGTCCTCTATTTTGACGATCGAGCTGTCCCTAAACCAGGTATTAAAGTTGGCTGGAGAAATAGAAAGTTCAACCTGCGTAAGCACATACTCCCATAGCTCATGCGGATCTGACTTATTCATCGTTGCCGTATTATACGGGCACCTGGGGAAAAGTCGAAAGTCCCCTAAAATGTTGCGTTTACGGCTGGTGCCTGGTACTATCCTGTGGACAACATGCCTAAGCGCACCTACCAGCCAAAGAAACGCAAGCGCGCAACGACGCACGGTTTTCGTGCACGTGCTGCAACCCCAGGCGGCAAGAAGACCATTCTTCGCCGTCGCCGCAAGGGTCGCGCCAGCCTTACGGTATAACCATGATTCCACGCCGATTGCGTCTCTCCCGCCGGGATTTTGAGAGCGTAACGAGCCGGAAGGACTTGATGCGGGCAACCAGCCCGCATTTCTCCGTTACCTACGGCCCTGCGCCAAGCGAGGGCGGGTGCGGCGTGGTGGTCTCTAAAAAGGTAGAGCGCAGCTCAGTAAAGCGTCATCTCCTAAAGCGCCGCATTCGTGAAGTGCTGCGCAATCACTGCTCTAAGGACTTCATACTCGTTGTATACGCTCGTCCAAAGAGTCAGCTACTTCCTTTTGAGGATCTGCAGACTGAACTCACTGCCCTTATCGAGCAGACACGTGCGTAATCTGGTACTCTAGAGCACATGATTTCCTTTTTCCACGAGTACCTCTACATTCCGATCTATAACCTCCTCATTTACCTTGTCGGCGTCCTCCCGGGCGCTGATATCGGTCTTGCGGTCGTCATCGTCACCCTCATCGTAAAGTTCGTGACCCTCCCCCTCTCCATCTCAGCGCTTAAGACCCAGCGCGCAATGCGCCGTCTTGAACCTAAGTTGAAGGAACTCAAGGAAACCTACAAGGACGACAAGCAAAAGCAGGCGGAAATGATGTTTGCCCTCTACAAGGAAGAGAATGTAAAGCCGTTCTCAAGCATGCTCGGCATGTTCATCCAGATTCCCGTGCTCATTACACTCTTCCTTGTGTTCCAGCGCGAGTCGATGAGCCAGGTAAACCCTGACATTCTCTACTCATTCGTGAATGATCCCGGCACGTTCTCTGCCCTTTTCCTCGGATTCTTTGTCATTGCGGGCCACAATATAATTCTTGCAGTGCTTGCGGCTGCTACTCAGTTTGTGCAGGCGTACTTTGCCATTCCAATTCCTAAGCGCGACCCTAATTCGCTTCAGGATAAGGGTGCGATGCAGGCGGAGTTTGGACGCGCAATGGCAGTGCAGGCGCGCTACGTACTTCCCTTCGTTATCGGCGCGGTTGCGTTCACCTCAGGCGCCGTGGCCCTCTACTTCATTACAAGCAACATCGTCGGCATTCTCCAGGAGTTCTTTGTTAAGCGAACTATTGCTGAAGAGCCGGTAGCAGCATAAAGAAAAAGCCCCGCACAAGCGGGGCTTTTTCTTTAGAGATCGTATGCCCAGAGCGATCCGTCTTTCTTATTCTTGAAAACAAGCACATCGTTCCTTCCATCGAGCGCGAGTCCTACCATGTCGATATCAACGCTCGCTTCTGTTGAGGGATTGATGACGTACGTTGCAACGCGTCCTGCAACATCAATACGCCACAACCGATCTCTGAACGAGGCAACGCCCTGGTGCCAATCGTCAGGCAGGTTTCCTGTAGGGCCCTGCGGCACGCCGCAGTAAAAGCCCTGTTCCCCGTTCTCCCATACACACTTTTCAGCGAGCGTGCTCAATGGTAGCGCGATAACGGTTCCTGTCCTGCGATCAAGTAGCGAGAGCTTAAGGACGCGGTTCTCTACAAAACTGAAGAGCACGTAGTTGCTTGAAGGGCTTGGCAGGACTGATAGTCCACGGAAGGGGCCGAGAATGCGTGTGAAGGTTCCGGTACTGCCGACGGTAAATGCATAACCATCTAAGCCAGAAGAAGGTTTGGTCGCAGCAATAAACGGACCATTCGAGAGATGTACGATCACGTTGGAGAGGTTCGACGTGAAGAGTGTGCGTGGATTGGAGCCGTCTGGATTTGCGACGGTGCCAACCGATCCTGCTGATGAAGAAAGAAGTGTAAATATCGTTGTCGTGCCGCTTACCGCCACCTGCTCAATCCCGCGGTCAAGGAAGTAGCCGCCCTCACCTGTTGCAGGCAGTGCATAGGTTGCTACATGTTCGCCATTTGCGTCATTCACTAAGAAGCGGGTAAATGCCGTTGAGCCATCAGAAAGCCACGCCGCCTCCTGGATTCCTGGAAGTGTGCGATTTGAGATACGTGAGAGCGAGCGCTCATGAAACTTATACGAGTACACATTGCCGCTCGCGCGGTCTATATAGCGAACTTCAGTATCGCCTGGGACTGCGGGCGTACCTGAGGCAGTCTCGGCCTGTGAAGGAAGCGCGACAGATACGGCGCCGAGCGCTACTGGCCCTTCAGTAATGCGAATCAATCGAGGCGCAAACTCTTCACCGGCAGGAACAGGGCCGTCTCCTTCCCCGGTGTCGCCAAGACCGACAGGCGCGTCTCCCGCGCTGCCAAAAAAGTTACCGTCTGAAACTTCTAGAGCCGGACCCTTGGGTGCGAAGAAGAAGAAATATGCAGCAAGACCGATACCGATGAGGACGATGCTGCCTAGGACGATGAGAAAGATGCGGCGCATAAAGAAAGTATAGTACTAAGTTAGCTTTCGCATATTGCGCGCGCTTCGACACACATCCAATTGCCCTCCCCCATGCGCTCCCGCTCATCAGCGCTACAACCTGAGCTCGCTACCGTTAAGAGGTTGAAGTCCCTGTCTGATTCGATGTTTATCCTCCCTCTCTCAGCGGTGCAGATGCTGCTGAATCTATCAAACAGTTCCTTATCCTTGCCTGGAATAGCTACCCACTCGGTATCAAACCAGTTAGTAGGATTCCATTGATTGGCCCATGAACGATCTCGGAATACTCTGAAGTCTTTTGAATCGCTCTCGCATCGCGCGATGTAGGTCTTACCTGCGGTGTTGCAGTTGGCCGTTCCCTGCACTCCTATAGGACAATCTACGGCACCAGATACATCTCTGCCGCGCTCAGCTACTATGTCTTGTACATTCGCAGGAACCTGGTTGTTCTGACAGTACTGATCAAGCCACTGTCCTGCCGCCTCAGCGCTTGGTCTGTACACTGCCCCCACCAAGGACCAGCTTCCAGCGGAGTCGCCACCTGTTCCTCCCGTTGTATCACCTCCCGTTCCTCCGGTTGTAGGATCATCTTCAGGAACCGCAATCTCAGACTCAAGCCTCGACACATCAAGATCAAGCTCAAGAATCTTTGGATTAATGATGCCAAATACAATGACCGGGGAAAGCACAAGCAAGAGACCGAGCACAGCACCACGGATGAGATCTTTTGCCTGCTCGTTTTCAGAAACACTGCCCTTGTTGGTCATGAACTTAATACCAGCATGCATGATTTGGAATACTGCAAGCGTCGCTGCCACACCGATACAGATCTTGTAGAGGCTGTTAAGGAACGCAGGCAGATCAGGAGACTGCTCAAAATCAGAAAGGCCTGGGAGATTCGTAAGAGGCACAAAGCCTTGTGCAAAAGCAATGCTCGGCAGCGCAATGCCGCCAAGCAGGATGAGGTGAAGGATAAGTGCGAAGGTGCGGTAGCTCATAGTTATAGACCAAATATGCCAAGTGGGCGCAGCTCACCAAAACGGACTGTGAGCATGCTCTCTGCACTCTGGAACAGGAGCGAGCCCCTAGCGCTTGCTGCTAGAATTGCCGAACCGATACCAGCACCCGTAGAGCGCACCGTGATGTCCTTATCGTATCCGCTCTCAATCGAATTCATCGTCCAGGTGACTGCGGGCGTGCTTCCAAAGTAGTACGGTACCGCGCGGAACGTCTCCTCTTCAGTGCTCATAACCACCTCCCCACTGAATGCGGTATCGAAGAGTGGGCCGAGTAGTGGATCATTGCGATAGATGCGTATTATTGGGTCGACCGGTGCCACTACGGTCTCAGCGTATGCAACGAGGGTACTATCTTGCGACGTTACCGTCACAGAGACTGTTGCGTCTCGGTAGCGAATAGGGGCAACCGCATCGATAACGGACTTCCCTATCCCGGACGAAGATTCAAGTATGCGGTTGCCAAGGCGCCAGGTGTAGACGAGATTCTGTGGCGCAACACTGGTGCCTGGAGCGGTGCGTATATCAGGAATAGCCACGAGACGGACGCGCCCCTCAGACGCTACTAGCGGAGCCCCTTTATAAAATGGGTGGGTTGTAGTCAGTGGCTCTGCTACAAGTGCGACTTCAGCCGGGCGCACGATAACTTCTCTCTGCTGTGTCTGGCCGTTTGTGGTAACACTTACACGTATCGTGGTGCGCTCCCCAGGGCCTCCAAGGCGCGCATAGCCGGTGATGAGGCCTGAACCACGCTCAATCTCGGTGCCGTTAACCGAAATAACAACCGTACTGGAAGTAAGGTTTACGCCGTAACTGCGCGGCGTAATGGTGATGGTCTGATACGGGCGCGGGTACTGAGGGCTTATGGAGACGGAGAGCGGCTCAGTAGTGGGTAATCCCTGCGCAACCGCCGTCAATGACGGAATGAAGAAAAGAGCTGCTATAAGAGAAAGCGCGAACAATCGCATGCGTATAGTATACCGCCCTCTACTTGGTGTGAGCCTACGGCGTTTGGGTATTATGCGCGTGCTATGCCCCGCTTGTGCATGATCTCGAGCGCGAGGTTCATAAGCCGCACGATCTTCTTCTCCTTGTAGTGGGCCATAAGCACGAAAATAGTCGTCATAGGGATGAACTTAAGGAATGGGAGCAGCTCAATACCGAGCATGAGGAAGAAGCGCCGCACTATAAACTTCATCATTGCTTTCTTCCACCACCTGCCCTTCATCTTTCCCCAGAACCAGAAGAACAGCGTGAGTGAGACAAAAACTGAGAGAAGCGTGGTGACGATAATGCCTGCGATAGTCATATCAAGCGCATCGGTCACATCTTTAAATGCAGAGATTCCTGCTATAAGAAATGGAAAGTGTACTGGCTCAGGAGGATCTCTGAGGACATCGTTTGCGTCTTCAGCGTCAAAATTCTCACCTTTTTCATTAAATATGGCGCGGATCTCTCTGAGCGTACCGGCTACAAAGAGTGCCGTCTCTGCTTGCTGGAGGCGTGATCCGAGTTCAGCCATAGGCTAGGTACCTTGGCCTCCTTCCAGACGGTCTTTCTCTTTGCGAATTGCAAGAAGCTGGGAAGGGTCTGAGGTGATGATCTGGTCTTCGGTGTAGGACGCAACAATCTTAATTGCCACATGCTTAAGGCCGGCAAAGAAGAGGCCCTCGCCCACCCCAGACTCAAGGAGCAGGTACTTCTCCTCGTCGGTCAGATTAAAGGTCTCTTTGAGCACATCAATCGTCGTCGGAGACTGCTTCAAGAGAAGCTGGATCGATGAGTTCGTAAGGATCGGACGGCCATACGGACTTCTCAAGAAGTCTTCTACGTCCTGCGTAATCGTTGCAAGGCCGAGGTAGTACTTACGGCCGCGCTTGGCCATTGAGTAGAGGAAGGATGCAGTATCGTCAGACTTCATCATCCACCACGCCTCGTCGATAACAAGGAGGCGCTTCTTCAATTCATGGCGCACTGCATTCCAGATGTAGTGCGTGATGATATACATCGCGACCGGCTTCAGCTCGTCCTCCATATCACGCACTGAGAAGACGATCAACTGCTTGTTGATATCAACATTTGTGGGGCGGTTTATAAAGCCGGACCAGGTTCCGTGCGTGTATTTGGAAAGGCGCTGCACCAAAGACTCGCTTCCCTCCATGCCGGACAAGACGCTTTCAAAGTCAGACAGGAGCGGTGGCTCGATGCCGGTAAAGTCTGCGTCACCCGTGATGTCTTTCAGTGCATAGGTTTCCGTGATCGCGCGGTCAACAATCGCATCCTCCTCTGGTGTGAGGCCGCCGAGCATGATGCGGAAGAGGCCGACGAGGTTGATGATGTTTGAGCGCAGGATATCTGCTGGCTCCTCATCGTCTTTCACTGGCGGAAGATCAAACGGATTGATGTGGTGTTCGGACGAGAGCGAGATATTGAAGATGCGTCCGCCGGTTGCCTGCGCGAGGTATTCGTACTCGCGCTCCGGATCAATCACGATCACGTCCGTATCGAACATGAGTGAGCGAAGTACCTCAAGCTTCACGGCGTATGACTTACCAGAACCGGACTTGGCAAACACCACGGAGTTGTAGTTCTCCATCGAGAAGCGGTCAAAGAGCACGAGTGACGCATTGTGGCGGTTGATGCCGTAAAGAATGCCGCGGTCGCTTGTAAGATCAAACGATACAAATGGGAACAAGGAAGAAAGCGGTGAAGAGTTGAGTTTTGAATGGGATGCCAGCTCATCGCTCATGAGCGGAAGCGTCGAGCGGAAGCCCTGTTCCTGCTGAAAGAGTGCTGGCTTGGTGTACACAAGCTTCGCGTCAAGAATGCCGCGGATCTCAGACTCTATCTTATCCAAATCCTCTTTCGTTGAGCCGTAGATCGTTATGTAGAGGCCGACTTCAAAGAGGCGCTCCTGTGCCTGTTGCAGCTGATCGCGCAGATCTTCAAGGTCGCGGTATGCGGTATCAAGCATAGGATCGCGCACGAGACCCTTCTCTTCCCTTTCAGCAATCTGGCTCTGTACCTCGGCAACCTTCTTCTGGAAGTTGCGCATTACAATGCCGGTTTCAAGAGGATGAATAAAGATCGCAACATCCAATTGCTTTGAGAGGTTAATGATCGGGGTAAACCAGCTGTCAGAAAGGAAGCGCGGATAGGAGATTGTGTAAAACGAGCGGGAAAACTTCTCACCGATCTCAAGCTCGCGCGAGCCAACCTTAAGCGCTGCCGGCGCAATGGTGTCAGCAAGATCGAGTTCGCCTGCTGCATAAATGTCCTGCGGGAGAACCGGAGTGAGTGCCGGCTCTTCGCTGCTGTTTCGCTTGTTGAAGAAATCGCTTAGTGCCATACGTTATTGCTGAAGCCGGATAGGGTTCTCATGCTCGCTTGGATTAAATGAACGATACAAGAGCTCAATGATCTCTTCGGTGCCAAGAGGCACGGCGCGCACGCCGCTTCCAGCGAGCGCGCTTGCGACAAGCGCCATGCGCTGCTCAAGCTGCGCGCGATACTCAGCAAACGCGTCAGATCCCATATCGACGGGCGTGTTGGCCTTGCTCTTCGGGAGGAATGGGAGTGCGCTCGCCACTTCGCTTGCCGGTGCCGCATCATACGGAACAACAACATAGAAAAGCTTAGTCATGATCTCAGAGCCCTCAATGAATGAACGGATGAACTGAATGTATTCGCGCAGCTGAATGCGCATAAGTTCGGAAGACTGTGACTCCATACGCTCCTCAAGAAGCGCAAGATACGGGCGAATGTCCATCTTGCGGGAGTGCACTACGATTTCAACCGAGAAATCGAGCGTATTGAGGAAGTTCTGGAAGCCGCCGATGATAGCGCGCTGCTCGTCTTCGGACTTCAGCGCGAAGTTGATCGAAGAGCACATAAGAATGCCCCGGTACCCGCCATTCTTGAGCATCACAACGCCGTTGCGAATTTCTTTAACAGGCACAAATGACTGGGCGGCTTTGGTTGCGGGCATGTTATTGCTGGGTATCCTTAATATCAAGCGACCATGCAAGCTCATGGAGCTTGTTCTGCGAGAGGCCGAGCTTCTCACGTACTTCTACTGCAGGTGTAGCGGGCGCAGCAGGAATATCTTCCGGCCGCTTCTCTTCCCTCTTCCATATATAGAGTCTGCCGCCGAGGTAGTAATTGAATCCCGCTTCAAGTATCTCAATGAATGGCTTGTTGTTGATTCGGTAGAACGCAAGCGCGAAGGTAAAGATGCCGAGCGGAATTGCAAGCGCTACGCCAATGATGCGCGGAAGATAGAGCACGAGCACGACGCAGATACCAAGTCCGCCAGCAATGTATACGAACTGCTTTATTGAGAGCGGTCCGAATATTTTCTCCTCAACTTCGATGAACTGCGGTACCTGGTACTCCATTGCTAACAGTATACCAACACTCCTCTCAAACTAGATGGGTTCACGATATGGATCCGCACCGAATTCTTTTGTAAGCGGAACCTGCGGAGGTGGCGCGTACTGTGGTTGCGGCGGAACAGGTGGCGGAGTCCATGCAGGGGGTGGCGTTGGTTCAGGAGTAGGAGGTGCAACAGGTTCCGGCTTAGGAGGTTCTGGAACTTGCTGCTGTACAGGGGCTTGCTGGGGCGGATAAGGATATGGTTGTGGCTGCCCCGCTACAGATACGGGCACCCAGTACGTCTGCTGCTGAGGCGGCATAGGCATATAAGGCGGCGGATACGGCGTATATACAGGCTGCATTGGCGGATACGCAGGATGTGCATACTGTGGCGCCTGCCACACAGGCTGCTGAGGCGGTGGTTGTGGTGCTTCTGACGCGCTTTGCACGTCTGCCTGCATGGTGCGGACACCGCGCACATCTAATGGAACATCAGGAGTTGATGGCGCTTGTGGTGCTGGCTGCGGTGAAGGAGCTGGATCCGTAGCACCTCCCTCCTGCTCCTTCTTTCGGAGTGGCTTGAATACGATCTCATTAATATCCGTAATAAGTGCCTGTACGGTTTGCTCCTCGATTCCAGCAGCACGAAGCTCCTTCATGAAATCTGCGGGTTCCTCTTGGCCAAGAAGCATGAGGAGAAGCTCTCGCTGCAGCAGTCCACCCTGGTCTACGTGAAGGTTGTGCTTCCCCATGAGTGCTTGTACGGTCTGGGAAAGATCGGTCAGCACGAAATCACGTACCGGTTTTGGAACACGTTCAAGAAGTATCTCAATGCTGTCCTCGAGTGTTGGTTCTGCCATGCTGCGTCTATTGTACAGCACACTATGCTACGCGTTCGGTACTACTAGTGTGCAGGACCGTGCCCATGACCTCCGCCAGCGGGCGCACTTGGGCCTGCAGCTGGTGGTGCTGCGTGTCCTCCCGCGTGCTCATCCTTGTCTTTGTCCTTCTCCTCAAGTTTCTTTGCAAGAACGCCGAGCGCCTTATCAACGTCGCTCTTTGTTGCTCCTTCCCTAATCTTTCGGATTACCTCATGATCAGCATGCGGACCGACCGTGGTGTACTTGTTGTAGGTAATGCCGCCAAGATTGAATACGTTAGGCCTGCTTGAGTTCTCAGTGCCTTCAATAAAGGTCTCAGTCTTTTGGCGTTCAGCATCTGCGTTCCATGTCTTGATGCGTGCTTCCACAGCTTTCTGGCGGGCATTGAGCTGCTTCCCTGCCTCATCCTCAGGATTCTTGATCTTCTGCTCATACGCTTCCATAGCGTTATGCATGTTGTCTCGTGCTGATTGAAGCCTCGACGCGTCACCTGACTTACGTGCTTCTTCAACTTCAGCGCGCGCACGTTCGACATTCGTGTATTCTGCGCTGACGCGCTCGCGCTGCTTCTTCTTGATTTCATCAAGCTCCTCCTTAAGCTCAGTTGAAGCAGCTTTCTGCTCATCAGATGGCTTGAGCTTCTTGTAGAAGTCCTCGCGGTCCTTGATAGCCTTCTCCTCAATGCCGTGGTATCCATGAGCCGCTGTCTTATTTGCTGCACCGAGATCTATACCGGCTTTCTTAACACCAGCAATGCCTGAGACAGACTTGCGTCCATCGAAGCTTGCTGCAGCACCGTAATCAAGTGACTTCAGCATGAGACGAGCCATGCCCGGATGCTTCTGGGCCCACTCGCTTGAGCGCATCTTCTCTGCATTTTCTGCAGACGCCTTACCGATAGTTCTTCGTCCGATGACGCCAGCGGTGCCAAGGGTTGCTGCGCCGACTGCCTTGCTTGAGACATTTACCGCAAAGCTTGCGCCTACTGCGCCAAAGTTCTTTGCCATAGTCATGGCAGCGATCATAAAGCCGATCATGAGAGTAAAGAGGATGAATACGCCTCCTGAGCTCACCGTCGTACTGCTAAGAGCCTCGGTAATAGTTCCCTTTCCTCCTTCATTGAATACCGCCTGCGCTCCTTCCATGATCTTGAGACCGACAAAGATCATAAGAAGGTAGATCGGCGCGAAGAACGACTGCGATATGAGCATCTTCCACCACTTGCTCGACTGTTCTTCAAACTGCGGTATGGCCATGCCTGCAAATCCAAGCGGCGAAACCACGAGAAGAAGCATGAGCGTGATTGCGCGAACCATGAACATGATCGCGGCTGCGCCAAGCGTGATCATCATCACGATCATGAATATGCAGAGTCCTGCATAGAGCACGAACATTTGTATACCGTCGTCAGAGGACCATATGTTGCTGAAGTTTGAGAGTCCGTCGAGCGAGAAGATCTGGGTGAGACCTGCAGCAGCGAGTACCTTTCCTGCGATGCCCTTTTCTGTACAGTCAGCGCTATTGCCGATATCTGCACAGTTGTAGTCTCCAGCGTAGCTGTAGAACGAAGCACTAAATGCGTTTGATATATCGACGACAGCTTCTGAAACAAAAAGGCTGAAGTTAATAAGTATCGCAAAGATAACCAGGCGCGGCAGCGCCTTCCCTACATTAAAGTGGCCGATGTTAAGGATGGTCTGAAGACCGATAAATATGAAACCAAACAAGAGGAGGATGTTGCCGATGTCGCGCAGCACGCTCCATGCAAGCAGTATGCCGGCTGAATTGCCGAAGTAGGTTGCAAACTGGAAGACGGTCACTAGCATCACCCAGTTAAAGAACATACCCACAACACCAAGCATCCATCCGAAGAGTGAGACGAAGATCCAGAGGATTGATGCGCCGATCTTGCCTCCGACACTCTGAACACACGTTAGGATGTTGCCGTTTATAAGACTACAACCATCACCGTTATCTCCTGTGCCAACCGCACTCTGCTCTTCACCAGTGCCTCCGCCTCCGGTCGTCGGATCTCCGGTCCCTCCGCCAGTTCCAGGCGTTTCTGTACCATCACTTGGCGGCTGTGCAATTCCAGGAGGAACTGGCGCCACTCTGTTTATCGATACGGTATAAAGCACCGTTTGCACATATTCGTTGCGTACAATGGTTCTAGTCGCTTCTGGACAGCTGGTGTCCTGACAATCGCCAGCACGCAGTATGCGTGCGTTTGCAACATCTTGCGAGAGACCTCCTGCGACAGCATTAGTTGCTGCAAGCTCATAGTAGGTAAGCTCATTTACGGTAAGCAGAACCGGACCGGACTGGGCAACGAGCGGTGCGCCGGCAGGCCAGTTGCTTGGCGTTTGTGCGTTCGCTATTCCCCATCCGCTAGAGATAAGAACAACCACCGCAAGTGCGGTGCCTACGCTTTTGAACAATAGTGACGCTGTGCGTGCCGCGCTCATGAATACAGTTTACGTCCCGCACTCTTTCGCGATATCCATCATTTGTGTATAGAGTGTGCCGGTTCCGCTTCCAGATTCGGTCTTTGCACGAGCAACCTCGGTTGCGCTTGGGAGTGTGCCGCCTGAAAGAAGCGCCATGTAGTCATTTGATGCAGTGCTGAGTACGCTGGTTGAAGGGTCTTCTCCTTCTGGGATTCCGCTGAGGATGTTCGTAAGTGCCGCAACTGCGTCCTGCCCGCGCTTTATTGCATTTGCTGCTTCTGCAAGTGTTGCGCCAACGAGCGCCTGCTTCTGCTCCTTATCAGCGCACACACCACTGGCAAGCCCTGCCTGTGCGGTGGTAGCTGCGCCCTGAATGCGCTGCCATGCAGTTACGTATGCAGTTGCGTTCGCCTGCTCTTTGCGCACATTCTGTGCAAAGCCGCTGCGCATGCTTGTTGTATTGCCTGCGGTGCGGTTAGGATCGGTCGCGCGCGCAAGCGGAGAGGCGCCGCCGTTTGTACTTGGACGTGAAGCACCTATAAGTCCTGTGCCGCCGAGCACCTGTGTTACGAGCTGCATCGCAAGTGCGCCAACGATAGAGTCAATCGAGTCAGCAAGCTCAAGCTGGCGTAGCGGCGACTGCTGATTATGGATAAGCTGCTGCTCAATGACCGAGCCTGGTGTCTTCACTTCGTACTGGAGACACTTCTCTTCCTTGCCGAGCGAAGGAACTGGATCGCTGTATGCCTTACACTCCCCTCTCCATGAGATAAAGCCGCGGCCGTTCCTAAAGTCTTCAAGGCGTTCGAATGATTCTGCTTCGATACGATTAGCAAGTTCGGTGCCTGCGATGTAGTGTGCGCCGATCGGATTGTTCGCCTGGTGGAGCCATACCGAGAACCATGCATTGAAGCCGCCCTCTTCAAAGTCGCCATCCAAGAACGCACGATCGTTCGGTGCGTACTGGCGAAGCGTGTAGCGCAGGCGGCGCTGGAGACGCTCTTCGCTTGAGTTCAAGTAATATGCAGCGCCAACACCGGTAACCACGCGCTCGAGGAACGGCGAGACGTTCATCCCTTCAAGTTCGAGGTTTGCAAAGAAATCGCGCGCAACACCATCTGCAAGATTGCGCATGGAAATGTTGAGATCGGTAACGAATGCAGGAGAGCCGTCAAAACCGCTGTTGATCCAAGTCACAATGCTATGTGTCATTGACTGGATTGCTGCACGAGCAACCGCAAGCGCAATAGCTTCGAGAATGCGCATGGTTATGTCCTCTGTCTGCTCTGCAGTTTCCACGAACGCGGTCTCGACTGCGGCAGCAAGGAGCGGTCCCGGACCTTCAAGGGTTGCTACCTGCGCCTGCGCCCTTGGTGTATAGCGCTCAAGAAGCGGTGTGAAGGTAGAGCCAACGAGTGAGAGCGCGACGAGGAAGGTGACCGATTGTGTAAAGAAGCGCTTCATATCCTAGTACTGAGCAAAGTTCTGGATAAGTGAGCCCGGCGCGCCGCCCTGCACTGAACCGGTTGCGCCTGCCTCCCGCGCAATTGTGCCAAGCGTGGTAACCATGTCGCGCGATGATGGCTGCAAGAGCGCAAGCGCGCCGAGCACCGCAAGCGGGTCTTTCTCGTATGCAGCGATCGCATCAGTAGAGTTGGAGAGCGTATCAAAAGAGCGAATGAGGGTGAGATGCTCGTCGCTAAGTTCAGCTGGGACGCGAAGTGCTGCAAGTTCTGTAGCGATTGATCCGTACGCGCGAGCGAGCGTTCCTAGCTTTGGAAGTGCAGAGCGGTCAGAGTTTTCAATAAAAGCCTGCGCAAGAAGCACAGGACTGCCCTCCCCTTCGCGCACCTCATTGCGGCGCAGTACGCTCTCAAGCTCTCCTACGTACGCGATGACTGAAACATCAGCACTGCTCTCTACTGACGCTGATGAGTAGGTTGAGCTGAGTACGGCGCTCGCCTTTCCTGAGAAATCGCCAAGGAGCTTGGCGATAAGTGCGTCCTGCTCTTCCTGTGTGAGCGGTACGCCCTTCCAGGTGCTTACGTATGATTCAAAGAAGGTACGGGAGAACTCCTCAGTGAGAGTTCCTGGAGCTGGTGCAAATCCAGGGATAGAGGCCACATCAACCGGCTCAGGCACCTGTTCGCTGATAATGCGCTGCGTCGAAAGTAGGCCGCTCGTTGCCGCTTCCCCGTCAGAAATGCCGTCCCCATCGGTATCAGGGACATTCGGATCGGTGCTGTAGAGCACCTCCTGCCAATCAGGAAGACCGTCTCGGTCAGTGTCTTTAGCTGCATACGCACGAAGAAGTTCCTCATTTGACTCTGCGCCTGCGAACTTAAGCGAAAAGAAGCTTGGTCCAGAGAGGACGTAGGCGCCGCCGACAAGAACAAGCGCGACCGCAAGTGCGCCTATAAGACGAGTGGTACGTGGAGAAAGTGGAAGCGTTGGCACTATATATATGGTATCACGCACTATCGCGTGAATTCATCACTGCTACATGTGCATTACTACGCCGTGAGCCGTGATGCGAGCGCTACCCATGCATCAAGATGTACATCTTCAGGGCGCGCGCTAAGCGGGATGCCGACTTCATGAAATGCAGGCTCGATCCCCTCTTTTTCCGCGACGAGCTCAAGATTTCTTCGCAGAAGCTTCCTTTTATGTGCAAAACCTGCGCGCAATACCGTAAAAAACCACGATTCTTCTGTCTCAGAGCGAAACGGCGAGGCAATATCGGCAACGGTAAGTACTGCCGAGTCGACAGAAGGAGCGGGTACGAAGGCACCGCGCGGTACGGTGAACTCATAGCGTGGCGTCCCGTACGCTTTTACCGAAAGCGAGAGCAGACTCTCTTTTTTGGAGCGAACAATGCGCTCCGCGACCTCCTTTTGCACGAGAAGGGTCATGGAAACGGGCTTAGAAGTTGCTGTGAGGAACTGGCGAATGATCTCTCCGGTGATGTAGTACGGGATATTAGCCACCAATCGGTACGCAGTTCCTAGTGATTTCGGATCAAAGTCGCGCACGTCAGCATGGATAAGCGTGAGCTTCCCGCTCGCGATCTCCACTTTAAAGGTTTCATTGAGCTCCGGAATAAGGAGATCGTCAGCTTCAATAGCCACCACCTTCCCTGCCTTAGCCAGAAGTTCGCGTGTGAGCGCGCCATGTCCTGGGCCGATCTCAAGGACGGTATCGCTTTCCAGTACGCCCGCAGCAAGGACAATGCGCTCGCTTGTCTGGCGATGCATCAGGAAGTTCTGTCCGAGGCTCTTTTTAGCGAAGGAATATTTCATGCCTCTATGACAAATCCGTCATCGTCTCCGTACGCAGTGGTGTGTTCCATGAGGGATGCATCAATATCATGCAGGAACATGGATGGCTCCTGCAGGTAATCGGTGCCGTATATGCGCCGCACGCGTGCGAAGGTGAGTATGAGCTTCTTCTTTGCGCGCGTAACCGCTACATAGAAGAGACGGCGCTCCTCCTCCTCATCGCGTTCCTCGTTCCCCATGCCTTCGTGCGGGAACAGCCCTTCTTCAAGTCCGGTTACGAATACCGCATCAAACTCAAGTCCCTTTGCCGCGTGCACGGTCATGAGCGTGACGCCGCGTTTGCCGTCTTGTGGACGATCAAGCTCATCTTGATCTCCAGCAAGTGCTGCGTCTGCAAGAAATGCAGCAACACCTTCTTCCCCGCTTAGGTAGTCGTAGCGCGCAGCAAGTGTTGCCAATTCCTTGATGTTGAGCAATCGCTCCTGATCATCTTCTCCGCCCTTGGCGTATGTGGCTTCCATGCCGCTGCGCTCGATGACGGCACGTACAAATACCGATGGCGTTGCTCCCTGGAGAAACGCATTCAATCCATACACCACCTCTTCAAAAGCCTCTATCTTTGCTTTCTCAGCAGGGCGCAGTCCATCGCGCTGTCCGGCGATCAGTTTGCCGAGCGTTACTTTGCCAATACCGCGTGCTGGAAACTGCACGGCGCGCGCTTTGTCCGCTTCGCGCGATGGATCAAGTGCAAGCCTGACCCAGGACAATACGTCTTTCACTTCTTTGCGGTCAAAGAACCGCGTACCGAGGAGGCGGTACGGCACGCCTGCATGCAGGAAGCTTTCTTCAAGCGCGCGTGACTGGAAGTTTGTGCGGAAAAGCACCGCGATCTCTTCAGGCGAAGTGCCGGTCTGGATA
>Ga0247718_1000063_pt1 | contig 22416 bp, 19 predicted proteins | sample 21E_DmetaG_FD_189045 | JGI IMG/M metagenome (GOLD analysis project Ga0247718, IMG submission 189045) | Soil microbial communities from hillslope of Landscape Evolution Observatory, University of Arizona, Oracle, AZ, United States - 2-1-E_D | ecosystem: Engineered > Artificial ecosystem >...
TTTTTAATGGGGAGCCCGATGCGGCGGCGAGGAATCCCTGTGGCCCGAAGCGACGTCGATTTCGTCTTCGACCAGGTGCGGAAGCACCACTCCTGGTTCAACGAATCCATCCCCATGATCGCGAGCGAGAACCTCATCAGCCCCCTCGCCCGCCAGCTCCTCGTCTCCGACTTCCACGACCGCTACGCCGAAGGTCACCCCGGCAAGCGCTACTACCAGGGCCTCCTCTACATCGACGAGGTCGAGCGCCGCGTCAACGAGCTCGCCCGCAAGCTCTTCAAGTGCAGCTGGGCCGACGTGCGCGCGGTCTCCGGCACGGAGGCCAACATGGCCGCCTTCGCCGCCACCATCAACCCCGGCGACCTCATCACCGCCGTGAGCACGGCCGACGGCGGCCACATCAGCCACGCCCGCTTCGGCGGCGCGGGGCTCCGCGGCGCGAACATCATCAACTACCCCTGGGACGAGGCGAACATGGTGCCCGACGTTCCCGAGTCCGTGAAGCTCATCCGCCGCGTGAAGCCCAAGCTCGTGCTCCTCGGCCAGAGCATGTTCCTCTTCCCCACGCCCATGCGCGAGATTTCCGCAGCGGCGAAGGAAGTGGGCGCGACCGTGATGTACGACGGTGCCCACGTGATGGGCCTCATCGCGGGCAATACGTTCCAGGACCCGCTCCGCGAGGGCGCGGACTTCATCACCGGCAGCACCCACAAGACGCTCCCCGGTCCCCAGGGCGCCGTGATTCTCGGCAACTTCAACGAGCCCGACATGGAGAAGCAGGGCACCCTCGTGCGCAAGCTCGACCGCGCCGTCTTCCCCGGCACCGTCTCGAGCCACCACCTCCACCACCTCGCCGCCAAGGCCGTCACCTTTGCCGAGCACCTCGAGTTCGGTGAGGCCTACGCGAAGCAGATCGTGAAGAACAGCAAGGCCCTCGCCCAGGCGCTCCACGAGCGCGGCATCCGCTGCCTCGGCGAGAAGCGCGGCTTCACCGAGTCGCACCAGGTCGTCATCGACGTGAAGGAGCACGGCGGCGGCAAGTGGGGCGCCGAGGCCCTCGAGCAGGGCAACATCATCACCAACATGAACATGCTGCCCGGCGACACGAGCGCCCTCAACCCGAGCGGCATCCGCCTCGGCACCCAGGAGATGACGCGCATCGGCATGAAGGAGAACGCCATGAAGGAAGTGGCGGTCTTCTACGAGCGCATCCTCGTCAAGAAGGAGGACCCCAAGAAGGTCGCCCTCGATGTCGCCGAGTTCCGCAAGGGGTACCAGGGCATCCACTACTGCTACCAGGAAGGGAGCCCGGCGTACAAGTTCTGGCAGCTCAGCTAGAGGGTCGGTTTTAGCCGGCCCGACGCGCCATTCACGCGAAGGCGCGGAGGCAACGCGAAGGTCCGCGAAGGGTAAGGAAAAATTTCCTGAAGTCAGCGCGTACCTTCACGTAGCCCTTCGCCGCTTCGCGTGAACAGCGTGTCGGGCTGCTAGAGCACCTAGGGGTGGTGCCTGGGAGATCAAGCGAGCGCAATCTTCGCCTTGTACAGGTTGCGCTTGATGTGCCACGGTACAACGCCCGTGAAGACGCCCGCGCCGCCGATCTCGGCGACGGCGAACTTGGGCCCCACGGAGACGATGATGCCCTTCACGTTGGCGGCGTAGCTCTTCTTGTCCTCGGGGTGGAGGATGTTGTGAGCGACGATGGGCGCCTGCTGCTCCGCCGTCTGCGCGAGGGCGGGCACCCCCATCTCGCGGGGGAAGCGGGCGGCGTCGCCGCACAGGTAGATGTCGTCCCGCGCCACGGACTGGAGGGTGGGGCGCACGTTCGGGTCCACGCCCGGCAGGTTCTTCGGCTTGATGCCGGCGCACCAGAAGGTGACGTCGGCCTGGATCTTCTCGCCCTCGGTACCCTCCTTCGCGACCACGGGCCCGTCAGGGTCGACGCGGATGATCTTCTGGTGGGTGCGGAGGTCGAGGTCGAGGCGCTTGAGGCCCTCGCGGATGCCCTCGCGGAAGGCGGGGCTCTGCCGGGGGAAGATGTCGGGAAGCGCGTCGAGGAGCGTCACCTGGCGCTCCACGCCGAGCCCGTCGAGGAGGAAGGCGGTCTCGCCCGCCACCTCGACGCCGGTGAAGCCCGCGCCCACCACGGCCACGCGCACGGGCTCGTGGCGATCGGCCGCGGCGGCGGCCGCCACCTTCAGTTCGGCGTTTGCGCGAAGGGCATCGCCCACGCTGTAGAAGCTCAGCGCGTTCTCGGCGACGCCGGGGACGCCGAAGTCGTTGACGCCCGCGCCAATGGCCACGACGAGCGCGTCGAAGGGGAAGCGCTCGCCGGAGGCGGTCACGAGCTCCTTTCCTTCGACGGCGGCGGCGCGGCCGCGAACATGCCGCACCTTCGGCACGACGTCCTCGAGGAGGCGCGTGACCTCGGTGGCGCCCACGTGATCGCTCAGGACCTCGTGGATGAGGGGGAGGTAGACGAAGCGTTCGGAGGGGCAGACGAGGGTGACGTCAGCGTGGTCCTGGAGGCGTTGGGCAACCCGCAGGCCGGCGAAGCCGGCACCGGCGACGACCACCTTCGGGCGTGGGGGCATACACTCCTCGCGAAGGTCGCCCTCCCCTTGAACCTTTGGCGATCCGCGTGCGCGCTAGCGACAGGGGGCCTGGGGCGGGCCTGGAGCGCGCACTCACCCGCGCCGCCTGATGTCACAACGCCCGCGCCGCCTCGGAACGCGCAACGTCTAAATAGCCTGGTCCGGATATCGGGGGGCCTGCCCAAGGGGTGCCTTTCGTCCCTTTTTTGCAGCGAGCCTGTCGAGGACTGTTCCATGGCGGAAACGGCCATTCCGGAAGATGTGGAGAAGCGCAAGGAAGCGCTCAACGCCAAGGCCCACCGGCTCCGGGCGGACCGCGACCGCCAGAACGATGAGACGAAACGCCACGCCGCCCGCCGCGACGAGCTCAACGGCAAGGTCCGCGGCCTCATCGACCAGGCGAACAAGCACAAGGCGGAGCGCGACCGCCTCAACCAGGCCGTCCGCGACGCCAAGGTGAAGCGCGACGAGCTGAACAAGGCCGCCAACGAGAAGGCCGAGGCCCTCAACGCGCTCAAGAAGGAGCGGGGGGGAGCCGCGACCGCCGCCGGTCCCACGCCCCAGAAGCTCCGCCAGGAGCTCAAGCGCCTGGAGTTCGAGCAGCAGACAAAGGCCCTCGAACCGAAGAAGGAGAAGGCCCTCATCGAGCGCATCGCCGCTCTCAACCGCGAGATCGCGGAACGGGAACGGGCCGAGGGCGGAGACGCGGCCCTTGCCGCAGCCGTGGAGGCCATGCGGGAGGCGAAGGCCGCCGCGGAGGCCCAGCACAAGCACGTTACGGAGCTTGCCGTGGCCGCCCAGGGCGAGCACGACGCCATGGTGCGTCTCTTCGCCGAGGCCGACGGCTACCGGAAGGAAGCGGACGCCGCGCAGGCGGAGTTCATCAAGAGCAAGGGCGAGGCCGACCGCATCCACCAGGAGTACATCGCGGCGGTCACGGAGATCCGTTCCCTCGACCGCAGCGAGAGCGCGGAGCGCCCCCGCCGCGACCGCGCGCCGGCCGCGGCTGCCGAGCCTGCCGTCGTCCCCTCGGAAGTGAAGGCCGAGGCGGAAGTCATCTTCGGGAAGTTCAAGAAGGGCGAGAAGCTCAGCACCGAAGACCTGATGACGCTCCAAAAGGCCGGGCTCCTCTAACCCATTGTCTGGACCCGGCTGGCTGAGTCGTACAGGTATTGCTTCGCCTCTTTTTCGGGTGCCGCCGAGCCCGGCGTCCTATTAAACGGTTGGGGTCTCGGCCCTTGGGGGAAGGCCCCCCGGGGGGCCTCGGCCGATGTACTCCTACCCCGGTCCGTTATCGTTCTCTTCGTTGCTGGGGGTTTCAGAGAGCGTGACCGCGATGCTGAACCTCGCGTACTCCCCCGAAGTCCCCAAGGCCCTCATCGAACTCCTCGAACACTATGGCAAGCGCATGGGTATGGCGCTCGAGGAGCTCGAGACAATCGGTCAGTCCCTGGAGTCCGTGGAGCGCTTCGTCAACGAGGTCGAGGAGTCCCAGGCGGCCCTCCTGCGCGACGTGTGCCACGCCGGCCTCGTGCGCAACGCCTCGGCCCAGCGCCGCGTCGCCCGCGCCTGAAACGATAGCAGCGCCAGGAGAGCAAACCTTAAGGCCGCCCGTGTCGCGGGAGGATGTGGTGTGCTGTTGCCGAGCGCCATGAACATGAGCCCGCAGGTGAGCCCCCGCCTTGTTGCCGAGGTGGAGCGCTTGGGTCGACGCCTCGGGTTGCCGCTCTCGACCCTGGAGCTCATCGGGCAGAATGCGAAGGTGGCCCGCGAGTTCATCGTGAACGCCCGCGCCGGGAAGGGCGCCGGGTACGTTGCCACGCTCAACCTGGAGAACCTCCAGAACCTTCTCGACTCCCGCGAGCGCCGCTTCGGGTTCCACCTCACGGAGCTTCCCCGGGGCGTCGCGCCGCTTCTCTGAACCTCTCACGCGGGGGTGCTCCGCCCTTCGCCCACGCCCTTTTCCCAATCCTCAAGGGACTTCGTGTCGTCGCCGCCTCCGAACAGTTCCGGGGGGAGCCTCTGCTGGGGTCCCCGGAAGGGGGCGTCGAGAAACCGCTCGATGTCCCTCGCCTTCTTGTCGCCGATGAGGGGAACCCTCGCAAGGTCGCCCTCCCGCGCGAGGTAGACGTTCCGCACGGACCCGAACCGCGAGAGCAGCATCTCGCTCAGGCGGTCCCCCACCCCAGGGAGGCCCTGGATGGCGAACTTCTGGCGATCGTCGAGGGTCATGCGCTCGAGGGGCGGCTTGAAACGCACCTGAGCGGAGGCCGCGCCCTCCCGCGTTTCGCGGCGATAGAGCGCGGCAAGGTAAGCGGCCGTCTCCTCGGGGGAGCGCGTCTGGACGCAGGGCACCTCAAGGTCGGCGGTGATGTGGGCGAGGGCGCCCCAGTGCACGTCCGGGGTGCGGAGGCGGTCCACCTCGCCCACGTCCCCTTCGAGGAGGAGAATCGTGCGCTCGTAGGTTTCCTTCGTCCGGACAATCTGCTCGAAGAGGCGCTTCTGGATGAGGCTTGAGAAGAAGTCGCCCATGGTCTTCCGCTCGACGGCATAGCGCCCGACCAGGAAGTCGCCCGGCGCGATCTGCTGGACCACGAAGGGCACGCCCCGCGCCGCGAGGGAGTCACGGACCTCCTGGGGCTCGCGGCGGTCCACCACGATGGAGAGCGGTGCGGGAGCGGCAGCGTCCTCACTCGACATGCCCTCGTCTCGTCGGGCGGGGTGCTTAACGCTTCACGTCCACCGTTTGGGGCTGCGGTGGGGCCTGGTCGGGCGTCGGGTTGTCGATGGTGGGGGCGCGGGCCGCGCGGCGGCGCTGCAGGAGCCAGTACACGACGTAGAGGCCAACGGCCACGCCGAGGGCGAGGAAGAGCCAGTGGGCGCTGTCGAGCACCTGCTCCCAGCGCTCGCGGAAGGCGAAACCCAGGTAGGCGAGGAACATGTTCCACATCGTGGCCCCCGCGAGGGTGACGGCAATGAAGGTGCCGAGGGGCATCCGCGCCACACCGGCTGGGATGCTGACCACGTGGCGCACCCCGGGGATGAAGCGGCAGAGGAAGACTCCCACGGCGCCGCGGCGACGGAAGAACTCGTCGCTCATCTGCAGGTGGCGCTCGTGGAGGAAGAAGTACTTCCCGTAGCGCTGCACGAAGACGTGACCGTACTTCAGTCCGATCCAGTAGGAGAGCAGGCTCCCGATCAGGCTCCCCAGGCTGCTTGCGAGGGTGACGCCGAGCCAGGTCATGCGCCCGTCGCTGATCAGGATGCCGGCGGGCGCCATCACGAACTCGCTCGGCACGGGGAAGATCATGGACTCCATGGCCATGAGCACGACGAGTCCCGTATAGCCGAGGGTGTGGACAATCTCCACCACGAAGAGGGTGAGCGCATCGAGCAAGGCAGCGAGGGTGCCGGCCATGAGTGGCGGTGGATGGGGGTTCCGGGTATTTACTCCTCGCCCCACCGCTCCTCGAAGAAACCCGGCATGAGGCAACAATACGGGGAGGGTGCCGGATCCCCGGTCGGGTGCCTGCTACCGGGGAACGGGTCAGAACGTTTAGACTGGCCGCTCGTCGAGAGAAGCCCGAGCAGGCCCCCGAGGGCCTGGAGGGTGAATCATGGTCAACGAACGGAAAGGCGTGGAAACAGAGGAAAAGGGCACCGGCATGACCGTCGAGGAAGCAGGCCGCAAGGGCGGCGAAACGGTCAAGGAAAAGTACGGGCCCGAGTTCTACTCCGAGATCGGCGAACGCGGCGGCGAGATCCGCAAACAGGAACTCGGTCCCGAGGGCTACCAGGAGCTCGGCCGCAAGGGCGGCGAGGTGCGCAAGGAGCAGCTCGGTCCCGAGGGCTACCAGGAGCTCGGCCGCAAGGGCGGCGAGGCCGTGAAGGAAAAGTACGGCCCTGAGTTCTACTCCCAGATTGGCAAGAAGGGCGGCGAAACCGTGGCCAAGACCCGCGGCCGCGACTTCTACCGCCAAATCGGCCGCAAGGGCGGCGAAACCCGCGCCAAGGAGCTTGGCCACAGTGGCTACCAGAATCTTGGTAAGCGGGGCGGCGAAGCAGTTAAGGAGCGGTACGGCCCCGACTTCTACTCGGAAATCGGGAAGAAGGGTGGCGAGACCGTGAGCAAAGACCGAGAGCACATGTCGGAAATCGGCCAGAAGGGCGGCGAAGCCCGCGGCCGCCAGCGCGGAACCCGCGCCTCGGCGTCCACGGAGCAGGAGACGGACACCGAGAACCTCTGACCGCCGCCAACGCCCGACCGCCTCCTGCTGGAGCGGTCGGTCGATGCCTTTATACCACGGGGGGCCCCATCGGGCGCCGTTAGCGCGATGATGAAGCATTCACGTGCGGAGGGTAACCCCCTGTGACTCAGACTGTGCGCGCTGAGCGCTAACGTTACTGTCTTTTTCGTCCACAGCCTGTTTTGAGGCGCTTGCGCGCCGCTTCGTGAGGCCGTACCGCACGACCTGCACGACCTTCTTGTCCGGGAACTCCTTCAGCAGGTACTTGATGACCTTCGCGTCCGTGCTCCACACGCGGACCCAGTCGTCCGGCGCGCGGAGGCCGCGGCCGATCTGCTGAAGGAGCGTGCGCCGCGCGCAGTCCTTCGCGTACTTCCAGAACATGCCGTCCCCGATGTCGGGCCCGAACTTCTCCACGAAATTCTTGTGGATGGCCCGGAAGCGGGGGTCGCTCACGTCCGGGATGGGGAACTTGAAAATCACGATGTCGCGACAGAGGTCGCCCTTGAGGTCCACGCCGCGGTTCATGCGCGTGCTCGCGATCTCGCGCACCTCACCGCGGATGAACTTCTGGAGCGTGTCGTCGTCCTCCCGCTCCTCCGTGAGAAGCTTCAGGACGGCGCGCGCGTCCTTGCTCTCCTTCTCGATGCTTTCGAGGTAGGCCTTCCCGTGGATGAGGTAGGCCGTGGGGCCCTCCACATGCTTTCGGATCCAGGCGAGGTTCCGCATGAACTGGTCGCGCGTCGCCTGCATCCCAGCCTCGTGGCCGTTGCGGCCGTACCAGCGCTCGAAGTTCATCTCCACCGCGCCCACCTCCTGCTCAATCTCGGGCTCGGGCAGGCACAGCTTCAAGTCGCCCTGGTACGCGGTCTCGCCCTGCACAATCACGGGACGCATGAAACCGTACACTTCGCGCAGGATGGCGGGGTCTTGGAGGGTGGCGCTCATCCAGAGGCGCTTGCGCCCGCTCCGCGCGAGGAGGTCACCGAGGATGCGCTTGGGCTCCCCGATGGTGAAGTAGTAGGCGCTGTTCTTCCGGATGCAGAGGCTCACGTCCTGGTATTCGAGGACGCGCTTCAACTGGCCCGCGATTTTCGCGGCTTCGTCGTTCTCCTCCATCCCGTTGTAGATGGTGATGAGGGTCTCGAGGAGGTTCACGGGAACCGGGACTTCCTCCTCCTTCTCGGGCTCCGTCGCGAGCTCCTTCCGGGCCTCCTGCAGGAAGGCCACCATCTTCTTCTCCTTCAGGGTGAGCGCATCCCGCTTCCCCTCCGTGAGGTAGGCGCGGGGCTGGGTGAATTGACGCTGGAGCTTCTCCAGCTGGAAGGCGGTGATGGTCACGGAGTCCACGAGAGTGTCGAGGAGGTGGTCGCACTCGTCGAAAATCTCCACGTCGAGCCGCGGCTTCCTGCCGAGGTTCGTCTCCGCCATCCACTTCGCCTGGTTCAGGATGATCGCATCCGCCCTCAGGAAGTGGTCATACTGCGCGAAATAGGGGCACACCTTGCCGCGCGGCACGAAGCTGAAAGGCCCGAAGATGCCCTCGTAATCCACCCCCGCATCGAGATCGCCCTGGAACTCCACGTCCCGCGCCACCTCGTCCCCCAGGAACACCTTTTCCTGCAGTTGGTCCACCATCTCCCGGCTGTAGAGCGGGGACCAGTCGGGGCACTCGCTCGCGATGCGGTACCTGGGCGTGTTCGGGGGCGCTTCCTTCGTGCACACGAGGTCCCCGGAGGCGGCGCTGCGCCCGTGGTAGGTGCACTGGAACCCGTCGCGGCCCTTCACGACGCGGATCTTCATGGGGCGGCCCGTGCGGGGGTTCATGACCGAGAGGCGGCCCTCGTAGTCCGCCTGGTACTGATCCTGCAGGTTCTTGGTGGGCACCACCACGAGGCCGCGGCCCATGTTCGCGATGACCATGAGGGCCACGATGCTCTTCCCGGACCCGAGGTTCGCGTGGAAAAACACGTCCGTGGCGCCCTTCTTGAAGGCGTCCAGGATTTCGCCCACGACCTGCTGCTGCGACTTCCCGTTGCTGTAGGAGCGGGGCGCGATGGGCTTCCCGTCCTTCATGAGGCCCCAGAAGGCGGCGTGGTCGGCGCGAGGGGCGGAAGGCATCCACGCCAGGGAGCCCCGGGAACGCCATAAGCGCTTGGGGCTTACCGCGACTGGAACCGGTGGAACGGCAAGGAATTTCCGGTGGCGAACGCTATCGCCGCCTGATGTCAAAAGAGGACCCGCGCCTCACGCCCGCCCCGCGAAGCGCCGTGCCGCGGCTCCTCGAGGAGGGCGCTGCCCACTACAACGCGGGCCGCTACTGGGACGCCCACGAGGCCTGGGAGGAAGCGTGGCACGCCCTCCGGGCGGCGGGCGAGCAGGCGACCGCGGACTACCTCCAAGGCATGATTCTCGCCACAGCGGGCCTCGAGAACCTCAAGCGCGGGAAGGAGGAGGGCTTCAAGCGCCAGTTCGCAAGCGCCCTCCACCGCTTCCGGACGCACCGGGGAGAAGGGGCCCGCTTGGGCCTTGCTGAGGAGGAGGTCTGGCGCGAGGCCCTCACCGACCTCTACCTCGACGCCTGCCGCCACCGCCGCATCGATCACTGGGCCAACCGTGAGGCGCCTGCGCCAGTGCTCCGCTTGCGCCCCCAGGTATAAACTCGGGGACGTGGAGCGGGGAAGCAACCACGAAGGCTATTTGCGGGAGGCACCAAGAGCCACCCCAGGATGCCCATGCTGCCTGAGACTCCGAGGTTCCCGCGGCCGACGCGCGCCCACCCCGAAGGGGGTGCCCCATGAGGATTGCCGCCGTCGCCGACCTGCACTGCCGCACGGACGACGGGCCCCGCATCCGGCGCCTCGCGGAGGAGGCTGCCGCCGAGGCCGACATCCTCGTTCTCCCGGGAGACCTCACGGATCACGGACGCGTCGCGGAGATGGAGGCCCTCCTCCACGGGCTCAACCGCATCGACATCCCGGTCGTGGCCGTCTTCGGCAACCACGACCACGAAACGGGCCAAGCCCACGTCCTTGCCCAAATCCTCCGGGCAGAAGGCATCCACGTGCTGGACCGCAGCAGCGTCACCATCAACGGCGTCGGGTTCGCGGGCGTCAAAGGCTTCGCGGGCGGCTTCGACAACCGCCTCCTCCGCAGCTTCGGCGAAATCCCCCTCAAGTCCTTCGTCCAGGAGAGCGTGGAGGAAGCCGCCTCCCTCCGCCGCAACCTCAAGGCCCTCGACACGGACACGCGCGTCGCCGTCCTCCACTACGCCCCGACACGAGACACCGTCGTGGGGGAATCTCCTGAGATTTTCCCCTTCCTCGGCACCTCCCGCCTGGGAGACGCGATCGACGACGGCGGCGCCACCCTCGCGCTCCACGGCCACGCCCACGGCGGCTCCTACGAAGGCAAGACGCCCGGCGGGACGCGCACCTACAACGTGAGCCTCCCCGTCCTGAAGAAGGCCGGGTTCGAGCACGAGTACTCCGTGTTCGAGATCTAACCGCGGTCCGCCTGCACCGAAAGCCCTATCCCGCCGCGAGGGCTCCCGCCCTTCGGCATGGCCGCCCCGTTCGAGTTGGTTCTTCTCGTGCTCGCCGCCGCCTTGGGTGGCGCCCTCAACTCGGTGGCAGGCGGGGGGAGCTTCTTCACGTTTCCCGCGCTCCTCCTCACGGGTGTCCCGCCCCTCAGCGCGAACGCCACCAGCACCGTTGCGCTCTGGCCCGGGAGTCTCGCAAGCGCCTACGGGTACCGCGAGGACTTCCGCAGCGACCGCCGCACCCTTGTCCCCTTCGCGGTCGGAAGCCTCCTCGGGGGCCTCGCGGGAGCCTTCGTGCTCATCAACACGCCCGAGGAGGTGTTCCGCCTCCTCGTGCCGTGGCTCCTCCTCACTGCCACCCTGGTCTTCGCCTTCGGTGGCCCCCTGGTGCGGCGCCTCCGCGCGCCAGGCCACGCCACCGGCGCGCACCTGTGGGGCGCCACCGCCCTCATGTTCCTCATCGCCATCTACGGCGGCTACTTCGGGGGCGGCATGGGCTTCCTCATTCTCGCGGCCCTCACCCTTCTCGGTCTCGAAGACATTCACCAGATGAATGGCCTGAAGGCGCTCCTCGCGGTCGCCATCAACGGCATCGCCTTGGTGGCCTTCGTCGTGGCTGGCCTCGTGGATTGGCCCATCGCGCTCCTCATGGTGGGCGGCGCCGTCGCGGGCGGCTACGGTGGCGCCTGGGCGGCGAAGCGCGTGGACGCGAGGAAGGTGCGGGGCCTCGTCATTGCCCTCGGCGCGGCGCTCACCGCGTACTTCTTCTGGCTAACCTACGCCTAGGGTTGCCCCCGGTCCGCCCGCAGGGTGAGGGACCTGTCATGGAGGATTCCCGGATCCGCGTTGCGTGAGGCGAAAGGCCCATCCATCGGGAAACGGGCGGGGGTGCCACTCAGGTGTCCCCATGGCGAGCAACGAGCAGAACAAGGGCAAGCAGGACAAGACCCCCGAACAGATCCGTGAAGAGGCGCGCAACAAGGTGGGCAAGCCCATCGCCGCCGCCACCGGCACCGTCGAGGGCATGACCCAGAAGGCAGACCCCAGCCTCGCGCGCGAGATCGGCCAGAAGGCCGGCGAGGCCGTGCGGCAGACCAACGAGCAGGTGCGGCCCGAGGTCGAGCAGATGAAGCCCGAGGGCGGCGTGAAGCAGACCGTGCAGAACAAGGCCCAGACCTTCCAGCAGCAGGGCCGCGACCAGATCCAGCAGGTTGGCCAGAAGGCGAAGGAGAACTTCCGCACCGCCATGCAGGCCGAAACCCCCGAGGAGGTCCGCGCCCGCGCCCGTGAACAGGGCGCTCAGGCCATGACGAAGACCAATGAGACCGTGCGCACGGCGGCCGACCGCCTCGACCCCAACACCATCGGCACCACCGCCGGGGAAGTGGCGCGCGGCGTCCGCGAGAACGTCACCCAGGCCAAGGACAAGGTCAAGCAGACCGGCCAGGGGTCCACCTCCACGACGAGCCGCGAGGACCAGTAAGTCCTGGCCCCGGGGCCCGTGCCTGGCCAGCGCTCCAGCGCCCCGGGACTACTCCCGCCACCAGGGGACGCCCCGTGAGGCGTCTCCCTCCCGTGGCATGGCGGGCGGGGGAAGCCCACGAGAAAGGCTCTTGCACCCGGCCTGCCACGGGACGGGCCATGTCCGCAACGAGGGATGGACGACCCATCAACGTCGCCATCGTGGGAACAGGTGGCATCTTCCGGCTCGCGCACGGCCCTGCCTGGAAACGCCTCGGCCGCGCCAACGTGGTCGCCACCTGCGACGTGCTCGCCTCCCGCGCCGAGGAGGCGAAAGCCACTGTTGGGGCCCGGGAAGCCTTCACCGACTTCGGGGAGATGCTGAAAGCGGTCCCCGAGATCGAGGTCGTGGACATCTGCACGCCAAGCGACACCCACGCGGAGTTCTCCCTCCGCGCCCTCAAGGCCGGCAAGCACGTCATCTGCGAGAAACCCATGGCCCTCACCCCTGCCGATGCCCTCCGCGTCCAGGAGGCCGCACGCGAGGCAGGCCGCCACGTCCTCGTGGGCCACACGCGCCGTTTTGATCCCCGCTGGCTCCACCTCAAGGATCAGCTGCAGAGCGGCCGCATCGGCGAGGCCGTCTCCATACGCCGCACCGAACGCAGCTGGGGCGCCTTCCCCGCAGGTGACTGGCACTGGGACCCCAACCGCAGCGGCGGCGTCCTCATGGACGTGGGCGTCCACGTGGCCGACTTCTTCTCCTGGTTCATGGAGGACGAGCCCCAGGACGTGTTCGCGGAAGCCCGCAGCGTCCGCCCCGAAGCCAAGGCCACAGGCTGCAACGACTTCGCCCTCGTCCACATCGGGTTCCCCGGCGACCGCCGCGGCATTCTCGAAGTCAGCTGGGCCCACCCCAAGGAGTACGCTCCCTTCTACTCCACCACGGAGATTCTCGGCACCAAGGGGAAGCTCACCCTCACCGACCAGGGCGCAGCACCCATGACGATCATTCGTGGGGGAGGCGGCATCGAGATCCCCCGCTACGGCCCCATGCTGAGCGCCGTGCCCGAGGCCTTCGAGGCGGAGCTGAACCACTTCCTCGACTGCATCGAGGGCCTCGCGGAGCCCCGCATCAGCCCCCACCAGGCGCGCCTTGCCGTGCAGGTCGTCGCGGCGGCCTACGAATCCATCAAGACGGGCCGCACCGTCCGCCTCGGGGAGGTGGCCTGAGGTGCTGCGCGTCGCCATCGTGGGCTACGACCACGCCCACCTTCCCAAGTACGTGCCCGCCATCGCAGCCCACCCGCGAGCGCAGGTGGCAGCAGTGATCGCGCCCGGCGCCAACCGGGAAATGGCCCGGGCCGATTCCGAGCGCTTGGGCGCCCCCTACTTCGAGTCGATCGAGGAAGCGCTTGATGCGGTCGAGGTGGATGCGGCCTACGTGGGAACGCCTCCGAACCAGCATCTCGCCGTGATGCAGGTGCTTGCGCCTCGCGGGGTCCACGCCCTCATCGACAAGCCCATCGCCACCACCCTTGAGGATGCGGACGCCATCATTGCCCTCGGGAAGCGGCATGGCACGAAGGTCATGATTCCCTTCAACCCCCGCTTCCAGCTTCCCGTGATGAAGATGAAAGCGATGATCGACGCGGGGGAACTGGGCGCGCTCCAGCACCTCCACGCCACGAAGTTTGGGAAGATCCCGCGCGGCATCCCCGGCATGAACACCGAGTGGTTCTTCAACCCCGTGGAGGCCGGCTTCGGGGGCTTCGGCGACATCGGCATTCACGCCATTGACGGCCTCCGCTGGCTTGCCGGGTCCGAAGTGCGCCGCGTGCATGCCCGCATCACGCGCGCCCTCCACCCGGACATCGCCGTGGACGATTTCGGCACCGCCCTCTTCGAGTTCGAGAACGGCGTCGTGGCCTCGCTGCAGGCCGGATGGGCGAACCCTCCCGGCAACCCTGCCTGGTTGAGCGTCGCCTTTGAGGCCTTTGGCTCGGCCGGGTCCGCGCTCATCGACCGCCCCTACCACGATTTCGAGATCGTGGACGGCACTCGGCTCGAACGCCCCGCGTGGTGGCGCATGGACGTGAACCTGCTCGTGAACGAGTTCTTGAGCGCCATCGAGGAGCGCCGCTCGCCCGCCATCACGGGGGAGGACGGTCGCGCCGCGCTCGAAATTCTCACAGCCTGCTACGTGTCGAGCAAGACGGGGGAGCCCGTGTCGTTGCCGCTCTCGCGGTCCACGGCAAAACAGGTCACGGCACGCTAGACCCCGGTAGTTTCGGACGCCTCGGGGAGGGCGGATGAGGGAGCGCGAGCCACGGGTGACGATGAGCGCTGCAGCCCCCACTCCCGCGGACGACCGCAGGCACCCGATCCTGGCACGGTCCCGTCCCCTCTCCCAGACGGCCCTCGAGGCCTTCGCCGAGCAAGCCGGCCGCCGCCACGCCGCCCTCCTGCCAGCGGCCGAGTTCGGCACCTACGCGGTTCGCGAGGTGGACGCAAAAAGCGCTCTTACCGTCAGCGGGCTCCCCGGCGAACCCTACTCTCTCAACCCCTACACGGGATGTTCGCACAACTGTGCGTACTGTTACGTGCCCGACATCATGCACCTGGAAACGGACAAGTGGGCCTCCTACGTGGTGGTCAAGCGCAACCTTCCGCGCCTCCTCGCCAAGGAGCTCGCACGGAAGGAACGCCGCCCCGTCTACATGTCGAGCGCCACGGACCCCTACCAGCCCGCGGAGGCAACGCACGAGATGACCCGCCGCTCGCTCGAGCTGCTTGCCCGCGCGGACTGGCCTCTGCGCCTCCTCACGCGAAGCCCGTTGGTCACGCGCGACCTCGACCTCTTCTCGCGCTTCAGCGACAACCAGGTCGGCCTCAGCGTGCCAACGCTCGACGACCGCTTGCGGCGAGCCATCGAGCCCACCGCGCCACCCATCGAGGGTCGGCTGCGCGCCCTCCGCGTCCTGGCGGACGCTGGCCTGAGACCCTTCGCCAACCTCATCCCGGCCTACCCGCTCCTGGGAGGAACGACCCCTGCAGAGCTCGCGCGTGCCTTCAGGGAAGCCGGGGTCGCAGTCGTCCACGCAGGGGCCTGGCAATACCTGGAGACCGTTCTCCCCGTCGTGAGGGAGCGCCTTCCGCCGGAGGCTCGCGAGGCCTTCACCGCTGCGGTCGCGGACAAAGGCTACTACCGCCGCCTCTTCCGCTCCCTCACGGCTGCCTTCCGGAAGGAGGGTGTGCCCCTCGAGGTCATCGGCCCCGAGCCCCACCAGCGGGCCAAGCGGGAAATCCGGTGGGTTGAGGGCGCTTCCGGGCGCGCGCCCGCCTGAACTCGCCCCGATCCATCGGGGACCTGGCCGGAACGGACATGGCCCGCCGACCCGAGGTGGAACCGATGCCAGGTGGGCAGCAGGCGGAGGGCGCGCGGACCGCGCGCCCTCCGACCAAAGCGGCGCGAAACTGTCGCCAAGCCCGCGCCGCCCGCCTTGGTCCCAGGACGAGCCGATGTCTTCCTCACCCCTCCCTCCCGCCAGGCCGCCACAAGCCCTAGCGCTCGGGAAGGCCATCGCAAGGGGGGAGGTGGATCCGGTCGCCCTGGCGAGGGAACGCCTGGCGGCTGCTCACGATGCGCCGAAGGTCTTCCTCACCCTGTGCAGGGAGCGTGCCCTCCTGGAGGCAGAGGCAGCCCGTGCCCGCGCGGCCGCAGGGCTCCCGAGGGGCCTGCTCGATGGGGTTCCGCTCGCCTGGAAAGACCTCGTCGACCTTCGCGGGACCGTGACGACCGCGGGCTCCCCCGCGCTCCAACGCTTGCGACGCCCCGCGCGGGAGGATGCCCCGGTGGCTGCCCGCGCAAGCGGCGCTGGCCTCGTTTCCATCGGAAAAACCAACCTGACGGAACTCGCCTACTCCGGCCTCGGGTTCAATCCCCACTTCGGCACCCCCCTCGGGCCGGCGCCCCAAGCGCCTCCACGCATGCCCGGCGGGTCGAGCTCCGGCTCCGCGGTGGCCGTCGCCCTCGGCATTGTCCCGCTCGCTGTCGGGACGGACACGGCGGGATCCCTCCGCATCCCCGCCGCCTTCAACGGCATCGTCGCCTTCCGGCCCTCCCGAGCCCGCCACGACCTCACGGGCGTCACGCCCCTCGCGCGCTCCCTCGACACCCTGGGGCCCATGGCGACCTCGGTCGCGGACTGCATCGCTCTCGACGACTGCCTCCGCACCGGCGTGCCTCGCCGCCGAGAGCCAACCCCGCCCGACACCCTGCGCCTCGTCGTGGACGCCGCCGTCCTCAGCGACCCCCGCGTCGCCCCGGCCGTCAAGATCAATCTCCAGCGCGCCATGGACCGCCTCGCCGCCGGGCAGGTGCACGTGACCTACCGGCCACTCGCCACGGTGGACGCGACCCTCCACCTGATTGCGACGCTCGGGTGGCTTGGCGCCCCGGAGGCGTACGCCGAGTACGCGTGGCTCCTCGACACGAAGGAAGCGGAGCTCATGGATCCCCGCGTGCGCCGCCGCCTCCAAGCCGCCGCCTCCTCGCGGGCCGACCACGTCTTCCGCCTCCAGCGGGAACGCGACCGCCTGATACCGGCCCTGGGGGACGAGCTGGAGGGCGCGCTCCTCGTGATGCCCACCGTCGCCCACACCGCTCCCGAGATCGCGCCCCTCGAGCGCGATTTCGACCTCTTCACGAAGACCAACTTCGACACCCTGCGCCTCACCATGGTGGGGAGCTACCTCGACCTTCCCACGGTGGCGCTCCCCACGGGGACGGACGGCGCGGGCCAGTTCACGGGGCTCCAGGTGAGCGCGCCAAGCGGCGACGACGAGCGCCTCCTCCGCGCAGCCCTCACCCTCAGTCAGGTTCTCGGGATCGAAGCGCCCGAGCGCAGCGACGACAACGCTTCCCCAGGATGAGGTGACAACAATGGCAGAAAAAGAAATCTTGTGCGCCTTCGGAATCGACGTCGATGCCGTGGGCGGCTGGCTTGGCTCCTACGGCGGCGCGGACTCCCCCAACGACATCTCCCGCGGCCTCTTCGCGGGCGAGGTCGGAACTCCCCGGCTCCTGAAACTGTTCGAGCGGTACGGGCTCGACACCACCTGGTTCATCCCCGGCCACTCGCTGGAAACATTCCCGGACCAGATGCAGGCCGTGGCCGATGCAGGCCACGAGATCGGGCTCCACGGGTACAGCCACGAGAACCCCATCGCCATGACGCCCGAGCAGGAGCGGGACGTGCTCGACTACACCCTCGGCCTCGTCTCGGACCTCACCGGCGAACGCCCAACCGGTTACGTGGCCCCGTGGTGGGAGCTCAGCCCCCACACCACCCAAATCCTCCTTGACCGCGGCATCAAGTACGACCACAGCCAGATGCACAACGACTTCCACCCCTACTACCTGCGGGTGGGCGACGCTTGGACGAAGATCGACTACACGAAGAAAGCCTCGGAGTGGATGAAGCCCCTCGTGCGGGGCGAGGAGATGGACCTCATCGAGATTCCTGCAAGCTGGTACCTCGACGACCTCCCCCCGATGATGTTCATCAAGACGAGCCCCAACAGCCACGGCTTCGTGAGCCCCCGCCACCTCGGCGAGATGTGGACCGACCAGTTCGATTGGGTGTACCGGGAATACGACTACGCCGTCTTCCCCATGACGATCCACCCCGACGTGTCGGGCCGGCCCCAAGTCCTCCTGATGCTTGAGCGCATCATCGAGCACATCCAAGGCCACGACGGCGTCCGCTTCTGCACCTTCAACGAGATCGCGGACGACTTCGCCCGCCGCAACCCGAGGCAGGCCACGGCGTCGGTCGGGACGGAGGCCCCCCAAAGGTAAGCCCCGGCATCACCACAGGCTGACCCAGCGCGGGCCGGTCACGTCGGAGAGGAAGGCCCCGTCGCACCCGGCCTCCGCGGAGGCATCGCCCTCGAGGGGCATCCGGAACTCGGCGCGGTCGCGCCCGAGCCAGGCGTACTGCCAGTAGCCCTCGTCCGTGAAGGCCTCGATGAGGGACACGTTCCGGGGGCCCTCCGGCGTGAGGAAGGTGACGAGCGCCGAAATGGACGCGCCCTCTAAGCCTGTCCCGATGCGTTCCAAGGGGCGGAGCTTCGTGCCCTGAGCCAGGCCTTCGTGGGGCTCGATGCCCGAGAACGTGAGGACAACACCCACAGGGGTCCGCGGCGCGAAAACCACCTCGCTGCCGCGCCCCTCGGAAAGGTCCCGAATCGCCATGACGGTGCCTTCCATGGGAGCGACGACCGTCGCGGGCCCCGGGTTCGGGAAGAAGAAGTGGCGCTCGCTCGCACACTCCCCGGACACGGCAACCTCTCCCGCGGAAGGGCGCGGCTCGTACCGGGAAACGTACCGGAGTGGGCTCAGATCGATGGGATTGTGGGTCAGGAAACGGGGCACGGGGTCGAGAGGTCCATCATAGACGCCCACGCACTCCCAGGCCGCCTCCATGGGCCACCGCGTCTTCCGGCAGTCGTGGATCTCCTTCGTGAGCCGCCCCGGCTTGTGGGGCTGCCCGTGGCGGTCCGCAGGCGCTTCCCCGAGCGTAACCCAGTGGATGGCCTCCGGGTCCACCTCCACGAAGGCCTCCCCCTCACACTCGAAGGGCCACGCGTCCCGCACCTCGCGCGGGACCACGAAATCGCTCCGCACGTGACCGAGGGCCGCGTAAGGCGCGAACACCTCATCCGTCATGACGTCGAAATAGGAAACGGCCCGCTTCTTGTCCTCGCCAAGGTAGAGCTCCACCATGATGTCCGTGGCCGCTCCGGGCACCACCCGCCCGATGGGCTCACCCGCCCGAAGCCGCGTCCCCTGGCCCACACCAGGCAGGAGGTCCACGTGGAACATGCGGACCGTCGCACCCACCACACCCTTAACGGAGAACATCACCTGTTTGCCGTAAGCCACGTGCTCCTCGCGCACGAGCGTGATGATACCATCCGCCGGCGCGTACAAGGTCACGTTCCGGTTCTCCGGGTTCCGCGTCCCCTCCCCCTTCCCGGGCAGGAAGTAGTGCTTCATGCTGCGGCAGGACTCGAAGCTGTCTGGCATGTCGTGGCCCGCGGCAGCGCGGAAGCGGCTCACCCACGTCACGAGCTCCACGTCAATGAACGGAGCCGTCAGGAACCGGGGCGGAGCCAGATCGTTCCCCGTGAAGCGATGGGGACACTCCCACGACCCGTTCCCCTGGTCCCAGAGCTCCTCACAAGAGAGCTGAGGGAAGGGTGGCGGGTCGGAACGGGGCGGCTCACGAGAGCCCCGTTCCACCGAGGCCGAAGGCGCTTCGCCCCCGCCCTCGGGCGAAACGCAACCCGGAACCACCAACGCTACCACCAGGGCCACCGCTAACCAACGCACACCCCCGGTTGGGAGAACCCCCTATTAAAAGAGGGAGGAGGGGGGGAGGTGCGACCGAGGTCTACCTGGCGGGTTTGGCTTGGATATCTGGCTTTCAGCGGGTCGCTCTCTTCCGGGCGCCCTGTGGCGCGCTGGCTAAGATCGCTTCGCCTCCATGGCCCCGCTCGGATTCGGCCGTAATCCGCCTTCGGCGGACCGCCGCGCCTCTGGCGCGGCTTTCGGCCTCATCCGAGCTCCGCGCGCCGCCGAGCGGCGCGCTGGCTATGCTCGCTTCGCTCGCATAGCCCCGCTCGGATTCGAACCGAGGTCAAAGGATCCAAAGTCCCCTATGATTGGCCACTACACCACGGGGCTGTGGTCGCCGGGCCCAAACGGTCCCGACGGGCGGGCCGTCATTCTTCCCCGCGGTATTTAGGCGTTGCTTCCTGAAGGGACCGCATCCCCTCCTCTGTGCAGCCCCTGGGAAGGTCGCTTCCGTCGTTAGGAGCAGGTGGGCTCAGGTGCCCGCGGCTTTATCGGAGAGCACGGGCTTCCGGCCCTCGTGACCCTCCCTGAAGGCCCCGCGCCGCGCAGCGAGCCGACCGAGGCCCCGAGGGACCACCGCGGCTACGTCCTCGCGGGCATCCTGTTCACGATCTTCCTCGCGGGGATCGACGGCACCGCCGTGGGCCCCATCATGCCCATGGCCATCGAGGACCTCGGAGGGAGCGACCTCTACGCCTGGGCCTTCGCCGCGTACATGCTCACCACCGCCATGAGCATGCCCGTGTGGGGACCCGGCAGCGACCGGTGGGGCCGCCGCCGCACCTTCCTCGCGGGCGTCGCCGTCTTCGTCGTGGGAAGCCTCCTCTGCGGCCTCGCCCCCAACATGCCGCTCTTCATCGCCGCCCGGGCCCTCCAAGGGATCGGGGCAGGCGCCATCTTCAGCCTCCCCTTCATCGTGCTCGCCGTGGTGTACCCCCCGGAGCGGCGCGCCCGCGCCCTCGGCGTCGTCGCAAGCGCCTGGGCCATCTCCAGCGTTGCCGGGCCCATTGTGGGCACCGCCATCGTGACCCACATGAGCTGGCGCTGGGTGTTCCTCGTGAACCTCCCCGTGGGCCTCCTCGCGTCCTACCTCGTCCTCCGGGGAATGCGGGAGTCCGTGGGCGACCGCCGCGGCCGCTTCGACGTCCTCGGGTCCGTCCTCGTGGGCGCAGCGGGGGCCACCCTCATCACCGCCTTCGTGAACCTCGGCGAGGGCCACACCTCCTGGCGGGAGGCCGCCCTCATCGTGGGGAGCGCCGCCCTCTTCGCAGCCTTCCTGTGGCACGAGAACCGCGCCCCGTCCCCCATCCTCCCCCTCAACCTGTTCCAGGCGCGCGGGTACAGCGTGGCCACGGCCGCGAGCATTCTCTCCGCTTTTGTGGCCTTCGGCCTCATGGCGTACCTGCCCCTGGAGACGGAGGCGATCTTCCATGACCCCCTGCCCGTGGGCATTGTGGTGGGCACCTTCACCATCGGGTGGAGCGGCGCCTCCCTCTCCGCAGGCCGCGTGATCCACCGGACCGGCGAGCGTATCTTCGCCCTCAGCGGAATGGTCGCGCTCGCGGCAGGCCTCTCCTCCCTGGGGCCCGCCTTCGGGACGGAGCGCGTGGGCATGATCGCTGCTGCCGCCGCGCTCACCGGCCTCGGGATGGGCCTCATGACCCCCGCCCTCACGGTGAGCGCGCAGAACTCGGTGGAGACTCGCCGCATGGGCTCCGCCATGGCGAGCCTCCAGTTCCTCCGCCAGGTGGCCGCCGCCATTGGCGTCGGCACCATCGGGCTCGCCACCCGCCTGGGCGGCTTCCAGACCGCCCTTTACGTGCTGCTCGTGGCGGCGGCCCTCGGGTTCGCCCTTGCCACCCTGCTGCCGCGCACGAGCCTCCGGGCAGGCGTGGCGGCGCAGGGCGGCGGGCACTAGCCTTAGCGAGCGCTCACACGATCCAGGGCGTGGGCGCCGCCTCGAGGAGCAGGGGCCCCGCGTCCTGCTTCACGAACAGGACGCGGCCGCCCTCCTCGGGGCTGAGGACGCGGACGTAGCTCACCACGAGCTTCCCGTCGGGGCCGATGGCGGCCTCGAAAAAGTCGCCGAGCTCGCGCCCGCTCGTGCAGGTGCTGCCGCTCTGGCAGGGGTACCCGATGCGGATGGGCTCCGGGTCCACGCGGGCCTGGAGGCGCTCGGGCGCGTCGGTGTCCGCGCCGAGGACGATGCCGCTCTCGAGGTACCACTCCTTCTCAGGGTTGGGGGCACCGTACCAGGCGAAGGCGAGGCGGCCCGCGTCCCCGGCCACGCCCCAGCTGAAGGTGCCGTAGCCGGGCTGCTCGAAGGCGACGCGCTTCGGGGCCCAGGTGAGGCCGCGGTCCTTGCTGAAGGTGTAGACGACGGCGGTGCCGTTGTCCGCGCTCTCCATCCAGGAGACGTAGATGGTGCCGTTGGTGTCGGCGGTGGTGCTCGGGAAGAAGTCCTCCACGACGCCCACCTCCACGGGGAGCTTCAGGTCCGTCCAGGTGTTGCCGGCGTCCGTGGTGTGGATGAGGACGATGCCTGCGCGCGTGTTCACGCTGAACCCGTACCAGCCGCCGGTGAGGGCGAGGCCGCGGCCGGGGGGCGCGACGATCTCGGAGACGGCGCGCGCGGACCAGGTGGCGCCCCCGTCCTTGCTCTCGGACACGGTGAGGCCGTTGGTCTGCTGGTTGTAGTGGAGGTACACGTGGCCGGGCGTGTCGGGGTCCACGGTGAGCCACTGGCGGTCCACGGGGGCCTCGCGGCTTGCGGGGGCCGTGCCCTGCCAGGTGTCGCCGTTGTCGATGCTCCATTGGACGGACTCGGTGAAGAGCCCGAACTGGTCGGTCACGTAGATGCGGCCATCCTGGTCGATGGCGATGTCGGAGTCGCCGCCGCCGGGCTGGACCGTGTGGTAGGGCGTGGGGCCGAGGCCCGCGAGGTGCTGGAAGGTCGCGCCGCCGTCGGTGCTCCGCCAGATGGCGCCCTGGAAGATGCCCTTGTCGAGGTGCTGGAGGGCGTCCTGGGGGCGCGTGGCGTACTTGATGACGCCCGTGGGGGCGGCCACGAAGATAGTGCCGTCGGCGCCGACGCTCACGCTCGGCTCGCTCGCGATGCGCTCCGTGTCCACGAACACGGGCGGCAGGAAC
>Ga0247718_1000064_pt1 | contig 22299 bp, 20 predicted proteins | sample 21E_DmetaG_FD_189045 | JGI IMG/M metagenome (GOLD analysis project Ga0247718, IMG submission 189045) | Soil microbial communities from hillslope of Landscape Evolution Observatory, University of Arizona, Oracle, AZ, United States - 2-1-E_D | ecosystem: Engineered > Artificial ecosystem >...
ATGTGTTGGGGGCCCTGGAGGTTACACAGATCGAGTACCCCGATCTGCTCGATATGAGCAGCCTATCCCCGCAGATGCTTGCGGTGGTTCAGAACAGCTTGATGGCGGGTATCCTGCAACCGCAGGGAAGAAAATTCAGGCCGTCATCGTCGGTGAGCCGGTTCGAGCTTGCCGAAGCTCTGGTGCGGTCCGGCCTGGTCCCGCAGTATGTTGCGGCGGCGCCGATCTTCCAGGATGTCCGCGACCCTTACACTCGCAGTTCGGTAGAAAGCGTGCAGAGCAATCCGGGCGGTAAGCTGATCTACGATGCCGATGCGGGCGGGCGTTTTTATCCGTATCAGGCCGCGACGAAACTTGCGGTCGCCATCGCCCTCGTGCGGGCCGCAAATCTCGAGGGCGCGGCCTCTTCGGCGACTCTGCCGTCGACGGTCATTGATGCTTCGTCGATACCTGCCCAATGGCGCGGGCACGTCGCGGTCGCTCTGCAGAATGGATATATCTCGCTCGACGGCGATCAGTTCAACGGTACACGAGCGATAACCCGGGTCGAACTCGCGGCTGCCCTTCAGAACATTTTGTAGAACTAGGGCGATCGTAATCAGCGTTCATGTGTGCTGATCTACGGAGTTTTACTCCGTAGATCAGCTTTTTCTTTCTTCGCCTCAAATCTGCTCGTCTCGGATCCCTTTTGCCGATTTGATCGTAAGTCAGGCCGCAAGTGTCGCAGGCGTCTCTCTCTGGTCAGAGTAGTGAGCCGTTTGCAGAGCCGGACTATGAAGAAAAGCGAGCAGGCAGGAAATGGTTGCACATCTGCGGGGCGGTTCGCTGCCAATGAGGCTGTAGCTTTCCATGTCGCTTTCGCGTTGGCAAACGTCGGATGTTTTTTTACAATCAAAAGTTCTCTTACTCGCGGCTTGGTCCGTTATTTTGTTCTGTATCAACGATGTTCGACGAGAAATTTGATGTGATCGTGATCGGGGCCGGCCATGCGGGGTGCGAAGCCGCTTCGGCGTCGGCGCGCTTAGGTTGCGAGACTGCCTTGGTGACGATCAACCTCGACCTCATCGGACAGATGTCGTGCAATCCCGCAGTGGGCGGTATCGCCAAAGGCCATGTGGTCAGGGAGATCGACGCCCTCGGCGGAATCATGGGGCGTGTTATCGACCGTACCGGAATTCAGTTTCGCCTTTTGAACCGGTCGCGCGGTCCCGCCGTACAGTCCCCGCGTGCCCAGGCCGATCGCGGCCTTTATCGCGCGGAAATGCGGCGCGTTTTGGAAGGAACCTCTAATCTTCATCTCCGGCAGGGAGTAGTGACGGAGATAATTGTTGAAAACAAAAGAGTTATCGGTCTAGAGCTGCAAGACTCACGGCGCCTCGGGGCTCGGGCGATCGTCATCGCTGCGGGTACGTTTCTTAACGGCACGATCCATACAGGTTCCAGAACGTTTTCGGCCGGCAGGGCGGGGGAACCGGCGTCGATCGAGCTGGCCCAGCACCTTCGGAGTCTCAGGTTGCCGGTCGGGCGATTGAAAACAGGTACGCCTCCTCGGCTCGACGGCCGAACCATCGATTGGGACGCGTTCGAGGCTCAGCCGCCGGATGAGAAGCCGGTTCCTTTCTCCTTCGCCACCGAACGGATAGAACAACCGCAGATCCAATGTCATATCGGTTATACGAGCGAAAAGCTCCACGAAGCGATCCGGAAGAATCTACATTTATCTCCGCTGTATTCGGGAAAGATAAAAGGTATCGGCCCGCGCTATTGCCCGTCGATCGAGGATAAGGTAATCAAATTCGCCGACAAGAACCGGCACCAGCTGTTTCTTGAGCCCGAGGGGCACAATACGAATGAAGTCTACCTGAATGGATTTTCCACATCGCTGCCATCGCAGCTGCAGCAAGAACTCCTGCGGATGATCCCGGGATTCGAGAATGTGCAGATCATTCGGCCCGGCTATGCGATCGAATATGACTTTATTGATCCGCGGACGCTGAAGCCGACAATGGAGTCTTCGCTAATAGACGGGTTGTTCCTGGCGGGTCAGATAAATGGGACTACCGGTTACGAAGAGGCGGCCTGTCAGGGCTTGATGGCCGGCATCAACGCCGGACTGTCGATCCAGCGACTTGAACCGATAGTTTTAAGGCGCGATGAGGCCTATATTGGTGTTTTGGTGGATGACCTCATTCGCCATGGCGTCGACGAACCGTATCGGCTCTTTACGTCCAGGGCAGAAGCAAGGTTGACGTTAAGGCATGACAATGCCGATCAGAGACTTTCTCCAATTGGAAGGCAGGTCGGGCTAGTCGGTGATAGTGATTGGGATAGGTTCAACCGAAAGCAGGACCGGATGGCAAGGCTGCGCGCGGCCCTTGATAATGTGCGGTATAAGCGCTCGTCTCCGGCATACGCCATCGTTTCGCAGATGCTGGCTGCTGATCTTGGTGATGCGTTCACATTGTCACAGTTGGCCTGCCGGCAGGGTGTCCGGCCCGATCTGATACATAAAATGCTTCCCGCCGATCTACGCGACGAAATCCGGTTATCAGATCTCGAAACCGCGCTCGCGGACTCGCTCTATAGCGGATATGTCGAGAAGCAAAGACTGGCTTTCGAGAGGACGAACCAGCACGACGGGTTGAGGTTGCCCGAGGATTTCGCGTTTCGTTCGATCGGTGGCCTCTCAGGCGAGATGATAGAGCGGCTCGAGCGCGCCAAGCCGAAGACATTCGCACAGGTAAGAAATATCAGCGGGTTGACTCCGGCTGCCGTGTCCGCAGTGTTGGTACATTTGACTGCCCGGCAATCCTCAACGACTTCACACAACTGATTGTGGAACGTTCCACAATCGCGGAAAGGTTCAGCAACCGCTGTGGAACGTACCACACCATGAATTCGAAAAACGGCCCCGCCCGTGCTAAGGTAGACAGTGTCCTAACCCGAAACATCCGCAAATGGGAAAAATAATAGCCATCGCCAATCAAAAGGGTGGTGTCGGCAAGACCACGACCGCCGTAAACCTGGCGGCCAGCCTCGCTTCCGGCGGCCGAAAAGTCCTGCTGATCGATGCTGATCCGCAGGCAAACGCCACTTCCGGGGTAGGAATCGAGAAATCCGCTGTCGAAAAGTCGCTCTACAACGCCCTTATTCTAAACGAGTCAATCAAAGAACTCGTTTTACCGACGGCGATTGAATCGCTCTGGGTCTTACCCGCAGATAAGAATCTTGCCGGGGCCGAGATCGAGCTCGTCGATTCGGAGGACCGCAACCGTGCTCTGAAGAATCTCCTCCATCCGATTCGCGACTATTTTCATTACATCATCATCGACTGCCCCCCGAGCCTCGGCATTTTGACGATAAACGGGTTGACCGCCGCAGACTCTCTTCTAGTTCCTATTCAGTGCGAGTACTACGCTCTGGAGGGCGTCACGGAGCTATTCGACACGCTTGCGCGTTTGAGGCGGGAGTTAAACCCCGGCCTCGCGATAGAAGGTCTCCTCTTGACAATGTTCGATGAGAGGACAAATTTGTCCACAGCTGTCGCTAAAGACTTGCGCGACTTTTATGGCCCTCAGGTGCTAAATACCGTGATCCCACGCAATGTGCGCCTGGCTGAAGCTCCGAGCTTTGGTAAACCTATTCTTCTTTACGACCCGCGATCCCGCGGGGCGGAAAGCTATCAACAGTTGGCAATGGAGATCTCAAATCATGGCTAGACAACCGCTCGGGCGAGGGTTAAGTGCTCTTTTGGGCGATTCTTCGGCGGCTTCGAGCAATGACGAAAAAAAGACTCCGACGGAGATCGATATCGATCTAATTGCTCCAAATCCGGAACAGCCTCGTACGCGATTCGCTGAAGGGGCATTGGATGAGCTGGCCAAATCTATTATGGCCAACGGTATCGTCCAGCCGATAGTTGTTCGACCAAAGGGCGGGCGATACGAAATTGTTGCGGGCGAGCGACGCTGGAGGGCGTCACAGCGGGCAGGTCTCCTAAAGGTGCCGGTTGTAATAAAGGATGTCCCCGACGACAAGCTACTCGAGCTGGCCCTGATTGAGAATATCCAGCGGCAGGAGCTAAATCCGATCGAGGAAGCTGTGGCATATCGAAAACTTATTGAAACGATTGGACTTACACAAGAGCAGGTGGCCGAGCGCGTGGGTCGTGAGCGATCATTGGTCGCGACGTCGCTTCGATTGTTGAAGCTCCCGTCCGACGTCCAGAGTCTGATTGAGGAAGGCGAAATCTCGTCCGGTCATGGCCGGGCCCTCCTTATGATCTCCGACCCCGAGGAGCAGAGGAAGATCGCCCGCAAGATAGCGGACAACAGACTCTCGGTCCGGGAGACGGAGAGGCTTGTGAAGAGAGTTCTGTCGCCGCCGCAAGTAGCTGATAGCAAAGAAGTTAGCCCGAAAAAAGACCCTAACGTCACTGCCGCGGAGAGTAAGCTAATGCGAAGGCTGGGCACGAATGTCAAGATCGTCGCCAAAGCGAACAAAAAGCCGGGTCGTTTAGAAATCGAATATTACAGCAGCGATGACTTGGACCGGATCTATCAGATGATAATGGGAAACGATCGGGAGGAATAATGCAAAAACGATTGACGGAGATGGTCTCCTGCGCCGGCTGAGTGGCGAAACTCGCCCCAGGCGACCTGGCTCAAGTTTTGAGCCGTCTTCCGAAACAAATCAGCGAGAACGTGATCGTCGGGTTCGAGACGGCCGACGATGCAGGTGTTTTCCGCCTCAACGATGAGGTAGCGCTCGTGCAGACGCTCGATTTTTTTACTCCTGTCTCGGACGACCCTTTCGTTTACGGGCAGGTCGCCGCAGTCAACTCTCTAAACGACGTGTATGCGATGGGCGGCCGCCCCGTTTCAGCTCTGTCGATCGTCTGCTATCCGCAGAAAGGCGATTTTGAGATACTCGGCCAAATCCTGGAGGGCGGCCAAAAGGCGATGAATATGGACGGCGTCATCGTGATCGGTGGCCACTCTGTCGACGATCAAGAGATGAAGTTCGGTTATGCCGTCACGGGAGTCATCCACCCAGACCGGGTCATCACGAACGCCTGCGCGAAGACCGGTGACGTGTTGATACTGACCAAACCGATCGGGACCGGAGCGATAAACACCGCAGTCAAGCGCGGCGTCGCCAGCCGACCGTCAATCGAGGCGGCGGTCGAAGCGATGACGTCCTCCGCAGCTGCGGCCGCAAAAGCGATGACGGATCTTGGCGCAAATGCCTGCACCGATATCACCGGCTTTGGTCTTTTGGGGCACGCGTACGAGATGGCCAACGCGAGTCGGGTTCATATGGAGATCGACTCCCAGGCCGTCCCGCTGCTTCCCGAGACGCTGGAATTGATCAGACAGGGGATGCTGACCCGCGGCGACCGGAACAATCGCTTGTACGTCGGCGAGACTGTTAAAATATCTGCTGCTGTGTCGGGCGAAATGCAGAGTGCCCTTTTTGATCCGCAGACCGCTGGGGGCCTGTTTATCAGTATGCCGCGCGAAAAGGCAGATGAATTTCTATTGCGTGTTCCCGGCGCTCACCGGATCGGCCAGATCATCAGTGCCGATCGTCCGTTGATCACCGTTATCTGAGAAGAACTGATTTATCCGGTTATATTCTGAGGTTGTTGAAGCGTTGTACCTGTTTATTTTCGAATCGATTGGAACGTCCGAGCTGATCCTGATCGGGATCGTCGCCCTTATTTTTCTTGGTCCTCGCCGGATGCCCGACCTTGCACGAAAAGCAGGAAAGATAATGACTGATCTGCGATCGGCGACTAGTGAATTTAAGGAAACTTGGGAGCGCGAAGTTAATTTCGAAGAGGAGGCGGCCGCACTTCGGAATCTGGATGAGCCGGTGCCACGGCAGAAATCATCTCACGAGACGGATCCGATGATACAGCCCGCCAGCATCGATCCTCCGGTTATTAGGCAAATCGAACCTTCCAAGATCGAAGAGCTAAAGAACCAAGCACCCGAGCAGCCCGACCGTGGCCCCGATATCTCACTGCCCATGGCTGACGTGCAGGACAAACGAAACTGGCTCTAAGCAAGCCTGCTAACGAGTCCGCGCTTTTCCTGATGAAACTGATAGGCGAGAAAGCCGATGAAGAAATTGGTGGCCAGATGTCATTTCTGGAGCACCTGGACGAGCTGCGCCGCAGGCTGGTCAACTCGGTCGTATTTATCGTCGTCGCCTTCGCGGCCTGCTGGTTCGTCTCGGACAGAATCTACGATTTTTTGAGCGTGCCAGTGCTGCGAGCACTCGCCGAAGCCGAGCGGCGTGAGGTGCCCCTCACCGGCGTTACCGGTGAAGAAAAGGTCCTCGCCCTCTCGGCACTCAACGAGGGCGATGCCGGCCGCTATGTTTTCGACCGGGCGACGAAGCTTGGAACGAGCGTCGTGCAGCCCGGCACGTCCGTAAACGCAATGGTGCGGCGTGATTCTCAAAACATGCTCGGCGTGTTTTCGGCCGAGCCGCTTATCACGAATAACGCCGTGATCCCCGCCGGCGTGCGCCTGCCGATCGATTTGGCGGTCACCCCGAATTCCGAAACCGATGGTCGCGAAAAGCTCATCGTCACGACAGCACCCGAAGCGTTTACGCTATACGTCACCGTGTCAATGTACGCGGCGATCGCCCTGTCGGTGCCTTTCCTGCTTTGGCAGATCTGGGGTTTCATCTCTCCGGCACTTTATCGGCACGAACGGGCGTACGTGACGCCCTTCATTGGACTTTCGACGGTCTCATTCGTCGGAGGGGCGGCTTTCGCGTATTACATTCTTTTTCCGCCGGCGGTAACCTATCTTCTCGGCGTGGCCGAGGACTTCAGGCCCCTGCTGCGGGCGACCGATTATTTTGATTTTATTACGCTGATAATGCTGGCGATGGGGATCGTTTTCCAGATGCCGGCGATCACCTACGTGCTGGCCCGCATCGGGATTGTCAGCGCTGGCCTTCTGGTAAGAAGTTGGAAAGTATCGCTCGTGGTGATACTGATCGTTGCCGCTGTTGTTTCGCCTACCGGGGATATCCCAAACATGATGCTGTTCGCCACGCCGATGATGGGTCTTTATGCCGTGTCGATCGTCATCGCGTGGTTTTTCGGAAAGCGGCGACAGACCGACGCCGAAGCCGCTAAAAGTGCAACCTAAAGAAGGCCTTAACGCATCTTGATGAGTTGTGGTTTCCTGTCTAGAGTCTTAAAATCTGGAATTCGGCTACGGCATCCTGCCTAACTGATTTGTAGAGGAGTTTTTCGCTATGCCAACGGTAAAGTTTTTCCGTAATACCGCTCTGACGTTTTTGCTCGCCGGTGTCGCCTGCGTGCCGCTTTTCGCCCAGAAGCCGGGCGATAAGGACAGCAAGGCCGCGCAGGATATCAACGATAAGCCGCGCAACGTCAAGCCCGAGCTCAAGGACGTCTACAAAAAATGGATCAACAACGACGTCCCTTACATTATCACCAAGGAAGAAAAGAAGGCATTCATGGCTCTTCAGACCGACGAGGAACGTGAAAACTTTATCGAGAACTTCTGGCGCCGGCGCGACCCGAACCCCGATACGGAGGAGAACGAGTATCGCGAGGAATACTACGAGCGCATAGCCTACGCGAACGAAAAATTTACGTCCGGTATCCCCGGCTGGAAGACTGATCGCGGCCGCATCTATATCGCTTGGGGCAAGCCCGACTCGGTCGAGTCGCATCCGACCGGCGGTTCATACGACCGCCCGAGTTATGAGGGCGGGGGCAACACGACGACTTACCCGTTCGAGATTTGGTTCTACCGCCACCTCGACGGCGTCGGAGACGGCATCGAGATCGAGTTCGTCGATCCGACCGGAACAGGCGAATATCGCATCGCCCGCAATCCTTACGAAAAGGACGCTCTCAAGCATGTTCCGGGAGCCGGCCAAACCCTGGCCGAGCAGCTCGGACTCGGCGACCAGTCCGACAGAATCAACGGCCGCATTCCCGGAAACTACGGGCGGCAGCAGGACATGCCTTTCGAGCGGCTGGCGATCCTTCATGGTCTGAGCCGGCCGCCGCAGGTTAAGTTCAGCGATTTGCAGGCGTCGCTGACCGACTCGCCCGTGATCGACAGAAACCCGCTTGATTTCGACGTTCGCGTGGACTTTTTCCGCCAGTCGGATGATCGGGTCATCGCAACCTTTACGGTCCAGACCGATAACAAGGAACTGGTCTTCAAGGACTCGGGTGGTCTGCAGTCGGCGACCATCAACATTTTCGGGCGCGTCACCGCGGTCTCTGGCAAACGATCGGGGATCTTCGAGGACGCCGTGACTACCACCGCGACCGCTGAGGAAGCGACTAATGCCAAGGACAGAAAGTCCGTTTACCAAAAGGCGATCGCCCTCACTCCGGGCACGTATAAGGTTGACGTCGTGGTCCGCGACGTGTCGACCGGTAATCGCGGGATTCGCAATCTCGGTTTCACCGTTCCGCGGTACGACGAAAAGAAGCTTTCGACCTCGTCGCTGATCCTGACCTCAAGGCTCCGTGCCACTACCGAGCGCGACATCGGCCAGCAGTTCGTTCTCGGCAATGCGAAAGTCATCCCGAATCTGACCGGAATCTACAAGAAAGGCCAGGAGGCCGGGATCTATCTGCAGGTTTACAACGCCGGTATCGATCAGACCACACTGCGACCTGCGGTCGATGTCGAATACATCCTGACCAGAGGCGGCAAGGAAGTCCTGCGTCAGAAAGAAGACTGGAGCGGGCTGAGCGATTCAGGCCAGCGCCTCGTGCTCGCCCGGCTGCTGCCGACCGATCAGATGCCTGTCGGTGATTACGAACTGAAGGTTATCGTCAAAGACCTCACCAAGCAGGCAGGAGAAAGCCAGGCGATCGAGATCAAGGACAAATTCTCGATTATTCAATAGTCAAAAACTTCACACTCCATGAGGGTCGGCGTCAGTAAATCTGCGCCGACCTTTGTTATGAATCCCGTCACTACCCAACGACTCGTACTTCAGCTCTATACGCCCGCTGAAAGGGAAGACTTCCTTGGGCTGCTGACAGACGCAAGAGTCATGAAGCACGTAGATCGCGGCGTCATGTCTCGCGAAGCGGCCGAACGTTTGTGGGACCGCCTGCTTAACGCGCGCTACCCGGCCGGAGACACTTCGATATGGGCGGTGTTTGCCGATGGCGACCGCCGCCGGTATATCGGGCACGCGAGCGTTCGACCCAGACCGTCGATTCCGACCGATTGGGAGATCGGTTATTACCTAAAGCCGGAGGAGTGGGGCAAAGGCTTTGCTACGGAAATCGCTCGACGATTGGTTAGCTATTCGTTCGAGACAATCGGTCTCGACGAGGTTTTCGCGACCGTCGACACCGACCACGCAGCCTCGATACGGGTGCTCGAAAAAGCGGGATTTCGTTATCTGAGAGAAGAGTTCGACGAGGACGGCGGTTTTTCCGTCTATTGTCACCGGCGGTCTGAGCATCTGCCCCGCTAATTTCTTCGCCGAAGTTCGATGATCGGTGCGTTTTTCTTTTCCGTCGTGGCGAACACCGAACGACCATCCATGCTGTAGCCGATCGCTTCGCCGGTGTCGCGCGACCCGAGGTCGATCTCGATGGGCTTCTGCGACCAGATGTCGTCGAAGTTTGCCGCGCCGTTGGGAAGCCTGATCTCGTATCCCCCGGCGTAGTCGCACAGCACGACGCTGCGGCCGTCCGGCGCGATGTCGCCACCGGTGAGCAAGCCGTAGGGAATCGCCGGAACTTTCAACTCCGCGAGGCGCGTCGCCTTGACTGGTGCAGAAGACGCGGAGTTCGGCGCGATCTTGTAGACGCCTGAAGGTTTGTCCTCGCTCTTCGTCAGCACGTAAATGTCGCCCGTCTGCGGGTGGACGAGCAAAGTCTCGGCGTTCTGGCTTGCGTCGGCGTACGCGAAATCGATCTTTTCCGCGGGCGCGGTCTCGCGGGCGTTCGAGCTGGTCGAATTCGCATCGGCCGGTGTGATCGTCGGTTCGGCGACGCGGTAGATCGTACGGACGTCGCGCTTTGTTTTGTTGTCGCCGATGTCGCCCACGTAGACGTAGCACTTTCCGGCCGCGTCCTTGTACGTCGCGATGTCTTCCCAATCGTCGTTGCGCGCGCCGCCGACGCGCCAGGTTCCGAGGTTCTCGCCATTAGCGTTGATCGCGAAGATAAAAGCGTCGTCACCCGAATCGTTGTGCGTCCAGAAGACGCCCGCCTGGCACTTCGAGGCGGCGATCCCGCTCGCCTCGCGGATGTCGGGATTAGCGATCCGCCCAACCACGCGCGGCTGCGAATACACAGACTCTTCCGACGCGGGCAGCGAGCCGTTCGCTTTCGACGAGCAGCCCGGCAGCGTCGCGCCCGCGATCGCAATGACAAATACCGCGAACTTAGCTATATTGCTGTACGACATACTTCACTCGTCACCTTTAGTTGAGTATACCGCCCCTAAAATCGGGCTCCTAGAAATTACGGGCAAGGTCCCGAATTAACCGTCTGTAAGAGCGTTGATGATAGTTGGCACGGAATGGTTGATCGAGGCTTCGGGCTGCGACGCCGAGGCGCTCCGCGACGAGCACGTGCTGCGCGCACTATTCGACCGCGTGATGAACGATCTTGACCTGAAATCCGTCGGCTCCATCTGGCACAAGTTCCCCGGGGAAGGAGGCGTCACCGGCCTCGTCGCGTTGACCGAATCGCACCTCGCCTGCCACACCTATCCCGAATACGGTACCGCCACGTTCAACCTTTACTGCTGCCGAACCCGACCCGAGTGGAACTGGGAAGCCGAACTTAGGAACACAGTCGGAGCCGAACGCGTGGTCGTAACTCGATTTGAACGCGGCGGTGCGGGCGAATCTTCAAATCAGCAATCTCTGACCGTCGGAGGTGACGCTTGAGCGTGCTCAAGAGCAACTGCCCATCGTGCGCCGCGCCGATCGAGTTTCAGGGCGGGTCGACGATCGTTGTGGTTTGCCAATACTGCAGGTCCGCAGTTGCGAGGACGGATCGCGGTTTGGCTGATCTGGGCAAGGTCGCCGAGGTCGTCGATTCCGAATCGCCGCTGAGGTTGGGTTTGAAGGGAACGTGGAAGAACGTACGATTCGAATTGACCGGTCGCGCTCAGCTTCGACACGAGATGGGCGGGTTTTGGGATGAGTGGTACGCGACGTTTTCCAACGGCTGGGTCGGCTGGCTCGCCGAAGCGCAGGGACGGTTTTATCTCACGTTTTACCAGCCGCTGCCCGACGGCATCGAGCTTCCGAGCTTCGATCAACTTCGGCCCGGTCAACCCGTCGAACAGATCCCGGCGCCTTCGCCGCTGATCGTGCAGGAAAAGGGCACCGCAACGTACGTCGCGGCCGACGGCGAGATACCTTACAAGCTGGTCCCGAACGAGCGGGTCCGGTTCGCGGATCTCTCGGGAAAGAACAACGCGTTCGCGACGATCGATTACAGCTTCGAGCCGCCGTGGGTCTTCTCCGGCTCGCAGGTCACGCTCGAGGAGATCGGACTCGGCGACGCCCGGCCCGTAAAACGAGAGGCGAGAACCGTCTCCTCCGCGGCGATGGGCTGCCCGAACTGCGGCGGGCCGCTCTCGCTCACCGCGCCCGACAAAACCGAACGCGTCACGTGCCCCAACTGCGATTCGCTGCTCGACGTCAACCAAGGGAATCTCAAATACCTAAAGACCCTCACGCCGCCCACGAATCAACCGAACTTCGTACTGACGATCGGCGCGGAAGGGACAATTCCCACCGACGGCAAAAAGTACAAGATCATCGGCTCGATGGTCCGCAGCGTGACGATTGAGGGAGAAAAGTATTTCTGGCACGAGTACCTGCTCTATAACCCAAGCGTGGGCTTTCGCTGGCTCGTGCATTCGGACAACCACTGGAATTTTGTCGAGGCGGTAAACGGCGCGGACGTCGAGTTCGTTCCGGTCTTCGCGGCGGGAGGCAAAGCGAAATACAACGGCCGCACATTCAAGATCTTTCAGGACGCCGACGCCGTCGTCGAGTATGTCAAAGGCGAATTCTACTGGCGCGTCGAGCAGGGTGAGACGGTGCGGGCGACCGATTTCGTCTCGCCGCCGCGGATGCTCTCGCGCGAGGCGAGCGGGAACGAGATGAACTGGTCGCTCGGGACATACGTCGCGAACGAAGAGATCGAAAAAACATTCGGCGTCAAAGATCTGCCCCGTCCGTGGGGCATTGCGCCGAATCAGCCTTTCACCGGCAAATTCTGGTATACGTGGGCGCTTCTGCCGCTGCTCGCTCTTTTTGTCGTTGCGATCTTCATGCTGCCGCTCACCGGCGCGACCGCGCGGGTTTACGAAAAGCAAATCGTGCTGCCGCCGCTGCAAAACGCGCAGGCGGCGCAGACCGTTTTCAGCGAGCCGTTCGAACTAAAGGGAAACCGTAACATTCACATCTCAGCCTCGGCGCCGGTTAGCAATTCGTGGGCGGACCTCGACGTCGATCTCGTCAACGATCAGAGCCAGGAGGTCGAGTCGGTCAACATCCCGATCGAGTTTTACAGCGGAGTTGACGGCGGTGAATCGTGGTCCGAGGGCGGCCAGGAGCAGGACGCTTCTCTCTCGTCGCTGCCCGCCGGAAAATACACGCTTCGCGTCGAGGGCACATGGCAAGACTGGCAGCAGCCGATGCCGGTCAGCGTGAAGGTCGAGCAGGGCTATGTACGCGGCGTGAATTTCTGCGCGGCGTTCGTCGTCTTGCTGATCGTGCCGCTTCTCGGCTTGATAAGAAAGTTTACGTTCGAATCGGGGCGCTGGAAGGACAGTATGTTTTCGACGTCAAGTGATTCGGCGGATGACGATTAGTTTTTCGTTTTTGGTCTCTTGTTTTTTGTTCCGTACCTTCGACGGTTGAGCCAGGAAGCGAAAAACAAAAGACAAAAAACAAAAGACCAAAGAGAAACTACTTATGCTCAAATTTCTATACATGATCTTCGCCCTCGGCGTGTTGACGCTTTACGTGGCGGCGTCGTGGTTCGGCTGGGAGCTCGCAAATTCGGGCAGCCGCTCGCGGCTCGGGGTGCCGTTTATCTACACAGGTTTTCGCGGAGGAAAATAAATGTTGATGACAATCTTGAATTCCCTTGCACTAGCAGCGCTGCTGGTCGTCAGGATCGACCAGTTGTTGGAAGTGCTCGTGACGACGCTGATCTTCGTGTTTATCGGCCTGGTGTTCTTCTGCGTCGCGTATGCGATCCTGAGCCGCGTGTTTCACATCCACAAGGAGATCGAAGAAGACCACAACACGGCGCTCGGCATCGTCGTCGGCGCCATAATGATCGGCATCGCGATCATCATCGCCGCGGCGATCCACGGATAGCATCGAAAGGATAAAGGCTAAAGGATAAGGGATGAAGGCGGTTCTTCACTTTATCCCTTATCCTTTATCCCTCAGCCTTTATGAAGCGCGCCCCGCTCCTCTTCCTCAACGTCTTCGTCATCGCGACGTGTGGGCTCATTTATGAGCTGCTCGCGGGTACGCTTTCGAGCTACGTCCTTGGCGATTCCGTAACACAGTTTTCGCTGATCATCGGGATCTATCTTTTCGCGATGGGCGTCGGCTCGTGGCTCTCGCGCTTTATTGAGAAAAATGTCGCCCAAAAGTTCATCGAGGTCGAACTCGCCGTCGCGGTGATCGGCGGTTTTTCGGCCCCGCTGCTGTTTCTTTCGTTCGCCAACCTTTCGTTCTTCGCGGTCGTGTTGTATGGGACGGTCTTCGTGATCGGCGCTCTCGTCGGTCTCGAGATCCCGCTGCTGATGCGCATCCTGAAGGACGAGATGGATTTTAAAGACCTCGTCTCGCGCGTGCTCGCCTTCGACTACATCGGAGCGCTTGCCGCTTCGCTGTTGTTTCCGCTGTTTCTTGTTCCGCGACTCGGACTGAACCGCACCTCGCTGCTCTTCGGGATGCTCAACGCCGGCGTCGCGATCTGGGGGACGTGGCTTTTGCTGCCGCTGCTAAAACGGCGCAACGTCGCGTTGTTGCGAGTGCAGGGGGCAGTCGTCATCGCGCTTCTGGCGATCGCGTTCGTCAAAGTAGATCGGCTTACGACGTTGGCCGAAGACGCGCTCTTCGCCGACAACATCGTCTACGCGAAGAGCTCGCACTACCAGCGGATAGTGGTCACCAAAGGAAAGACCGGCTACTCGCTCTTTCTTAACGGTAATCTGCAATTCAACTCGTTTGACGAGTACCGCTATCACGAGGCACTCGTGCATCCGGCCTTCGCCGCGTTCAACGGCGAACCAAAACGCGTCCTCGTCCTCGGCGGCGGTGACGGACTTGCGATCAGAGAAGTTCTCAAATACCCGTCCGTCGAATTCATCCAGCTCGTCGACCTCGACCCCGAGATGACGAACATCTCCAAACACATTCCCGCCCTCAGCGAGCTGAACAACCGCGCCTTCGACAACCCGAAAGTGCACGTCACCAACACGGACGCATACGTCTGGCTCGACCAAACCGACACGGAGCCGTTCGACGTCGCGATCGTCGACTTCCCCGACCCGAACAACTTCGCCCTCGGCAAACTCTACACGACGCGCTTCTACAACCTGCTCAAGCAGAAACTAAAACCCGACTCGACCGTCACCATCCAAACCACATCGCCGCTCATCGCCCGCACGTCGTTCTGGTGCGTGGTCAAAACGCTCGAGACCGCCGGCTTTTATGTCAGGCCTTATCAAACCGCCGTCCCCAGTTTCGGCATCTGGGGTTATTCGCTCGCGAAGCTTGAGCCATTCGATCAGCCGGAAAGACCGCCGCAAGGAATCGAGCTGAAGTTTCTCAACGACAACTCGTTTGCGTCAATGTTTGAATTTGCCAACGACACATCCAAGCCGGACATAGACATCGAAGTAAACCGCCTCGACAATCAGGCCCTAGTGCGTTACTACGAGACGGAGTGGCGCAGGTTTGAGCAGTAGTAGCACGTCCGGAATAACTGATAAGTGAAAACTGAGAACTGATAACCAAACAATCGATGGCTGACATACTGCAGGAAAAGTCCTTCGCATTTGCTTTGCGGGTTGTGAAGTTGAGCGAGTATCTCAATAACGAGAAGCGCGAGTTTGTGTTGTCGAAGAAGATCCTGGATTCGGGAACGAATATCGGTCTGTTCATCGAGGAGGGAAAACAAGGAGCAGATCGAGCGGATTTTGTTCAGAAATACTCGCTGGCGAACAAAGAAGCGTTCAAGACAAACTTCTTGCTGAGGCTGCTCCGCAGTTCCGAGTTTATTTCCGACGCACAAGCATCCTCGATGCTTGCCGACTGCGAAGAATTACAAAAGCTACTGATCAGCTCCCTAAAGACCGCCCGAAGTGCGGAGTAACGTTATCAGTTAGTACTTATCAGTTTTCAGTTATTCCGGAGAGTGAAACTTTCACGAAGAGAACTTCTAGCCACCTTCCTCGGCGCGCCGTTTGCCCTGGCGGCGTGCCGGCCGGAGTCTGCCGCTCGGAAATTTCCGGAAGGCGAGATCGTCGGCGCAGATGCCAAGCTGGGCCACATTCTCCGCGAGGGAAGATCGTTTGAGGTCCCGCCCGACAATTGGCAAAGCGTAAGGGTGGCCGTCATCGGCGGGGGCGTAGCGGGCTTGACGGCCGCGTGGCGGTTTCGACGCGAGAATTTTAACGACTTTGTCGTGCTCGAGCTCGAAAAAGAAACCGGCGGCACGGCGCGCAGCGGCGACGGAGATCCGGTCGGATATCCGTGGGGAGCGCATTACCTGCCGGCGCCGTTTCAGGAAAACACGGAACTGATCTCGCTGCTGGAAGAGATGGATCTGACCGAGGGCAGCGGCGCAAATGGCCAGGTTCTGATCAAGGAACAATTCCTTTGCCGCGAACCTGAAGAAAGAGTCTTTTATAAGGGCCGGTGGTATGACGGTCTGTATCTCAACGCGGGAGCCAGCGACGAAGACAAACGGCAGTACTTCGAATTTCAGAAGCAGATCGATCACTGGGTGAATTGGCGCGATGCACGAGGCCGGCGCGCGTTCGTCGTTCCAGTAGCGAACTGCTCGGACGACGCTGAGGTAAAGCAACTCGACCGCATTTCATTTGCCAAGTGGCTGCGTCAAAACAATTTCACTTCCGAACGCCTGCTCTGGTTCTGCGACTACGCCTGCCGCGACGATTACGGGCTGAAGCCGGAGCAAACATCGGCGTGGGCCGGGCTGTTTTACTTTTGCTCGCGCGTGCGCGGAGTGGGCCAGGAGTCGCAGCCCTTCATCACGTTTCCGGAAGGGAACGGGCGTTTTGTGAAGCACCTTTACGAGAGTGCAAAGGACAAGATTAGAAAGTCTCACGCCGTCGTGTCGATCGTGCCGGGAGAGAAGAGCGGTGTCGATGTGATCTGCCTCGCGGACGGGAAGGAGTTGCGCGGATTTCACTGCGAAAAGGTCATCTTCGCTTCGCCGATGTTCACGGCACCACACGTGATCCGCGGCTTTCGCGAAGACGCGCCGTTCGCGGCCGGCGAGTTTCACCACAACGCGTGGTTCGTCGCGAATTTGTTTTTGAAAGACCGGCCGCGACAGCGCTTCGCGCGCGACTTTCCGCTCGCGTGGGACAACGTGCTTTACGAGAGCCCTTCGCTCGGCTACGTCACCGCGACGCACCAGAAAGGGATCGATCACGGCCCGACGATCCTCACCTACTATTACCCGATGTGCGAGGACGCGAATGGCGGCCGCACCACCCTCTTCAACTACGAGTGGCGCGACCTCGCCGACGTCTGCCTGACCGATCTGGCCCGCGCTCATCCGGACATCTACGAATTGACCACGCGGCTCGACGTTATGCGCTGGGGCCACGCGATGATCAGCCCGAGAACGAATTTCATCTGGAACAGCGGGCGGGAAAAGGCGATGCGGCCCTACAAAAATATCCACTTCGCCCACTCGGATCTGAGCGGTATCGCGTTGTTCGAAGAAGCGTTTTATCACGGCCTGCGCACGACGACCGAGGTGATGAGGGATTAAGAAGATTGTTGAAGGCGACTATGAGTTTATAGGGTTTTCACGTACGGAAAACTCAAGCAGCGCAGCAAAGGTAGCGGCAAAAAAAGGCGGGCAAGCCCGCCTCGAAACCAATCGCAAGTTTCAGACACCTAGAAGATCGATCTCTGGTTGAAGAAACCGAACGCCCTCGGCGCCACGATCGGCGCGTCGTCGAATCGGAAATTGAACCCGCCATCCTTCGCGGCCTCCGGCGTGACCGAAACCGTCTGCCGCTTGCCGTTGCGGACGTATGTCAGTTGCACCGCTTCGCCTTCTTTCTTTTCGTTGATCGCCCGGACAATGTCCATTTCGTGGTTGACCTGCTTGCCGTCGGCCTCGACGATAATGTCGCCGGCTTTGAGACCAGCTCTAGCGGCCGGAGCGTTTTCGCGGACTTCGCTGATCATCACGCCAGCGTCAACGCCGAAGTGCTGGGCAAGTTGTTTCGTCAATCCCGTTACCCCGATTCCGATCTGGCGATTGCCGCGGACAAAGGTGAAAGTGCGGCCATCACCCTCGGGCAAATTGAATTCGCGCGGCAAATCGCCCATGCGCGGGAAGGGCACCGTCCTCAGTTGTCCCATGTCGGGCAGTTCGATCCTGCCGGGAAAATTGCCAAAAGCCCCGTTCGAGAATTCCGGGCCCGGGCGCTTACCGATGGTCACGGCGATCTCGCGCTCGCTGCCGCCCCGGATCACGGTCACCCGTGCCTGATGGTCCGGCGCCGTTTCTCCGACGAGTCTCGTTAGTTTCCGGACGCTCGTGATCTCCTCGCCGTTGAAGCGGACGATCACGTCGCCCGCCTGGATTCCGGCCGCGGCCGCTGGCGAATTTTCCATCACCTTCTCCACCGCGACGCCGCGAACTTCCTTCAGGCCGTACTTGCCGAAGTTGTCCTTGTTGACGTCCTCGGTTTGGACGCCCAGATAGCCGCCAAAGCCGTCGAACGACCACGCGAAAGCCTGAGGCGCGGCGTCCGGCCTTTCGGGGGCCTTCGGGGCATTCTGCGCGTACGCGGCCGACGTGACCGCCGCCGCGGCCCCGAGAAGAAAGAGTGCTAATGATTTATGGATCATATAACCTCCAACTCAAAAAATATTTTTGGAACAATTTCCCGCGAGCAGATACGCTCTGAGTATTATTTTGTTGCGCTCGCGGCGGCCGAAGGTTGCTTACCCAGCGGCCAGTCTGGCGAGCCTTTCGGCGGCCGCTTCGAGCGTCTCGTCCTTTTTGCAAAAGCAGAATCGGACCATTTGCGAACCCATCCGCGGGTCGCTGTAAAAGGAAGAACAGGGCACCACGGCCACACCGATGTCGCGGATGAGATGCTTGGTGAATTCGACATCGTTCTCGAAACCGAAGCCCGAAATGTCCGCCATCACGTAGTACGCACCTTCCGGATAATCGCATTTGAAGCCGGCGTTCTGCAGCACCGGCACCAGAAGATCGCGCTTGCTCTGATACAGACCTTTTAGATTTTCGTAATAGTCGCGCGGCAGGCTGAGCGCGTAGGCACCCGCGTGCTGAAGCGGGTTGGCGGCCCCGACGGTGAGAAAGTCGTGCACCTTGCGGATGGCGAGCGTGATGTCGGGCGGCGCGATCACCCAGCCGACGCGCCAACCGGTGACCGAGTAAGTCTTTGACATTGAGTTGACGACCACCGTCCGCTCGCGCATCCCGGGAAGCTGGGCCATCGAGATGTGTTCAGTTGTCGGTTGTCGGTTGTCAGTTGTCGGTTCGTTGCCCAATCTGAAATTTGAAATCTGAAATTTGGAATCGTACAGAATGTGCTCGTATATCTCGTCGGTGAAGCAGAGCGCGTCGAACTCTTTGCAGAGGTCGGCGACGAACTCGAGTTCCTCGCGCGTGAAGACCTTTCCGGTCGGATTGTTCGGATTGCAGATGATAATCGCCTTGGTCCGCTCGTTGAACGCGGCCCGCAATTCGTCGCGGTCAAACTTGAAGCGCCCTTCGCGGTTGTATAGCGGCACATGACGCGGCGTCGCGTCGGAGAGGATCGCGTCGGGTGCGTAGTTTTCGTAGAAAGGTTCGAAGACGACCACCTCGTCACCCTCGTCCACGCATGCCATCATCGCGGCGATCATCCCTTCGGTCGAGCCGCACGTGACGGTGATCTCGGTCTCGGGGTCGATCGCGAGGCCGAGGAACCACTTCGTCTTCTCCGCGATCGCGTCGCGAAAAGGTTTTACGCCCCACGTGATCGCGTATTGGTTGTGATCGGCCGCGATCGCCTCCATCGCTTTTTGCTTGAGACCAGCGGGCGCGGCCCAATCGGGAAATCCCTGGCCGAGATTCACCGCGCCGTATTTCGCCGCCTCGCGGCTCATCTCGCGGATCACCGATTCGGTGAAGCTCGCGGCCTTTCGGGAGATTCGGCGTCTCGGGACGCGTTGTTCGCTTGTGCTAACCATTTTCTAACCAAAAAATATCGGGCTGATCTTTGACCCTGTTAGTTGCTTTCTTGTTGCGGAGAAGGTGTTCCTTTCCGATCAGAGGTATTCGGAGGTTTTGAAAATCAAAATCGATCTTGCTCGCCCAAGCCTCGTCGAAAGTCACTCCCGAAATTTCATTTATCACATCTATCCGGTTGGGTACGATGCCGATCTGGTAAACCGTGCCCGGGACTTGCAGATCGGCGATGGTTAGGTCGTTCAAAGGGGCTCCGAACCTGATAAGTGCGGCCCAGACCCGCGAAGCGTTTTCTTCCGAATTGCGTATCCACAGATCGATGTCGCCCGTGGCTCGAACGTAACCATGGAAGGCCATCGCGTAGCCGCCGACCACGAGAAATTCAACTTTCTCTTCGGTAAAGGCGGCCAATATGTCGATGAAGTCCGGGTTCAGCAACTGGCTCTCCTTTGAATGCGTACGCGTCGCGAGCGAGCTGCCACATCATGTCCCAACGCTGCTGCGGCGTCGTGCTCGAGCGCAGATCTCCGGCGTCGTCCTGGTCGGACAGCTTTGTGAGGCGAGTGGTTATTCGGCGCCGATCGCTGCGAATCATTTCGAGCCAAATCTTAGCATAAGTAGCGCTAAGCACTTTGCCGGCGGCGATGACTATGTCGAAGGCGACGCCGTCGTCGAGACCGAAGATTCCGCGCCGCCCCGTTCGTACCCGTTCGGGTGCGACTGGTGCCAGTTCCACGCGCTTTCGATGATCGTGTCGAGCGCGGCAAACTGCGGATTCCAGCCGAGCACCTCGCGTGCTTTTCTGGAATCGCCTACAAGCTGCGGCGGGTCGCCGGCTCGACGCGGGCCGACGTTCGCTACGATCTCGCGGCCGGTGACGCGGCGAGCCGTGTCGATGACCTCTTTGACCGAGTAACCGCTGCCGTTGCCGAGATTGATGAACTCGGATTGATTGCCGGCGCGGAGGTGATCGAGCGCGAGCAGGTGAGCCTGGCTGAGATCGGAGATGTGAATGTAGTCGCGGATGGCGGTTCCGTCCGGCGTCGGGTAATCGTCGCCGAAGATCGAGACGCTCGGGATTTTGCCGAGTGCTGCTTTGAGAACGAGCGGGATGAGATGCGTCTCGGGATCGTGGTCTTCGCCGCACCGATCGCTCGCGCCGGCGGCGTTGAAGTAGCGCAGAGCAACGTACTTCAAACCGTAAGCGGTATCGTACGCCTCCAGAGCCCGCTCGACCATAAACTTCGACCAGCCATACGGGTTGATCGGCCACTGCGGGTGCTTTTCGTCGATCGGGACGTATTGCGGCACGCCGTAGGTCGCGCAGGTCGAGGAGAAGATGAAGTTCTTCACGCCGCTCGCGAGCAGGGCGTCGAGAAGGCGAAGCGTCTCGGAAAAATTGTTGTCGAAGTATTTCGACGGCTGCTCGACCGATTCGCCGACGTACGCGTACGCGGAGAAGTGCATGCACGCGTCGACGTTGTGGTCGGCGATGATGCGCTTGATCAATCCAGCGTCACCGATCGAGCCTTCGTAAAACGGCACTTCGGCCGGGACGGCTTCGCGGTGGCCGTAGACCAGATTGTCGAGCACGACCACTTCTTCGCCGCGTCGTGCCAGATCTTCGACGGCGACGCTGCCGATGTAGCCGGCGCCGCCTGTTACCAAAACTCCCATGTTCGTTCTCTTTTCTCTCCGTTATTTCTCGGCGAGACCCAGCTTCGCCGGTGTTGGTTTGAAAATGTTGTCTTCCGCCTCGATGCCGGTATTAGGCAGAACCGCTTTGATTTCGTCGTGCCGGTCCACCGTGATCGTCGCTTCCGGCAGATACGTGTTGAAGGCGTGCCGGATCTGCTGCTCGTCGCAGGCGGCGACGGCCGCTCGGAATTCGCTGAGGATCGCGTCGACCTGCGCGGCCGAGTACGTGGCGATCTTGCCGATGAAGATCTTCGGGTGCCTGGTCTTGAGCAGGCTTTCGCCGGTGATCTCAAGCTCTTCGAAGAGCTTCTCGCCCTTTCTGATACCGCTGAACTGAATATCGACATCCTCGTACGGCGTCAGGCCCGAAAGGCGGATCATGTCTTCGGCGAGATCGAGTATCCTCACCGGCTTGCCCATATCGAGGATGAAGATCTCGCCGCCTTCGCCGAGCGCCCCGGCCTGCAGCACGAGCTGTGACGCCTCGGGGATCGTCATGAAGTACCGCGTCATCTCCTTGTCGGTGACCGTGACGGGACCGCCGGCGAGGATCTGTTCGCGGAAGATCGGCACGACGGAACCGGCCGAACCGAGCACGTTGCCGAAACGGACGGCGATGTAATTGGTGCGTTCGTACTTCTGGTCGAGACTCTGGACGACGAGCTCGGCGACGCGTTTCGACGCTCCCATCACCGAGGTCGGATTCACTGCCTTGTCGGTCGAGATCAGCACGAACGATTCCGCTCCGTACTCGCCAGCCAGGCTTGCGACGGTGCGCGTGGCAAAGACGTTGTTCTTTACGGCCTCGGACGGGTTCGCCTCCATCATCGGCACGTGCTTGTGCGCGGCGGCGTGGAAGATCACCTCGGGCCGAAACCGCTCGAATATCTCCCGCATCCTCGGCCCGTCGCCCGCGTCGGCGATCAGCGGCAAATAATTCACGTCCGCAAAATCGCGGGCCAACTCGCGTTCGATCTGGAAAAGCAAAAACTCGGCGCGCTCGACCAGCAGAAGGCGCTTCGGCTTGTAATTGGTTATCTGCCTGACGAGCTCGGAACCGATCGAGCCGCCCGCTCCCGTCACCATCACGG
>Ga0247718_1000065_pt1 | contig 22279 bp, 24 predicted proteins | sample 21E_DmetaG_FD_189045 | JGI IMG/M metagenome (GOLD analysis project Ga0247718, IMG submission 189045) | Soil microbial communities from hillslope of Landscape Evolution Observatory, University of Arizona, Oracle, AZ, United States - 2-1-E_D | ecosystem: Engineered > Artificial ecosystem >...
GGCGAGCTCCGCAAGGGCCGCGGCGAACTCTTTTGCGTTGCGCTTCTCGCCCGGGTCGCGACGCAGATTCTCGAGCATAAGCACGTCGCCGGGCGAGAGCGCCCGCACCGCCTCGCGCACGCGCACGCCCGTGGTAACCGGGCAGAACTTGATGCCGGGCACCATCTCCTGCATCGCACGGTACACCGGCTCGAGCGTCTCGGTGCCCCGGTCGCCCAGGTGCCCGATGAGAATCACGCGCGCATGCCGGCTGCGCAGGTACTCGATGGTCGGCAGCGCCTGACGGAGCCTGAAGCTTCCGGTCACTACCCCGTTCTGGACGGGCACGTTCAGCGCCGCCCGTACCAAGACCGGGATGTTCTCGAGGACGCGTATGTCTCGTACGGTCCGCATGGGCTGCTAGGACACCGCCTTCACCAGTGCCGAAAACGTCGCGAGGTCGGTCGAGGCTCTTCCTACGAGATAGCCGTCTATGCCGGTACCGGCCGCAAGTCCGCGTGCGTTCTCCGGCGCTACGGAACCGCCATAGAGGATGCGCACCTTCTGGTTCGCGCGTCCTGGCATGAAATCGCCGAGCACTTTCTTTATATACAGCACCATCTCGCCGAGATCCTCGGCGGTAATAGGCTCGCTCGCGCCGATAGCCCAGACCGGCTCGTACGCGATTACCAGGGCGAGCCGCTCCTTGGCAGAGAGGCCTTCGAGCACGGTGCTCAGCTGCGCGCGTACCAGCTTCAGGTACTGCGCGTCCTGGTCTCGACTCGCTTCGCCGATGCAGAGTATCGGGGTGAGTCCATGCGCAAGCACGTGCCGGACCTTCTCGAGTATGACGTCGTCGCTCTCGCCGCGTGCCCGTCGCTCAGAGTGCCCTACGATCACGTATTCCACGCCAAGATCCCGAAGGAGGCCTGCCGTTACCTCGCCTGTCTCGGCGCCGCCCACGGTAACGGAGACGTCCTGGGCAGCGAGCCCCGACCCGGTCTTTCCGGCCTTCGCAGGAGCGAGCAGTCCCAGATGCGGAAACGAGGGCGCCGCGACCACTTCGTGCGCGCCCTTAGCGCGCAGGCGCTTCACTCCTTGGTAGAGCGCTTTCGCCTTGGTGCCGGATTCAACGTACGCTTTCCAGTTTCCTGCGATGAGCATGCGTAAATCCTAGCATGCTAGCTCTCGCGCCAGTCGATGAACTCGTAGTCGCCGGACATCTCCGGGGTAAACGGAGGCGGATCGTTCGCAAGGGCGCGATGGTAGACGTCGATGCGGTTCGCGTACCCCGCATCCCACCTGCTCCACCAGGAACCGCAGGCATCCGGGTACTGCGTACCGGTCCGCAGGTTCGATACCGTGGTGCCGAGGATGGTCAGGGTGCCGCGCTGGTCGTAGCTCGTGCAGTTGTAGAAGTTCCTTCCGAAGGCGCCCTGCTGCGCAACGAATATGCCGTTCAGGGTCATGTTCTGGGGAGAATCGGGCGTGATGAGGACGTTATTCTCCGCGATCACCGTGAGCCCGTCGGAGCCGTCCGTATTCTCGTACGTGATGTTCCCCTTCAGCATCGCGTTCGGCGCGATTCCGGCATGCGTGACGTTTGCCGCGACCACCGTGAACTTGCCGTCTACCACGCCCTCTATCCAGACATGGTCCTCGACGAACAGAAGGCCGCAGTCGCTCGGCAGCGTGAGGGTCGTGTAGAAATTATCGTTTGAGATAAGGGTGCGGTCATCGAGGTCTGCAAGCTCATCGGCATCATTGAGCTGGTCAGAGTCAAGCCGAGTCGTTGAGCTCACGCGGCGCACGGTAACCGTGCCGTTGGCATTGAAAATGAGGTGGTACCCATGCCAGTAGCTCGCTGCCTGCTTGCGCGTCGAGCTGCTGAAGCGCGGCAGGTACTCCCCGTCAGCGATCGCCTTGTTCTTGAGCATCGTGAAGTCGGCAGCGATGCCCGCGAAATCAACCTGCGGCACCGGGTATGCCCAGAGGCTCTGGTCGGACCCGCTTCCGTACACGCCGTCTACGGTCTGGGACGGGCTGCAGCCGAAGCTGCTCGTGCACAACCACGACTCGAGCGAGCTGGTGACGGTTGAGTTCGAGGTGCCGTCCATGCGCACGCCGCCGTTTGAATGGTAGGGGCCCTGGATGATGCGGTCTGGTCCTGCCCACGTCGTGGCATTGAGCACGTACGAGTAGCGCGCGACCGTGGGCTTCGCATAGCGTGCCACGAGGGTGCTCGTAATCGTCGGGTCCTCCGCCGGGATGCCGGTGGACGTGAGGTCGATCGACGTAACGGTGCCGCAGGCCGAGTTCGCCTGTACCGCAAGCTCGATGGTCCCCGTTTCCCCTCCCTCGGGATCCGCGTACGGAATGACGTAGGGCCCCGGCTGTCCGGTGCCGTTCTGGGTATCGTTCGGATAGTGCGCCAAGAACCAGCGGTAGTACTCGAGCCCCGCCTCGGCGATCGCCGTAGCGCGCGCGGCCGCGGTCTCGTTCGACTGCACCTTGTTCTGCGTGAGAATGTAGCCCGAGAGCGCGCCGAGCACCGCCAGAAAGATCGACCCGTAGACGATCGCGGCAAGCATCAGGAATCCTCGGGTCGGGTCGGGTGTCATGGATTAGTCGGCATTGCGCACATTGCGAAGCGTCGCTGCTCCTTCAAAGGAAACCACGTTCGGAGCGCGCAGCGGGTTGATATCCACTTCGAACCGCGTGCGCACGGTGCGCACCGCAGCGATATCGACAGTCCCCGTAAGCTCGACGCCGTCGCGATCGAAGTACCGGAACGCAGGCGTCGAGGTGCCGTTCTTCACGTACGGCGCGATCGTCGTGACCACCGGCGTCTGGCCGCTGTAGGACGGCGGGTTGCCCGCAGGCTCGGTGAGCGATCGATAGAGCGTGCCGTTGGCTACATAGAACTGCACGCGCTCCACCGACTCATCGAGGTCGAGGTCCGCGTAGAACGTGACGCTCGAGGTTGCCGCGGCCGCAAGCGGGTAGGAGCCGTCCTCGCCGTACGTCGCTTCGCGCAGCGATTCGAGCGTCACCACGATGCCCTCGCTCGCGCTCTCGGTAGCGGACGTCGCTTCGATAAGGTACGCGTTCGATCGGTAGAAGTACGAGATCATGAGCAAGAGCCCCACCCCTACCGATCCGGTAAGCGCGACGACGACGATCATTTCGATGAGCGTGAATCCTTTGGTGTGCATAGGCTATTCGAGAATGAGTGACTGCACCGTCGTGCTTGCCGGCGAGAGCGTGAATTCCGGCGTGGTCGTCACGCCCACCACCGAATACCCCGTGAACGTCGGTATGTAGATGCCCCACTCGAGCGACAGCGATCGCGTTCCCTGCGCGTCCGTACTTCCGGTGATCTCATGCTTCGGGATCGGCGTGCCGTTTGCCTGCGTACCCTTGATCTTGTCGCTCGTGAGCGTGAACGGCACGTTCGGCAGCGGCAGCGGCCCCTCGTCAAACGATAGCGACCACTCGAGCACCTGCGGCGTCTCGGCGCCCGTGGGAGACGAGAGTTCGGCACGCAGCGACAGGCCCGGGTACGTGGTGGTCGAGACGCCGGAGAGGTCTATAGGGAATGTTGTGAAGCCGGTGCTGTTTCCGGGGAGGGCGCTGTCGGGCAGCAGCGTGCCAACCTCGTTCGTAACCTGCACCGTAACGCCCGTGCCCGGAGGTACGGTCGTAGTGACGCTCGCGGCGCTCCAGTCAGCCAGGTACGTTGGTGCCGTGCTCGTGGAACGCGCAAAGCCGAGGGTGCTGTAGAACCCTGGAGAGCCGGAGAGCACCAGCGCTCCGCCGGACGCCTGTACCGCCCCGCTTTCGCTGATGCGCGCCAGGTCGTCCAGCGAATCAGAGACGGACGCGCTGCGGATTGGCTGTAAGGTCGTAAGTACGAGCGTTCCGAGCTGATCGATCGCAAAGGTCAAGGTGGAGGTCTGGTTCGCGGCGACCGTGAGATATCCCGGCGCCGGATTCGCGTTCGTTGCATCGCGCGCGTACGTCTCTGCGGTCGAGTATCCGTCCTTGCTTACGGTAATCCGGTAGTCCGTCGAGGTCGGAGCGCCGCCGAGAAGCACGACGCCATCGATGTCGGAGAAGGTCGTGAAATCAACCTGGGGCGCAAGGCTCGGGTTGTAGATGCGTACCGAAGCTCCCGAGACCGGGGACCCTACCGCATCCACCACCTCTACCCGGATGGTGCCGCCACCTGCATTCGTCTCGATGCCTGGAGGCGCGATATTGGAGATGAGCGCGACCTCTCGCTCCTCGCCGCGAAACACGTACGTAACCGTGACGCGCGTGCGCTTGTAGTCGGTGGTGATGCCGTTACTATCTGCCCCCGCAAGCCCGTCTTTTGGATCGTCCACGTACTGCACGAACGTACGGACGCTGTAAGGAATATCGTTCAGCGTCGTGGTGGCGAACTGCGGCACCGACCCTGCAGGAATGCCGCCCACCGTCCCTACGTCGTCGTACGCGAGCGAGCGCAGGTACTCAAGCTGGGTGGTGGCGACGGTCGTCGCGCCGGCTTTTGCCTTTGCCGAGGAAGACACGAGGAGGGACGCGCGCAGGAGGCCGAGGAGCGCCACGAATACGATTAAGATCAGGGCTGATCCGACCAGGACGTCTACGAGCGACATGCCGCGCGGCGCGTTCATGCCTGCATGATACCGCACCGGCTGCCTATGACGGCCGTACGTACATCCACGCACGCGCGCCGCTCTCGAGCGTGACCACTTTCCGGACGTATGCGTCTCCTTCGTAGAGGTCCGCGCTGCGCAGCTCGGCATCGCTTAACGCGACCCGCTGCCCGCGCAGCCGCCCGCCCTCCTTAGGAAACGCGCGAACCTGCTGTACGCCGTTATGCGCTATCGCCTCAAGGCCGTAGCCATCCACCCAATCGATCTCCCCGATGCGCGGACAGCCGAAGACCCGGGCCTGCACCTCAGGCTCGATAAGTGATCCGTATGCGAAAAGGTTCATGTTAGATCTTGTCGGAGAGCGAGTAGATCGGCGTGATCATCGCCATCGCGAAGATACCCACCGCGCCGCCGATGAAGAGCATGAGGATCGGCTCGATGATGGTGGAGAGATCCTTGGTCCGTTCCTCCACGTCCGTCTCGTAGTACTGCGCGACCTGGCCGAGCATGTCCGCGACCTTGCCCGTCTCCTCGCCCACCGCGATCATGTCGCCAACGAACACCGGATAGAGCTTCGGATGCTCGATGAACGGCGCCGAGAGCGGGTCTCCCTTCCGCACGCGCTCCTCGGCTTCCTTGAGCACCTTGCCGAACGCATTGTCGCCCGTGACCTCGCCCGCGATCTTAAGCGCCGAGAGCATCTCGACGCCCGAGGAAAGAAGGGACGAGAGCGAGCGCGCCGCGCGGGCGCTCATGGTCTCGCGCACCAGTTCGCCGATAACCGGGATCCGGAGCGCTGCCATCATGATGAGCTTGCTGCCCGGCTTTGATTTAGCGAAGAAGATGATGCCCGCGAAGAACGCCGCGAGAAGCACGAGCACGAGCACGACGTTGCCCGCCATGAAATCGGACACGTCGATGATCGCCTTGGTCGCTGCGGGCAGGTCGACGTTGAGCTCCTTGAACGTATTGGAGAGCGTCGGCACCACGAACATCATCATGAGCACGCCGATGATGATGATCGCCGTGAGGATGATCGCCGGATAGATCATCGCGCCTTTCACCTTCTTCTGGAGCGTATGCGCCTTGTCCATCTGGCGCGCCACCACCGCAAGCGACTCGGCGAGCGTTCCTGATTCCTCGCCCGCCTTCGTCATGGCGATGAAGAGTTCGGAGAACACCTTGCGGTGCCGCGCGAGCGCTTCGTGGAACGAGGAACCCTTCTTCACCTCCTCCTCGAGATTGATCACGATCTTCTTCATGAACTTGTTCTTCGACTGCCGTTCGATCACGGACAGCGCGCGCGTAAGCGTGAGTCCTGCCGAGATCATGGCCGCCAGGTTCTTGGTGAAGGTGATCTTCTCCTCGGTCTTGATGCCGGAACCGAATGAGATCTGCGTCCATGCAGGAAGCGCGGCACCACCTCCCTCTTCAACGGAGAGCACCGTGGCGCCCTCCTTCTCCATCTGTTCGTACACCGCGAATCGAGACGGTGCGTCGACAACACGCTTTATCTCTCCGCCCTCAAGGCTCTTCGCTACGACACGGAACTTCATACGAGAATCGTAGCACGCAAAAGCGAAGGACCCGGATTCCCCATGAGGAATCCGGGCCCGAGCCGTCAGGCCTTGCTGCTGAACAGGCCGATGACCAGCGCCGCGAGGGCGCCGATACCGAAGGCGAGCGCCACCGCGCCGAGCAGGCCCGACAGGAACCAGGCGAGCAGCAGCGCCAGGGCGGCGACGATGACGCGATGCAGCTGGCGGCCCACGAAGTGGTAGATGCCGCCACCGAGCACGCCGGCGATCGCGGCGAAGCCCCACTCGTTCATGTCGCTGGCCCCGAAGACCTGCAGGCTGCCCATGTTCAGATACAGGCCGGCGAACACGCCGGCGAGGACCGCCGCAACGAGCGGCCACGGAGTATTACGCATGTACTTTCCTCCCGCGTGCACCTATAGGACCTCCCTATATGAAGAGCGCACGTCTGGAGAGACTCTACGCCTAAAGCCCAGGAGCGCAAGCGCTACTCGGAGACCGCGCGCAGCACCTCCTCGATCGAGGTGATGCCGCGGGCGCTCTTGTAAAGACCGTCCTCGAGCATCGTGAGCATGCCCTCCTTGCGCGCCTGCTCCTCGATCGCGTCCGAGGTACCACTATGCAGGATCACATCGCGGATCGCAGGAGAGACGGCGAGCACCTCGTGGATGCCGATGCGTCCGGAATACCCGTCCTCGCACTCAGCGGACGGCTTTGGCTTATGGAACGGGAGCGTATCGAGCGTGGTCTCAGGCTTCACGAGCTTCTCGTCGACGAGCGACTTGAGCGCAGCCTCAAACTTATCAGGGTGCGCAGCCTTCTCGCGCTCAACCGCATCAAGCGTGTACTGTTCCTTCTCGTCGCAGAGCCTTCGGACGAGACGCTGGCCCACGATCACGCGAAGCGTAGAAACGAGAAGGAACGGCTCCACGCCCATATCGATGAGGCGCGGGATGGCGCCCGCCGCGGAGTTCGTGTGGATCGTGGACAAGACGAGGTGTCCCGTGAGCGCCGCGTTGATCGCGAGCGCCGCGGTCTCGCCGTCGCGGATCTCTCCCACCATGATGATGTCCGGGTCCTGGCGCACGAGGGAGCGGAGGCCGTTCGCGAAGGTGAAACCGATGGCCGGGTTGACCTGGGTCTGGTTCACGCGCTTCATCTGGTACTCGATCGGGTCCTCGATCGTGGAGATGTTCACGTCAGGCGTGTTCAGGATGTCGAGAATCGTGTAGAGGGTCGTCGTCTTGCCGGAGCCGGTAGGACCGGAGATGAGGATGATGCCCGTGGTCTGCTTTGTCGCCTTATGGATGCGCTCCATGGTCTCGCCATGGAACCCGAGCACGTCGAGCGTGAAGCCTTCGCCGGTCTCCCGAAGAAGACGCATCACGATCTTCTCGCCGAAGTAGGTGGGGAGCATCGAGACGCGGAAGGACACCTTGTCGGTCTCGGTCTCCATCTTGAAGCGGCCGTCCTGCGGCAGGCGCTTCTCGTCGAGCTTGAGGTTCGCGAGCACCTTGATGCGGGCGGTGATGCCGGCCGATGCGGTGCGCGGGAGCGTCATCGCGTCATGCAGCACGCCGTCGATGCGGTAGCGCACCAATACTTCCTGCTCCATCGGCTCGATATGGATGTCGGACGCCTTCTGGATGATGGCGTGCCGCAGGAGCGTATCCACGATGCGCACGATCGGCAGGTCCTCTGCCATCTTCTTGAGGTCCTCGCCCGAAGCGTCATCTCCCGGCTGCCCGTCCTTAATAAGGTTGATGCGGCCGGCCTCGGTGGCGATGAGGTCGCCGAACTCCTCCTTGAGCGATTTCTGGTACTGCAAGAGCACGTGCTTCAAGGACTCCTCGTCCGTAAGGCGCGGCAGGAGCTTGAGACCGGTCGACTTGCGCACGGAGTCGATGGACGGCAGGTCCTCGGTATCGAGCATCGCCACCTCGAGATCCCCTCCCTCCTTCTTGAACGCAACGATGGAATGCGTGCGCGCGATCGGCTCAGGGATCAAGGAGAGGACGTTGAGGTCTATCTTCCGGTCCTTCAGGTTCACGAACGGGATGCCGAGCACGTACGCCTTGATGCGGCGGAGCGAGTCGCTCGAGAGAAGGCCCTGCGCGATCAGGATGTCGCCGATGGACTGGCCGCGGCGCTTCGCTTCCTCTTCTGCAGCCTCGACGTCCTTCCGGGCGACGAGACCGGAGTCGAGGATGAATTCCTTGAGTTCGCTTTCAGAGACCTGCATGCCGTGTAGTACTGAAAGTATAGCGCGCGAACGCATGTTTCCTGCGCATGCGCGCATAGCGATGGCGTGGAAAAGAAAAACCGCGCGACTGGTGCCGCGCGGCTCTTTCTGGTTGCTGCCGTTAGGCAGCCAGACTCAGGATGTTCGGTGGTAGCAGATAGAAGAAATGCCTCTGCAGGTACTTTCTATACCTGTCGACCTGCACGCCTTCGAACGTCGCCTGTCGGCAGCGTTCGAGATGCGCGCCGACGATAAAGGGCAGCGCTTGATTGAACGGCGCATTGCCGCATCCGACCGCATCCAGCTGCTCCCAGATAAGGAATCGGATTCGTTCGCGACGTCGTTCGGTGAGCAGGCACGCCCACCGTGCTGTTGCGAGCGGGTCCTCCTTCTCGGGCTCGACCAGAGTCTCAATGGTGGCGAGCGCCTCCATCAGATACAGTCGATCCTTGAAGAACACGAAGTCCGAGGTGCAGATCTTCGCGACGAGCTCGAGCACCGTTCCTTCCTCACTCGCAGTGCGTTCGAGGAGCTCCTTATGGAACTCGAGGTCCTCCTCGACGACCGTGAGCAGAAGCTCCGCCTTGCTGCCGAAGTTCGCGAACACGGCTCCCGTGGACATCCCCCGGGGCTTGTCGGCCCCTCGGGGAATCCGCTTGGCGATGTCGCGGATCGTGGCCTTGGCGTAGCCGCCCTCCATGAAGAGGGCTCTGCCTGCGGCGATCACGCCCTCGCGTGTCCGTATCTTGGAGTATTGCCGCCGATTGAGCGGCTTTTCTCCTTGATTATCGTTGCTCATTTCTCTCTCCCGGTTGTGTGGCGCCTCAGCGCCGTTCATTCCGTCACCAATATACCACAAATGTCTAGTGTGGTCAACGAGTCATACGTTGACCTCGTACCTATATATGGTATGCTTCCCCTATCTGAAATGTCCGCACCCGCGGGCATTCTCTTTTAACCAAAGAGGATCGGATGCGTGCGACAATCAACTTATATACGGTGCGTACAACTAAATACAGCAGGTATGTTGGATCTCAAAACAATCAATCTGGTGCTCGGCGAGTTCGAGGAGCGCGGCATCTCCAAGGAGACGATGATCGACGCCATCGAGCAGGCCATGGCAACCGCCTATAAGAAGGAATACGGCAAGCGCGGACAGGTAGTCCGTGGCATGCTCGATATGAACACGGGCACCGTGACCTTCGAGCAGGTGAAGACCGTCGTCGACGAGACCATGGTCCGCTTCCCTGAGGAGGGCGAGGAGGAGATGCCGGAGATCCAGCCGCATCATCCGCACTTCGACCGCGAGGAGGAGGTCGCCGAGGGCGAGCTTCCCCGCTACGACGCCGAGAAGCACATCCTCCTTTCAGACGCGAAATTGATGAAGCGCGACGCAGCGCTCGGCGAGGAGATTATCTTCCCGCTCGAGCCGCAGGACGACTTCGGCCGCATCGCCGCACAGACCGCGAAGCAGGTGGTGATCCAGAAGATCCGCGAGGCGGAGAAGCTCTCCATCCTCGACGAGTTCGGCCACAAGAAGGGCGAGATCGTCACCGGTATCGTGCAGCGTGCAGAGCGCGGCGCGATCTTCGTCGACCTCGGCCGCGCGACCGGCATCATCCCGTACGAGGAGCAGATTCCGGGCGAGCGTTACCGTCCCGGCGAGCGCATCAGCGCGTACCTCTACGCCGTAGACGAAGGGTTCCGCGGCGTCTACCTCCGCCTCTCCCGCTCGCATCCGCGTTTCCTCACCCGTCTCTTCGAGATGGAGGTGCCGGAGCTCGCGTCGGGCGCAATCGAGATCAAGGGCCTTGCCCGCGAGCCGGGCTCCCGCACCAAGATCGCGATCGCTTCGAACGACCCGCACGTTGATCCGGTTGGCTCTCTTGTGGGCCAGCGTGGCGTACGCGTCTCCACCGTCATGGGCGCACTCGGCGGCGAGCGCATCGACATCATCGAGTGGAGCGAGGACCAGGCTGCCTACATCAAGGAGTCCCTCTCCCCCGCTACCGTGCTCGAGGTTGAGCTCAACGAGGAGGAGCATCGCGCTGTCGTGACCGTATCCGAGGACCAGCAGTCGCTCGCGATCGGCCGCGGCGGCCAGAACGTGCGCCTTGCGGCAAAGCTCACCGGCTGGAGCATCGACATTAAGTCGGTGGGCGGCGAGGGCGTCGCTGAGGCAGAGAGCGAATCCGCTCCGGCAGCATCCGACGAATCGGTTGCCGCTGCAGACAACGCGGAGGACCTCGACCCGGCAGTGGCCGCAGGCATCGACCCGACCGAGACCGAGTCCGTCGTGACCGAAGAGGAGCCGGCAGACAACACCCTTACCGTTGAGGAAGAGACGGCGCTCTCGGACGACGGCACGCCGGCGAACCCGGACGACCGCGACGTCACCACGGAGTCCCAGGCCGAGAATCAGGCATAACCCTATTCCCTTCCATGAACCTTCTTCACGACATCGTTCCGGGCGCCAAGGACGAGATGAATGTCATCATCGAGATCCCGCGCGGCTCGCAGAACAAGTACGAGATCGATAAGGAGACCGGCATCATCGCGCTCGATCGCGTGCTCCATACCGCGCAGGCGTATCCGTTCGATTACGGCTTCGTGCCGCAGACCTTGTGGGACGACGGAGACGCGCTTGATGTGGTGCTCCTCACCACCAATCCGCTCCTCCCGGGCATCCTCGTGCATGCGCGCCCGGTCGCCATCCTTCCGATGGTGGACGGCGGCGAGGCGGACGAGAAGGTCATCGCCGTTCCGGCGGACGATCCCCGCTTCGCGGACATCAAGGACCTGGGCGACCTCAACAAGCACACGCTTCGCGAGATCGCGCACTTCTTCGAGACGTACAAGAAGCTCCAGAACAAGGAGGTGTCCCTCGGCGAGTACCAGGGACGCGAGGCAGCAGAGGCTGCGTTCGAGCGCGCCTGCGCCCTCTACAAGGAGAAGAAGGCGTAAGCCTGTATGACGGAAATGCCCGGGACCGGTCCCGGGCGTTTTCCTATCCCCAGCGCTCGCCTCCCTGAAGCTCTGTCCTCTATACTTATTGGGTACCTAACTTCTTCTTTCCTATGGATCAAGATCAGAACCCAGGCGCTCCGGTAACGGAGCCGACACCGGCAGAGACCGCGAAGCAGACCGCGTACGGTCCGCTCCTCGGCATCGTCCTTATCGTCGTAGTGCTCGTGCTCGGCGCCTTCTACGTATGGGGCGAGCGCCTTGAGAGGGACCAGCCGATGCCTGAGGAGGGCGTCCGCGGCGACACCCTTCCAGAGGGCACGCTGCAGGAAGTTGAGGGCGAGATGGAGGCAGACGCCGCAGCAGAGGTCACGCCGCTCTAGTTCCCGCAAAGACCGTAGAAAGCGCGCCTCCGTGGGCGCGCTTTCGCGTATACCCCGCGGGTTTGGTACTATGGGCACCACTATGACTTACCCGCACCAGAACCCTCGCGCATCGATGCTCGTCCCGATGGTCGTCGAGAAATCCCAGTTCGGCGAGCGCGGCTACGATATCTACTCGCGCCTCCTCAAGGACCGCATCGTCTTCCTCGGCGGCGGCGTGGACGACGATATGGCGAACCTCATCATCGCCCAGCTCCTCTTCCTCGAGTCCGAGGACCCGAAGAAGGAGATCTCGCTCTACATCAACTCGCCTGGCGGCTCCGTATCCGCAGGCCTCGCGATCCTCGACACCATGAACCACGTGAAGCCGGACGTCTCTACCGTGTGCGTGGGCATGGCGGCATCCGCGGCGGCCGTTATCCTTTCGGCGGGCGCCAAGGGCAAGCGCTATGCCCTTCCGAACGCAGAGGTGATGATCCATCAGCCGTGGGGCGGCGCGCAGGGCCAGGCAACGGACATCGAGATCACCGCGAAGCACATCCTCGCGACGCGAGACCGCCTCAACAAGATTCTCGCGAAGAATACGGGGCAGCCGCTCGACAAGGTCGAGAAGGACGTCGACCGCGACTACTTCATGATGGCGGACGAAGCCAAGAAGTACGGCATCATCGACCAGGTCTACAAGAGCAAGTAGCCTCCTATCCCTCTGAAACCCGCCTCATCGCTGAGGCGGGTTTCATTTGCAAAATTGCTAAAAAGTGTTATTTTTCAAGGGTTTTAGGGCTTCTGAACCGCTGAAACGGCCGAAATACTACGCCTTACCCTACCTATGTCTATAAAGATCGTCCTCTCCCTGCTCGCGCTCTCCGGCCTCGCCGGCATCGCGCTTGGCTATGTGCTGCGCCTCTTGATCGCGCTCGGACAGCGCGGCTCCCTCGAGCTTGAGGTGAAGCAGAAGCTCCTTGAGGCCAAGGAGCGCGCGAACCGCATCATCGGCGAAGCGGAGGCGAAGGCTGACGCTATCGAGGAAACGCGCCTCGTGCCGCTTAAGGAGCGCGAGGAGAAGCTCTCGAAGGCCGCAGAGCGTCTCGCGAAGCGCGAGGAATTCCTCGACGAGCGCGAGCGCAACCTCGCCGCCGAATCTGAGGACGTGAAGAACCGCGAGAACGAGGCGAACAATCTTCGCCGCGACGCAGAGCGCCTCAGGGACGAGCGGCGCCAGGAGCTCCTGCGCCTTTCTAGCCTCTCAGAGAAGGAGGCGCTCGCGCTTCTCATGAAGGATCTCGAGGAGAGCCATGAGGAGAGCGTGCTTGCGCGCCTGCAGAAGCTCGAGACGCGAGGCCGCGAGCAGCTCGATGACAAGGCGCGCGCCATCCTGCTCTCCGTTATCCATCGCATGGCCGGAGCGGTTAACAGCGATGTGATGACGCTTTCCGTATCTATTCCCTCTGAGGAGGTGAAGGGCAAGGTTATCGGCAAGGAAGGCCGCAACATCAAGGCCTTCGAGCGCGCTACCGGCGTCGACGTCATCATCGACGACGCGCCCGACAAGATCACCCTCTCGTCATTCGATCCGCTGCGCCGCCATATCGCGAAGATCGCCCTCGAGAAGCTTATCGAGGACGGCCGCATCCAGCCGGCGAAGATCGAGGAGGCGGTCGAGAAGGCGCGGGCCGAGGTGAATGAGCTCGTGAAGCAGAAGGGCGAGGAAGCCGCGTACGAAGTAGGCGTCGTGGGTCTTGATGAACGCCTCATTACCCTGCTTGGCCGCCTCAATTTCCGCACCAGCTACGGCCAGAACGTGCTCCGCCATTCTATCGAGATGGCGCATATCGCCGGCATGCTCGCCTCGGAGCTCGGCGCTGACGCTGAGGTGGCGAAGGCCGGTGCGCTTCTCCATGATATCGGCAAGGCCGTGGATCATGAGATCGAGGGCACCCATGTCGAGATCGGCCGCCGCATCCTCGAGAAGTTCGGCGTCGATAAGCGCGTCATCCAGGCGATGCAGTCGCATCATGAGGAGTATCCGTACGAAACGCCGGAATCCATGATCGTCCAGGCGGCGGATGCGATTTCCGCAGGCCGCCCGGGCGCCCGCCGCGACACCATCGAGCGCTATCTTGAGCGCCTTGGGGACCTTGAGCGCATCGCGCAGGGCTTCCCGGGCGTCGAGAAGGTATACGCCATCTCCGCAGGCCGCGAGATCCGCATTTTCGTGAATCCGGGCAAGGTTTCTGACATTGCCATGCACCGTATGGCCCGCGATATCGCTGAGCGCGTGCAGCAGGAGCTTAAGTATCCAGGCGAGATCAAGGTGAACGTGATTCGAGAGAATCGCGTGGTGGAGTTCGCTCGCTAATGTCAAAGGCCCGCGCTCGAAAGCGCGGGCCTGACCGTAAACCACTGTCTTTCTTGACCAGAACCGTACTCAGCAGTTCTGGCGGGGAGACAAGCAATTTCGGTAACTCGTGGGGATTTCTGCCAATCCACCTTTGTATCGGTGGCGTTGGCTACGACGCTCTGTACCCCGTAGGAGCAGTAGTACACCCACATGCATCCTAGCCTTATTTTTCTGTAAGTCAACACATTCCACCTTATCCCCTTATAAAATCAACCCCTATTGCGTAAAACGGCCTGTTTTCTATACTTTTCCCGTAGCCCTCCATAGGGCTCTCATAAGCCCCTTAGAGGATTAACCCCTAAAGAAAACCATGAACAAAGCAGACATCGCAGGCAAGGTACAGGAAGTGCTCGGCGGCACCAAGGCGGACGCAGAGCGCGCAGTCGAGACCGTTATTTCGTGCATCACCGACGGTCTTAAGGGCGGCGACGAGGTTTCCATCGCAGGCCTCGGCATCTTCAGCGCAAAGGCACGTCCGGCTCGCACCGGCCGCAACCCGCGCACCGGCGAGACCATCAAGATCCCGGCAACCCGCACTCCGAAGTTCCGCGCAGCAAAGGCGCTTAAGGACGCGGTTAAGTAATCCTCAGGTTTTCAAGAAAAGCCCCGCATACGCGGGGCTTTTCTTATTTCTCTTCCTTCTTGGGGAAGTACGTGCGCTTCTTGAGCTTATCCGGCATATAGCTCTCCGTATCGTACCGTTCGTACCCCTTCCCGTACTCGAGCTCCTTCATGAGCTTCGTGGGCGCGTTCCTGATCTTCTTCGGGATAGGAAGGTTTCCGTAGGCAGCGATATCCGCCTGCGCCGCGCGAAGCGCTTCGTACGAGGACTTGGTCTTCGGCGCGTTCGCCAGGTACGCCACGCCATGGGCGAGGTTTATGGCGCATTCGGGGTACCCGATGCTCTGGCAGGCCTCAAACACCGCGTTCGCGACCACGAGCGCCGTTGGCTGCGCGAGCCCTATGTCTTCGGACGCGAAGATCACCATCCTGCGCGCGATGAAAAGCGGATCCTCCCCCGCTTCAACCATGCGCGCAAGATAGTAGACCGCCGCATCAGGCTGCGAGGCGCGCATGCTCTTAATGAACGCGCTTATGGTGTCGTAGTGCTCGTCTCCCTTCTTGTCGTAGCGCAAGTGCGGGGATTCGAGCGCCTTGTTGAGATTCTCTACCGTAACGGTGCCGTAGAGCTTCTCGACGCCTTCAAGGAGCGTGAGCGCCTTCCGGGCGTCGCCGTTCGCGTACCCCATGAGCCACTCGAACGCGTCCTTCTTGAGCTTCAATTTCGTGCGCTTCACGATCCTCTTCAGCGACTCCTCTGACAAGGGCTCGAGCACGAATACGCGTGCCCGCGAAAGAAGCGCGGGAATAACCTCGAACGAGGGGTTCTCGGTTGTGGCGCCGATAAGCGTGAGCTGCCCGCTCTCCACGTACGGCAGCAGGAAGTCCTGCTGGCTCTTATTGAAGCGGTGTATCTCATCGAGGAACAGGACCTGCGGCTTATCGAAGAGGCCGTCCCTCCGTGACACGATCTTCCTGATATCCTCCTTCCCCGCGGAGACCGCAGAAAGCTCATGAAGGTCGGCATCGAGCGCGTTCGCGTAGATGCGCGCAAGCGTCGTCTTTCCGGTACCTGGCGGGCCCCACAGGATGAACGAGAAGCGGTGCTTCTTCTCTATGGCGACGCGGAGCGGCTTCCCCTCGCCCACGAGGTGTTCCTGCCCCGCCACCTCATCGAGGGTGGTGGGGCGAATGCGCGAAGCCAAGGGTTCCATACCCAAAAGCGTACGCCCCTCGACATGAAAATCAATTACACAACTTCATAAAGCGAAAGCCCGCATCGCTGCGGGCTTTCGCGAGAGAATCGGCTTCTAGAGCTCGTTGAGTGCCTCGTCTACGAGATCCATGATCTCATCTGCAAGGTCCATGACCTCGTCGTAGTCTTCGTCATCGAGCGCATCTTCGGCTTCCTCAAGAAGGTCCTCGGCCTCCTCAAGCAGGTCTTCAGCGTCATCGACGTCCTCGCCGTCGTCATCGGCCTCCTCTACCTCCTCCCATGCGTCCTCGATAGCAGCCTCGGCTTCCTCGATGGCCTCTTCGGCGTCGTCCTCATCGTCGCCGCTGCCGCTGCCGCCTCCGAGCTCGTCGAGCGCCTCGTCGATGAGATCGAGCGCTTCCTCTGCCTGGTCGAGCGCTTCGTCGTAGTCCTCGTCCACGAACGCGTAGAGTGCCTCTTCGAGCGCGTCGTCCGCCTCCGTGAGCAGCGTCTTTGCGCTCCCGAGCGACTCGCCATCCGCCTTCGTGTCGTCGTACTCGTCTACGGCGTCCTCGTACTCGTCACGAGCGTCGAGGATCGCATTGCGCGCTGCGCGCTCCTCAGAAGACTGCGCGGGCGTTGCGGGGGTTGCTGGCGTTGCCGGCGTGGCAGGGACCGTGGGGGTCGTCGGCGTAGCCGGAGTCGCGGGCGTCGCAGGAGTTGCCGGGACAGCTGACGTAAGCACTACGTACTTAGCGCGCGAGAGCGGACCGAAGGTGCCCGTAGCCGGCGCAATGCCGTTCGCGGCCTGCCATTTCATCACCGCTGCCTGGGTCTTCGCCTGGTACTGATTCGTCTCGCGACCAGGCGATCCTACGCCGGAGGTCGAGACGGTGAACCCGGCGCTGTTGAGGTACTGCTGGAGGCAGCGCACCGCCTCGCTCTCGGTGCCGAGCTCGAGGTTGCTGATAAAGGTGCAGGTCGCCGCCTGTGCGGGCGCCGGGAGCATGGCTGCCGCTCCGGTGATGAGGACCGCGAGGGCTGCGCTCTGGCCGAGAAGCTGTGTACGCATGAAGATCGAGGCTTAACTATCAATACTTCGTCGTCGCGCGACGAACATGCATACACGATACCATGCGCAGTTTGCCGCGTGTGCGGGGGTATACTTTCATCGAGGGAGTGTCTCCCTTTCTATTCTTTGGTATCTAAATCATTCACGACATGAAGAGTACGCTTGTGCCGCTTCTTATCGTGCCGCTTCTTGTAGCTACGGGAGCGCACGCGCAGGAGACCGCACCACAACCCGCTCCGGCGAATAGCCCGGTGCCGCGCCCCGCAGCGATCCAAGAGCGCCGGGTAGAGGTAAAGGACATGAGAATCGAGCGCCAAACCGCTATAAGACAGGATGTTGCGGAGCGGAAGGACCTTATGTCCGCGAAGCTCGAGGAGCGCAAGGCGCTAATCGGCGCGAACATGGAAGAGCGCCGTGCCGCCCTTCTTGAGAAGCGCGCGCAGTTTGCATCCACCACCGCGGAGCGCCGCGCCCTGATCGCGGAGAAGCTCTCTGAGCGCGTATCCGCGAACTTCGAGCAGATGCAGCGCCTTTTGGGCGCAATGCTCGTACGCCTATCGGGCATCGCCGACCGCATCGACGCGAGGATCGATACGCTCGCCGCAGACGGCACCGACACCGCGGCTGCGGAATCCGCGCTTTCTGAGGCACGTACGGCGATTACCGCGGCCGAAGACGCTATTGAAGCCGCAAGCGCCTCCGTTACCGACGCGCTCGCGTCCGAGACGCCGCGCGAATCACTCGCAGCGACGCGGCCGCAGATTGCCGCAGCGAAGGAATCGATCCGCGCTGCGCACGAAGCGCTCCGTGCAGCCGCGCAGGCGCTCCCGCGCTCCGCGCAGCCTGAGGCAGATACCAGCATCTAACCCTTGCCCTCTATGGACGAAACACCGGTTGTCTCCCCTACCCCGGAGACGAAGCCCGAAACGAAGACTTCGTGGCCAGCGCTTGTCGGCCTTATCGCTGCCGCGCTCCTTATCGCGGGAGGCGCCTACTATCTCAAGGAAAGCCTTCCGGGCTACCCTGAGACGCAGGCGGTTACCCCGGAGACGCTCGAGGAGCAGAGCGATTCAACGGAACCTGAGGCTATCGAGGAAGATCTCGCTGCACAGGATCCAGATTCCTTCGACCAGGAGCTCGATACCGCCTTCGCGGAGCTCGATGCCTCTCTCGCGGAATAGAGACCGGGCATATAGCGCAAAAGCGCGTCCGTAAGGGCGCGCTTTTGCATTGCCGGTGCCCCCCTCGCAGTTCTGAACTGTGTGGAGTGAGACCCCGTAAGGGCCGTTTGGCGAGGGTGGCCAGATTGCGTTCGAGGCCTCGCGGTCGGGGAGCGAATGAGACAAATGAGACACTACAAGGCGCTGTTGTCTTGTGTCTCATTTGCGAGATTCCAGCAAGCAAATAAAGGGTACTATCGGCATTTAGAGCAGTTTCTCAGTGACCCTCGTGGTTGCGGACTGCAAATGCCAATAAATGCCAATTTTTAGAGTATAGACACCCTAAAATCTTACAAATCTGACAGCCCCTCGTTTGCCGTAAAACCAGGATATTTTTGCGAAAAAGTGACAAATGTTACATGGGAGAGTAATTCCTACATTTAGTCACTTTTCGCCTCCACACTACATAGCGTTAGCAATTAACCAACTAACGTATGCAAGAACAACTGAAGATCTCGGCCCAACATTGGGTAGAGTTTATTCGGAGAAAATAGGAAGTTAACTGTGATAGTTTTTAATCATGTCTCTATCCGATTTTCGCCAAATGCGTAAAGGCAACTTTCATTTGCATCTCACCGGCTCGCTTTCGCCACAAGATCTCAGGGCTTTGGCTAAAGTCACGGAGTTGAACTTGACGAGCTACGAACCCATCGAGAAACATTTTGAGTCTTTCGAAGATCCGGCAATTTGGTCTATAGCAAAAGATATTACTTCTTTGCCACTAGGTTTAAGCGGTGCCTTGAAAGCAATTCAATTGCGAGAACATAGAGATAATGTCGTATATGTCGAGATAACCTTAAATCCTTTCGGGATGGTGCGTAGAGGAATGACCTCATATCAAATCATAGAGATACTTAAAGACGCTTCAGTATTTGGGGCAAATCTTGGAATCAAATCGAAATTCAAGTTTGGAGTGAATCGCAAAGATGGTTCAGATTCGGTCACGACGGTGAAGGATGTGTTTCTTGCTTGTCCCGAAGAATTGCGGTGCGCCATAGACTTAAACGGAGATGAAAGATTATTCCCAACCTCTGCCTTTGTTGAGGCTTTTAAAGAATTATCGGAACAATCCATTCCGACGACTGTACATGCTGGAGAACATGCTGAAACCGTTGATTCGCTGAAAGAAGCGCTTTTAATGAACCCGGCTAGGATAGTTCATGGCATTGCCGCTCTGAAAGACGAAACGTTGGTTGAAACTATGGCAGACAAGGGGATCGCAATAGAAATGGCTCTTACGTCAAATATTAAGAGAGGAGTAATTTCTGATGACTCGCCTTTACTCTACAATCTGTTCAAGAAATACAATCTCACTGTCTTGCCAGGTACTGACGATCCGGCTTTTTTTGGAAACACTATGTCGGATGAGTTTGCCAAGCTATTAGCAGGGGGGCTGGAAACGGAAGAAATACGGAGAATGAACGATGGCGCGCTTTCCTTCGTGGCTTTGACATAAGGATAGAAATAGGTTAATTTGTCAACCGGAAGCACATGAACCAAGAAAGAGGTGCAAGATGACTATCATCTCTCTAAACGGCATAGACCGTATCGGTAAAACCCAACAAGCAAGCCTGCTCGAGAGAAACCCTCGGGTAACTCTTACGGGCAAGCTCGTGCAGTATTCGGATCGCTGGCCGGACCTCCCGCCCACATACGACTTCACATGGTGGTTTCGCGATGTTCCCTTCGAGGAACTCGTGTCGATCATCATCGAGTCGATTCAGGCGAGAGATGCTGCCTGCACGGGAAGTGAGATTTTCGTGCATGATCGCGGGTCAAGAATGTTTCGCGCCGTGTGCGCGGCAACGCTCGTCGCTCGTGAGAAAGGATCCGTTTCGGAAGATGACGCGATCGCAAGAGTCGACAAACTCTTCGATGTAGCGCTCGGAGAACGGCAAGACGATGTCGAGCTGTACTTCGTCCCTGACGAAGGGTACCGAACAAAGACTGCATTCCTGCGCTCCATTATCGAGCGCACGGAATCCGCGTATCTGCCCTGGCAGAATGAACTCTACGCGGAATATCAGGGTGCGCTGAAGCGGATTGCTGAACGCTACTTCTCTGAGAGCGGAGGGAAAATCATCCGCATTCCGGTCGACGCTTCAATCGTCGACATTCAGAATCGGGTCCGGCATGAGCTTTCGAGAGCTACCGGATTCAAATTCGAACCCTTGTGTGAAGGACTCTCGTTGCTTGTCGCACTGGGCGGCCTGAGTGAATCCGGCAAAAGCGGGTTCGCGGGACGACTCAACGAAAGGCACCAGTTCTATCGCCTCAAGATTAAATATTTTGACGCGATCGTCCAGAAACGAGGATTCCCATCACACTCGGGAACGATTGGCCAAGAAATTCTCGACTTCCTGCATGATCACCGACACATCAATCGTGCTTCTGTCGAAAGTCTGCATGGAGACATTCTACCGGCCTATCTGAAGATGCTGTTCGGCGACCGGTTCAAGACCGTGTATCTGGACACGCCGGAAGACGTGCGAATCGCTCGAACCGTTACGGCGTCAAAGCTGCCCGTCGATGAAGTTACTCGGCGGGTGCGCGACAAAGACGCGGTGAAGGTGGTAGGTGGCGGAACTCGCGTCAGGGATATGGCGGATATCGTTCACTCGAACGACAAGCCCTTTGATGAAAGTTTTGCCGATTTCCTCAAACTGCTCGATATTTCAGAATAAGCTGGGCAACCGGCGAGGGAGGCGCACTGCGCCTCCCTTTTTCTTGCCTAGTGGTAAAGTATTTCTATGGAACGGGATGAATCATTCGGCATTGTGCCAATCCTTTTATCGAAACCAGGGCTTCCACGCTTTCTGCTTATACACCAGACCGTTGGTCACTGGGCGTTTCCTAAGGGACACCCGGAAGAAAACGAAACTCCGATAGAATCGGCAAAGCGCGAACTTCTGGAAGAGACGGGCATAAGTAACATACAGATACTGGACGGATATTCTTATGTTCAAAACTACTCTTTTGAAAAGGGAGGGCGACAAATCCAAAAGACCGTTACTTTCTTCGCAGGATTCGCACGAGATGATAAGGTCGCAGCAAGAGAGGACGAGGTCCAAGATTCCGGGTGGTTCTATTACAACGATGCCATACAGTGCCTGACGTACGAGGACAGCAAGCAGTTGCTGAAAGATCTATACGCGAGACTTGAGTCTGAAGGTTTCTTAAATCCTGAAAGTCACAAGGAGTGATGAGGCTTGATTGAGGGTATCGGCGCTTAGATCTTTTGCCAACTCATATCCATCATCTGTTGGAATCACGAATGTATATGTGCCGTGGGAATTTATTTTGTCACCTTTAAGCGCATTTGCGAGCTTGATTTTCTTCAGAAATCCTCGCACTTGGGGCAGCTTTCGAAAACGTCTCTCGAAGCTGGCTGCTGTTTGGACTATCGCATGAAAATGCTCTTCGCTTATTTTGCCGAGGTGCTTAGCTAGAAGCGCTTCAAAAATAAGCCCGTAGAAAACGGCAAGGCCATGGCGAAACCGCAATTTCGTTTCGAGAAGATTAGCAATAGTGTGGCCGAGGCTTAGAGCCTTATGGAGACCCTTAATGTCTTCTGGATCATGCTCCACAAATCCGGCCTTGGTTTGAAGCGAGAATGCAATTAAGTCAGCGTAATCCGTAGTTTCATCTTCCGAATCCAACAATCGCTCAACGCGCTTTACGATCTCGGAATCTTTGATTAATAAAGCGTGCTTCCAGATTTCAACGAGGCCATAGGCCTGCTCTTCCAGCGAAAAATCCTTCAGGAACGAGGTGTCACAAAAGACGACGCGCGGCGAGTAGAAAGCGCCCAGCTGATTCTTTTTCCCATCAAAATTGATGGCGACTTTCCCTATAATCGCGTCTCCCTGCGCCATTAATGTGGTAGGAATTTGGATAAAATGAATACCGCGCATATATATTGCTGCGGCAAACCCAACAACGTCTCCGACATATCCGCCTCCGATTGCAATTACGCAAGATTGTCGGGTGGCATTAAGCGTAGTCAATCGGTGAAGTATTTTCTGAGCCGTATTGAAATCCTTTGAGTGGGGCTGAGGAGTAA
>Ga0247718_1000067_pt1 | contig 22118 bp, 22 predicted proteins | sample 21E_DmetaG_FD_189045 | JGI IMG/M metagenome (GOLD analysis project Ga0247718, IMG submission 189045) | Soil microbial communities from hillslope of Landscape Evolution Observatory, University of Arizona, Oracle, AZ, United States - 2-1-E_D | ecosystem: Engineered > Artificial ecosystem >...
GTGTATCCTCCTGTCGGCAACCCCGACGTCGATCGCTCCGGGCCAGGCAGTGACGCTTGCGTGGCAGACCCGCAACGCGATCTCGATCTCGATCGATAACGGCATCGGCCAGGTAACGCCGGTTGCGGCAGGCTCCATCGTGGTCAATCCGACCCAGAGCACGACCTACACCGCAACGGTTACGGGCGCGAACAATTCGGTGAACTGTCAGGCATCTGTCGTGGTAGTTCCGCCGAACGTCCCGGCTGTGTGTGAGTACCTCAACGGCACACCGTCCGTAATCAATCGCGGCGATGCGGTCACCCTCACGTGGAAGACCCGCAACGCTACCTCGATCTCGATCGACAATGGCGTTGGCGTCGTAACGCCGACCGCAGAGGGTTCTGTCGTGGTTCATCCAACGGAGACCACTACCTACATTGCGACCGTCACTGGCGCCACCAACTCGGTGAACTGTCAGACTACGGTTACGGTGACCTCGATCCCGCAGGGCCCGCAGTGCGTGAGCCTTACGGCAGACCGCACCTCGATTGAGGAAGGCGAGTCCGTGACCCTCTCTTGGGTAACGAACCGCGCGACGACCGTGTCCATCAGCAATATCGGCGAGGTAACGCCGGTTGATGCCGGGTCCCGTACGGTTACCCCGAGCGACGACACAACGTATGTTGCAACCGTGAACGGCACCATCACGAACGACAACTGTCGCGTATCCATCTCTGTCGATGATGACGATGATGGTGGAGGCGGCGGTGGAGGCGGCGGTCGCCGCAGCCCGCGCGTCGTCCTCGACTCGTACGTGCCTGAGCTTGAAGAGCCGCTCTCGTTCGTGTACCTCTCGGAGGTTCCGTACACCGGTCTCGAGCTCGGTCCGTGGGGCACCGCTCTCTACTGGCTCATGCTGATCGGCTGGAGCGCAGCGCTCGCGTACCTCGTCCTCTTCAATGCCGTGCCGTTCGCCCTTGCTCGCGCGAAGAGCTTCGGCGGCAGCGTGAAGGAGGCGCTCAACGCTGAGCCGAGCGCGAGCCATGATTCGCACGCAGCACATACGACCCACGCCCCGGCGCATCACGATACCCACGCTGCTCCGGCGGCACCGGCCCGTCCGGTAGGGTTCAACCCGCACGACGGCTTCCGCTCGTTCGCTGCAGCAGACGGCCTTACCATCGACGACATCGTGAAGGGTCTCTCGCGCCAGATCGAGCTTGATCAGGCGCACGAGGCACCTGCGCACGAGGCAGTGCAGCAGTCTGTACGCGAAGAGGCTCCGGCCGCTCCTGCGTACGAGGCGCCGAAGGCAGCTCCGGCTGCACCGCTCGCAGTTCCGATGAACGATGGCGTACGCGACTTCATCGCAGCGCTCCTCAACGGGGATCGTGATACGGTGTTCGGCATGATCCGTAAGCTTGCCCGCGAGGGCCAGGACACCGAGCTCTTCGTATCCCACGCAGCGTGCGCGCTCGATGATGCGTACCGCGCATGTATCGACGGCACGACCTGCCATCCGGATATCGCTGAGCTCACGAAGGACTGCCACCCGTCCTACCTCGAGCGCATCGTATCCTCGCTTACGACCGCGGTCGATGGCAGCTACTCTGCTGGCATGACCGGCGTGAAGATGGCGCTTACTCGCGCACTCGGCGTAGTCGCAGGATAATCCGCAACAACCATGCAAGAGCCCCGGCCCAAGCGGCCGGGGCTCTTGCATATCAGGGGATTAGGTCCATACTCTCGCGCAGAAGCAGGGACAAGGGAGGAAACCAATGTCCAGCACCTACGCCATGGGGCCACCTGAACCCTGGCACGTCGTCGTCCGGTGGGAGCTGATCGTGATCATGCTCTGCGTGATTCCGGCGGTCGCCGTCTTCAGGGCCGTCACCGGCCTCTGAGCAAGAAGAGGGCCCGGGAGCAATCCCGGGCCTTTTCTTATGTTCTTATGCGCGCTCTCGGATCTCCGCAGCGATACGCTCCACAAACTGCGTGAGCGGCACAGCCTCCTCTTTGCCGTGGTCGCGGCTCTCCACCGTGACTGCCTGCGCCGCTACCTCGGCATCGCCGATCACGAGCACGTACGGGACCTTGTCCTGCTTCGCGCCGCGGATGCGCTTCCCGAGGGAATCATCCGAAACCACCGAGACGCGCACCCCCTTCTCCTTAAGTGCCGCGACGATCGTGCGCGCATAGTCAGCGTGCGCCTCGCCGATCGGGAGGATGCGTACCTGCTCAGGAGCGAGCCAGGCGGGGAAGTTGCCGGCGGTGTGCTCGATGTAGACGCCCATGAAGCGGTCGATGGTGCCGAGGAGCGCCTTGTGGATCATCACCGGGCGCTTCTTGGCGCCGTCCGAGTCGGTGTACTCGAGTAGGAAGCGCTCCGGCTGCACGAAGTCGAGCTGCTGGGTAGCGCACTGCCATTCGCGGCCGAGCGCATCCACCACCATCACGTCGATCTTGGGGCCGTAGAAGGCCGCTTCGCCCGGAGCCACGACATAATCGAGCTCGAGGGATTTCGCGATCTCCTCGATGGTGCGCTCCGCCTCCGCCCACAGCGCCGGGTCGCCGATGTACTTCTCGGGCTTCAGGGGATCGGAGAAGGAGAGGCGCGCCTTGAAGTGCATGCCGAGCGCGCCGTAAAGCTCCTTGATCATGCCCATGATCTGCGCGAACTCCTCCTTGATCTGGTCCGGGCGGCAGAATACATGCGCATCGTCCTGCGTGAGCGAGCGGACGCGGGTGAGGCCGGAGAGTTCGCCGGTCTTCTCGTCGCGGTAGCAGGTCGTGGTCTCCATGTACCGAAGCGGCAGGTCGCGATAGCTCCTGGGCTTTGAAGCGTAGATCTGGGTGTGATGCGGGCAGTTCATCGGCTTCAGCGCGAACTCGTCCGAGGACTCCTGGCTCTTCACCAGGAAGAGCTCGTCGCCGAACTTGTCCCAGTGCCCGGAGGTCTTGTAAAGGTCGGTCTTGGTGATGTGGGGGATCCAGACCTTCTCGAATCCGGCCCTCTTCTGGAGCTCTTCGGAGAAGCGGGCGAGCTCCTCGCGCATCACGGTGCCGCGGGGGGTGTAGAGCGGAAGCCCCGAGCCTACGAGCGGGGAGAAGGTGAAGAGGTCGAGCTCCACGCCGAGCTTGCGGTGGTCGCGCTTCTTCGCTTCTTCAATCTGCGCGAGGTACGCCTCGAGGTCCTCCTTGGTATCGAATGCGAGCCCGTAGATGCGGGTGAGCATGGCGTTCCCCTCGTCGCCGCGCCAGTAGGCGCCGGCGATGCGCTCAAGCTTAAAAGAGCCCGGCTTAAGATCGTGCGCAGGGGTGTCGGAGTGCCCGCCGCGGCAGAGGTCCGTGAACGAGCCTGCCGTGTAGAGCGTGATGGGGTCGCCGGCAGCCACGATGCCGTCGATGAGCTCGAGCTTGTACGGATTGCCCTTGAACCGGTCGCGCGCATCCTTCTCGGATACCTCGATGCCGGTCATGGTCTCCCACGAGGGGAGGAGCTCCTCCATGGCGGCCTCTAGGCTCTCAAGGTCCGCCTCCTTCGGAGCATCGCCGCCGGAGAAGTCGAAATCGTAGTAGAAGCCGGTGTCGACCGCAGGGCCGATGGTCGCTTTCGCGTGCGGGTAGCGCTCGAGCACGGCTGCGGCGAGCAGATGGGCCAGGGTGTGGCGCTTTTCTTCGAGGGAAGCCATATGGAGGGAGAATAGCACGAAATGAAAGGCGGCGGCCCGGGTAGGGTCGCCGCTAGTTTTCCTTCCCGAAGGGTTTCGGGCTCTGGTTGGTGGGTACCGCGCTCCGGATAAGCTGCGCCGGAAGCAGGTCCCGTAAGTCGGGCTTCTTCTGCCGGCGCATCACCTCGACGCGGAAGCGGAGCTCCTGCATGAACGGATCGTCGTCATGCGGCACGGCTCACTCCCTCGTCCGGTTCGAGAGCTTCGAGAAGAGCGCCATGCCCTGCGTGACCAGCTGGTCCGACAGGTCCCGGTACGCAGGGTCGACGAACTGGTCCGTGTCGACGATCTGCATGAGCGCCTGGTCCACCTGCTCGATGGCGCGCCCCACCTCGAGCATGGAGCGCTTGAGCGACTCCTCCTCGGGCGTCTTGGCCGGAAGGCGGCCGATCTGCAGCAGGACGTCGGCAGCGTTGATTGCCAGGTCCATGGGTTCCTCCCTCAGAATGTTCAAATCAACGCTTCTTATAGCACAAAGCGCCCTGTGTGCGCCATGAAGAAGCGGCGGTCCTGGGGTAGGACCGCCGCAGAGGCTAGTAGCAGGGACAGGGGTTGGGCGGCTTGTCGCCGAACTGCTTGCGCATCAGGTACTGCATCGAGATGCTTCCGGCTTCGGCGTTGCTCACGCCTTTGCCGCGCAGCGAATCGATCAGCTCCCCGAGGGTCCGGTACCGCTCCCAGGGTTTCTCTTCCATGGGCGTGCTCCTTCCAGGACCTACGCTATCAGAGGAGCTTGAGGTTCTCAATCGACAGCGAGGTCTCGCCGTTCCTGCCGGAGATGTTCGCCTTGATCAAGAGGCAGTTGCCGGTGGCGATGATGCCCTGGTGCTCCTGGTAGGTCTTCGGGAATATCACGGCTTCGATCGAGTCGGATTTGTCCGAGACTTTGAGGAACGCCATCTTCTCGCCCTTCTTGGTAAGGAGCGTCTTCACCTCGTCGACGAGGACCGGCAGGATGACGGTAAAGCCGGGCTTCGGCTCGTGACGGATCGCGGCGATGGTCGTGCCCGCTTTCGCGGTCTTGTCGGTGTGCGCGTCGAGCGGGTGCCCGGACACGTAGATGCCGAGCAGCTCCTTCTCCCAGAGCAGCTTCTCCGAGAGCGACGTCTCGCGGCCCGGCGGCGGAAGCGTGAGAGTAGGCGCCGCGAACGAGAAGAGGGAATCCTGGGGGGACTCCGCGGTGGCTTCCTTATGGAAAGCGAGGAGCTGGTCCATGTTCGCCATGAGGTGCCCGCGCTCGCCGAAGCGGTCGAGCGCTCCCGATTTCACGAGGCTCTCGAGCGACTTCTTGTTGAGGTTCTTCGAACCCACGCGCGCGAGGAAGTCCGAGAGGTCTTTGAACGGCCCGGCCTTCTCGCGCTCCTCGATGATGGCGCGCGCGATGCCCTCGCCGAAGTTCTTGATCGAGGTGAGGCCGAAGCGGATGGTGTCTTTCCCTTCGCCTGCTACCGTGAAGTCCGCACCTGATTCGTTGATATCGGGCGGGAGCACCGGGATGTTGAGGCGCTCCGCTTCGGCGACGAGTATGGAGATCTGCTCCGTGTCGCCGGCATCCGCGGTAAGGAGCGCCGCCATGTACTCCACCGGATAGTTCGCCTTCATGTAGGCGGTCTGGTACGCCACCTTGCCGTAGCAGGCCGCATGGGCCTTGTTGAAGCCGTACGCGGCGAACGGCTCGATGAGCTGCCAGATCTTCTGCGCCTTCTGGTCCGAGAGCTTGCCGTACTCCTTGAAGCCCCGGAGAAGCTTCTCCTTCTGGGCCTCCATCTCCGCTGGGATCTTCTTACCCATGGCCTTGCGGAGCGTGTCCGCCTCGAGCCACGAGTAGCCGCCCAAGGTGATGGCGGTCAGGAGCACGTCGTCCTGGTAGACGAGGAGGCCGTAGGACGCGTCGAGGTACTCCTTCATGCGCTCGTCGATATAGGTGATGAGGCGCGGATTCTTCTTGCGCTCGATGTACTGCGGGATGGTCTCCATCGGTCCCGGGCGGTACAGCGCCACCATGGCGTTGATGTCATGGATCGTGGTGGGCTGCAGCTCCTTGAGGTAGCGCGTCATGCCGGCGCCGTTCAGCTGGAACGTGCCTTCGGTCTCGCCGCGCGCGAGCATGGCGTAGGTCTTCGCGTCATCAAGCGGGATGTTCTCGATATCGATCCACACGTCCCTGGTATCCCGCACGCGCTCCACGGCGTCCGCGAGGATGGCGAGGTTCTTGATGCCGAGGAAGTCGAACTTGAGGAGCCCCGCATCCTCCACCGCATGCATATCAAACTGCGTGATGCGCTTCTCGGGGTTCTTGGGATCGAACTGCACCGGAGTCCATTCCCACAAGGGCGTGGGCGCGATCACCACGCCTGCGGCATGCACGCCCGTATGCCTGACGTTGCCTTCGATCCTTTTGGCGAGGTCCACGATCTCGCGCACGTCCTCGTCCTCGTCATAGAGCTGCTTGAGTTCCGGCTCGAGCTCGAGCGCGCGGTCTATGGTCATGGGGAAGCCCTGGCTGCCCATGGGAATGAGTTTCGCGATGCGGTCGCCGGTCCGGTACGCGTGGCCCAAGGCGCGCGAGACGTCGCGCACGGCGGCGCGCGCCATGAGGGTACCGAAGGTGCCGATCTGCGCGACGTTGTCCTCGCCGTACTTCCGGCGCGCGTACGCGATCATCTCGTCGCGGCGGTTGTCGGCGAAGTCCATGTCGATATCCGGCGCCTTCGGGCGCTCCGGATTGAGGAAGCGCTCGAACGGGAGCTTGTAGAAGAGGGGATCGACGTTCGTGATGCCGTTGAGGTAGGAGACCAGGGAGCCCGCTGCCGAGCCGCGCGTCGTCGACATGATGCCCACGGACTTCGCGTAGGAGAGGAGGTCGGACACCGCGAGGAAGTACGGCGCGAAGCCCTTCGAGATGATCACGTCGAGCTCGTACTCGATGCGCTTCTCGACTTCCTCCGTCTTCTCCATGCCGCGCATGGAAATGCCGGCGTAGGTGCGCTTCCTGAGCTCCTCGGCGTGCGACGAGCCCTCGGGCACGTCCACCTTCGGGAAGTTCCACTTGCCGAGCTCCATTGTGACGGAGCAGCGCTCGGCGATGCGGCCGGACTCCTCGATCGCCTCCGGTACGTCTTCAAACCATTCGCGCATCTTCTCCTCCGATACGAACGAGAAGTCCTCGTCCTCGTTGCGGCCCTTCTCGCCCTGGCCGATGCGGCGCATCACCTCGGTCGCTTCGCGATCGTCGGGGGAGAGGTAGTAGACGTCGTGCTGTGCTACGAGCGGCACGCCCGCGTCCTTCGCGAGCCTCTTGATCTCCTGCATGCGCTTCTCGTGCCCGTCCACCTGCGGATGGTGCGTGATCTCGAGGTATACGTTGTCGCCGCCGAAGATGCTCTGGTACTCGGCGAGCGCGGCCGCAGCGCCCCTGGGGTCTCCCGCTTTGAACGCGAGCGCGACGTCGCCGGCGAAGGAGGGGATGAGCGCGATCAAGCCCGCTGCATGCTCCTTGAGGATCTCCTTGTCGACGCGCGGGCGCTCGTTGAAGCCTTCGAGGAACGAGCGCGTCACGAGCTTCATCAGATTCGCGTACCCCTCGTTGTCCTTGGCGAGAAGGACAAGACGCGAGCGCTTCTCGCCGTGCTCGCGCGAGAGGCGGGAGCCGGGAGCGACGTACATATCGACGCCGAACACCGGCTTCATGCCCTGCTTCTCGCACACCTTATAGAACTCGATGGCTCCGTGGAGATTGCCGGCGTCCGTAAGGCCGATGGCGTCCATGCCGGCAGCCTTCGCCTTCTTCACGAGCTCCGGCACCTTGGGGAGCGCCTGGAGGAAGGAGTAGTGCGAGTGCGTATGGAGGTGGATGAAGCCGGCCATTGCCCTAAGGATAGCAAATGAGAGGGAAGGAGAATCCTTTGACAATAGGCTCCCTGAGGAGTCTAATCCCAGTCAGACGTCCATTCGAACAAGGATAGGGACCATGTTGCTCACCGAACAGGGTCGCGAAGCGCTCGCGCCCTTCCCGCAAGAGCTCCAGGTCCTGGTTTCCGGGATCTTGATGCTCGCCCACGACTTCTGGCAAGACGCTTCACCCTACATGCAGAAGCGGTACCCGCAGTACGCGCTTCCGTGGAGGGAGTTCGCCGAGCTGTCGCGCAGATACGAACGCGATGTCGGTCGCGGTCACGCGATCGACCTCGAGGACATCCGCGAATTTATCGCTGAAAGCGTAGGACTTTATGGCTTCAAGGATGACGAGGTCATGGATACGACCGCGCAGGGGAAGAACCTTCGCAACGTCGCAACCCTGCTGTGCGTATCCGGACTTCCCGCCCAGCAGGGAGATCTCGAGGTGCTGCTCCGGCGGTTGCGTTCACTCGAGTTTTTCTCGGCTGACTATTACGAGGCGCTCGTTCTGCCCGAGAACCGAATCGCCTGCACGCGCATCCTGAACCCGCTGTTCGAGGTCGCCGCGCACCGGTATGCGGCCCTCGCGCAGGAGCGAAACTGTTCCTGGGTGCATCCTATTGCTTTCAAGGACGGCTGCGTCGGAATCGACCCTGCCGTCATCGGTACCGGATACTTGCTGTACCGCTCAGTCCTCGAGTTCCTCGAACCTGTGCGCGGACGGGCCTGAGAGAGGGCCGCACCCAACCAGGTGCGGCCCTTTTGCTATGCTTCCTCTATGCAGGTACTCGGCGTAGACGAAGCGGGACGGGGGCCCTTGGCAGGGCCCGTGGCGGTGGGCGTTATCGCCGTTACGGAAGGATACGACATTCTCGCTGCGTTCCCGGGACTCAATGACTCGAAGAAGCTTTCCGAGAAGAAGCGCGAACTTCTGTTCGAGAAGCTCCAAGAGGAGATACGCGCGGGGAACGTGCGCGCATCCGTGACGCTTTCGAGCGCCGCCATGATAGACGGGAAGGGAATCGCGCACGCTATCAGGAACGGCGTCACAAAGGGAGTGACGAAGCTCCTGCCGAATCCGGAGGAAGGGAAGGTATATCTCGACGGCTCCTTGAAGGCGCCGCCCGAGTACGCGCAGGAGACGGTGATCGGGGGCGACGGCACCGTACCCGCGATCATGCTCGCGTCGATCGCCGCGAAGGTGACGCGCGACCGGTATATGCGGAAGCTCGACGCCGAGTATCCCGCATACGGGTTCGCCGCACATAAAGGATACGGGACCAAGGCGCATCAAGAAGCGATACGGACGCACGGCATGACGCCGGTGCATCGCCGGACCTTCATACACTAGGTTGCTATTTGAAAGGGCCCGCAGCGAACTGCGGGCCCTTCACGGCTCAGGCGTTGCCCGGAGCCGCTCGCGCTCCCGAGCCCGAAGGCTCAAGGGAGGTAAGGTGCAGGTACTCACGCGCACCTTCGGGGTGATGTCCTTCTCGGGAGGCTATCCCGAGTCGAGGCATCGAGGACGGTAGTGTATCCCTGCCCCGCACTCGAAGGGACTGTGGGGGGAAGAGACTCTTTCAAGGAAATGCATCGCTTTTCTCTGGGATAGGCGATTTACGTAAAGACCAGTGAACAGGCACCAGCCCAACTTGTACGCTGTTGTCCGGCCGAGGTCCCGCCCGGCACGCAAGGACAACACCTATTCCCTATACCACCGGATTCATGAAAAACGAAGGAAGCCCCTGTGACTACTTCCGCTACTGAAAAGGGTGTGGTATGGTGTCCCCACTATGACCGTACGAATGCGCCATACCCGTTCTCACACCCGCAACCGCCGGAGCCATCACGCGCTCTCGGAGGGTGCCATCGTGAAGGACAAGGAGTCCGGCAATCTCCGCCTCCCGCACCGCGTGGACGAGGCTACCGGTACCTACAAGGGTATCCAGATCGCCGCTCCCAAGGTGAAGAAAGTTAAGAATAAGAAGGAGGGTCGCGGCGAGCGCTCCCAGGTAGAGGTGGTAGACACCACGCCTGACGCAGAGAAGAAGGGGCAGAAGAAGGGCGGCGTGCTCGGCAAGGTGACCAAGGCGCGCACCAACACGCGCTCCGGATTCGGCGGCGGCGCGTAACGCGCACCAAAAGATATACACAGCACCCGCCCCTGGCGGGTGCTGTGCTTTTATCGCTATACTGCGGGTACGTTCTTTCCATGGCTAATCGACATCTTGCGCGCTCCGTTGTTCTGCAGACCCTCTTCGAGTGGGACACCTCTCGCTTATCCGATGCAGAGGCGACCGCGGCGCTGCTGCGCAATGTCGAAGAGTTCGGCGGCGACGATACCGACCGCCCGTTCATGGAAGCCCTGCTCGAGGGCGTGCTCGCAAAGCGTGCGGATCTCGATCTCGTGATCACGAAGGCGGCGCCGGATTGGCCGCTCGACCGCATCGCGCCGGTGGATCGCAACATCCTCAGGATCGGCCTCTACGAGCTTCTGTTCGCGGACCGCACGCAGGTGCCGGCGAAGGTAGCTATCAACGAGGCGATCGAGCTTGCCAAGGTGTTCGGCGGCGATTCCTCCGGCCGCTTCGTGAACGGCGTCCTCGGCGCCGTGTACAAGGAGCTCGGCGAGCCGGGCAAGGACGAGAAGGGGAAGAAGGACCGCGTGCGCCGCGAGGACCTGCCGGTAGAGCAGCTGGGAGGCGCCATCGTCTACGCGTACCACGAAGGCCAGTACTACCTTGCGCTCGTGCACGACGTGTTCGGGCACTGGACCCTCTCCAAGGGCAAGATCCCGGAAGGTATGGCGGTTGAGGACGGGACCGTCGAGGGACTCAAGGACGAGCTCGGTCTCGAGGTTTCCATAAAGGATAAGATCGGCGAGAACGAGTACATCGCGAGCCATCCTGAGAAGGGGAAGACCCGCAAGCATGTGACGTACTTCCTCGCGGAGTCTTCCTACACCGAGATCACGCTCGAGAAGAAGGGAGGGCTCGATGACGCGCGCTGGTTCAGGCTCACGGACATCCTCGACCTCAATTTCTACGAGGACATGCTCCCGATCGTCACGGAGGCGGTCCAGAAGCTCCTCGACGCCAAGCGTTGATTCTAGGCGATATTCTGGTATAATCCAGGCCATGTCTGACTTTGCCGCACATGCAGAGAAGCTCGGCCTCACCTTCAAGAACCTCGACTTCCTGGTCGAGGCGCTGACGCATCGCTCGTACCTCAACGAGCACCGTACGGCGGGAAATCATAACGAGCGCCTCGAGTTCCTCGGCGACGCGGTGCTCGAGCTCACCGTGACGCACTTCCTGTTCGAGCGATTCCCGCACAAGCCCGAGGGAGACCTCACCGCGTATCGCGCGGCGCTCGTGAACACGGGCTCGCTTGCGGAGACCGCCGAGGCGCTCGGCGTGAACGATATGCTCCTCTTGTCCAAGGGCGAGCGCAAGGATACCGGACGCGCGCGCGAGAACATCCTCGCGAACGCGTTCGAGGCGATCCTCGGCGCGATCTACCTCGACCAGGGCTACGAGAGCGCAGAAGCGTTCGTGCGCGCGCATCTGTACCCGAAGATCGACTCGGTTATTGAGAAGCGCAGCTGGCAGGACGCCAAGAGCCGCTTCCAGGAGCTCGCGCAGGAGAAGCGCGGCGTGACGCCGACCTACCGCACCCTCAAGGAAGAGGGTCCGGACCACGACAAGCATTTCACCGTGGGCGTGTTCCTCGCAGGCGAGGAGGCAGGGCGCGGGGACGGCAGGAGCAAGCAGGAGGCGGAGCAGGCGGCTGCCGCGTCCGCGCTCGAGTACGCGTTCTAGCGCACGATCTCTACAGTGGATGGCCGTCCGTAAAAGGGCGGTCGTTTTCGTACGCTATACTACGAAGCGAATGCTGAAGCGTCTTGAGATCGCCGGGTTCAAGTCATTCGCGCGGAAAACCGTGCTCGATTTCTCGAGCTCGGTGACGAGCGTCGTAGGCCCGAACGGCTCGGGAAAGTCGAACGTTGCGGAAGCCTTCCGCTTCGCGCTCGGCGAGCAGTCGATGAAGTCGATGCGCGGCAAGAGGAGCGAGGACCTCATCTGGTCCGGATCCAACATGGCGCCGCGCGCGAACCGCGCCGCGGTCACCATCATCTTCGATAACGGGAAGCGCATCTTCCCCAGGTTCGAGTTCGACGAGGTCTCGATCGAACGCGCGGTGTATCGCGATGGCGCGAGCGAGTACGCGATCAATGGATCGAAAGTGCGCCTCAGGGACGTGCAGGAACTGCTCGCCTCGGCGAACATCGGCGAGACCGGACACCATATCATCTCGCAGGGCGAAGCGGACCGCATCCTCACCGCGCAGCCGCGCGAACGTCGAAGCATGCTCGAGGACGCGCTCGGATTGCGCGTATTCGAGTTCAAGAAGCAGGAAGCGGAGCGCAAGCTCGAGAAGACCGAGGAGAACGTGGCGCAGGTAGAGGCGCTCCGGAGGGAGATCGCGCCGCATATCCGCTTTTTGGCAAAGCAGGTGGAGCGCCTTGATCGCGCCGAGGAGCTCGCAAAGGAGCTCCGTGCCGCATGCCAGACGTATTTTGCGATCGAGGAGGCGTACATCACGAGCGAGCGCAAGAGCACGGAGGCGCGCCTCTCGGACGTTACGGGGAAGCTCCGTGCGCTCGAGGTTGAGCTCCAGGCATTCGAGGAGCGCGCCACTACGGACGCAGAGGGCATGCGCCGTTCCGAGGCCGTACGAAAGGCGGAGCGCGAGCTCGACCGGCTCACCGCGGAGCGCTCCGAGCTTGCGCGCGAGATCGGACGCATCGAGGGAGCGCTCCACGAAGCGAAGCGCCGCAGTCAGGCGGTTTCGCGCGATCCGTACGTGAAGGTGCCGCGCGAGGACCTCTCGGCGCTGCGCGACGAGGTGGAGAAGCAGGTCAAAGCGGTCGAGACGGCAGAACCGAGCGCGCTCCATGCGGCGCTCATGACGCTCCGCGCGGCGATCGTCGCGTTCTTCGAGCGCTACGCGACCGGGAACGACGACCTCCTCCTCGAGGAGGAGCAGGCAGCGCACGACCTTGAAGCAAAGCGCGCCGCGCTCGCTTCGCGCGATGCGGAGCTCACGACCGCGACCGATACGGCGCGCAGCGCGCTCCTGAAGGCCCGCGAAGCGTCCATGGCGTACGAGGAGACGGGACGCGAGCAGAACCGAAGGCTCCTTGAGCTCGCGGACGAGAAGGCGCGCACGGAGGCGGAGCGCGCACGGCTCTCTGCGCGCATGGGCGAATTGGATTACCTTGCCGAGGAGATGGAGCAGGGGAAGCGGGAAGCGGTAGCGCTCGTGGGCGTGAACGCGCTCTCGTACGAGCCTTTGTCCGCGCTTCCGGAGGAGGATCGCCGCGTGCAGGAGGACCGCAAGCGCTCCATGGAGCGGCTCAAGATCCGTGTGGAGGAAGCGGGCGGCGGCGGCGAGGACGTGCGCACCGAGTACAAGGAAGCGACCGAGCGCGAAGCGTTCCTCGCGTCCGAGCTCGAGGACCTCTCGCGCTCTGCGGCGAGCCTCAAGGAGCTCATCGCCGAGCTCGATGCGGAGCTGCAGAAGTCGTTCGCGGAGGGCCTCCAGAAGGTGAACGCGTCCTTCGGCGAGTTCTTCAGCCTCATGTTCGGCGGCGGCGGCGCGCGTCTCGTCCTCGAGGAGGTGAACCAGCCGGGCGCGGAAGACGAGGAGGAGTTCGAGGAGGAGCCGCGCAAGAAGGGTCCGCAGAAGCCGGGCATCGAAATCTCCGTGAACCTCCCCAAGAAGCGCGTGCAGTCCCTGATGCAGCTTTCCGGCGGCGAGCGCGCCCTCACCTCGATCGCGCTCATCTTCGCCATGAGCCAGGTGAACCCGCCTCCGTTTTTGATACTGGATGAGACCGATGCAGCGCTCGACGAGGCGAACAGCCGCCGCTACGGCGACATGATCGAGGAGCTCGCGAAGAAGTCGCAGCTCATCGTCATCACGCACAACCGCGAGACCATGAGCCGCGCCGGCATCCTCTACGGCGTCACCATGGGCAACGACGGCATCTCGAAGCTCCTCTCCGTGAAGTTCGAGGAAGCGCAGGCGGTCGCGAAGTAGCGGCCCTTGCATCTTCCCTCGGTTGCGGCTATAAGGAGCCGCAGACTGTTTGGAGGAAGCGATGCAGCAACGATCGAGGAGCCAGTTCGGGGACGTCCCGGAAGGCATGGCGGAGCGGGGCATGAGCTTCGACTCCATCCCGCTGCCGCGGGAGATGACGGAGGAATCCCCGTTTGCGCGCACTATCCGCGAACAGAAGGAGGGTTCCTTATCCCCACCGCCCGAGACCTAGGTCTCGGGCGGTATGCTTATACCCATAGCCCGTAACCAATTCACTATGGCCGCTTTCGCTTACTTCAAGGAATACGTAGACAAGGCCGCTGCCTTGCTTGAGCTTTCGGACGCGGAGCGGCAGTCATTAGAGACGCCGGACCGCATCCTGCGCGCCGAGCTCACCATCCCGCTTGAGGCGGGCGGCACGGCTACGTTCCCGGCATACCGCGTGCAGTTCGATAACGCGAGGGGACCGTATAAGGGCGGCATCCGCTTCCATCCGGACGCTGACGAGGATGAAGTGTCTGCGCTCGCGGCGATGATGGCGGTGAAGTGCGCCGTGGTCGGCATACCGCTCGGCGGCGCCAAGGGCGGCGTCGCGGTAGACCCGAAGAAGCTCTCGAAGGGTGAGCTCCATCTGCTGGCGCGCGAGTACGCGAAGGCGTTCGCGGATAATCTCGGTCCCGACCAGGACATCCCGGCACCGGACGTGTACACGAATCCGGAGATCATGGCGGTAATGCTCGATGCGTACGAGAAGGAGAAGGGCGTGAGCGCGCCGGGCATGATCACCGGGAAGCCGCTTGCGCTCGGCGGCTCCTTGGGGCGCGATACCGCGACCGCTGACGGCGCGATCGTCGTCTTGCGCGCGTTAATGGAGGACCGTCACATCGAGGGCGACATCACGACCGCGGCAATCCAGGGCGCGGGGAACGCCGGCGCGCAGGCCGCGCACCTTCTCTACGGCATGGGCATGCACGTGGTCGCGCTCGCGGACAGCAAGGGCACCCTGAGCCATACCGACGGGCTCGATGTGGAGAAGGTGCTCGCGTTTAAGGAAGCGGGCGGGCACGTAAGCGATGCGGCAACCCATATCGAGGGAGCGACGTCCGGAACGTCCGATGCCGTTATCGCCGCAGAGGCGGACGTGCTGGTGCCGGCGGCGCTCGAGGAGCAGGTAACGACGGCGAACGTGGGGGAGGTGAAGGCGGGCATCGTGCTTGAAGTGGCGAACGGGCCGGTGACGCCCGAGGCCGATCATGCGCTTGCGGCGCGCGGGGTAGCGGTAGTGCCTGACGTGCTCGCGAACGCCGGCGGGGTGACGGTCTCGTACTTCGAGTGGGTGCAGAACCGCTCCGGCTACTACTGGAGCGCCGAAGCAGTGCGCGAAGGCCTCACCGCGACCATGACCAAGGCGTACAAGGACGTGTCCGCGCTCGCGCTCGAGCGGGGCGTGTCCCTGCGCGAGGCTGCGTACGCGCTCGCGCTTTCGCGCCTCATAGACGCGAAGCGCCTGCGCGGTAGGATATAGGCATGGAGACACACAAAGGAGCCTGCCACTGCAGGAACGTGCGCTACGAGGTCGAGCTCGATCTCGCAGCGCCCGCGATCGAGTGCAATTGCTCGCATTGCCAGATCAAGGGGTTCATCCTCCAGTTCACCTCTCCCGAGAAGTTCACGCTTCTGCAGGGCGAGGAGGAGCTGAGGCCCTATCGCTTCAATAAGCATGTCATCGAGCATCTCTTCTGCACGGACTGCGGCGTGCAGCCGTTCGGGAAGGGAAAGAACGCCGACGGGAGCGATGCGATCGCGATTAACCTGCGCACGCTCGACGGGATCGATATCGCTTCGCTCAACCGCGTGCCCTACGACGGCAAGAGCGCGTAAGTAGCTCCTGTGCTATCCTCTCGCAGGACCACGCACCATCAGGAGATACCAAAGTGGCACTCTTCCTCCATCCGGTCGCAAGCGGCCGCGCCCCCGGCTTCAAGGGCTACAGCCTGTACGACTCGCCCAAGAACCGCGCGCTGCCGTCGCCCGAAGCGGTGATGTTCGCGCTCGGAAACCGCGGCATCGTCGCCCAGGCCGCCGTGCATCCGGAGTTCCGCACGATCGTCGAGGTGTTCGCCGAAGGCGAGCTCAGTCCGGAGGTCACGCAGGGACTGCTCGAAGACCTCGAAGCGGGCATGCCTGCGGAGTGATCGGAAAACCGCCCCAGAACGGGGCGGTTTTGCTAGGTGACGATCGCGAAGTCGAGCTCGCGCTCCGGGAGCCGCGCTCCGGTGAGGCGGACCCGGATCGGGTCGCCGAGCGCATACTCCTTCTTGGTCTTCTCGCCGACGAGGCGGTAGCGCTTCTCGTCGTAGATGAAGTAGTCGTCGCCGATATCGCGGACGCGGATCATGCCCTCGGCGCGGCTCTCGGTCAATTCCACGAAGATGCCGCGGTCGGAGACGCCGGAGATGACGGCATCGAATTCCTCGCCGATATGCTCCGCCATGTACTCCACCTGCTTCATCTTGATGGAGTCGCGTTCCGCTTCGACCGCTGCCGCCTCGCGCTCCGAGGAGTGGAAAGCGAGCTGGTCGAGCTCGGCGAGCTCCTCCTTCGAGAACACGCCGTCCACCGTGTAGCGCTTCACGAGCCGGTGTATCAGAAGGTCCGGGTAGCGGCGGATCGGGGAGGTGAAGTGGGTGTAGAACTCGAACGCGAGGCCGAAGTGCCCGATGTTCTTCGTGGTGTAGATCGCTTTCGCCATGGAGCGGAGCGTCGCGGTCTTGATGAGGTATTCCTCGGGCTTCCCGGCAACCTCGCCCAGAAGCGAATTCAGGTCCTCGCCCTTTACCTTGCCCGCTTCGACCGGGAGCTGGTAGCCCATGACCCTAAGGAACGCAGCGAGGTTCTCGATGCGGTCCGCGTCAGGACGGTCGTGCACTCGGTAGATGGTGGTGCCGGAGAGGCGCGCTTTCTTCATCTCGTCGGTGAGGTACTCGGCAACCGCCTCGTTCGCAAGAAGCATGAAGTCCTCGATGAGGAGGTTCGTATCCTTGCGCTCCTTGAGCACGATCTTCGCGGGCTTGCCGGTCTCATCGAGCAGGATCTTCACCTCAGGGGTGTCGAACGCGATCGCGCCCTTACGGGTGCGACGGCTGCGGATCTTATCCGCAAGCATCTTCAGGGTATTGAGCTCCGCAAGCAGGATGCCGTCCTGCTTCTCGATGATTTCCTGCGCTTCCTCGTACGTGAAGCGCTTGTCCGAGTGGATGACGGTAGGACCGAACCAGCGGGAGACGATGCCTGCCTCCTCGTCGAGCTCGAACACCGCGGACACCGCGAGCCTGTCCTCGTTCGGGTTGAGGGAACAGAGGTCGGTGGAGAGGATATGGGGAAGCATCGGGATGGTGCGGTCCACGAGGTATACCGAGGTAGCGCGCTTCCGGGCCTCGTTGTCGATCTGGGTGCCGGGCCTGACGAAGTGCGAGACATCCGCGATATGGACGCCGATCTCGTAGTTGCCGTTCGCAAGCTTCTTTACGGAAAGCGCGTCGTCGAAGTCCTTCGCATCGAACGGGTCGATGGTGAAGGTGGTGGTGCCGCGGAAGTCCTTCCGGGTGCCGGCCTTGATGCCTTCGTCTGCGCCGTCGCGGAGCATCTGCCGGCCGTGCTCCTCGAGGTACTTCGCTTCGGTCATGACGCCGGGAGGGAAGTCGGAGCGGAAGCCCTGGGAAAGCGCGAGCGCACGCATCTCGGTCTCGTGCTCGCCAGCGGGGCCGATGATCTCCTCGAGCTCGCCCCATGGGTACGGCTGGTGCTTGTTCCAGCCCTTGAAGCGGATCATCACCTTGTGCCCGATAGGGAGGGACTCGCCCTTCACCACGAACGGCACGTACATCTTCTTCCAGTCCGGGATGAGCATGGTGAGGTTCTCCTCCTCGTTCCTGACGAGCTTCCCGACGAAGGTCTCGCGTGCGCGCTGCGTCACTTCGATAACCTTGCCGGATGGCTTCTTCTTTCCGGTCCTGGTATCGGTGTCATAGCCCGTGAACTGCACCTTCACGGTGTCGCCGGGGAAGGCGCCCGAGAGCGCCTCTCCCGGTATGAAGAGGTCCTCTTCGTTGGGGTCGTAGGAGAAGAATCCTTTGCCCGTCTTGATGATGCTGATCGGTCCTTCGTAGATAGTGTCCTTCTGTATAGGCATGTGTAGCACTGTAGCAGATGAATCTGTATTTAGTATGATTTATATGAGCGTTGAGTTTTCCAGCTCCGCTCAGCTGGCCCGGTGCCAGCTCTTCCTGAGAGAGGGAACTTGGGCGGTCTTCGGACCGCCCCTTCTTTATTCTCCCGTTTTGCGTATAGTCCTCGATAGGAACCGTTCTCTTGAGGAGGAAAGTTATGTACAGCAGTGAATTGAAGCGGCTCTATGAGCTCGGCGTTGCCCGGCAGGCCGCGAAGGCCGGCATGTGGTTCGGGATCGCCTGCGGATGCATCGCGCTGTTCGGGTACACGCAGGGCTTGTTCGAGGGCGGGGTCGTTGAGCGCAATCCGTTCGGGGCCTTCATGATCGGCTACGTTGTCGGCGCGTTCGTCGGATGGATGGGTATCTGGGGATCGCACCAGGACGAATCGTTCGAGGACCGCGAGCGAGGGCTCGATGACCTCATGGAGCGCTTCGGCGAAAACCCCGAGGACATGCATGCCGAGCGCGCGCGGCTCAAGGACGAAGCCCGCAAGTGGAACGCGATCGCCTGGCCCTTCGTCCTGCTGCGGCGCCTTCTCCTGGCGCTCCGGCCGGTCCGGGGCGAGTTGCCGTCCTAGCTTCCTGGCGCCCCGGTCCCGTACCGGGGCGCTTTCGATAGGGAGGTGGAGTATACTGAGGAGGCCGGCATAGTACGCCGGTAGAGCGCACGCCACCGCGCTCGGGAGGCGGCGGGTTAGCCACCCCACCGGCCCGCCGTCTCCTTCCACGCGTCCCTCCGTCGGGGACGCGCTTTTTGTCTCGGGTGCGTTCTTTGACGGAAAACCCCCTATTTGGTACAGTTCCGCCTACATATGTTGATGATCCGATTCCAGCGCATTGGCCGCAAGAACGACGCGGCTTTCCGCATGGCCGTTCTCGAAAAGACCGCGGGCCCGAAGGCCGGCAAGTATGTCGACCTCGTCGGCACCTATAACCCGAAGACCAAGGCGGTTACCTACAAGGCAGACCGCATCAAGGACTGGATGGCGAAGGGTGCCCAGGTATCCCCGTCCCTCAAGAACCTCCTTATCAAGGAGGGCGTGCTCGAGGGCGAGAAGACCCAGGTGATCTCGAAGAAGAACCTCGAGAAGAACATCGCGAAGAAGCGCGCTGAGGAGGAGGCAGCAGCAGCGAAGGCAGCCGAGGAGGCAGCAAAGGCCGAGGCCGCTGCGAAGGCAGAGGCTGAAGCAGCCGCTGCAGCTCCTGCTGAAGAGGCTCCTGCAGAGGAGGCCCCGGCTGAGGCTCCGGCCGAGGAGGCGAAGGAGGAGGCAGCTGCCTAACCTCGAATCGCTTACGGCGCGCACGCGCCTCAAGAATTATTCCCGCATATCCCGCTTACGCTGACACGACTCTATGGAACAGGACCACGCATACCTCGACTTCACCGTTAAGGCGCTCGTAGACAATCCGGACGCTGTGGTGATCACGCGCTCGGTAGACGAGATGGGCGTACTCCTTACCCTCACGGTCGCTCCGGAGGACATGGGCAAGATCATCGGCAAGGACGGTAACATCGCGAAGGCGATCCGCACGCTCCTCAGGGTCGTGGGCATGAAGCACAACGCGCGCGTGAACCTCAAGATCAACGAGCCGATCGGCGGGAAGCGCTTCGATGGCGAGGACGGCCGCTCGCTCGACCAGGTACTCACCGATATCGGCTAAGACAAGCGGCGCCTGCCGCTTTCTTTCGTATGATTCGATTCCATCTCATCACGCTCTTCCCGGAAGCCTGCGACGCGTATCTCTCGGCGTCGATCCTGGGGCGTGCACGCACCAACAAGAAGATCGGCGTGGACTACCAGAGCCCACGCGAGTACGTCACGAACCGCTGGGGGAAGGTGGACGAGCGCCCGTACGGGGGTGGGCCCGGTATGGTGATGACCGCGCTCCCGGTTGCTAAAGCCATTAAGAAGTCTTTGGGTAGGCGCAAAGGAAAAAAGGCGATCGTCTGGTTCAGTCCGTCAGGGAAGCAATTCACGAACAAGGATGCGGATTCTCTTCTCAAGTACGACGAAGTGGTGTTCGTCTGCGGCCGGTACGAAGGCATCGACGAGCGCGCGAAGAAGATCGCTTCCACCATGGGTACCGTGAAGACGTATGCGGTCGGCGAGGCGGTGTATACCGGCGGCGAGGTGCCCGCGATGGCCATGATCGATGCCATCACGCGCCGCATCCCGGGAGTCCTCGGCAAGGACGAGTCGGTGGAGGAGCGTCGCATCGCCGCGCCCGACGTCTACACGCGCCCTGAGTCCATCGAGTGGGAAGGGAAGGCGTACAAGGTGCCGAAGGTGCTCCAGACCGGGAACCACGCGAAGATCGACGCGTTCCGGCAGAAGAAGCTGAAACCCAAGCAGGACACGAATGCGTAAATTGACAATACCACCGTATGGTGGTATTGTTGTACGTGGAGTTGGGCATCCCGCCTGACGCGTTTGAGGGGAACCTTCACATGCTTCGCATTCTGCTGTGCCTCGCGATCACGGTCGCGATCGCTTTCTGGATGATGGCCGTCGGGTCCACGCCCGGCTTCGAGCGCTACGACAACCTGGAACTGGTCGGCGCCTCCGGCCTGATCATCGGCCTCGGCCTGATCATCGTCGGCTTCGTCACGATGACCTACGCCGGCGACGACGTCCGCAGCAAGGCCCTGGCCGAGCACCTCGTGATCTTCGGCCTGATGGTCGCGGCCTTCGGGCTCGGCATCTATCCGTTCATCGCCGAGAAGGTGTTCGTGGTCCCGCTGTGCGCGGCGCTCTGCTTCGCCATGGCCCGGATCGCGCTCAAGGCCTTCCGGCCGGCCGGCGCCACGGGCTCCGGCAGCTACAGCGCGGTGATGCTGCTCGCGGCCTGCGGCTACGCGTCCGTCTGGGCCGTCGCCGCCGGCTGGAGCTGGCTGCAGGCCGGGTCCTTCATCCTGGTCGGCATCCCGGCGGCCTTCATCGCCGCGTTCGCGCACGCCGCGCGGCCGCAGCCGATGCCGGCGGCCGGCTGACAGCAGGTCGGCCTAGGGGCGGTCTCTTCGGAGACCGCCCCTTTCCTGTATCCCCACAGGCCCTTGCCACAGACCCCGCTTCACGGTATTTTTAGGGAACGAGATTGAGTAACGGGGGATAGACGGGCAGGGCAGAAAACCAAGGGCGAATTTTAAAAACAAAGCGTCTCCAGAAACGAAGGGGCGCGGCACGTATGCATACGTGCCCATTCGGCGTTTAGGGACACTAATCCATACCTGGCACATGCAGCAGAAGAAGCTCGTGCAGAAGACGTTCGGTGCGTACCGCGCACCGCGTGTCGACTTCCCGGACCTGGTAGGCCACCAGCGGGAATCGTTCCAGTGGCTCCTCAACGAGGGCCTCGGCGAACTCTTCAAGGAGTTCTCGCCGATTCCGGATTATTCAGGCAAGAAGTTCGAACTCCGGTTCGACGGCTTCGAGATCGGCGCGCCTAAGGGCACCGAGGAGGAGGCGCGCGAGAATATGCGCACCTACGAGGCGCCGCTCAAGGCTTCCGTCACGTTGATCAACAAGACCTTCGGTTCTGAGAAGACCCAGGAGATCTTCCTCACCGACATCCCGATGATGACGCCGCACGGCTCGTTCATCGTGTCCGGCGTCGAGCGCGCGATCGTGCCGCAGCTCGCCCGCTCCTTCGGTGCGTTCTTCGTCGCCGAGGAGAACAAGGGCCGCCAGTTCTTCGGCGCCAAGCTCATCCCGAGCCGCGGCGTCTGGATCGAGATCGAGAGCGACGCTGACGGCGCGATCTACGTGAAGATCGACCGCAAGCGCAAGTTCCCGGTTACGAACCTCCTTTCCATCTTCGGTGCGGGCGTCCGCGAGGAGATCCTCAAGAAGTTCAAGGGCGATGAGATCGCTGAGAAGGCGATCCAGATGACCCTTGCGCATGACACCGCGCAGTCGCTCGACGACTCGTTCGTTGAGGTGCACCGCCGCATGCGCGACGGCGATCTCGCGACCCCCGAGAACGCCAAGCAGTACGTGAACTCGCTCTTCGCCCCGGAGCGTTACGACCTCTCAAAGGTTGGTCGCCATCGCCTCAATGCCCGCTTCTCCCTTCCGACCGATAAGAAGGCGCTCGACCAGCGCGCGCTTACGCTTGACGACCTCGTCCGCATCGTGGGCGAGATCGCGCGCATGAACCAGGATCCGAACGCG
>Ga0247718_1000068_pt1 | contig 21849 bp, 16 predicted proteins | sample 21E_DmetaG_FD_189045 | JGI IMG/M metagenome (GOLD analysis project Ga0247718, IMG submission 189045) | Soil microbial communities from hillslope of Landscape Evolution Observatory, University of Arizona, Oracle, AZ, United States - 2-1-E_D | ecosystem: Engineered > Artificial ecosystem >...
CACCGCCCGGTGATCGAGCGGGTGGGCGGGGTGCTGGCGGTGAACCCGGGGAGCGCGGGGCGCCGCCGCTTCCGCGACCCGGTGACGGTGGCGCTCGCCGAGGCGGGGGGCGGAGAGGTCTCCGCCCGCCTGGTGACGCTGGTGGAGTGAGGCGCGGCCAGGGACCGTGCCTCGGAGCAACTCGTTGAGGGAGAACCGATGAAGCGTACGTCGTGGTTCGGGATCGGCACGGGGGCGGCGCTCCTCCTGGTGGGGCAGGCCGCAGAGGCGCAGACCTTCGCGAAGGAGGACCGGGTCCTCCGCGCGATTTGGGAGGAGGGGACCGCCCGCTCGCAGGTGGAGGCGCTCTCGCAGGCGCTGATGGACTCCATCGGCCCGCGGCTCACCGGGACGCCGGAGCACAAGCGCGGCAACGACTGGCTCGTCTCCCGGTACACGGGGTGGGGGATCGCCGCGCGGAACCAGCAGTACGGCACCTGGCTGGGGTGGCGGCGCGGGCTGGCCCACGTGGACCTGGTACAGCCGCGCGTCCGCTCGCTGGAGGCCACCATGCTCGCCTGGAGCCCCGGCACGGGGGGGCGCGAGGTGGAGGGCGCGGTGGTCGCCCTCCCCGAGGTGGCGGACTCCGCCGCCTTCGCGGCGTGGCTCCCGCAGGTGCGCGGGAAGTTCGTGATGATCTCGTACCCGGAGCCCACCTGCCGCCCGGACGACAACTGGGAGAAGTGGGCGCTCGCCGAGACCTTCGCGAAGATGAAGCGGGAGCGCGAGGCGGGGGCGCAGGCCTGGGTGGCTCGCATGCGGCGCACCGGGGTGGCTGCCCGCGACCTCCCGGCGCGGCTGGAGGCGGCCGGGGCGGCGGGGGTGCTCACCTCCTACTGGTCGGACGGCTGGGGAGTGCAGAAGGTCTTCCGCGCCCGCACGCAGCGCGTCCCCACCTTCGACGTGAGCTGCGAGGACTACGGGCTCCTCTACCGCCTGGCCGAGAAGGGGCAGGGGCCGGTGGTGCGCGTCCGCGCGGACGCGGAGTTCCAGGGGGAGGTCCCGGTCTTCAACACCATCGCGGAGATCCGCGGCCGCGAGAAGCCGAACGAATACGTCATCCTCTCGGCGCACTTCGACACCTGGGACGCCGCATCCGGAGCGACGGACAACGGCACCGGGACGGTGACCATGATGGAGGCCATGCGCATCCTCAAGCAGGTTTACCCGAACCCGCGGCGCACTATCCTGGTGGGGCACTGGAGCGGGGAGGAGCAGGGGCTCAACGGCTCGCGGGGCTTCGTGGCCGACAACCCGCGCGTGGTGCAGGGCGCGCAGGCCGTGTTCAACCAGGACAACGGCACGGGCCGCATCGCGAACATCGGGATGCAGGGCTTCACCGCGGTCGGCCCCATCTTCCAGCAGTGGGTGGCGCGCCTCCCGCGCGAGATCTCGCAGCACATCCAGCTCGACATCCCGGGGACGCCGGGGGGCGGGGGGAGCGACTACGCCTCCTTCGTCTGCGCGGGGGCGCCGGCCTTCAACCTCTCGTCGCTGGGCTGGGACTACGGGACGTACACCTGGCACACCAACCGCGACACGTACGACAAGATCTCCTTCGACGACGTGCGCAACAACGCGGTCCTCACCGCCATGCTCGCCTACATGGCCGCCGAGGAGCCGCAGAAGCTGTCGCGGGCACGGCTCGCCACCCTGCCGCCGAACCCCAACACGGGGCAGCCGCGGAGCTGGCCCACCTGCGTGGAGCCGGCGCGGAGCTACGCGCAGAGCACGCGCTGAGCCCTTCCGGTCGGAAACACCGTGGGGGTGGGGAGAGCGTCTCCCCACCCCCGCTTTCGCTCAGGTCCCGGCCGTGGTGTCCCGCCGGGCGGTGTCCGCTCCCGCCGGCGGTCGCTGGTACTGCTGCAGGAGCGAATCCACGTTGGGAGGCGGCGGGGTGTTCGCCGCCTTCTTCGGACCGCCCACGCCGCGGAGGGTGATGAGCGCCACTTCGGGGGGCGCCCCCAGCCGCACCGGGACGAAGGAGTACCCCACCCCGCAGGTGATGAAGAGGCCGTTCCCCCCCACGCGGTAGAGCCGGTCCGCGCCGGGGATGCGGAGCGCCGGGGAGGGGAAGAGCTCCGTGTTCACCCACGACAGGCGCGGCGTCCCCGGGACCTCCACGCGCCCGCAGAAGGTGTGTCCCGCCACCATCAGGGGGTAGAGGCTGTCGGGCGCGGGGTACACCGCCGCCGGCATGTGCGAGAGGACCAGCGGGGTGGAGCCCACCTTCGGAATGGAGGCGAAGATCTCCGCCTGGCGCCACTCCGGCCGGCGGGCCACGTACGGGTCCAGCCCGGCCACGTAGGCGGTGTCGCCGCCGCGCACCACCCGCCCCCGCTCGTTGTTCAGCACCACCACCCCGTTCGCCTTCAGCGTCTGCACGATGCGGAGGGCGGTGCTGTCCACCTCTCCCCCTTTGAGCTCGTCGGGGTCGCGCCTGTCGCGGTCGCCCAGCACCGCCATCGTCAGCCGGCCGCGGAGCGGGGCCAGCACCCGGTTCAGCGCCTCCGTCTGCTCCCCGCGCGCCACGTAGTCGCCCAGGAGGACCACCAGGTCGGGGCGCTCCTGCACCGCGCGCCGGACCGCCGCCTCCGCCACCCGCGCATTGTCTTCCCACAGGCCCAGGTGGAAGTCCGAGAGCGCGGCCACCCGCATTCCGTTCCACCCCTCGGGGAGGTCCGGCACTTCCACCTCCACCGGGACCACCCGTACGTTCTCGGCGGCGGGGGCGCCGTACAGCGATTCCTCCGCGGGCTCGGAGGCGGGAATCCGGGCGGTGCGCCTCTCGCCCGCGTCGTCGCCGCACGCGGCGAGGAGGGCGGGGAGGAGCAGGGCGAGCGTGTAGGAGCGGGAAGGGCTCCGCATCGGTGCGTCTCCGGGGACTTGGAACGGGCATCGGCTGCGCCGCCGGGGCGCAACGCCTGTGCCAGGGACCCGGAAGAAGATACGCGGAAGGTGCGGGGGAGGGAAACCGGGGCCTTGCCGCGGGTCAGGCGGTGAGGGGGAGGACCCCCTCCTTTCCGGCGGCGACGGTGCGGCGGAGCTCCTCTGGGTGCCCGCGGAACCACCGCGCGATGAGGAGGATCTCGTCCACCTGGTGTTTGGCCACCACCGAGCCGGTGGGCTCCGGGTAGGCGAAGTGCTCCGCCGCCATGCGGGCCACCGCGCGCCGTTCCCGCACCGAGCGAGGGGCGGGGATCACTGCGCGCACGGTGCCGCGCCGGATCAGGTAGATGCGGTCGTCGCCGTCGTGGCCGGGGACGGGGTAGAGGAAGGAGAGGTTGTCCAGCGCCTCGCGCAGGCGCCCGAACTCGTCGCGGAGCGCCTCCAGCCGACGCATCCGGTCGCGCACGGAGGCCGCGTACTCGAACTCCCAGCGCTCGGCGGCGGCCAGCATCCGCTCGTTGAGCCAGCGGAGGGGCTCGTCGGCGTCGCCGTTGAGGAAGGCGCGCGCCAGCTCCACCCGCCGCCGGTAGTCGTCCTGCGTGCAGAGCGCGGCGCAGGGCCCGGCGCAGCGCTTCATGTCGAAGCGGTGGCAGCGCGGGGTCATCTCGACCGGGAAGAGCTCCGACTGGTCGGCGAAGCGCATGGGGGTGGAGATGGGGCAGTCGCGCAGCCCCAGGAGGTCGTTCAGCTCGCGCACCGCGTCGGAGATGCGGCGCCCCCCGCGGAACGGGCCGAAGTAGGTGGCCGCGTCGTCCGCGACGGTGTGGACCACCAGGAGCTTGGGGGCGGCGCCCGCGGTGAGCTTCAGGAAGGAGTACCGCCCGTCGCGCTTGTGCTGGACGTTGTAGCGGGGGCGGAGGCGCTTGATCTGCTCCAGCTCCCGCAGCAGCGCCGCGAACTCGCTGGGCTCGTACTCCCAGACGATGGAGCGGGCGTCGCGCACGATGCGGTGCGCCTTCTCGTCCTCCTTCGCCCGGAGGTACGAGAGGAGGCGGGTGCGCACCTGCTTGGACTTGCCCACGTACAGCACCTCCCCGTCCTCGGCCAGCATCCGGTAGGTGCCGGGGAGGTTGCGGGCTTCGCGGACCTGCTCGCGAAGGTGGGCGTGTGGAGAGGAGCTCACGCGGGGGCGCGCCGGGTCGGGGAAGAAAAACCGAACCCGGAGAAGATACCGACGGCGCCCGTATTGCGGAAGTCCTTTGGTGGGACGGGGAAGCGTCCCCTACTCGGCCTGGAGGACGCCGTCCACCGCGCGGGTGAGGTCGTGGAAATCGAAGGGCTTGGAAACGACGCGCTGCCCGGTGCGCCGCGCCGCCTCGTAGAGCACGTCGCCGGGGCCGAAGCCGCTCAGGAAGACGACGCGGCGGGCGAGCCGGGGGAAGTGGTCGCGCAGCAGCGCCCAGACGTCCACCCCCGTGCGCACCCCCAGGTCCAGGTCCACCACGATGGCATCCGGGCGCTGCCGGATGGCGACGTGGAGGATCTTGTCGTCGGCCTCCAGCTCTCCGTCCATCTCCAGCACCTCCGCGCCCTGGCGGCGGAGGAAGCGCCCCACGGCGCGGCGCACGTCGGGATTGTCGTCCATCACCAGCACCCGCCGTCCCGCGAACGGGTGCGCCGGAGAGGCGGCCCTGGAGGAGGCCAGCGGGAGGGCCGCCGGGAGGAGGAGGTCGAACCGCGCGCCGCCCAGCGCCGCGCTGTCCGAGCAGCGCACCTCGCCCCCGAGCTGCGCCGCCGTCCACACCACCGAGCTGAGTCCCAGCCCGGTCCCCCCGCCGGGGCCTCGCACCAGCGGGTGGAAGATCTCCTCCCGCTCCGAGAGGGGGATCCCGGGGCCGTCGTCCTCCACCGCCACGAGGACCATGTCTCCCTCGGCGTGCGAGAGGGAGAGCCGGATCTCCGAGGCGGCGTGGCGGGCGGCGTTCGCCACCAGGTTCCAGAGCGCCCGGTAGAGGAAGGAGGGCTGCCCCCGCACCACCGTTCCCGGGCGGAGGGTGGAGACGAGGCGGATCTCGGCGGGGCGGCACACCTCCAGCGCCCGGCGGAGGACCCGGTGCGCCACCTGCTCCGGCTCCACCACGACTTCGGGGGACACCGTCTCCTCGCGGAGCGTCCCGAGCACGTCGCGCACCATGGCTCCCAGCTCCGACGCTCCCTCCACCGCGCGCTCCAGCTCCGCCAGCGGAGCTCGCCCGGCGCGCGCCTCGCCGAGTGCCAGCCGGAGGCGCCCGTCGAGGGTGGACAGGAGATTCGCCACGTCGTGGATCAGCTCGCCCGCAATCTGGCCGATCCCGTCGAGGGGTTGGGTGTGCGGCATGCCTGGGAGAGGGTCCGGATCCGGGTCGGTCATGGCGCCTTCCTCCGGCGGAGGGGCTCGGGAGCGGGGGCCTCGGGCACCCCGCCGGGCGCGGCCGCAGGGGCGGAAGTCGGCCCCCCGGCCCTGTGGTGCAGTCTACTGTCGGGAAATGTATGTTCAAAAGCGGGACAGCGCCAGCCCTTCGAATTACGGGGCAGGAAGATAGGCGGATCAGCGCTGGCAGACGGGGCAAAAGAAGGTGGAGCGCCCTCCCTGGACGATCCGCTCCACCGGGGCCGCGCACGCGGTGCAGGGGAGCCCCGCGCGGTCGTAGACGCGGAGCCGCGCCGCGAAGCCGCCCTTCTCCCCGCTGGCGTCGCGGTAGTCCAGGAAGGTGGTGCCGCGGAAGCCGATGGCTTCCTGCAGGACGTTCCGCACCGCGTCGCGCAGCCGCGACGCCTCCTGCACGGTGAGGGAATGGGCGGGCCGCCGCGGGTCGACACCGGCGCGGAAGAGCGCCTCGCTGGCGTAGATGTTCCCCACCCCCACCACGCGGCGCTGGTCCATGAGCCAGCTCTTCACCGCCACGCGCGAGGCGCCGGCCATGCGGTGCAGGTGCTCTGCCGTGAACTCGTCGGAGAGCGGCTCGACGCCCAGCTCCCGCTCGCGGGCCTCCCAGGCCGCGGCGGTGAAGCGCTGCAGGCGCCCGAAGCGGCGCACGTCGTGGTAGTCCAGCTCCCGCCCGTCACCCAGGCGGAGGCGGACGCCGAGGTGGGTGGGGGGCGGATCGTCCGGGGCGCGCACCAGGAGCCGCCCCGTCATCCCCAGGTTCACCACCAGGAGCCCGTCGTCCAGGTGGAGGAGGATGTTCTTGGCGCGGCGGGTCACCCGGCGGACCTCGGCGCCGCGCAGCCCCTCCGCGAACGCGCGGGCGTCCTCCCCTTCCACCAGGTCGGGGTGGACGACCTCCACCTCCCGGATCACCGCCCCGGGGAGGAGCCGGGCCAGGTCGCGGACGATGGTCTCGACTTCCGGCAGCTCAGGCATCTCCCGCCTCCCTCCGCCGGACCTCGCGCCACCCGATGTCGCGCCGGAAGAGCCGCCCCTCGAAGCGGACCGCCTCCGCCCCGTGGCGGCTCCACTCGGCCGCCTCCGCCACGGTGGGGGCGAGGGCCGTCACCGCCAGCACCCGTCCCCCCGCCGTGACAAGGCTTCCGTCCCGGCGCGCAGTCCCGGCGTGGAAGAGGAGGAGCCCTTCGGCGCGGGATTCCTCCAGCTCCGCGGGGATCTCCACCGGGAGGCCGCTCCGGTAGTCTCCCGGGTACCCGCCGGAGGCGACGACGGTGGTGACCGCCGCCTCCGGCCGCCAGCGCAGCTCCATCCCCCGGATGCTCCCCCCGGCGGCGATGGCGGCCATGGGCTCCAGCAGGGCGCTGTCCAGGAGCGGGAGCACCACCTGCGTCTCGGGATCGCCGAAGCGGCAGTTGAACTCCACCACCTTGGGCCCCTCGGCGGTGAGCATGAGCCCGGCGTAGAGGAGCCCGCGGAAGGGGCGCCCCTCTTCCGCCAGCGCCGCTACGGTGGGAAGGAGGATCTCGCTCCGCACCCGCTCCAGCAGCTCCGGCGTGGCGATGGAGACCGGGGCGTACGCCCCCATCCCCCCGGTGTTGGGGCCGGTCTCCCCCTCTCCGACGCGCTTGTGGTCCTGCGCGGGGAGCATGGGGAGGACGTCGGTGCCGTCGGTGAGCGCGAAGAGGGAGAGCTCCTCCCCCGTCATGAACTCCTCCACCACCACCTCGCGTCCCGCCTCGCCGAACGCTCCCGAGCCGAGCATCTCCCCGAGCGCCTCCAGCGCCTCCTCCTCGGTGGCGCACACCACGGCTCCCTTGCCCGCGGCGAGCCCCGAGGCTTTCACCACCACGGGTGCCCCCATCTCGCGGACGCAGGCCTCCGCCGCGCCCAGCTCGGTGAAGGTGTGGAAGGCGGCGGTGGGAACGCCGTGCCGCGCCATGAGCCCCTTGGCGAAGGCCTTGGAGCTCTCGATCTCCGCGGCCGCCCTGGTAGGGCCGAAGGCGGCGAGCCCGCGGGAGGCGAAGTGGTCCACCATCCCGGCGGCGAGCGGCGCCTCCGGCCCCACGACGGTGAGGTCCACTCCCTCCATCTCCGCCCACCCGGCAAGCGCCTGCATCTCGCCGGGCTTGAAGGGGAGCGGCGTGGCGAGCGCGTCCGTCCCCCCGTTCCCCAGGGTGACGAAGAGCTGCGCGCCGGGCGCGTCGCGCTTCAGCTTCCAGAGGAGGGCGTGCTCCCGCCCTCCGTTCCCTACCACGAGGATCTTCACGGCGCTCTGCGGGTGCCGGCGTTGCGGAGTGATCGGACGCCGCCAACTTCCGCCCGCCCGCCCGCGGACGCAAGGGCGGGGATTGCGCGGGACGCCGGGACCCTCACTCCACCGGCTGGAACCGGCCGAACGCGTACCGCCAGCCGAAGCGCTCGATCAGCCCCAGCATCCGCACCACGGGGAGACCCATCACCGCGAAGTAGTCCCCCTCGATGGCCTCCACGATGGCCGAGCCGAAGCCCTGGATGCCGTAGGCGCCCGCCTTGTCCATGGGCTCGCCGGTGGCGACGTACTCCTCGCACTCGCCGCGGCTGAGCGGCCGGAACCGTACCCGGACCCGCTCCAGCCCCGACTCCACGCGGTCGCCGTGCGCCACGGCGATTCCGGTGTGCACCTCGTGGTCGCGCCCGGAGAGGCGCAGCAGCATCTCCACCGCCTCCGCCGGGTCGCGCGGCTTCCCCATTACGGTGGCGCCGAGCACGACGATGGTGTCCGAGCCCACCACCAGCGCCTCCGGACGCGTCCGGGCGATGGTGATGGCCTTCTCGCGCGCCAGCCGCTCCGCGTGCGCCGCGGGCATCTCGTCGCCCAGGTAGCTCTCGTCGATGTCGGCGGGGATCGCCTCGAAGGCGAGGCCCAGCCGCCCGATCAGCTCGGACCGGCGGGGCGACTGCGAGGCCAGGATCAGCGGGGGCGGAGTGAGGTCCGTCATGGGGTCAGCGCGTCCAGGAGAGCTGGAACTCCAGCTCCTCCTCCCCCTCCTCGCGCTCGTGCTCCACGCTCACGCGCGCGTCCGCGGGGACGGTGATCCGCTCGCCGGCCACCTGGATGGTGAAGGGCTTCCCCTCCTCCAGGGCATCGGCCAGGCGGCGCAGCTTGGCGGCGAACTGCTTGCGGGTGTAGCCCTTGTCCACGTCTCGGTCCGGCGTCTCCGCCACGGCGTCCTCCGCGCTGGGGGTAGGGGAGCGCTCAGCGCTCCAGGATCAGGGTGACCGGCCCGTCGTTCACCAGCTCCACGTCCATCGCCGCGCCGAACTCTCCGGTCTCCACGGGGCGCCCGGTGTCGCGCAGCAGCTCCAGGAAGCGCTCGTACAGAGGGATGGCCGTCTCCGGGCGGGCCGCCTCCACGAAGCTGGGCCGCCGCCCCCTGCGCGCGTCGCCGTACAGCGTGAACTGCGAGACCACCAGGAGGGCGCCTTCCACCTCCGCGAGGGAGCGGTTCATCTTCCCCTCGTCGTCGGGGAAGACGCGCAGCCCCACCACCTTGTCGGCCATCCAGGCGAGCGCCTCTCCGGTGTCGCCTTCGGTGAACCCCACCAGGAGGAGGAGCCCAGGACCGATCTCCCCGGTGACGCGCTCCTCCACCGTCACCCGCGCCCGCGAGACTCGCTGGAGCACCACTCGCATCCGCCGCTCCCTCCCTCCCTCCAGCACCTCCTGGTGAACGCCGCGCCACGGTCCGCGCCGCCGTCCGACAACATAGAGACGCCCTCCCGCGGCAGCAACCGGCGCGCGTCCTGCATTTTCACACTTGACGCCGGGGAGCGCGGTGGCGAGGTTCCTGCGCTCCACCACCCGGGAATTTCCGTATGCCCCGCTCGTGGGCTGCCCCCGGGCGATGCCCGGCGCCCCGGAGGGACGTCTCGCACCTGGACTCAGGAATCCCATGCAGCCGGTAGACACCGCCCGCCGGGGCATCCCTCTGCACACCAAGATCCTCCTCGGCCTCCTCATCGGCACCATTGCCGGGGTGGCGGCCAACCGCCTGTGGCGCGACGCCCCCGGCCTGATCTGGGCGGTGGACAACGTGGCGCAGCCCGTCGGGCAGGTCTTCCTGCGCATGCTCTTCATGATTGTCGTCCCGCTGGTGTTCGCCTCCCTCACCCTGGGGGTGGCGGCGCTCGGCGACCTCTCGCGGGTGGGGCGGATCGGCGCGAAGACGATCGGCTTCTTCCTGTTGACCACCGCGTTCGCCGCCGCGCTGGGGCTCCTGCTGGTGAACACGGTGCGCCCGGGGGAGGCGCTGGACCCGGCGGTGCGGACCGCCCTCCTGGCGGAGTACGCGCCCCAGGCGTCCGAGAAGGTGCAGACGGCGGAGACCAACGAGTTCGGGATCAACACCTTCGTGAACATCATCCCCCGGAACCCCGTCGATGCCGCGGCGAAGGGGGAGATGCTCCCGGTGATCTTCTTCGCGCTCATCTTCGGGATCGCGCTCACCCGCATCTCGGCGGAGGCGGCCGGACCGGTGATCCGGGTGCTGGACGGGATCAGCGAGGCGGTCACCGTCATCATCGGCTTCGCCATGAAGATCGCGCCCGTGGGGGTGGCAGCGCTGATCTTCTCGGTCACCGCGCGCTTCGGCTTCGACGTGCTCCGCTCCGTGGGGATGTACGTCGTCATGGTGCTGCTCGGGCTGGCCATCCACCAGTTCGCGGTGATCCCCACGCTGGCGAAGGTGCTCGCGGGGGTGGGCCCCGGGGTCCTTTTCCGGAAGGGGCGGGCGATGATGGTGACCGCCTTCTCCACCTCCAGCTCCAGCGCCACCCTCCCCACGACTATCCGGACGGCGGAGCAGTTCGGCGTGCCCAAGGAGATCGCCGGCTTCGTGCCGCCCCTGGGGGCCACGATGAACATGAACGGCACCGCGCTCTTCGAGGGGATGACGGTGCTCTTCCTGGCGCAGGTCTTCGGGGTGAACCTCTCCATCGGCTCGCAGCTCCTGGTGATCGCGATGTCGGTGATCACCGCGGTGGGGGCGGCGGGGGTGCCGGGGGGCTCCATTCCGCTTCTGGTGCTGGTTCTGGAGATGGTGGGGGTGCCGGGAGAGGGGATCGCGCTGATCCTGGGCGTGGACCGCATCCTCGACATGTCGCGCACGGTGCCGAACGTGACCGGCGACCTCCTCACCACGCTGGTGGTGGCGCGCACCGAGGGCGTCACGCTCGACACCTCGGACAACATGCCGGCGATGGACTCGGTCCCCGCCGAGGACCCGGAGATCTCCGCCGAGGCGACGGCGGCGACGCGGCGGGGGGTGTAGGGCGGGCGCATGCTCCGGGGCGCGGCGCTCGCCGCAGAAAAAGAAGAGGGAGCGCCGCGGCGCTCCCTCTTCTTTTTTGCGGGGACTCGCTCCCGCTACTCCACCGTGACCGACTTCGCCAGGTTCCGCGGCTGGTCCACGTTGGCACCGCGCAGCACCGCGATGTGGTACGCCAGCAGCTGCAGCGGCACGCTTGCCAGGATGGGCGTGAGCGCGTCGTGCGTGCGCGGGATGGTGATGACGTGGTCCACCACGTCCAGCAGCTCGGTGTCGCCCTCGGTGATCACGCCGATGATGCACCCGCCGCGCGCCTTCACCTCGTCGATGTTGGAGAGACGTGGACGCCAGCTTACTAACCCGCTCCAAATCGTAATCTCGATCGTCCCTCCTCCCGCTCGGTTCGACGAGCCTCTAACATTCAGGAGGACGGCTCGGAGTCGTCTTGATCGGAAAGCGCGGCGGTGTTGACACGAGGTAGGCCGCGCAGCGAAGGGAGCAGGCTCTCGACACGTGCCTCCATCGCTTCGAGCGAGAACAGCTTGCGGCCACGGTCAAAGTTGAACTCCGCGTGAGTGGCCTGCTTCCGCTCATCCATCAGGAAGTCAAACAGCAACGAGTAGTAGCCAGGCCCAGGCCACGCGTCATCCGCCTCAGTGATGTGGTACAGCGGTGCCTGGTATCGGTTAACCCCATAGATGGTGTCGTACATCTCGTACGTGCTGGACGTAAACGGGAGGTTCGTTGCGATGGCTTCGCCCGGCGGCAGTCCATATCCCTCATATCCAAAGGAAGTAAGGAAGGAGCTGAGGTTCGCTTCGAAGAGAAGATCGCGCACGGAGAACTTGCCGCTGGCCGCGCGTGCTTCCTCACCATGAGTCCCAAACCCCGCAAGCCCATCACCCCATACGACGAAGCGGCTCACGTGCAGCTCCTCTGCCAGTCGCTGGAGTGCCCCACAAGTGTCCGGACTCTCGTTCGTGGGCCCCGTAACGAACAGGTAGAAGTCCCGCGCATATCCCGCCTCAGCAGCCCTCCTGCGCAGCTCCGCAATCACTCGAATCTCACGGTCGATCCGCTTCTCGTAGATGACGCGCGAGCACCGCGCGATCAAGCAGGCGTCCAAGGGAATTCCGAAGTGCCGGCGCAGAGGCCACTCACGTGGCGCGTGCCGCCGCCGGTCGATGAACCGGTGGTAAGAGGGAAGTACTTCGGCGTCATGCCCCGTCCACCGCGCGAACCGCTGCCGCGCGAGGTCGTTGGTTACCACGTGCACCACGTACGGTGATACCTTGGGGGGCGTTACCACTGGAAACGGATCGGTGCCGAAACGGCCTCGCTGGCAAAACCACATCAGGTCATGGTCACGCCAGATCACGTATCGGCCTAGGCCCTTCTTCTTTCCGTAAAGATGCACTGCGCGGCGCAGCGCATCGGTATAGACCAGGTTTTCGGGGAGTGTTCCGTTCTCGACGATCACGTACCGCACGTCCAGCTTAGTCCAGAGCTGGAGTAGGCGGTCAGTAAGCTCCTCCGCCATTAGCGACGCCCGCCGCCGTAGCTCGTCCCCTCCGCGGCCGTTGCGGGCTACAAACTTGTGCAGTAGGTCGTAGAGGAACTCTTGACTGTAGCCGTGCACGTGCTCCGTCGCCTGCACGTTGGCCCGCCGGATCCAGGTGGGAAGCCGCTCCTCACCCGTGGTCGCTCTGCCGAAGAAAGCCGACTCCGAGAAGATGTCGTAGCCCAGGTCCAGGTATACATCTAGGCCACGCTTGTGAAACACAGTGCCGAGCTTGACACATTCTTCCACGATCCCGGATACGGGCACCCCGTCGAACGAGATGCAGAACACCGATCCCCGGCCGCTCACCCCCGTCCTCCATGCCAGCACGGCACGCTCGGAACGCGCACGAGGACAGCAGACGCCGGCACGGTCGAGGTGTACATGCGACGAAACAAACGGCCGGGCACCGCGAATCCGCTGCACGATCGCCATCGCAGAATCCGAGGCATGCAGAAATCGTTAACTCGGGAGGGTTCAGCCCATGGCCTACCTTGACCACGACACCTGCGGATTGATGAAGAGCAGCATATAATACAATTAAGCCAGGGGACCGAGCAAGCACCGCGCTCGGCATGGAGAGGTAATCGCTCGTCCCCGGCGGCCCCACACTGTCTGTTCTGGGATCGCGGCTCGGGTCAATTTTCGTTGCATATTTCCTGACTCGCCTTTAGCTTGGCACAGTTCCGGTGCAAGGAGACGTACCGAGCTGCTCAAGCCTATGGCGGCAGTTTCCCCCGCGTTTCTACCTTCCCCGGCAAACTTCCCTTCTGCGGCGAATCGACTCATTCCGCACCGACTCAGACGATTCCCATGGGCCAGTACGCTGAACTCATTAATGAGCTACCACTGCTTCAGACCCTACGTGACAGCGAGGGCCGCGACGATGTAGGGGCGACTGAGGTGGTCAAACTCCACGGCATCGTACTTACGACCGCAGACCTGGTTGGTGAGTTGCTCGCGAGAATTCCTCTCACCTTTCGACAGTACACTGGGCATGACTTCCAGCACAGTCGCAACCTAATCTACCTGATGGGCAGGTTCATTCCCGCGGCCACGCTGTCGCAGCTGAACGCGGTGGAGTTGGCAATCCTGGCCCTTTCTGCACTGTTGCACGATTCCGGGATGTTCGTGGCAGAGGAGGAAAAGGAATCGGATCTCGCGTCGCGCGAATACCGCGACTTCGAGCTTTCGATGGGCGAACGCGGCGCGCTGCTGGCCTCGGCGCGCGAAGCAAACCAGCACCTACGCGCAGCCGCGCTGCAGGACGCCCTACTGGCCGAGTACTACCGCCGCCAGCACCCTGAACGGGCTCGGCGCGTGGTGGAAATGCACCTTGCTGGCAAGCTCACCTTCCGGGATACGGATTTCTCGTCCGCCGTGCTCCGCGTGTGCGAGAGCCATGGATGGAGCGTGTGGGAGAGCAGCAACCCCGGTAATCCACAGAACGCGGTGGTGCGGCTCTCCACCAACTTACCGCTTCTGGGTGTGCGGGTGAACGAGCAATACCTGGCGTGTTGTCTGCGGCTGGCCGACATCATGGACTTCGACCGCTCGCGCACACCTGCAGCGGTGTTTCAGCACCTGAGCTTTACCGAGCCCAAGTCGTGGGGGGAGTGGAACAAGCACCTGCAGGTGACCGGGTGGACGGTGGCCGAGCAGGAAGTGATGTACGTGGCCGAGTGCACGCATCCGGCGTTCTACGTGTCGGTGATGGAGTTCCTAGACTTGATCGACGCCGAGTTGCGTGCCTGCCGACAACTGGTCAAGGACGCACCGATGGGGGTGGCCGATCGCTACGAGCTTCACCTACCCCACGCGGTGGACCGACGCCACGTGGGAATGAGGGACAGGAGCATCCTGCCGGGAGCGTTCCAGTTCCAGCTCGACTACGAGCGAATCATGCAACTGCTGATGGACCGCAGCCTGTATCCGGATCCCAGCCTCTTTCTGCGCGAACTGCTGCAGAATGCGCTGGACGCCTGCCGCACTCGCGAGGCTCGCTTCCGCTCTGCTCGGCAGCCATACCAGGCCCGCATCTCCGTATGGGACCACTCCAGCGATCCGAAAAATCCGAGGATCGTATTCCAGGATAACGGGATTGGGATGTCGCCACGCGTCGTGGAGAACTACTTCATGCGGGTGGGGCGCAGTTACTACCAGTCTCCGGAGTTCGCCGTGGAGCGACGGCGGCTGGCCGATGCCGGGATAGCACTAGAGATCACCTCGCAGTTCGGGATAGGCATACTTTCTTGCTTCATGGTAGCAGATACCTTCAAGGTCGAGACCTACCACGTCGGTACCCCCCCGCTAGAGGTTACCATTGAGGGCCCCGCACGGTATTTCGTCATCCGCCATCTTTCCGAACCCGCGCGCACCGACGTCTCCGCTCCTCCCGGGACGGATGCGGAAGACGGCCCGCCGAATTATGCGGGGACGCGCGTGACAGTGTACCTGCGCCCGGGCACACGGCTAAACGCATTGAGGGTGCTGGACCAGTTTGCTGTGAACGTGGAGTATGAGATAGTAGTGTACGATGGTCCCGGCGAGTGCCGCGTGATCGCGCCCTCGCGGTGGCGGAACCAGGAGCCGCGGCCGGGTGGGTTCGGGGGTTGGCTCGCACGCGCCGGTGTCGAGGAGTCAATTGCCCCAGTGATGGACGCGCTGCTCACCCCCGCGCGCTTCGCGATCGGGAAGTACGCCTTTTCATCGCACTTGGACGGGCAGGGATGGTTCTGGCTGCTGCGTGGAGTCGATGGTACGCCCCTACCTGCGTGTGGACACCTGGAAATCGACACCGCGCTACGGTGCTCAGGGGTTGCGGGCTTCGTGGGCAATCTCATGCTGCTGCGCGAGGCCGCATCGCTCCGGATGCTCGGCTTGGACTATGACGCTTTTGTGAGAACGGTCACCCAACGCATCGATGCCGGCGAAAACCCCTTTACCGACTTCGCACCCCCGCAGAGGTCCGTCCCCGACGGCCCCGACGAGTGGACCGACCGAACACGCACGTGGGAAATGTTTTCGACCGACGAGCGGGCCGCAGTAGCCGCCTCGCTGGTGAATGGCGACCACTGGGCACGTGGTTGGTACGCCAATCGAAACGCCGCCGAAGCCCTGGCGCACGGCAGCTTGGAATGGGCGGAGTGTCCCGTCTCGCTGAACAAGGAATACGAGGACTTCGAACCCTGCGAGGCCTTGGCCCTGCACGGAATCCGACTTCCGGCCGGGGTATACCACTGGGATCCCCTGACGGGAAACGGCAGCCGGCAGCCACATGTGACGGGTCCTGCGGGATTCGCGGCTGACATCCGGCGGGGGAGCGCAGTCCCGGCCGCAAGCCGACTGTTCATTGATTCGGAGGCGGCGGAGAACGTGAGCGTTCCCCTAATCCGCGCGTTTATCAGGGCGGGGATCGATCTCGCGACCGACTCGGCCCCATCCGGCACGCTCGAGTGGCGCAGGTGGTTCGGCGCGGTGGTGGTTCCCCTCTTCTACCACGCACGCTGGGAAGACGAGCTTCGCCATGCCGAGCTCGATGTGGTCAAGCGCATGATTGGATACCTATGCGTCGAGGGAGGCGCACACGTGGTGCGCTCCCACGCGGATCTGGTCGCGAAGTACAGCCGCCACGTTCCAACTCCGCGCCGCACCTTCCGACGAGACGGGCTCGACACGGTGGATCCCGTGAACCAGTTGCTGATCGCCGACTGTCCCCGAGGGCTCGTCCCCGGCACCGTTGACGTTGGAGACACCCTGGAACGCATGCTGTGAGCCCACATCGTGGCAACAGGCGCATTCACCAGATCGTGAGGAACTGGTCTGGTCAGAGCGGTTGTTGATCTCGTATTCAGAGAGTGCGTATCCATAGTGAGCGAAGAGGCCAACGACGACTTGCGGGCTGATGGCCTGTGCTCCCCCTGAAGGTCCGACCGAGGACCGCTCTAATCCGCTGGCCGGGGCGCAGCGGGGAGCAGGGTGCTGATGGGGCGCCACACCTGCAGCAGTTTGATGGACTGTTCGTCATCCGGCTTCTGTGACGCCGGAGGGTGTCAGGATGCGCGCACCACTGTATTCACCGCCTGTGTCACGACTCGCGTCACGTCCTTGCGCAAGGCCGCATACCGCCGCACGGAGATATCGTGGTGCCGTGCGTCGCTGGCGAACGCCTCGTTAAGGACCAGCAACTCCGGTAGGGTGGCGGTGAGAATGCCTGGGTAGTTTCGGCATGCGGCCCCGGATGGATCGATTCGTCCGGGGCCGCGTACCTGCTATCAGTAGCCGAGTTCTAGATTCAATAGCCGACTTGATTGTTTGAGCACAGAACCCCTGATGCGCGGGACGCACTACTCCACCGTGACCGACTTCGCCAGGTTCCGCGGCTGGTCCACGTTCGCGCCGCGCAGCACCGCGATGTGGTACGCCAGCAGCTGCAGCGGCACGCTCGCCAGGATGGGGGTGAGCGCGTCGTGCGTGCGCGGGATGGTGATGACGTGGTCCACCACGTCCAGCAGCTCGGTGTCGCCCTCGGTGATCACGCCGATGATGCACCCGCCGCGCGCCTTCACCTCGTCGATGTTGGAGCGGACCTTGTCGTAGACGGCGTCGCGCGGGGCGATCACCACCACCGGCATGTCCTCGTCGATCAGCGCGATGGGGCCGTGCTTCATCTCCGCGGCCGGGTACCCCTCCGCGTGGATGTACGAGATCTCCTTGAGCTTGAGCGCCCCCTCCAGCGCCGCCGGGAAGTTGTACCCGCGCCCCAGGTAGAGGAAGTTGCGCGAGTCCGCGTACTCCTCCGCCAGCTTCTGGATGGCCGGCTCCGCCTCCAGGATGGTCGCCACCTGCTCCGGGATCTGCTGCAGCGCCCGCACGATCTCCCTCCCGCGCGAGGCGGTGAGCGTGCCGCGGAGCCGCCCCAGGTGTACCGTGAGCATCGCCAGCACCACCACCTGGCTGGTGAACGCCTTGGTGGACGCCACCCCGATCTCCGGCCCCGCGTGCAGGTAGATGCCGGCGTCCGTCTCGCGGGCGATGGTGGACCCCACCACGTTCACGATTCCCAGCGTCGTGGCCCCGTGCTGCTTGGCCTCGCGCATGGCCCAGAGGGTGTCGGCCGTCTCCCCCGACTGGCTGATGGCGACCGCCAGCGTCGCCGGCTCCACCACCGGGCGCCGGTAGCGGAACTCCGAGGCGTACTCCACGTCGGTGGGAATGCGGGCGACGTCCTCCAGCATGTACTCGCCGATCAGCCCGCTGTGCCACGAGGTGCCGCACCCCAGGATCACCACCCGCTGCACCGCGCGCAGCTCCTCGTCCATCCCGGTGAGGCCGCCCAGCTTCACCCCGCCGTCCTCGGGGAGGAGCCGTCCGCGCATGGTCTCGCGGAGCGTGTTGGGCTGCTCCATGATCTCCTTGAGCATGAAGTGCGGGTACCCCCCGCGCTCCACCTCCTCCAGGTCCCAGTCCAGGCGGCTCACCGGGCGGTTCACCGGCCCCTGCGTGGGGCGGTGGACGGTGTACCCGTTCTTGGTGATGGTGGCCATGTCGCCGTCGTCCAGGTAGATGACGTCGCGCGTGTGGGCCAGCACCGCCGACGCGTCGGAGGCCACGAACGTCTGGCCGTTCTCCCCGACGCCGATGAGGAGGGGGCTCCCCAGGCGCGCCACCACGATCTTCCCCGGGTCGCGCGTGGAGACCACCGCGATGCCGTACGTCCCCTCCACCTGCGAGAGCGCCGCCTCCACCGCACGCTCCAGCGATTCCTTGGAGCGCCCCTCGCCCCGGTCGTACACCTCCTCGATCAGGTGCACCAGCACCTCGGTGTCCGTCTCGGAGGTGAAGACGTGCCCGCGCTCCTGGAGGAGCTTCCGGAGCGTCCCGGCGTTCTCCACGATCCCGTTGTGGACCAGCGCGAAGTCGCCGTGCTCCGTGACGTGCGGGTGGGCGTTGCGCGTGGTCGGGGGGCCGTGCGTGGCCCAGCGCGTGTGCCCGATCCCGTACGTCCCCCGCGCCGGCTCGGCCGCGACCGCCTGCTCCAGCTCGGCGATCTTCCCGGCCTCCTTGCGCACCTGGATCTTGCTGTCCTCCACCACGGCGATGCCGGCGGAGTCGTACCCCCGGTATTCCAGGCGCTTCAGCCCCTGGAGGAGGAGAGGGGCGACCTGCTGGTCGCCGATGTATCCGACAATTCCACACATAGGATGTAGCCCGGTCCCCGTGTTGGATGAGTGTTCTTCGAGCCCGGCTCCGCGTCCGGAGACCGCGGGAACTGCAAAAGTGGAACCGCTCCCGCGTCCCCGGCCGCCGGACCCCTACCGGGGAAGCGCCGAGCGGAGCGTCTCCACCAGCTCCAGCGCCTCCGCCCGGGTGGGCGCCTCGGCGATCACCCGCACGATCGGCTCCGTCCCCGAGGGGCGGAGGTGCGCCCAGCGGCGCTCCGCGGGCCAGTCGAGCCGGAGCCCGTCCTGCCGGTCCACTCCCGGAGCGGCCAGGCGCTCCGCGAGGAGGTCGTACACCTGGTCGAGCGGCTGCTCCGGCCGCGCCACCTTCTCCTTGACGATCTCGTAGTGCCCGATCCCCGATGCCAGCGCGGCGAGCGTCTCCCCCGTCTCCGCCAGGAGCTGGAGGATGAGCGCCGCGGCCACCGGCGCGTCGCGCGTCAGGTGCACGTCGGGGAGGATCACCCCTCCGTTCCCCTCGCCGCCCACGGTGGCGCTCTCGGCCTGCATGCGCCGCGCGACGTTGATCTCCCCCACCGGGGCACGGATCAGCGGCACCCCCGCGGCGGTGGTGACGTCGTCCATCAGGCGGCTGGTGGAGAGGTTGGTGACCACCGCGCCGGGGCGGTGCGCCAGCACCAGCTTCGCGGCCAGGGCGAGCGTGTAGTCCTCGCCGATGGCCCTCCCCTCCTCCGAGACCAGCGAGAGGCGGTCCACGTCGGGGTCGGTGGCGAAGCCCACGTCGGCGCCCGAATCCCTCACCAGCGCCTCCAGCTCCTTCAGGTTCTCGGCCACCGGCTCGGGCTCGCGGGGGAAGAGGCCGTCCGTCTCCAGGTTGATGCCGGTGACGGTGCACCCCAGCGCCTCCAGGAGCCGCGGGAAGATGGTCCCCCCCGCGCCGCGCACGCAGTCGAGCGCCACGTGGAAGCGCCGCTCGCGGATGCGCTCCACGTCCAGGAAGGGGATGGCGAGGATGCGGTCCAGGTGCCGGCGGACGGCGTCCTCGTCGGCCTCCCACCCGCCCAGCTCCCGCCAGCCGGCGCGGGGGATCTCCCCTTCCAGGAAGGCGCGCATCTCGCGCCCCTCCTCCGCGTCCAGGAACATCCCTGAGGGGCCGATGAACTTCAGCGCGTTCCACTCAATGGGGTTGTGGCTGGCCGTCACCGCCAGCCCTCCGGCGGCGCCCAGGTCCTCCACCGCGAGCTGCACCGAGGGGGTGGGGGCGATGCCGACGTCCACCACCTCGCACCCCACCGACTGGAGGGCGGCGGTGGCGGCGCGCACGAACATGGGGCCGGAGACCCGCGAGTCGCGTCCGATCACCACCTTCCGGCCGGGACCGCGGCGGAGGGCGTACGCGCCGAAGGCGGCGGCGAAGTGGGCGATGACCTCGGGGGTCAGCCCCTCGCCCACCCGGCCGCGGACGCCGGAGACGCTGACCATGAGATGGGACGTATCGAACACGGCTCGTGCTGCTTTCCGAGTGGAGAAGATCCCGCCACCTCTCCCCGCGAGGAGGGCGGCGGCCGGTGCGCGGACCAGTAGAACACCCCCCGCGGGGCGCGTCAAGGAAACGTCCGGCGCGGGGCGGCCGCCGGGCTCGATGCAAGAAGGGTTCTCGCTCCCGCGCGAGCCTTGCTCCCCGGCGCCGCGAGCCCGTATGTTGCCGCCACTTCTCCACCTCCCACCGGGACCGAGGAAATGAGCGACATAGAGAGCGGGACGTACGGCTTCGGCACGCGCGCCATCCACGCCGGGCAGCGCCCCGACCCCACCACCGGCGCGGTGATGACGCCGGTGTACCAGACCTCCACCTACGTGCAGCCGGAGCTGGGGCGGCACCTGGGGTACGAGTACGCCCGGACGCACAACCCTACCCGCGAGGCGCTGGAGGGGAACGTGGCCTCGCTGGAGGGGGGGCGCTTCGGGCTGGCGTTCGCCTCGGGGTCGGCGGCGACGGACGCGGTGGCCAAGCTCCTCTCCGCGGGGGACCACCTGGTCTCGGGCGAGGGGGTGTACGGGGGGACGTACCGGCTGTTCTCGCAGGTCTTCGCGCGGCTGGGGATCGAGATGACCTTCGTGGACAGCGGCGACCTGGAGCAGATCCGCGAGGCCATCCGCCCCAACACGAGGCTGATCCACGTGGAGACGCCCACCAACCCCATGATGCGGATCACGGACATCGCCGCGGCGGCCGAGATCGCCCGCGCGGCGGGGGCGTGGCTCAGCGTGGACAACACCTTCGCCTCCCCCTACAACCAGCGCCCGCTGGAGCTGGGGGCGGACCTGGTGATCCACTCCACCACCAAGTACGTCAACGGCCACTCCGACATGGTGGGGGGGCTCGTCGTCACCGACAGCGAGGAGCTGCACCAGAAGCTCCGCTTCCTCCAGAACGCGGTGGGCGGCATCCCCGGCCCGTGGGACTGCTGGCTGGCGCTCCGCGCGACGAAGACGCTCCACCTGCGCATGAGGGCCCACAACGAGAACGGCCAGCAGGTGGCCGAGTGGCTGGAGCGGCACCCCAGGATCCAGCGCGTCTACTACCCGGGGCTCGCCTCGCACCCGCAGCACGAGCTGGCGAAGCGGCAGATGAAGGGCTTCACGGGGATGATCACCGTGGAGATGGGCTCGCTGGAGGCCGCCCGCGCCCTGGTGAACAACACCCGGATCTTCGCGCTAGCGGAGTCGCTGGGCGGCGTGGAGAGCCTGATCGGCCACCCGGTCTCCATGACGCACGCCTCCGTCCCGGTGGACCGCCGGCAGGCCATGGCGCTCAGCGAGGGGGTGGTGCGCCTCTCGTGCGGCGTGGAGGACCTGGAGGACCTGATCGCCGACCTGGAGCAGGCGCTCCGCTGACCCTCACCCGGCTCCACCCATGATCCTCGCCATCGACCAGGGGACCACCGGCACCACCTGTCTCGTGATCGGCCGCGACGGCCGGGTGCGGGGGAGGGGATACCGCGAGTTCACGCAGCACTTCCCCCGCCCGGGGTGGGTGGAGCACGACGCGGCGGAGATCTGGCGCGTCACCCGCGAGGTGGCACACGAGGCGGCGGCGGGCGCGGGCATCGCGCTGGACGCGCTGGCGGGGATCGGGATCACCAACCAGCGCGAGACCATCGTTCTCTGGGACCGCGCCACCGGCGAGCCGGTGCACCGCGCGCTGGTGTGGCAGGACGGGCGCACGGCGGACGTCTGCCGGCGGATGAAGGCGGAGGGGCACGAGGCGGAGGTCCGGGAGCGCACGGGGCTGGTGATCGACCCGTACTTCAGCGCCACCAAGCTGGCGTGGCTCCTGGACAACGTGCCGGACGCCCGCCGCCGCGCGGAGGCCGGCGAGCTGGCGGCGGGGACCATCGACTCCTGGCTGGTCTGGAAGCTCACCGGGGGGCACCTCCACCT
>Ga0247718_1000069_pt1 | contig 21797 bp, 19 predicted proteins | sample 21E_DmetaG_FD_189045 | JGI IMG/M metagenome (GOLD analysis project Ga0247718, IMG submission 189045) | Soil microbial communities from hillslope of Landscape Evolution Observatory, University of Arizona, Oracle, AZ, United States - 2-1-E_D | ecosystem: Engineered > Artificial ecosystem >...
TTGATAATTCCCTTGGATGAAGATCGGCATACTCATCTCCGGCCGTGGCTCGAACATGGTCGCCCTCATCGACGCGATAAAAAGCGGTGAGATTCCAGATTCTGATGTCGCGGTCGTAATAAGCGACAAGGCCGATGCCCCAGGCCTCGAAAAAGCCCGCGAGCGAGGTGTCGAAACGATCGTCATCGAGCGGCGCGGCCGGCCCCGCGAGGAACACGACGCCGAGATCATCGCCGAACTTCAGAAAAGGAATGTCGAGCTTGTCTGTCTTGCGGGCTATATGCGGTTGTTGTCGAAAGGATTCATCCGCTCATTCGAGAATCGTATTGTCAACATTCATCCGAGCCTTTTGCCTGCATTCCCGGGTCTCGACGCTCAGCGACAGGCGATCGACTACGGTGTTAAGATCTCGGGCTGCAGCGTTCATTTTGTCGACGAGGGCCTCGACAGCGGGGCAATCATTCTCCAGCGGGCCGTCGAAGTAAAGGACGATGATACCGGCGAGACCCTATCCGCGAGAATTCTCGAACATGAGCACGGGGCCTACGTCGAAGCCGTGCGCCGAATCGCGACCGGGCATCTCCAAATAAGCGGGCGAAAGACCACATTCGGAATAACTGACGAGTAATAGCTGAAAACTGATAATAATGATGACGCTTTCATTCTCAGTTATCACCTATCAGTTATCAGCTATTACGGAGGCGTTGTCCGCCCCGTAGACAGCAGCCCTTTCTTTGACAAAACCCACGCCGGTGCCTAGACTTTAAGTTTTCACTTTCCGAGTGGAATTTGATGGAGAGCGATTATGCCGAAGAGAACTTATCAACCGAACAACCGCCGCCGCGCGAAAAAGCACGGGTTCCGCGCGCGAATGGCGACGAAGAACGGCCGGGCCGTGCTCAAGCGCCGCCGCGCGAAGGGCCGCAAGCGCCTGACGCCGAGCCACTATTAAGATTTGATTTTCCGAAAGAAGCTCGGCTGCTCAAACGCGCCGAGTTTCTTCGTGTTTACGATCAGGGCAGGCGATTTGAGGGCCGTTTAATGACGGTCTTCGTTTTGCCCAATGATCTGGGCCGGCATCGGGCCGGCATCACCGCGACAAAGAAAGCGATCGGCACCAAGGCTCACGACCGCAACCGGGCGAAGCGACTTTTGAGAGAAAGTTTCAGGCTCAGTCGTGCGGAATTGAACGAGATTCCCAATACCTACGACTGGGTCCTCAACGCCAGGCGCAGCCTGCTGCACGCGAAACTCGAAAAGCCTCTGGCCGAATTCAAGTCGATCGCCGAGCGCGTAAAGAATCTGGAAATCGAACGGGGCGAGGTAAGCGTCCAAGAAGGTGAACGGCGATGAAGTATTTGATTATCGACCTGATCGGCCTTTACAAGACGCTGCTCTCGCCCTTTTTTCCGCCCGCATGCCGCTTCGAACCGACTTGCTCGCAGTACGCCAGGGCAGCGGTGGAAAAATACGGAGCGTTCCGCGGAACATGGCTGGGCGTCAGGCGTATTCTCAGATGTCAACCGTTTTGCAAAGGCGGATACGATCCGGTTCTGTAGTCCCGAACCGGACGTTCAGGGTTCCGAGTTATGAACTTTGAAACTGGAACTCATTAGTAATGGAACCACAAAGCAATAATAACAATCAGTACCGATTTTTGACCGCGATGGTGCTTTCGCTGCTGGTGCTCACGGCCTGGTCTTACTTCTTTGCGCCGCAGAGACCGGCCGAGGACAATGCGAACACTGCCGCAAACGCCAACACCGTAGTCCAGACCGCGGCACCTCAGCAGCCGGCCCCGGCTTCTCCTGGTGAGCAGGCCGCGGCGGTCGCTCCTCCTCCTCAGCCCGACACTATTCCTAACCGCACGGTAACCATCAAGTCGCCGCTTTACGAGGTGAAGCTCGACTCGAAAGGCGCAGTCGCGACGAGCTGGATCATTCTCAGGAACAAAGGTCCGCGAGGCGACTTCCCGGTCCACGCGGACGGGTCGGACGAGACCGAGCATAAGCCGCTGCAACTCATCTCGCAGGAGGGTCTAGGGCGCGAGCAGCGATTGGCTCCTTTCCGCCTCGAGACTGCCGATCAGAATCTCACCGGCGTCGTGAACGATCGTAATTATCAGATCTCAGCAGCCGAAGAGACGATCACGCTTGGCGACGGCGAAGAGCGGCAGATCGAGTTCACGATGGTCGACGGCGCTACCGGCGTCGAGTCGAAAAAGGTTTTTACCTTTCGCGGCGACAGCTATCTCGCCGATCTGAACGTCACGCTGCGGCAAAACGGGCAGCCTGTTCCTAACACGCGTCTTCTAATTGGCCCGAGCATTGGCGACCAAGGCATCAATTACCACAATCTCTATCACATCGAGTCCGAGGCGGTCGCGGCCGTCAGCGGGGACATCATCCGGCACCAGGGCTACTACTCGTTCACCTACGGCCCCGACAGAACGGCGACGCTGACGGACAGCGGCACGATCGATTGGGCTGGCGTCGGCGACGCTTATTTTGCGATGGTCGCCGTCCCGTCTCAGCCGGTGCAGGCGGTCGAGTATCGGGCGTCGGCGTACGACGTTCAGATCCAGCCTGTTTACGAGAGCATTTTCAGCTGGGTGCTTCGCAGTGCGAAGACAACCGAGACGCGTCACCTCCTATCGGCTTACGTGCCGGTCGCGACCGACGGCAGCGTAACCAAGATCTACACGGGGACCAAAGACTACTTCCTTCTCAACCAGTTGGACGATCAGCTTTCTGCGTCGGTGGGCCGGCCGATCCAGCTCGTCGATCTGATCAACTTCAGCAACTACTGGTGGCTGCGTTGGATGACCAAGCCGCTTTCGATCCCGGTCCTCTACGCGCTGAACGTCTTCAACGCATTCACGCACAACTACGGCGTCGCGATCATCCTCTTCACATTCGTCTTTTACTCGCTGCTCTTCCCGCTCCGCTGGTCGCAGTCCAAATCCTTCAAGAAAGCTTCCGGCAACGCGCCGAAGATGAAGGAGATCCAGGACAAGATCAAGGACATGCAGAAGAAGGGCGTCCCGCTCGACGACCCGCGGATGCGGCAATTGCAGATGGAGCAACTCCGGCTGACCAAAGACGCGCTCCCGATCGGCGGCTGTCTGCCAATGCTTTTGCAGTTCCCGCTCCTGCTCGCGTTCTACACGGCGGTGACGGTCTCGCTCGAGGTCAGGCAGGCGACCTTCCTGTGGTTGCCCGATCTGTCGGCGGGCGACCCGTGGCACATCCTTGAGTTTGCCTTCGCGGGTTCGATGATCCTGGCGATGAAGTTCACGCCGACGTCCGCCGCGATCACGCCGGAGCAGCAGATGCAGCAGAAAATGATGATCTGGCTGATGCCGATCATGATGCTGTGGGTGATGTGGTCGGCGCCTTCGGGACTGCTGCTCTACTGGTTCTTCGGCAACGTCGTCAGCTTCGGTCAGCAGATGGTGATCAACCGGCTCAATAACACTACGACACCGCCGGGAACCGCCGAGGTCGTCGATACGGCGGTGCCGGTAAATGCGAAGAAGGTCAAACCGAAGCTCTCGACCTCGTAGAAAAGCTCATATGAACGACACGTGCCAGAAAGCTACTGAATTCTTGAGCGAGATCCTCTCTGACATGCGCTTTCAGCTTAGCGCCGCCGGCCAGTGGACAGAAGAAGGCTGCCACATTGATCTAACCGGCGAGGACGCCCATTACGCGCTGGCCGAGAACGGCGAGGTGCTTGACGCTTTGGAGACGATCCTTTTCCAGGCCTTTGGGCGGGACCTCGACCGCAATCACCGCTTCGTCTGCGACGCCGATGGTTTCCGCAAAACGCGCAAGGCGGAACTGCACGCGATGGCGAAGTTCGCCGCCAACCAGGTCCGCAAGAACGGCGTGCCGTTCACTTTCGGCGTGCTCAACTCGACCGAGCGCCGCATCATCCACATGGTACTCGCGGCGGAGGATGACCTTTCGACCGAATCGGTCGGTATGGGCCGCGAACGCAGACTGCAGGTAAGATTGAAATAAGCGGCATCCAAACAGAATGGACACGGTAGGCAGGATAAATTAGTTTTTATCCTGTCTATAATTTTTTCCGGGCTTATGAGCGAAACGATCGTTGCATTGGCGACACCGACCGGTCGGAGCGGCATCGGCGTGGTGCGTCTCAGTGGATCGGGCTCGCTCGCCGTAACCGGAAAACTCGTCGGCGATGAAGCATTCGACCCGAAGCCTCGCCTCGCCCGTCTTAAGAAGCTCGTCGACCCCGACTCGGGAGAGATCATCGACGAGGCCGTCATCACATATTTCAAAGCCCCGCACTCATTCACCGGCGAGGATGTTGTCGAGATCAGTTGCCACGGCTCGCCCGTCCTTTTGCGCCAGGTGATCGACCTTGCCCTGCGGCTCGACGCCCGCCTCGCCGAACCGGGCGAGTTCTCGCTGCGGGCCCTCGCGAATGGGCGCATCGACCTCGCCGAGGCCGAAGCGATCCGCGATCTGATCGACGCCCGCACCGTCGCTTCTGCCCGGCAAGCTGTGCGGCAGCTCGGCGGCGAATTCTCGAATCAGCTCCAACCGATCAAGGACGAACTGCTCGACGTGATCGTCGTGCTCGAGTCGGCGCTCGAATTTGTCGAGGATGATCTGCCCGACGTTCAGAACGAAAGTGTGAAAAACAAGCTCCGACATGTCGCCGATTCGGTAGGCCAGATCGCCGCGACATTCAAAGCAGGCAGGCTCATCAGGGAAGGAATCCGCGTCGCATTGGTCGGCCGACCTAACGTCGGCAAATCGAGTCTCTTCAATGCACTCGTCGGTAGCGACCGGGCGATCGTGACCGAGATCGCCGGCACGACGCGCGATCAAATACACGAGCAGTTCACGATCGGCAACATCCCCGTCTCGCTGATCGACACGGCCGGCCTCCGCGAAACAGCGGACCGCGTCGAGAGCATCGGCGTCGAGCGTTCCCGCCGTGCGATGGCCGACGCTGATCTAATCGTGGTGATGCTCGACGCGTCGGAACCGCTCACCACGGAAGATACCGATATCCTGAAAAGCATCGCGGGCCTCAACTTCATCGTTGTGCTGAACAAGATCGACCTTCTGAATGCGGAGTGCGGAATGCGGAATGCGGAATCCGGCAGAGCATTCCCCTCCCGCACAGGAGGGGCGGCCGAAGGCCGCGGTGGTGGAATCGCGGACCCAGGATATGCATCCATCGCCGATCAGATCGTCGGTGACCTGGAATCCGCATTCCGCATTCCGCATTCCGCAGTCATCCCGGTTTCTGCGAAAACCGGCCAGGGTATCGACGAGCTGGAAACCGCGATCGTCGCCCCGTTTTCCACCGAAGATGCGACCGCCTCCTCCGGTTTTCTCGTCACCGATGCTCGTCATCATGACCTTCTGAACCGTGCGAAGGCCGAGATCGAGCACTCGCTCGAACTGCTCGACAGCCGAGCCAGCGAAGAGATCACCTTGATCGGCCTCCACAATGCCCTCCGCTACCTCGGCCAGATCACCGGCGAAACCACAACCGAAGACATGCTCACACGAATATTTTCAACTTTTTGCATCGGAAAGTGAGAGGACCCGGCTCCTACGAGACCTGAGTTTTCTGTGCGAGAGCAACGAGAGCCTCCAACCGGCGTTTCATGCGGTCGCCCGTGATCAGGCGGCGTTTCGACTTACCGGCCGCTGGCCCTTTGGGAATGTCGTCCCTGCGAAAATGTGTAGAGCTGTTTTAATTCTCATCTGAAAACTTTCGCTGAATTGGCGGCTCCCTACGGTCGCTAATTGGATCCGATTGGGTCGCCTGGCGGTATCGGTGGCGGAGCGGTTTGCTTGCGCGGTGCGTCCGGGCGTGACAGGAAGCGTTCGATATCGTCCAAAACGGCCCGGTTGTGTGCGGCCGCTTCACCGGCGGTAGCCGTTGTTCCCTTCAGCATAGCTGCGAGTTGCCTCAAAGCCTCGGTGGCGACGGCTCGCACCTGGGGCGCGGCATCGGCATTCGCGGCGAGATCCATCAGCTGGGTCACGACCAGGCTCTGTTCGGCCCGCAGCACGGCCGCCTCGTAGCGGGTCCGCGGGGGAGCGGCTTTCCAGGTAGCGCTAAGAAGGGAGTCGACGATTTCCGCGAAGTGCGGGTTCGCATTATTCCTCGCGTTGAACTCGATCAAGCGGGCCGCGCGGTTCGGCTCGAGCAAGGAGGTGACGGCGAGATCGGCCGCGATCGTGGCGGCGCCGATCGCGTCGAAAACCGGGTGGGTCCGCTTGCTGAAGACTTCGGCCCGCCCGCCCTGAAACCGGTAGGCCGTCGGCGGCATCAGCTTCAGGATGCGTTCGGGGACGACAAGCTCTTCTGGCCTGATCGTCTCCAGAACTGCGCGCAGAGCGTCACGCTGGCGTGCCGCCGGCACGATCTCGTTGAAGGTCGCGGGGTTGGCTCCGCCCTCCGTTTTGACCGCGTAGGTGTAATAGACGCCCCCGATCGATTTCGCCGCCGCGGTGAGCTGATAGCGGTGGTGCAGGTACAGGGGCAGGAATTTGGTTTCGAGCTGCGAGAGCGGCGTCCGGTTGGCGATGTTGTTTTGTCCGAATTGCTCCAGGCCGATGCGTCGGACCCGCATCTCGTGCCGCAGGTTTTCGACCGGATCGCCGCCGTTGTCCCAGAGATTGGCGAGCGGGTGCGCTGCCGAGGCGGGCCGCGCGTCTGCGTCGGACAGGAACAGCATCCCGGCGGCTACGCCCTCGCGGAGGATCTTTTCGAGCTCTGCTTCCTCGCTGGCTCGCGGCGGGAAATGGGAATACGCGTAGCGGATCGCGAATTTGTCATAATCCCCGATGCCGCGGGCGTAGGCGTTCGACAGATCGAGCCTTCCGTTTTTGATCTCGACCATCGGCGCGGGGTAGTCCATCACCGACGCGCGCCCGTAGGTGCTGGCGGCGAAGTTGTGTGCCAGCCCAAGCGTGTGCCCGACCTCGTGGGCGGAAAGCTGCTTGATCCGCGCCAGCGAGAGCGCCGCGGCATCGCTCGCGGCGTCGGCCCCAGCGAGGTAGTCGACATCGGGGAAAAGACCGAAATCGCACCCGGCGAGTGCCGAACGCTCGGTGCCGATCGCGGCGTACTGCGGCACGAGGCCCGAGGCGATCAGGAAGTCCTGCCGTGCCCGCTGCGAGTCGAGCGTGACGACACCCTTGATGATCTCGCCCGTGCGCGGGTCCGTGACGCTCGAGCCGTAGGCCCAGCCGCGCGTCGAGCGGTGCACCCAATTGATCATGTTGTAGCGCACGTCCATCGGGTCGGCGTCTGGCGGCAAAACGCGCACCTGGAAAGCGTCTTTAAACCCCGCGCTTTCGAATGCCTGATTCCACCATCTTGCGCCCTCGACGAGGGCATCGCGGATGGCCGGCGGGGCCCCGCTGTCGACGTAATAGATAATCGGCTTTACAGGTTCCGACACTGCGGCAGCCGGGTCGCGCTTCTCCAGCCGGTGGCGCGAGATCCAACGGGTTTCGAGCTCCTCGGTAATCGGCGTTGCGTAATCGTAAAAGCTGATCCCGAAAACGCCGACCCGCGGGTCGAATCGCCTCGGCCGGTAATTGCTGTCGGGCAGCTCCACCAGTGAATGGCGCTGGCGGATGGTGACCGCTCGCGGGGTCGGTGCCGTCTCGCCGATGAGCGGGCCCGTTCTGGCGCTGGTCGTCAGGGTAAGAGTGACTTCGACCTCGGTGTTCTGCGGAAAGCCTTTTGTCCGCGGCAGGTAAAACGCGCTACGCGTCTCGTCGAGACTGTAGTTGCCCTGCTGCGTCCGGTTGAGGTTGTCGGCCGCCTCGTGGGCATCGCGGATGAAGAAATTGGTCGCGTCGATCAGCACGCGATCGCCGTCCGCTGCCTCAACCTTTGCGCCCCAGATCACCGATTGGGCGAACGACTCCTGCACGGACAGACGCTCGGCGGCGTTGTCGCTCAGTGCGCGGAAGTCGTAGTTGGGCTGCACGAGCAGCACCTTATTTCCTGACCGCTCAAAGCGGACGACCTTGGTGCTGCCGAGTTGGCCGCGGTCCAGCCCGATCGGGTTCGACCCCACGCCGGTCGAGAGCGTGACCTGGTAGAGGAATTCCTGACCGAAGCGCGCTATCTCCAGATACATCCTGCCGTCCTCGGCGTTCCAGTAGAGCGGGAAGTAACCGTCGATCTTTTGCGTCTTTTCGGTGACGGAGGCGATCGTTTTGGGGCGAGCGGGCTCCTGCTTTTTATCCTGAGCCAAAGTGAAGAAAGACGAAAAGAGAGTTATTAGGAGCGCGACGGACGTTCGCAGCATAATGTTGCCTCTGGTGCTGTCGGAGTGAGACTGAATGTGAGGAATTCTACCATGTGCCGCGACGGCCGAAAAGATAGCAGCCTCCTCCCGGCCAGCGATCAGAGAATACTCGACTGCGGGATAACGCTCGATGGTTATGGACAATGCGCGCCTGGTAAGGGTCAGCAAGTATCTGAGCAAGCATCTGCGGCACCAGCCTGAGCGGCTGGGGCTGAGGCTCGGTCCGGGTGGATGGGTCAAGGTGGGTGAGCTGCTGGCGGCGTGCCGGGCGAACAACTTTCCGATCTCGCGGGCGGAACTGAACGAGGTCATCGAGCGCAACGACAAGCGGCGGTTCGCGCTCGACGAGACGGGCAGCCGCATACGCGCCAGCCAGGGTCACAGCATCAAGGTGGATCTGCAATTGCGGCCGGTCGAGCCGCCACCCGTCCTCTACCACGGAACGAACGAAAGCAGCGCCGCCTCCATCATGTCAAGCGGGCTGAGCAAAATGGCCCGCCACCACGTTCACCTTTCGCCCGACGTCGAGACGGCGCTCCGCGTGGGCAGCCGACGGGGCCGGCCGGTCGTCTTCCGGGTGGATGCCGCCGCGATGGCGGAGGCAGGACATCAATTCTTCGTCTCGGATAACGGCGTCTGGCTGGTCGACGAAGTCCCGCCGGAGTTTCTCGAACTACTTTGACTCTCGGGCGACACTTGACGCTGCGGCCTCTATTAGTGTCAGCTCCGCTAAGAAGATTCTGGTCAAGATCGCGCCTTTGGGCACAAACAGTAAAATTGCACAGTCTATGCAATCTTTATAAACTTTTCTGTAACTATGAAAGCAATAATCCTCGCGGCCGGATATGCGACGCGCCTTTATCCGTTGACCCTCAACCAGCCGAAACCATTGCTCGACGTAGCCGGTAAGCCGATGATCGAGCATGTTCTTGATAATCTCAGACCGATCCGAGATATCGAATCGGTTTACGTCGTGACGAACAATAAATTCGCGGGTCACTTTGAGGAGTGGTCGAAACGCTACTCGTTACCCGGAGATGATCTCACGATCACGGTGATCAACGACGGGACGACCGATGATTCCAATAAACTGGGAGCCATTGGTGACGTCCATCTGGTACTCAACCGCGAAAACATCGACGACGATGTCATGATCGTGGCCGGGGACAACTTGTTTAGCCAGAGTCTGGAAGAGTTCGGAGAATTCTGTCGTCAGAAAAATGCTCCGGTGCTGGGCGTTTATGACGTCGGCAATCTGGAAGAGATCAAGAAATACAATTCGATCGACATCGATGAGGATGGACGGATCGTTTTCTTCGAAGAAAAACCCGCAAACCCCAGAAGCACACTGACCGGGATTGCTCTCTATTGCTATCCCAAATCGACTTTGCAGCTGATCGATCAATATATCGCCGAGGGGAATAATCCCGATCAGCCTGGACGACTCGTTCAGTGGATGTACACCCAAACGCCCTTTTACACGTGGCGCGTTTCGGGAATTTGGTACGACATCGGCTCAAAAGAATCTCTTCAGGAAGCCAACGAGATCTTCAGCAAGATGACAAAATCCAGCGGTCAAACCGGATGACCTTTGCCGCACCTCTGTCGATCAGCACTCGCGTCGCGTAGATTTAATTTTTCAATGAGAAAGAGCCGACCATTTAAGGTCGGCTCTTTCTCGTTTCATTTCGATCATCGATTAGCGCAAAGGAGCTTATTTCTTTTTAGCCGCTAAAGCCGATCGTGATGATCAGCGATCGACCATGCCTTCCAGCGCGATGGTATACTCCTTTGTCTCCGGGTCGTACTTGACGGTGTATTTGGTCGGGTAGCGGCCCGATTTCGCGAATTTTGTCGGAAGGACAAGTTCCTCGGTGACGTTCGGTTTGGTCGCCAGATAATCGCGCGTGATCATCGGCTCGAGAAAGATGATCCGGCCGTCGTATATGCCGTAGAGGAACGTCTTGGTGAAGCTCTTTCCGTGAAATTCGTGCGAGCGCGGATCGACCAGATGCGCCCCCATCGCCGGCACGGCAGAATTCGGAGCGACGACGTAGCCGTTCGGCATCTCATCGGCCGGGAGCGCCTTGTAAGATCGGGCGGTGTCGTCTCCCTTGGCAGTGATCGCCTCACGGTCTTTTTCCGGCATCAGGTAGAAGTGAAAATCAAAATGCCCAATGTCGTAGATCTTTGAAGGCTCATGGCCGCGCGGGTTCCAGTTGACGAGGATATGGGTGAAAACGGAATTGGCGGCTTCTGCCGGGACCGGCAGGACGTGCCAGGTTCCTTCTTCGCCCGGCGGCGGTTCGGTCGGCAAATCCTTCAATGCGTTCTCGTCGAATGTGACGCCGATCGCCGTCAGTTTTCCCCCATCGGTCTTCGCCCACGAGCGGATCTTACCAGCTCCGAGCCGGGTTGTTCCGCCGACAGCGACTTTTTCGCGCGGGGCGGTCCCGTTGGTGGATATGAATTTGTTTCCTTGTGCCCGGACGGCCCCGGCCATGGCGAGTCCGATCAGCAACAGCGCGCCGAGCAGGGCGAGCCGGTTCGTTAGTTTAAGCTTTGCGTAGTCGCAGTTGTCACAATTAGTCATTAATGCGTTCATAACCAGATCTCCTTATTCGATCGCCCGCGAAAGGCTCTCAGGTTATAAACGTGCAAATAAAATCGGAAACGTATCAGACTTTTTCGACGAGAGGGTCGGAAGTCCTCTATGCCGGGCTACAAAAACTATCGCCCCGCGTCTGAAGGCAGTTTTGTCGGCGGTGTCATTGCGTCAACACTCTGATCCAGTTGGCACCCATGATCTTTTCTATCTCGGCCGGTCTGAAGCGGTGTCTCTCCAGGGCCTCGCGGATAGTGTTCATTCGGCGGATGTTGTTGAGTTCGGGGATCGCGACGTGGGTCGGGCGCTTGTTGAAGCCGAGCACGCCCATCTTGTTGATCGAGTCCCACCATTGCCAATAATTCTTCACCGCTTCCGAGTTGTCGCCTTTGGCGTCGATGAGAGACTGCTCGCCGGCGAGCGGGAAGTCATTGGCGATACCGACCGCGTCGATGCCGCCGACCTTTATGACGTGGCGGATCTGCTTGATATAGGCGTCGACGGTCGGGATTGCGTCCGTGGTCAGCCAGAAGCTCATCATAAAAACGCCCATCACTCCGCCCGAATCGGCTATCCCGCGAATCACTGAATCGGGTGCGCACCGGGCGTTGTTGACCAGGGCCCGAGCCGCCCCGTGCGACAATATGACCGGCTTCTTGCTGGTCTTGAGAGTGTCGAAAGCCGTCTCGTCGGACGCGTGCGAGAGATCAGGGATCACGCCGAGGCCATTCATCCGATCTACGGCCTCGAAGCCGAGTTTGGTCAGCCCGCTTGTCTTACTCTCCAGGCCACCGCCGCCGAGCGGATTGTTGTGATGATGCGTGATCTGCAGGACGCGAAGCCCCAACTCATGCAGAGCGTCAATCCGTGACAGATCGTCGCCGACGATCTCGCCGCCGCCCTGCACCTGCAGGAAAACAGCGGTCTTTCCGGCTTTGTACGCCTGGCGGATCTCGCTCCCGTTTGTGGCGAGAAACACGTTCGGGATCAAGCGAAGTTTCTGTCGTGTGCTGACGATCGACTTCAATGTGCTGTTGAAGGTGCGCTGCCACTTGGGCGCCCCGTCGGCCGTCGGGACGGGTTCGGCCTGCGAGGCGTCAAAGAGCATAGCGGTCAGCCCCGAAGCCCTGATTTGCTCCGGATTCTCAAGAATATCGAGGCACAATCCGTCGACCATGGGAAATCCGGCCTTTATGCGGGTTCGTCTGGAAGACTGCCCGTGAACGACGGACGATGTGGCGGTGGTTCCGATCACAGCGAGTGAAGCTGCCTGGAAAAACTTTCGACGAGTAAATTTGATCGAAGACATGAAAATTCGTTTCTGCACCGAGCGGGGGCCGATCAACTTGTAACAACCGTTATCGCGCCGAATAGTTTAGTATCCCGGCTTATTATCCTGAATCGCCGGTCGCATCCTGGCGTCAGCACCCTTGTGCAATCGTTCCGCGGCTGATTTCAGAACTTATCTATCATTTGATTGTCGAGGCGCGGCACATCCCGCGGGATACGTTGATGGCTCCGCGATCGCTCGATCAGTCGTTTTGGAAAAGAGTCCTTCTCCGCTCGTACGCCTCTCGAACGATCCGCACGTCCTCTAAGAATGAGGCCAATTCCTCGAGCCGCATCGCCTGCGGACCGTCCACCAAGGCCGCTTTCGGGTCCGGGTGAAAATCCACCAGAATCATGTTGGCACCGGCGACGACGCCCTGTGCCGTGACGTGCATCAGGTCGAGAATGCCGTCGGAGCTTCTGTGCCGGCCGCCGACAGAGTGCGACGGATCGATGCACACGGGCATGCGGGTCAACCGCTTGACGACCGATACGTGCGCGAAATCGACCATGTTTCGGTGCGGGTCGCCGATGTTGGTCTTCATCCCGCGCAGGGCGAAAATGACTTTTTGATTTCCCTCGCTCGCCAGGTACTCGGCGGCGTGGAGCGATTCGTCGAGGGTGATCCCGAAACCGCGTTTCAGCAGAACCGGGAATTCCTGCTGCCTCCCGACGATTTTTAGTAGCTCAAAGTTCTGCGTATTGCGCGTGCCGATCTGCAGCATCACTCCGGTCGGGTGTCCGGTTTTTTCCAGCGTTTCGCGGATCTCTTCGAGATGCGATTCGTGGGTGATCTCCATCGCGATAACCCTGATGCCGTACTTCCCGGCAAGTTCGAAAACGTACGGAAGGCAGTTTTTCCCGTGTCCCTGGAATGAGTACGGGCTGGTTCGCGGTTTGTAGGCTCCCATCCGCGTGCAGACCTGCCCGTTTTCCTTGAGAGCTCGCATCATTCCCTCGACGCTCTCCGGCGAGTCGACGGCGCACAATCCGGCGAACACGTTGAGATTGTCCTGACTGAAAGTCACACCGTTATATTTAAAATAGTTCGGCCGGTGATCGTCCTTGTGGCGCCCGAGAACGCGGTACTCTTCGGAAACCCTGACGGCATGCTCGACGCCCGGGAAACTTTTCATCTCTTCGAGAGATAAAGCCGACGTGTTGCCGATCAGATAAACTTCCGTCAGAACTTGTTCCGCTCCCTGCACGCGGTGGACGCGCATTTCGATATTTGGGTAATTATTGATGTGATTTTCGAGCCGCTTGTACTCGCGGGACTCCGTGTCTATCTCGGGTTTGAGGATCAGGATCATACTGGTGACAAGGGTCGCAGGCCTTACTTTCCGCTCTTGACCTCGATCGTTGGGTAGCGACCGAGAAAGCGAAGCTCGTCGGCCTGCTCGCGGATCTCGTCGAGAGCCGCGTTCAATTCGCTTTCGCTGCTCGGCGTCTGCAGATCAAAATAAAAGTTAAACCGTGAGGGATGCCCGGCGATCGGGCGGCTCTCGATCTTCAGCAGGTTGACGCCGCGACGGACAAACGGCCGGAGCGCGTTGTGAAGAGCTCCGGGCCGATGCTTCAGCCGTACGACCAGGGACGCCTTGCCGCCGCGGCTGTGAAGATCCGGCACGGGTGATAAAAGTCCGAATCGGGTGTAATTCTCCGCGTGGTCCTCGACGTGCTCGCGCAAGATCTTCCCGCCATAATTTTCGGCCGCGCGCCTGCTTCCGATCGCGGCACGCCTCTGATCGCCGCTCTCGACCACGCGGCGCACGCTGCCTGCCGTGTCCTGCGCGGGCACTCTCCTGAGCTGCGGGTGCGCGGAAAAGAAGGTTTCGCACTGCGCGAGTGCTACCGGGTGCGACTCGACGGTTTCGATCGTTTCGAAAGTTGATCCCGACCCGCTTATAAGATAATGCGAGATCGGCAACACCACCTCGGCAACGATATGCAGCGAGCTGCTGAGCAGCAGATCGTAGCAGCGATGGACCGACCCGACGAGACTGTTTTCGAGCGGGGCCAGTATGAAATCGGCCCGACCCTCATCGATAGCCCGGAACAAATTCTCAAACGTCGGGCACGAAATTGTCTGACCGCTCTGCCCCAGGAGCCCCAAGGCCGCCTCTTCGCTGAATGTCCCCGGCTCGCCGAGGAAAGCCACGCGCGAATTCGCCACCAGATTGCCGACCGCGGCATTCGTATCATCGTGGCCGTCTGAAGGTCTGTGATATTTCGTCTGCTGCAGATGCAGCGACTCGTCGATCACTCGCTGAAAGATATTGAAGATGCTCTGGTCGTCGAAGGGCCCGCGGTTTTGGCTGCACAGGCGTGCCAGTACTTCGTGCTCGCGGTTGTGGTCGCACAGCGATGCGTCGTCTCGGGCTTTAACGGCCCCGACGCGCAAGGCGATCTCCGCGCGTTTATTCAACAACTGAAGCAGTTGATCATCGATCGCATCGATCTCTGCACGCGGGTTGTTTACTTTTTCTGTGCTCTCACTCATCGCCCGGATCACCGATCCACTTTACACCGACACAAATTGCTCGATCGAGTGCTCGGAGGTACGATTGACGCCTTCGCCCGCCGAACATTTGCAAAATAATCCGGCCTGGACTTTGCAGTTAGATCTATGTTGAGATTGACAAAGCCCGCAAAAGACAAAAAACAAAATGTCATTACCGCTTATTTAGGATGATTGCGGCGAGTGCCGGTGGAAAGCGATTTTACCTATCTTACACCCGCCGCCGTGCATAAGGAAAGATTTTGTTGTTCTGAGGAGAATAATGACCGGTTATAAATCTCATTAATAAATCATGGGCCTGTCTTTCCTCAGGGTTTATCACGCGTGCTTGATTAAGGTTGATTTCGGTGTACGGAGATAAGTTATGATATCCGTGGCCCGAAGCGGCCCGAGCTTGTCGGCACTGAAAATGGGAAACTGCCGGAGTCGGCCAACTTGACAGATGGCTGTGAGCGTCTCATATTGCTGGGCTGAGCCAGTTGAATGTTAAAGCGTCTCGCAATATTGTTTTTTGTTCTGACCGTCTCCGCCCAGGCGTGGGCCGGCGTCTGCGGGTGCTTTAATCTCGAAAAGGTCTCGGCGCATTCGTGCTGTAAGAAGGGCAAGAGTTCGGTAACATCGGTCTCGCGAAAATCCTGCTGCGAGACCGAATGCGGCAATCTCATCAATCAGAGAGTCCCGCGCAAGCAGGCCGATACCGCAGCCCTGGCTTGGATCGACGCAAAACCGGTCGATCTCTCGCCCGAACGCGTCGTATGGCCGTCGCAGTTGAGAGTCGTCGAGGCTCCCGCACTCGCGACCGCTTTTGTCAGCCACCGGCTAAAGTATTCACGACCGCCTGATCTTTACCTGCGCCACCATTCATTCCTGATCTAGTCGAATAGCTTCGTGCAGCGCTCGCCGTGCGTTTTCAAGTAAACGTACCTGCGTGCGCTTTTTTGCGCCGTAGTGTATCCAGGCTACGGTCGTCGCTGATCAAATCTATTCACAAACAAATTGAGGAGAATCATTATGTCTAGAATCATCGCAACCCTTTTACTTGGCATCTTTTCGGTCTTTGCACTCGCGTGCGGCGGCTCCGGTTCCGGCGGGGCCTCGGCCGGCAAGACCATCAAGAGCGGTCCCGCGGGCAACAATCTAACGGCAACGCTTTCGAGCCCGGACGGTGTGCTGCGAAAGGGCAAGCAGAATTTCACGCTCACTTTCGCGGACGCGTCGGGCAAGCCGGTAGACGTCGGCGCCGTCTCGCTCAACTTCCATATGCCCGCGATGGGCACGATGGCCGTGATGAACAACCCGGCCACGTTCACGACGACCTCGACGCCCGGAGTTTACGCCGGCACGGTCGACCTCGAGATGGGCGGCGAATGGCAGGCCCAGATCGCCTACGACGGCCCGGCCGGCAAAGGCAAGGCAAATTTGCCTATCGTGGCGCAGTAAATATGTTGGCGTTTTGCCGCGGATCTTGGCCGATTTCGCGGATAAATAAGAGCTATCTATCTTGCTTTATCCGCGCGATCCGCGAAAATCCGCGGCAAAACCCAACCTAAACGAGGAGGAAAGATGAGACTCATACCAATACTAACTTTGGCCTTGGCACTCGCCGCATTCGGTGCGGCCTGCCAAAACCAGACCGGCGGCACCGCAGCAAATTCGAACGCCAATGCAAACACCGCCGCGGCGACCACCGACCATTCGGGCCATGACATGTCCAATATGAAGGGTCACGACATGTCGAACATGAATGCCAGCACGGGCGGCGCCCATGACCACGGTAACGAGATGACCTCGGCTCCGGGGGCGGCGGATCAGCCGTACGATCTGCAGTTCATCGATTCGATGATCCACCACCACGAGGGAGCTTTGCAGATGGCGAAGATGGTGCTGGGCAAGACCGAACGGCAGGAAGTGAAGACATTCGCACAGAAGATCTCCGACGACCAGGCAAAAGAGATGGAGCAGATGCGCCGCTGGCGTGACGAGTGGTTTGCCGGCAAGCCCGCGGCCCTGAACATGGAGCTGCCGGGAATGAAAGGCGGCACCGAGATGATGAATAGCGCGCACATGAAGGACATGGACGAGATGGACCCGGCGCATTTTGATGGCCATTTCTTAAGCATGATGATCAAGCATCACGAAGGAGCCGTCGAGATGGCCAAGGACGCCCAGCGAAGAGCCGAACGCCCCGAGATCAAGCAGATCGCTCAGGAGATCGTTAGAGAACAAGAGGCCGAGATACGGCAGATGAGGGCCTGGAAGGCGAAGTGGAAAGAATAAAGCCGCACATCGCTAAAAGGTAAGAAAATGATCAACTGGTTAATCGAGTGGTCAATTAAAAACCGCGTCATCGTGATCGGGATATACATCGCGATCGCGGCGGCCGGGTTCTGGGCGCTTCAAAGGACGCCGATCGATGCGATCCCCGATCTCTCGGACAACCAGGTGATCGTGTTCACCGACTGGCCGGGCCGCTCGCCTAAGGAGGTCGAGGATCAGGTCACGTATCCGCTGGTGACAAACCTTCAGGGCCTGCCCGGCGTGCGCACCGTCAGGGCGAGCTCGGCGTTTAGCTTTTCAATGATCAACGTGATCTTCGAGGATAATGTCGAGCTCTACTGGGCGCGCACGCGCATCCTCGAGCGGCTCAACCTCGTCGCGCGTCAGCTTCCCGCGGGCGTGACGCCGACGCTCGGGCCCGACGCTTCGGGCTTGGGTCAGGTGTTTTGGTACACGCTCGAATCCGACCGCCACAATTTGCGCGATCTGCGCACTCTGCAGGACTGGTTCGTCCGCTACCAGCTCAATTCGGTGCCCGGCATCGCGGAGGTCGCGACGGTCGGCGGCTTCGTGCAGCAGTATCAGATCGAGGTCGATCCGAACAAGCTGCGCGGTCTCAACATCCCGCTCTCGACCGTGATCGACGCGGTTCAGCGTTCGAACAACAACGTCGGCGGCAACGTCGTCGAGCAGGCCGGCCAGTGGGCGGTGGTGCGCGGGATCGGTCTCGTCGAGTCGGTCGCGGATGTCGAGAACATCGTCGTCGGTTCGAATAACGGCACGCCCGTCTTCGTCCGCAACGTCGCCGAGGTCAAACTCGGCAACGCGTTCCGCACCGGCTCGCTCGATAAGAACGGCAAAGAGGCCGTCGGCGGCGTGGTCATCATGCGCTACGGCGTCAGCGCCCTCGAGGCGATCGACGCCGTTAAGGCGAAGATCGAGGAGATCAAACCCGGTCTGCCCGAGGGTGTCCAGATCGTTCCCTTCTACGACCGGACCGATCTGATCTATCGCACGGCCGACACGCTCAAGAATGCGCTGATCGAGGAGTTTATTCTCGTGACGCTGGTCAACCTGATCTTCCTTGCGCACTTTCGTTCGGTGTTCGTCGTGACGATCCCGTTGCCGCTCGCGGCGCTCGTTTCGTTTTTGTTCATGTACTTCTGGGGCGTGACGTCCAACATCATGTCGCTCGCCGGGATCGCGATTGCGGTGTCGGACCTCGTCGACTCGGGGATCGTCGTGACTGAGAACGCGTATCGAGCGATGGAAAAGGAAGGCGTCAGCCTCGCGAACGACCGGGCGCGCGTCTGGGAGATCGTCCGCGACGCGACGAAGATGATCGGCCGGCCGATCTTTTCGTCGACGGCGATCATCGTGATCGCTTTCATACCGGTCTTCGCGCTCACGGGGCAGGAAGGCAAGCTGTTTCACCCGCTCGCGTACACCAAGACGTTCGCGATGATCGCGGCCGCTTTCATGGCCGTGACGCTCGTGCCCGTTCTGTGCGGCTTTTTGCTCAAGGGTAAGCTCAGGCCCGAAGAAGCGAACCCGATCATGCGCGCCCTGCGCAATTTCTACAAGCCGCTGCTGATCAAGGCGCTTCGCAACCGCGCGGCGACCGTGGGTCTTGCGCTGCTTTTCTTCATCGGCGCGATGTTCGTCACTACGCAGATCGGCAGCGAATTTATGCCGCCGCTCAACGAGGGTGATCTGATGTACATGCCGGTCACCGATCCGGGAATATCGCTCGACGAGGCGACGCGGATCATGAGCAAGCAGAATCAGATCATTCAAACCTTCCCCGAGGTCGCGTGGGCCGTCGGCAAAGCGGGGCGCGCCGAAACGTCGACCGACCCGGCGCCGATCAACATGAACGAGACCGTCATCCACCTCAAGCCCGAGGACCAATGGCGCGACGGGATGACGCGCGAAAAGCTGATCGCCGAGATGGACGCCGCGCTTCGGATGCCCGGCGTCACTAATATCTGGACGCAGCCGATCATCAACCGCATCGAGATGCTCGCGACCGGGATCCGCTCGCAGGTCGGGATCAAGATCTTCGGCAACGATCTCGACACGCTCGAGCGCGTCTCGCGTGAGATCGCGAATGCTCTTCGTAATGTCGAAGGCGCGGCCGACGTTTATCCGGAGCAGATCGGTGGAGCGCCGTATGTGGATATCGACATCGACAGGCAGGCCGCGGCTCGTTACGGCATCGACGTGCAGACGATCCAGGAGGTGATCGAAAAAGGCATAGGTGAGACGAATCTTACCGTTACGATCGAGGGCCGCAACCGCTTTCCGATCCGCGTCAGGTACGCTCACGAGTTTCGCCGTTCACCGGAGGCGATCGGGCAGATTCCCGTGAGCGCGCCGAGCGGCGCGTCGGTCCCTTTGTCGCAGATTGCTCAGATCCGCACGGTCGACGGCCCGGCGATGATCCAGAGCGAGAACGGTCTGCTCCGCGGCACGGTGCTCCTGAGCGTGCGCGGGCGGGATATCGGCAGCTTTGTCGATGAGGCGGACAAGGCGATCAAGTCGCAGGTGAGTTTGCCGGCCGGTTATTACTTTTCGTGGAGCGGCCAGTACGAGAATCAGCAGCGTGCGCGAGCGCGGCTGATGATCGTGATCCCGATCGTGATTTTGATCATCTTCGCGACGCTGTATCTCACGTACAATTCGTTCCTCGAAGCGGCGCACGTGTTGCTCGCCGTGCCGTTTGCGCTCACGGGCGGGTTTTATCTGATTTGGATGCTGCAGTACAACTTCTCGGTCGCGGTGTGGGTAGGGTTCATCGCCCTCTTCGGCGCGGCCGTGCAGACGGGTATCGTGATGGTCGTTTATCTCGAGGAAGCGGTCGCCCGCAAACGAGAAGAACTCGGCCGGCTCGACCGCGAATCGCTGCTCGAAGCCGTGACCGAAGGAGCGCTGCTCCGCCTCAGGCCGAAAGTGATGACCGTGACGACGATCGTCGCGGGACTCTTGCCGATCATGTGGAGCACGGGCGCCGGTTCCGAGGTGATGCGGCCTCTGGCGACGCCCGTTTTCGGCGGGATGGTGTCGAGTCTCATCCACGTACTGATCGTCACGCCGGTGATCTTTTACTGGATGCGGCTGTGGGAACTGAAACGCGAGGCCCGAGCGGCCGGTGAAGATCCGAACGGAGTTTAAATGAAGACAACATCGACACGAGCGGCGAAATACCCGCAGCGGCTTCTGCTCGCTGCACTCGTGATGTGCGCGTGTGCCCTTCAGCCGCTTGATCTATCGGCGCAGTCTACTTCCGCCCGAATACCGCCGTCGCTCGTTAAATATCTCGACGACAGCGCCGCGGGAAAGTCGGTCGATGAACTTGTCGCATTGGCGCTGGCAAACAACCTCGAACTCGCCGCGATGCGGAAAGAGGCCGAAGCGGGCGAGGCTCTGATCCGTCAGGCGCGGCTGCGGCCGAATCCGAGTCTTGAACTTAGCGGTCAGCGCGAATTCCCCGGCGGGATGGGCGACAACAGCGTGATGGCTCAGGGCGAATTGCCTCTCGAACTCGGCGGCCGGCGCGGAGCACGCATCCGCGTCGCCGAGCGTGAACTCGAGATCCGTCGACAGGCCGTCGCCGAGCGCGAGCGCCAGCTCGCAGCGGAGGTGCGATCGAAATTCGGTGAGAGCCTGGCCGCGATCCAGAAGCTAAGGTTCACCGAAGACATCCTCGGGATGGCGACCGAGAATTTCAACCTCGTCGCCGCTCAGGTCGGCGAGGGCCGCCGTCCGCCGCTCGAGCAGAACATGGAGTCGGTCGAGCTCAATCGCATCCGCGCGATGCGCGAGTCGAGCGAGGGCACAGTCGAGGTACGGATGTTTGAGCTTCGCAACCTGGTCGGAATGTCGCCGGAAGAACCTTTGCGGCTGCGAGGTGAATTTGAAAATCTCATAACGCCCGTCCTGACGCAGACCGAGGCGGTCGCGAGGGCGTTAGAGACGCGGCCTGATCTTGCGGGAGCACGAGCGGTGGAGTTGCTCGCCTCGGCGCGCGTCGAGCAGGCGCGGGCCGAGGGGCGCATCGACGCCGACGTGATGCTCGGCTACCAGCGGATGAGATCGGGATTCCCGCAGATGGGAATCAGCGAGGCGACCGGGATGCTCGTGCCGATCGAGAATCGGATGAACTTCTTCACCTTCGGAGTGAGACTCAACCTGCCGGTAAGAAATCGCAATCAGGGGATGATCGCCGCCGCACGGCTCGAGGTCGAGGCCGCCCGCAACCGGCGAGAGTTCGGTGAGCTCACGATCCGCCGCGAGGTCGCCGCCGCTTATGCGCGTTACAACCGCGCGACGCGCGCGATGGAGATCTACCGCGTCGGCGTTCGCGATCAGGCCGCGGCGAACGTGGAGGTCGTCCGCCAGACCTACGAGATCGGATCAAAGACGCTGCTCGACTACATCGCCGAGCATCACCGCTTCGTCGAGACCGAGAGCGGCTACATCGACGCCCAGCTCGAGGCCTATCTCGCCCGCGTCGAAATTCTGCGTGCCATCAACGCCCCGGAGCTAACAAACAAATGAGCGAATTTGATAAGCCACATGACAGCGAAAAGGTGGTCAGAGACGAGACAGTCGTAACTCCCGACGGCGGCGAGTTCGTGCGACACGAAGAAGTCGAAGGAGCGTCCCGGCCCACACGGGGCATCCATCCGGGCCTGATCGCGGCGGTCATTCTGACGATCGTTTTGTTGTTCTTGTTT
>Ga0247718_1000070_pt1 | contig 21656 bp, 9 predicted proteins | sample 21E_DmetaG_FD_189045 | JGI IMG/M metagenome (GOLD analysis project Ga0247718, IMG submission 189045) | Soil microbial communities from hillslope of Landscape Evolution Observatory, University of Arizona, Oracle, AZ, United States - 2-1-E_D | ecosystem: Engineered > Artificial ecosystem > Mesocosm...
TGGGGCGGGAGCGGCGAACACGACCGGGACGAGTAACTCATACTTCGGATCGGACTCGGGAGCGGCGACAACCTCCGGCAGCAACAATGCGTTTTTTGGCGAAGGCGCCGGGGCGTCAAATACTACGGGTTTCTCCAATTCGTATTTTGGTCGTTCCGCGGGCAACGCCAACACAACGGGCGATAGTAATTCGTTCTTCGGCAACGGGTCCGGATCGAGCAATGTTGGCGGGTTGCAAAATTCATTTTTCGGTCGCAACGCCGGTAACGCGAACATCGGCGGCAGCGGTAATTCGGTGTTTGGCTTCAACGCAAACGTCGGCTCCGCCAATCTCACGAACGCTACCGCGATCGGCTTTGGAGCCCTCGTGACTCAGAACAATGCTCTCGTTCTTGGCTCTATAAACGGGGTAAACGGTGCGACCGCGGACACAAACGTCGGTATTGGAACAACCGCCCCAGCGCATCGTTTGCACGTCGTCGGAAACGGACTGATCAGTGGCAATTTGTCGGTCGGCGGGTCGATCACCGGCGCGCTCAATGTGAGCAGCCTGACAGGTGTTTTAGGAGTCGCGAACGGCGGAACCGGGGTCAATTCGGCGGGTGCGAACGGGAACTTCCTGCGGAGTAACGGCAGTGCCTGGGTCAGCGGGGCATTGACAGCGGCAGACATCGTCAGCGGTAGCGCCAATTACATTCAGAACCAGAATGCTGGGGCACAGGCATCGGCGAACTTCAACATCTCGGGCAGCGGCACGTTGGGCGGTTCGCTGACAGCGGCGAGCGGCAACTTCAGCGGCGGCGTCGCTGCGGGAAGCGCGGCCGTAACCGGGAATGTCACGGCCGGCTCGGCAAGTGTCACTGGTGCACTGTCGAGCGGCAGCGCGGGCGTCGCGGGCAATCTGACAGTCGATACCAATACGCTCGTCGTTGATGCCGCTAACAACCGCGTCGGCATTGGGACCGCCTCGCCGTCAAATACGGTCTCGCTCGGCGGCGAGAACGCGCAGACGATCGCGATGGAGCGCCGCACAACCGCAGGTGCGGCGGGCAACGCTCTTACGGTCGCGGCCGGCAGTGCGGCAAGCGGAGCGGCGGATCTGGCGGGTGGCGACCTTGTTCTTAGGTCAGGCACATCCACCGGCACTGCCGGATCGAACATCGTCTTTCAGACGTCTACGCCGTCCGCGACGACCGGCACCGCCGACAACGCTTCGTCGACAAAGATGCAGATTGCCGGCAATGGTTCAGTCGCGATCGGCGCCAGCCCGGCGGACGACACCCGCCTCACCGTCACTCGCAGCGGCGCCGAGAATGTCGACAACAACGCGCTCGTCGTGACCAACGCGACCACCGGCAGCAACGTTGAGGTTTCGCCCACCAAATTCACGGCAAAGTTTTCGAACACCGGAGCGGTGCTCGGCAACAGCTTCGGCGTGCAGGTCGACAATCTATCAACCAATGTCGTCAAGAATGGCCTCTTGAAGTATGGCCTTCGGGTAGAGTCGACCGGCAACTTCACTGGCGATGACGGTGCCGCAACAAAGAACTACGGCCTGACAGTCAACGTCGCCGGCGCCGACGAGAACTATGCCGCCACCTTCACCGGTGGCAACGTCGGCATCGGCACTGCCGCCCCTCAGGACGCACTGCACGTGAACGGCATCGTTCGAGTCGCCACACTCGGCGCTGCAGGTGCGACCGCTATCTGCCAGAACGCGCAGAACCAGATCGCGACATGCTCGTCGTCGCTCCGCTACAAGACCAATGTTGCACCGTACCTGCCCGGACTTTCGCTGATCATGCGGCTACGACCGATCGCCTTCGATTGGAAGGACGGCGGCTTGAAAGATATCGGATTCGGCGCCGAGGACATCGCAAAGATCGACACGCGGTTCGTCACCTTTAATCAGAATGGCGAAGTAGAAGGCATCAAATACGACCGCCTAAGCGTCGCCTTCGTCAACGCCTTCAACGAGCAGCAGCGGCAGATCGAAGATCAGAAGAAGCAACTCGAAGAACAGAACAAAAAGATCGAGGCCCAGCAAAAGCAGATCGACACTCTGATCCGTGTGCTGTGCGCAAGAGAGTCTTCAAACAGCGATGCCTGCCAGAGACCGCCGCAGCAATAAAACTCCGTACGCATATTGATCGGCGAATGCAGGAAGGCGATTCTTCAACGAGGGATCGCCTTTCGTCGTCGAAGGATTACATTACTTTTGGCGAGCGAAGGCTGTTATCCGCCGAGGAACCATTTCCTTTCCACGAGAAACACACTCGCACCCTGAACAAGCAATTTCTTTTTCTTTCCGAAGGTCAGTAACAATATTCCCGATTAAAGCGCCCACCGGCCGAATCATCATAAAAAGCACGCTGATCAAAGCTTTTATTTTTCTGATGATCGCCTATACAACTGTGAGAGCGGCTCTTGTTTTCCGCCTAATTTACGCAAGGTTGCCTTGACACCGCCCCCAATCCAGCTATACTTACTCTGCTTTTCCACCCAACAAACACCAGGGAAGTTTTAACTGAATCCACAGCGCTGCAGCAGCCACATCGCGAATCGTGCGCTCAAGGATCTTCTGGCGCACACCCCCGGCAGTACCGTCGCCTTTAGTAGTACCCAAATTCAATTTAAATAAACAGGAGACTCCGCGCCCTCGCGCGCCGGGAAACAGCACTACCAAAATGTCCAAACGCCGAACGTCGTTCCGTCTCGCTACCGCTGTATTTGCACTCACAACACTCACAACCCTAACCTTCGCCACCGCGACTGGCGGCCTCACGGCGTGGACCGAATACGTTCCCGCTGTCATTTCTGCCTATTGGCCAGAAAGAGCAGCTGTTAACGATGATTCAGCAATCAGCGATTTACCGCTAGATGGCCGTGCTCAAACCGTTGCCGCGACAGGTGAGCGGCTCAGTGGTGCCGATGTGATCTCATCGGCAACTTATCCCTTTACGAGCGGGAGCGGTGCGACACTTGAAGATATGTCAACGGGAACGACTCAACTCGTCGCCGCAGGATCAGATGATAATGCTTCGAGTGTGGTAAACATCGGTTTTGATTTTTGGTTTGACGGAGTTCGGCAGACGCAGTTCTCGGCGAATGCTAACGGCTTAATGCGGTTGGGCGCAACAGCGGTTGGGACGACGTTCACGAATGATCTCGCCTCGACTACAAATGTTCCTCAGATTGCACCTTATTGGGATGACCTTTGGGTCGGAACAAACGGCAAAGTTCATTACAAAGTAGTAGGAACTGCTCCGTCCCGCAAACTTGTTGTCGAGTGGCAGAATATGACGATTCCACGCCAGACTTCGGCGACAACAGGATCGGGCAATTTTCAGGCGTGGCTTTATGAATCGACAGGAGTGATCGAGTTTGTGTATGGGGCTGGCATTGTGGCTAATTCCGCCAACAGCGGCTACAGCGTGGGGTTCGGTACTTCAGCGACGGCGTTTGCGAGTGTGACGACATCTGCGCCAAGTGTTGCATACGGCACCGCGAATAACGCGCAGAGCAACGCAATCGCTTCGGGCACAAAGTACACGTTTGCGCCGCCCGTTCCGGGATCGCCAAGCGACCTGAATTTTACGAGTGTCGGTGCAGGCGGAATGACATTGAATTGGACGGACAATGCAAGCAACGAAGCTGGATTTGCGATTTTCCGTTCAACGGACGGCGCGAATTATTCGTTTGTGGGCCAAACCGCAGCGAACGCGGCTTCCTCGGCCCAGGGCGGGCTAAGCCCCAGCACCAACTATTTTTGGCAGGTTTACGCTGTTTCGGAAGGAGCGCTTAGCGCGTCCGCAGCAACCGGTAATCAATCGACTACTGCACCGACTTTCTGCGGAACCGTCACGGTGGGTCCGAGCGGTACGCATCCTACGATCGCGGCGGCTCTCAATGCGATTGGAAGTCAGGGCCTGAATTGCGCTTCGTTTATCGAATTGCAGGCTGCGTATGTCAGTTCAGTAGAAACGTTCCCGATCGTCGTCCCATTCATCGGCGGCGCTAGCTCGACAAATACCTTGACGATCAGGCCGGAGTCCGGCGCAGCAAACCTTTCGATCACCAGTGCTAATACGACAGCAGCGACGATCGACTTGAACGGCGCAAACTGGGTCACATTTGACGGCAGGCCGGGCGGAACAGGTACGACAAAGCAACTGACGATTGCCAACACTTCAACCAGCGGCGTGGCATTGCGCTTTATAAACGATGCAATCAGCAACACCGTAAAATTTACGACGCTTCAGGGCGTAAATACTTCGACAACAAGTGGCGTCGTTTTGTTCAGCACCACGACCGCCGGCAGCGGAAACGATAACAACACAATCGACAACTGCGACGTTCGGGATGGTGCGACAACGCCGGCCAATGGGATTTATTCAGCAGGTTCAACCGCTTCGGCAACTGCTAACAACAGTGGAAACACCGTCTCCAACAACAATATCTTCAATTTCTTCCAGGCGGGTGCAGTGGATTCTAGCGGCCTACGGCTCGACGCCGGCAACACCGATTGGACTATCACAGCAAATAGCTTCTATCAAACAGCGACGCGAACGACGACTGCCGGATCAACAGCAAGAGGCATTTATCTAAATGCTATCTCCGGAAACAATTTCGTCATCACCAATAACGTCATCGGTGGTGCAGCAGCAAATGCTGGCGGAGGCGCTTGGACAGTTGGCGGGGCATTTGCGAACCGGTTCGAAGGTATTCGATTGATCGTTGGAACTAATACCGCAAGCAGCGTACAAGGAAACACAATCACGAATTTCTCATGGAGTTCCTCAAGTGGAGCGACCACGCTGCCGGGCATTTGGATTGGTATTTACGTGTCGAGCGGAAACGCAAATATCGGAACGACCGCCGGCAACACAGTTGGCGGCGTGGGTAATGTTGCAGTTACAACGTCCACGACCGGCGGTATCAGCTTTGGAATTGGCTCCGCAAGCGCAGGCGTAGTCGCTATTTCAAACAATACTGTCAACTCAATTACTGTTTCGGGATCAAGTTCCTCTATTTCGCATTCTGCTGTAGGTATTCAGGTAACTTCAGGTACGAATACCGTCAATAACAACACAATCGGCAGCAATGCAGCGGCTAACAGTATCAATGCCAATACGGCGTCAACCAGTACGACCGGTCAAATGGTGACGGGTATCGTATCCAGCAGTTCGACCTCTTCGGCGATTACAAACAACACGATTGCCAATCTCAACAATGCTTACGTCGGGACAGGTACCACGACGTTTACAGGACAAATCCGAGGTATAGCAGCTTCTTCGGGTGTTAATACAATTACCGGGAACACTATCCGTAATCTTTCTACAGCTAGTGCGGTTACAGGATCAGGAAGCAGCTCATCCGTTATCGGTATCAGCCAAACATCTACTACGGCTGGACAAACCGTTTCACAAAACACGATTCATACATTGACCAATTCGGCTGTTACCCCAATAGTAAACGCTGTTGGTATTCACTACGCTGGTTCCACAACAGGCACAAACCTTGTTGCCAGGAATTTTGTGCACTCGCTCTCCCTAGCTACGACAGGATCCTCCGCAAGTATTACCGGTATCAATATCGCAGCGGGTCAAACGACGTACCAGAACAATATGGTCAGGCTGGGCGTTGATTCGGCGGGAGCAAGTCTTCCGCAATCAACGCTTGCGATCCTGGGAATCGCGGACGCATCGACTACAACATCGAACATTTATCACAACAGTGTATGGGTTGGCGGTGCTGTTTCTACGGGTACTGGCTCGGCAACATCGTTCGCGTACAGACGCACAGTCACGGGCACACAGGACGTGCGGAACAACGCCTTTGTCAACGTCCGCAGCAATTCTGTCGGTACAGGCAAGAGCTACGGCATCGGCATAAATGGCACAGCCACTTTCACATCGAATTTCAACGTCGTTTTCACAAGCGGTTCAAATTCGTTCTTCGGCTTGAACAACACGACGGATCTTTCTAATTTGGGGGCGTGGCAAGCCTCAACGTCGCAGGACGCAAACAGCATTTTTGCCGATCCGGCTTTCAAAGTGCCCGCCGGCACGAGCGCAACGGTCGATCTACATATTGTCGATCCGCCCGCCGCAAGCCCGGTTGAAGCCGCGGGAACCTTGATTGCATCGATTACGGAAGACTTTGATGGGCAAGCCCGAAGCACTCTGACCCCAGTCGACATCGGTGCCGACGCCGGCAATTTCGCTGGAATTGACCTCGGTCCGCCGATCATCGCATACACGACCTTGGGCAATACGACAAGTACGACGGATAGAACCCTGTCGATCGGCATCACCGACGCTGCCTCCGGGGTACCGACAATGGGAATCGGACTGCCCGTGCTCTACTTCCGCAAGGGAACAAGTGGAGCGTATTCCTCCAGCCAGTGCACGTTCGTTTCTGGAAGCAATTACAATTGTACTTTCACCTATGCGTCGGTTGGGGGGGTTGTAGCGGGCGACACAATTCAGTACTTCGTCGCGGCGCAGGACAGCGCCGGCAGTCCTAACGTCACGGTAAATCCGTCGGCAGGAGCGAGCGGGTTAACGGCAAATCCACCGGCAGCTTCGACACCACCATCTACTCCTAATAGCTATTTGATCGCTATCCAGTTCTCGGGTTCGTACAACGTCGGTACTGGGGAGACATTCACTTCTTTAACAAATAACGATTCCGGTGGCCTTTTCTTGGCCTTGAACAATGGCGTCCTGACGGGCAATGTGAGCATAAACCTCACAACGGATCTTACTTCTGAAACAGGCGCTATTTCGCTTAACCATCTTTTGGAAGAACCGGCAGACAGCAACTTCACCGTGACGATACAGCCGAGCGGGGGCGTGGGGCGCCTGATCTCGGGCTCGAATTCGGTGAGCCTGATTGGCCTGAGCGGGGCCGATCGGGTCACGATCGATGGACTGAACACCGGCGGGAATTCTCTGACTATTCGCAATACGACCGCGACAACAGGTTCGGCATATCGTTTAACACGCGGTGCAACAAACAACGTTCTTCAGAACACTACGCTCGAGTCCGCAAACACCAGCACAACGAGTGGCGTGGTCGATATCAACGGCGCCCTCGCCGGGGATACTGTTGCTAACAGTAACAACACGATTGCCAACAACGTCATCCGCGACCGCAGCGATGCGGCCGGTGTTCCGGTCAACCTGATATATTCGGCGGGTGCTTCGGGACTAGTGAACAGCAACAACACGATCTCGAACAACATTCTGAAGAATTTCACCGCGAACGGAATCCAAACTACGGCCCCAAATACCCAGAACTGGAACATCAGCGGAAACGAGATATTCCAGGAGGCAACGAGAGCCTCGGCCGTGACCGGGATCCGGTTCGAGGGTTTGGGCACGAACACGATCACTCAAAACAATATTCATGATCTCGTGGCATCCGGCTCGAACACAACCATTGGCATTCAGTTGTCACGCGCCGAGGGCACGACTGTATCGAGGAACCGGATACATTCGTTCCCGAGCGTTTCCGGAGCAACGGGTATCTTACAGGGTATAAACTCCTCAGGCAGCTCAGGCAATCCGGCAAATGTGACGATCGTCAACAATCTGGTTTCGATTGTTCCCGCGTTCACGAATGCACAGGTAATACACGGTATCCGTGACTTCGGATTCTCGGGCAATACATTCAACTCGTACTTCAATACGGTATTGGTAAGTGGTACTGGTTCAGGTTCGAGCAGCTCGTGGGCCTGCGTTCGCGGCACCAGTGCCCCAACGACCTACACGCAGTTTGACAATATCTGCTTTAACAATCGGACCGGCGGGACGGGCAGCCACTTCGCGGCCGGTGACCAGTCAAATGGAACGGGCACGTTCACGTCCAACTACAACATCTTCGTCGGTACAGGGTCGACAGCCGCTAACTTTTTCGACCGAGGCACCAGCAGTACCGGAACGCCGGTTGACTTCACCGCATGGCAGGCGGGTGGGCGAGACGCTAATTCGCAGGCCAGCAACCCGGGCAGCGATTACACGGTCGCGAACATGTTCATATCGGCGACCGATCTTCATCTCAACACAACCGGAACGAATCCGGCGTTGAATGCCGGCGATGTAACCGGTACCGGCGTGACGACCGATTTCGACGGACAGACGCGGCCGCAGGGCACGGCTCCGGAGATCGGAGCGGACGAGATCGTGCCGGCTGCATCGGGCACCATACAGTTCAGTTCGGCGACTTACCAGGGCAACGAGAACGCCGGGGCGATCACGCTGACGGTCACCCGGAGCGGCGGGACGGATGGTGCGGTTTCGGCGCAGATTACCTTTAGCGGCGGTAACGCGACGGGTGGTACGTCGTGTAGTACGAGTGGCGTGGATTACATCAACTCCGCGATTACGGTGAATTTCGCGGCGGGCAGCTCGACGCCTTCGCAGGCGATCGCGGTGACGGTTTGTGACGACTCGGCCTTTGAGGGTGACGAGACCTTCGGTGTTACGCTCGGCAGCCTTACCGGCGGTGCGAGCGGCGGCAGCCAGACGACGGCGACGGTCACTATTGTCGAAAACGATCCTCAGCAGTTCCTGCTGACGGTTACCAAGGCGGGCGACGGCACCGGAACTGTGATGAGCAATCCGGCCGGTGTCGATTGCGGATCAGACTGTTCTGAGGCGTACAACGACGGCACAAGCGTCACGCTTACGCAGGCGGCCGATGCAGGCTCGGTATTTACCGGCTGGAGCGGTGCTTGCACGGGAACCGGATCGTGCGTTGTACCGATGACGCAGGCACGAACCGTAACCGCGACATTCGTCAAACTTTACACGCTTACCGTCACCAAAGCGGGAACCGGCGGCGGAACGGTCACAAGCTCGCCCTCGGGTATCAGCTGCGGTGTTGACTGCACAGAGGATTACCAGAGCAACACAGTCGTCACGCTAACAGCGGCGGCCGACTCGACATCGACGTTCAGCGGCTGGAGCGGTGCGGGTTGCACCGGGGCCGGAACATGCGTCCTGACGATGTCGCAAGCGGCGTCTGTAACGGCGACCTTCACGCGGAATCAACACACGCTAACGGTCGCGAAGAGCGGCGCGGGCGGCGGCACAGTAACCAGCAGCCCGGCCGGCATTGATTGCGGCGTCGACTGCAGCGAGACCTATGACAGCGGAACGACCGTGACTCTGACCGCTACCGCGGACGCCGGTTCGACCTTTGCCGGTTGGAGCGGCGGCGGATGTACCGGAACGGGGGCGTGCGTCATTTCCGTAACTGCCGCGACTAGTGTAACGGCCACTTTCAACCTGTCTGCCTCGACGATGCAGTTCAGTTCGGCGACATACTCCGGCGTCGAGGGCGGCAGCGTGACGGTCACCGTCACCCGGAGCGGCAACACGAGCGGGGCGAGCACGGTAAATTACGCGACCTCGAACGGAACAGCTACCGCAGGCGCGTGCGGTGGTGCTGATGCAGACTATCCGTCCGCTTCCGGTCAACTCGCATTCGCTGCGGGCGAAACCACGGCGAGCTTCAATGTCACGCTCTGTGTCGACTCGCTGAGCGAGAGCCCGGCTGAAACGATCATCCTGACTTTGAGCGGTGCAACAGGCGGCAGTCTCGGCTTGCAATCGACCGCGGTCATCAGCGTCATCGATGCGGCGGGCGAGTTCATCGATATGACGCCTCTTACGATTACGAACAACAGCACCGGAGCCATGGGCGAGATCGCTGTTTCGGGATACGCAACAGGCGGGATACTCGGGATGCGAGTGACTCTCCACAACGTCACCCACTCAAATCCGGACGACCTTGACATTCTGCTGGTCGATCCCAGCGGGACTCGCAAGTTCGTCCTGATCGGCGACGTTGGCGGCAGCACTGCACTCAGCGGGGCGACCCTTACCTTCGAGGACGCTGCTGCCACTTCGGCTCCGGACGGCGGGCCGCTCGTGACCGGCACGAACTACAAGCCTGCGAACTGCGTGACACCGGTCACCAACTTCGGCGGTACGGCGCCAAATGGCCCATACGTCGAGCCTGGATGCACGCCCGGTGTGGATACCCTGAACAGCACATTCGCGGGCTTTAACCCGAACGGCAACTGGAAGTTGTACGTCCGCGACGACGGCGGAGCGTTCCGTGACGCGTTAGGGACGGGTTCGATCGGTGGTTGGGGAATTCAGTTCCTCGTACCAACCGCTGCCTCGACTTCACTGAGCGGCCGGGTCGTGACCGATACTGGAGCTGGGATCAGGAATGCGCGAGTGACAGTTGCGGGCGGTGATTTGCCAGAGCCTGTCGTCGTGCAGACCGGGTCTTTCGGGTGGTATCGGGTGAGCGGGCTTGCTGCTGGACAGACGTATGTGGTGACCGTTGCATCCGGCCGCTACACCTTTGCCCAGCCGATCAGGGTAGTAACGATGCAGGAGGATATCGGCAACTTCGACTTTGTTGCGGAGCCGCAGCAACAGGAATGATTGCCGTTTATGAGCGGTAGCCGACGCCCTGTTTGTGTCGCACCGATCACGCGTTGTCCTGGAAGCCCTCGGCCATGTGAGGCCGAGGGCTTTATCTTTTCGGCGGGTTTTGTGAGGTAACGAATTTTGATTTAAATTTGAGGCGAATGTCTATCTACGATAATTTCGCACCCATTCAACTCGATCGGGTCAAGACATACGAGCTCGCCTCACGACCGAGCAAGGTCACCGTTAACGACTTCGCATCGGCACCGAAAACTGGTGATTCACTGCGGGAATTTCTTGACCGTTTTCCCAATATCCTTGCCGTGCAGTCGATGCGCGAGGTTGCTGCGAGAATTCGGCGGGCACGTGAGATCGGGAAGCCGATCGTTTGGGGGATCGGTGGGCATGTGATCAAGACTGGGCTGGCGCCGATTCTGATCGATCTGATGGATCGTGGATTTGTGACGGCGGTTGCGGCGAACGGTTCCGTGTTGGTGCATGATACTGAGATCGCATTGGTCGGGTTTACGAGCGAGGATGTCGATGCGAGTCTTGGTTCGGGTGATTTTGGTGCGGCTCGCGAGACGGGCGAGATGCTAAACGCTGCTGCCAAAGCGGGAAGCCGCGATTCAATCGGGCTCGGCGAGGCGATGGGCAGGGAGGTACTCGGTGCGGGGCCGGCCAATCGAGACCAGTCGGTGCTGTGCGCCGCGTACGAGCGGCGAATTCCTTTTACCGTGCACCTCGCGATCGGCGCGGATATAGGTCATTTCCATGCTTCGTGCGACGGGGCCGCGCTCGGCGCGACTTCGCACCGGGATTTCAGGCTCTTGTGTTCCATAGTGGCCGAGATGAACGGCGGGGGCGTCTATCTCAATTACGGCTCGGCGGTGGTACTGCCCGAGATCTTCCTGAAGGCCGTGACCGTAGTTCGCAATCTTGGGCACGAGTTGAGCGAGATCACGACAGCGAATTTCGATTTCATCCAAGGATACCGCCCGTCGACGAATGTTGTGCGGCGCCCGACGGCAAATGGAGCCGGGCGCGGCTTCGCGATTACGGGGCATCACGAATTTACTCTGCCGTTGCTGGCTGCGATGCTGGTCTGCGCGGGAGAGGAGTAGCTGTAAAGATGGATCGTGATTCGAAATTGGGAACAGCGACAGGTGGCCGCAACCTGGAGAATTAGATTTCATATGACCGATCCTTTCCGCGGCGTTCTGATTTTACTGGTGATCGTTTTCGCTTTTGCAGTGTCCACGTTCGGGCAGATCGGACTTGCTGACTCGATGTACATGATATTCGACCGTCAGGGAAAGCCGGCCGCGTTAAATGCGATCCTAAACGCGATGGCGGAAAATGACGTGGTGTTCTTAGGCGAGGAGCATGACGACGCCGTAGCGCACGCGATCCAGGCTGAACTTCTTCGCCGCGCCGTTGAATCTTATTCAGACCAGCGGAGGGTGACGTTGTCGCTCGAGATGTTTGAGCGCGATGTGCAGATTGTGCTTGATGAGTACCTTCGGGGCCTCATCACCGAACAGCACTTCCTGGCGTCGTCGAGGCCTTGGGGAAATTACAAAACGGACTACCGACCGTTGATCGAGTATGCGAAGGAAAAGCGTCTTGACGTGATAGCCGCCAATGCTCCGCGTCGATACGTAAATATGGTCGCGCGGAACGGCCGAGACTCTCTCACTTCGCTGTCACCCGAGGCAAAGAAATGGCTCGCGCCGTTACCATTCCCAGGCCCGAGTGCGGCGTATGCAGACAAATTCAGAAAGCTGATGGCGGGCGGCGGCGACCCAGCCGCAGCGACGCGGCTGGATCAGATGGTCTATTCGCAGGCTCTGTGGGACGCGACGATGGCTGATTCAATAACCCGTTACCTCGCGAAGAATAAGAACGCACTCGTCGTACATCTTAATGGTACTTTCCATTCTGAGGGCCGCCTCGGTACCGTCGAGCAACTGATGCACTATCGTCCGGGCACCCGGGCCTTGGTCGTGACGATAAAGTCGGAAAAGGAATTTCAGAGATTCGACTCGGAGAGGCACAAAGGGTCGGGCGATTTTGTCGTACTCACCGACGCATCGCAACCGAGGACCAAAAGGTAGTAGATCGCAGGTCCAAATGGAAAGCCTCGCGGATCGATGATCCGCGAGGCTTTTGCCACTGTATACAAAATCAATCTATCAGCGATAGATCGATTCGCCGCGATGGTTGGTCCGCCATTCATTCTCGAAGTAGTCGGCGTCCTCGGTCGAGCGCGGGCGAACGCCAAGAACGGTACCGCCGCTTCGGATACCTTCTTCATATTCTTTCGCTCGGTCCTCAGGAATCCCCCATCCGATCAGGGCTCCAACCAATCCACCGGTCAGGCCGCCGGCACCTGCACCAGCTAGACCTGCCGCGATCGGTCCCCAAACGACGAGCCCGAGCCCAGGAATCAGAACGTTTGTGCCAATAGCAGCAATCCCGCCGATGATGGCCCCGAGCGTTCCGCCGATTGCGGAGCCTGTACCGAGACCCTCGAGTGCTTTGTTGTCGGCGATCGCGCTGTCATCGTCTTTGTAATATTTGTCGCGCGTTTCCTCCGACATCATTACGTTGATCTCATCGTCTGAGTATCCCCGGTCACGCAGTGAGCGATACGCGTTGTCAGCGCTCTCGCGGTCGCGGAATAGTCCGGTCAATACACCCCTGTCTTCTTGACGGCTTGTTGCTTCGTTATTCATATCACTTCTCCCTCGTTCGTTTTGAATTTAGCTTTCGCCAAATAAACTTATTTAGCAAGCGTTGTGCCCGTAATTGGTTATGAGCTAACTGTAATAGAAGCAGCAAGTTAGGAAAACCAATGAGCCATATGCGAATGGTTGTCGTCCGGTAATAAGACATACTTGTGCCACACGTTCGAACAAAAAGGTTTCCTTCAAAAGCGCCGGCCGTTGACCATCTGATCAATAAATTAGTGCACCCTAGCGAACCTAAACTGGGCCGTGGAAAACCTGGCCGGGACAATGCTTCCCACGTCGTGAAAGTCCACCGTATTCAATATGGGAGGAGTCATGCGCTTAATGAAATCGGGGCGATCTTATCGGAAAAGCACACGTTCAAAGGAAAACTTTCACGAAAGATGTTCTTCCCACATTTCGAGATTCCATCGTCGCTTTCTGAAATTCTCCTCGCTCCAAAATCCCTTGAGCAATTCGATCCGGGGCTCTCCGTCCGACGGCATCACGATGCTTACGACATCGTATCGATGGGCGGCTTCCCAAACGTTAAAGATTCGTCTGTAAACCCGAGCCGTGCGGATTATCTGGCGCTGCTTGCGGCGATCGACGTTTGCGGTCGGGGCTGCAAACTCATCTGATCGTCTCGTTTTTACTTCAACAAAACACAAGGTCTCTTCGTTAACCGCCACGATGTCAATCTCGCCGGTGATCTGTGCTCCTCGGCGGTTGCGCCCGACGGGAACTTTGAAGTTCGACACGATAAGGCGGTATCCGTGCTGCTCCAGAAATCGTGCGGCGGCACGCTCACCGGCCAAACCCAGCTCGCTTGAAGTCGAGGGCCGAATTAAACTACCTTCTTTTCTTACCCACAAGGATCGAGTCATTTAGAAACGAGACAAAGTCGCCCGTAAAAAAACTCCCGTCCATTTCTGGAAGGGAGCTTTTACATTTTCACCGCTAATTCGAAATTAGCCACACCATAGCCTAAAACGCCGGCTCTTCGTAGACGCCGTACACATCCCGCAACGCCACGCTGATCTCTTCTACAGTGGCGTAGGCTTTTACTGCGTCGATGATGTGCTGCATTGTGTTCTCGTTATCGCGGGCGGCGAGTTTTAGTTTGTCGAGGGCGATGGAAACAGCCCCGTTGTCGCGAATGGATTTTACGCGGGCAAGCCGTTCGAGTTGGTGATCGCGGACGGTCTCGTCTATCTGGAGGATCTCAAACTTTCCAGGCTCTTCTTCCATGACGTACTTATTCACGCCGACGATCGTTTGTTCGCCGCGCTCGACGGCTTTTTGATATTGGTAGGCTGATTCCTGGATCTCGCGTTGCGGGAAGCCTGCCTCGACGGCCTCGACCATCCCGCCAAAGCCGTCGATCTTGTCGAAATAATCGAAACAGCCGTCGATCATCTTTTGCGTTAGCGATTCGACGTACCAGCTGCCACCAAGCGGATCGACTGTGTTAGGGACGCCCGTCTCCTCGGCGATTATCTGCTGCGTGCGGAGCGCGATCAGAGCAGCCTGATCCGTCGGCAGGGCCAGGGCTTCGTCATACGCGTCGGTGTGGAGGCTCTGCGTTCCGCCGAGCACGCCGGCAAGTGCCTGGATCGCCACGCGGGCGATGTTGTTCAGAGGCTGCTGGACAGTGAGCGAGACGCCGGCCGTTTGTGTGTGAAAGCGGAGCTGCATCGTACGCGGGTTTTTGGCGCCGAAACGCTCCTTCATCGTGCGTGCCCAGACAACGCGGGCGGCGCGGTACTTGGCGATCTCCTCGAAAAAGTCGTTGTGAGCGTTAAAGAAGAACGAGATTCGCGGAACGAATTCGTCCACTTCGAGCCCGCGATCCACGCCGTATTGCACGTACTCGACGCCGTCGCGCAGCGTGAACGCCAATTCCTGAAGAGCGGTCGCACCGGCCTCGCGGATGTGGTAGCCGGAAACGGAGATTGGATTGTACTTCGGCACATGCTTGGTGCAGTACTCAAACGTGTCGATGACCAGCTTCATCGCCGGGCGAATCGGATAAATCCATTCTTTTTGCGCGATGTATTCTTTGAGGATATCGTTCTGCAGTGTGCCCGAGATCTTGTTGAAGTCGGCGCCCTGCTTTTCGGCGACGGCGAGGTACATCGCCAGGAATATCGGCGCGGGAGCGTTGATTGTCTGCGAGACTGTAACCTGATCAAGTGGGATCCCGTCGAAGAGAACTTCAAAATCCGCCAGCGAAGAGACCGCCACACCGCACTTACCAACTTCACCTTCAGATAGAGGCGAATCCGCATCGAGGCCCATCAAAGCAGGGAGATCATACGCGACCGAGAGACCTGTCTGACCGTGTTCCATCAAATACTTGAATCGGGCATTGGTCGCCTCCGGCGAAGAGAAGCCGGCAAACTGGCGCATCGTCCACAGCTTGCCACGATATCCAGTCGGATGAATGCCGCGCTTGTATGGGTACTCTCCGGGGAAGCCGACCTCGATTCCCTCAGTGTCGCCCTCGGTGTAAAGTCGTTCGACAGGCTCCAGACTGACCCCTTCAAACGATTTCTTGCGCTCAGGAGTCTTTTCCAAAACTTTCCTAAGGGTCTCTTCTTCCCAGCGCTGCTTTTCCGCTTGCGCCTGGCTCACCGCCTGTTTAGTCTCGGGTGTCATAATTCACTTTTCTTATCCATGAATAAGATGCGATTTTAGCACATCGACGCTGGCCGTTTGAACGACTCGGACGCGTTCGTCTCCTTCTGACAAAATTGCATTCCGAATCAGGTCACCCTAGAATTACGGAATGATTTTGCCCCGAACCAAGGTCGCGGTGATGCTGATACTCTCGGTCGCTGCCCTCTTGGGCTGTTCGGGGGAAGGCGACCAGACAAGCCATTCACCGGCTAATATTCAATCCACGAATGCCAGCCAGGATGCACCGAGAACAAACGTCGAGGAGTTGGGAATGCTGGTCAATGTCCCTTACGAGAGTGAGGAATCATTTTGGAAGGAGGATCCTTCGCAGCGGCGGATTGTGGCCGTGCTGAGCTTTCCGAAGCCGGAGGCTGAACGGCTCGTCGCGGATGCGAGCAAGCGTCGACCGCCCGAAACCGTCGATATGATGCCTGAGAGCTGGTTCCCGCCCGAGCTGATTGCCCAGAGCGAAGTGAGCGGCGACAATACGATCAAAGGTCAGGCTTACGCCGCCGATGCATTCCTCCAGCCTCCGTATAACGACGGTCGCATTGCCCGGATCGACGGAACTGACTATTTTGTTCTGGAAGTCTTCGCCAGGTAGCTGCGGTCAAACTTCTTCGTATCGCTTAAGTTTTCGATAAAGTGTTGACGGGTCGATCCCCAGAATATGTGAGGCCTGTACCTTGTCGTTGTTTACTGAGCGAAGAACCTCGAGGATGTACCTGCGTTCAACTTCCTCCAAGCTCGGTCGCAGTCCATCCGAGTCGCGAATAGGCAACGCGCCAGCCAATACGCTGCGCACCTTGGGCGGCAGATCGTCGATCGTGATTTCGTCACCCGAGAGAATAAAGGCTCGCTCAATTGCGTTTTCGAGCTCGCGCACGTTGCCTGGCCAATCGTAGTTGACCAGCGCCGCCATTGCATCGGGGGTTATGTTCTTCCTGGCCGCACTCTGCTTACGTGCCGCACCGGAAACAAAATGCTTCGTTAATAGTGCAATGTCCTCGCGTCGCTCGCGAAGCGGAGGAATCAGGATCTCTACAACATTTATTCGGTAAAAAAGATCGTCGCGAAACCGTCCGGCGGCGACTTCCTTCTCCAGATCTTTGTTCGTCGCGGCGATGATCCGAGCGTCGAATCTCTCCGATACCGAAGACCCGACAGGCGTGACCTCAAACTCCTGCAGAGAGCGAAGCAGCTTCACCTGAAGTGACGGCGGCATCTCGCCAACCTCGTCCAGAAACAGGGTCCCTCCGGACACTGACCTGAAGAGACCCTTCTTGTCGGAGACAGCACCGGTGAATGAACCTTTCTTGTGCCCAAATAGCTCGCTCTCGAGAAGTGATTCTGGTAGAGCACCACAGTTGACTGCGAGAAAGGGCTGACCCGCACGGCGGCTGTTGAAATGGATCGAGCGCGCCACCAGCTCTTTGCCGGTCCCGCTCTCTCCCTGAATCAGGACGCTCGCGCTCGTGTCCGCAACTTTTTTTATCAGGTCGAATACGTGTCGAAGGGCTTCGCTGCTACCTACTATTTCCGAAAAGTTGTACTGCCTGTTTAATTCGCGACGCAATAGTCGATTTTCGCGGAACAGCTCCCTCTGCGTAACTGCGTTCTTGATCGTCTGCAGGATGTCCTCGTTGATGAACGGCTTGGTGATGTAATCGTAAGCACCTTTTCGCAGGGCGGCGATCGCAGAATCGACCGACGAGTAGGCGGTCATTATGATGACGATTGAATCGGTCTCGATCGACTTGATCTGATCCAGGAGCTCCAGGCCGTCGCGGCCGCCCATTCGAATATCCGTTAGTGTCACGGCAATGTCGTTCGATGAAAAGATCGCCAGGGCAGCTTCGGTGCTGTCCGCCGTGAAGACCGAGTAGCCTTCGGCCTCGAGCAGCTCACGCAGGATTTGCCGCATCAGCTCCTCATCTTCCACCACCAAAACATTATGTGCGGGCATAAAACGGGGCTTTAGGTTTGACTAAAACGTAAGTCTAGCACAGGCTTTTTTTGATCGCGGGCATTCATGATAGCATCAAATCAAAGTTCACTTACTCTCTCAAATCACGAAACTCAGTCAGCTAAAAATGCGGTACGCCAAAATCTCGATCCTGCTTGTTACGGCGTGCCTTTTCGCGTCTGCGACCTTGGGCCAGCAGACCAATCCTGTCGAACGCCAGGTGACGAACCCGATCACCGACACGCCGAATGTCAACCCGGTCGCCAACCCTAACGCTGCACCGGCCAGATCGCAGGTCAAACCGACGATCGAACCCGAGGGCGGCGACGGCGAGGTCGTCGTCTACTCGTCCAGAACCGAGGCACAGGGCAGCGAAGGCAGCCGAGTCATCGTTCACGAAGGAAACGTTGATGTGAGGTTTGGGATTTACCGCCTACAGGCGGATAAGATCACTATCTTCGAGGCTGAAAACAAGATGGTCGCCGAGGGAAGCGTCATCTTCGACAAGGGCGATGATGAACGCATTACCGGCGCACGCGGCATCTGGAACTACAAGACAAAGCTTGGCATCTTCGAGGATTCTACCGGATTCACCAATCAGACCAATGACGGCACCGTAATATATTTTCAAGCCGACCGGGTCGAGCGCGTGTCGACGACCGAAGTCGTCGTGACGAAAGGAAAGTTTACCGCTTGCGATGAGGCGGTGCCGAAGTGGAGTTTTACCGCCGATGAAGCCCGCATACTGGCCAACGATCGAGTCAAGCTGAAGAACGCGAAGTTTCGCGTCAAGGATGTCGCTTTGCTCGCGCTCCCTTACGCCTCGATCCCGATCAAGCAGCGCGACCGCGCGTCGGGATTCCTAACGCCAACGGTTGGCTATTCAGCGAATAAGGGCGCCAGGATCTCAAATGCTTATTTTCTGACGCTCGGCCGCTCGGCGGATGTTACGATCCGCGGCGACCTTTACTCGTCACGGGGCGTGGGCTACGGGCTCGATTTCCGCACCAGGGCGAACTCGCGCTCGTACTTCAATTTCGGATTTTATGCGGTCAAGGATCGCATCTTTGGTCGGCGGGCGGACGCACAGAACCCGGACCAAGGCGGGTCGATCGTTTATGCCGAGGGGGTTCATTATTTTCCTAATGGCTTCACCGCCGCCGCCGACGTGCGGCTGACATCGAACCTCGCTTTCAGGCAGGTTTTTTCGGACGGCATCCAGCAGATTATTTCGCCGATCGAGGTGTCGCAGGGCTTCATCAACAAAAGCTGGAATAACTATACGCTCGATCTTCTCGCTCGTTCGCAGGTCATATCTATTCCGAACTTGCGGATCAAAACGCGCAATCTGCCGAGCATCAATTTTGAGAAGCGGCCGTCGCTGATCGCAAGAGCACTTCCGGCATATTTTTCGTTCCGCACCAGTCTGGAGGGAACTGCCCGTCGGGAAGAAGTGGATGATATCAGCCTCTACCGGGCGCAGACGGGCGGCGATCCGATCGTCACGCCCGCGATTGGGCAGCGGTTCGACGTGTACCCGCAATTCATGCTGCCGATAAATTCGAAGTACGTGAATTTCACCGCGACGGCCGGTGGTCGGATCACTTACTATTCGAACTCACTCGACGGCTTCCGTCGCGTCACCGGCCGCGACGTGATACGAAAGTACGGTGAATTTACGTTCGATGTAAGGCCGGTCGCTCTCGCGAGGAATTTTTACGGCAAGGACGATGCGTTCAGGTTCCGGCACGTTATTGAGCCGTTTTTGACTTACCGGTATATCAAGGGCGTCGACAATTTTAATCGGATTATCAGGTTCGACAGTATCGACACAGTAACCGACACGAATGAAATCGAGTTCGGTGTTACCAACCGTGTGTACACACGCAGATACGCCGAGGCGGTAACCGATGAAGCACAGAAACTGCTTCAATCGCGTCCGCCATCCGAGCGCTCGCCGCTGTCGGCCCAGCCGTATGAGATTTTCAGCCTTACGGTGAGGGGCAAGTACTTTTTTGACAAAACCTTCGGCGGAGCATTGATACCCGGCCGTCGCAATCAGATCGAGCCGATCACGGCCCTCAGCTTTTACACGTTTGGTGGTGTTCCGCGTCGCTTTTCGCCGCTGAACATCGACGCCTCGTACAGGCCTCAACGGACGATCGTCGTCAACACCCGGATGGACGTCGGCGTAATCGGTGACGGCCTCCGAGCAGCCTCAGCGGCCATAGGTTACGACACGAAGCTGCTTAAGCTATTTCAGACCTTTTACTACACGCGGGCCGTCAACCTGATCCCTTCACTTTCGCAATACTCCAATGCTGCGGGAAAAGAGGCCGGAACACTGCGCGGCTCGCAGTGGAGCCCGAGTATTTTTCTGGGCAGTCGGGACAAGGGCTGGTACGGCGGTTCATCGCTGTTCTTCGATTTCGAAAATCGCCGTGCCGCTCGTCTCTCCCCGCTGATGAGTTCGCTCTACACTCTCGGCTACGCGTACGACTGCTGCTCGCTCGCTCTCCAGTACTATACGTTCAACGTGGGTGCTCGAAATGAGAACCGTATTGTCTTCAGCTTCCGCCTTAGCGGGATCGGCTCCTTTGGGACCGAGCAGTTCGGTCAGGGCCTGAGATAGCTATCACATAGAATTTAATTTAAGCAGCAAAATTCGGACGGGCTGTTTCGGCATCAGCGGGCTCATCGTGGTTGTCTCAGGTACTCGTTCAACGCGATCGAATTGTATCGCTCGACTGGAGCGAGGTCGTCCGTCAGCACTTTGATTCCGCCAGATTGCGGTGCTGGTTGCAAACGCGACAATAAGCCGGCTATTTCCGGGTCGGGGCTTTCAAGTGAGATTGAAGAGAAGTCACGATCGACCGCAACGATTATGAGATTCTGAAGGCGCTCGTTCGCATATTCGGGATGAACCTTAAACAGCAAGACCGTCGGAAATGCGCTTTGATAGGTCACAAATTCCGCCTGCAGGAAAAGTGAAGCCGGTCCGGTCACAGCCGAGCCCAGATTCAGGATAGCGACCCCGCCAGGTTTGAGAACACGCCTGATCTCATTCACGGCCTCACGCGTCGTCAGATGCGTGGGTATGCTGAACAGCGAACCGAAAACATCAATAAGCACGGCGTCGTATGCCTTCGGCTGAGCGTCGTTTAGAAAAGTACGTGCATCCTCATGGATGATGGTGAGCCGTTCATCATCGATCAGCCGAAAATGCTGCTTTGCAAGCTCGGTCATCTGCGGATCGATTTCCACTACGTCTATCGATGCATGCGGATACGATCGCAGGTAATCTCTAGGATAGGTATATCCGGCCCCGCCTAGCATCAGTGCCGCCCGAAAGTCCGGTTTGAAGTGCCGGAGCAAATGGTAAAAACGGTTGTGCGACAGGACAAGTTCGTCGCTGTCCGTAAACACTGCGGATTGCGTGATGTAAGGATCGGTGGCCAGAGCGCGCACAGGCCTCTTCGAGATCGAGTCGACAGTGTTGATGATTCGAACGCGGCTGTATTCCGTATCAACGTCGATCAATCCGCTTGTGCGGGCAAGCATGAAATGGCCGATTTCACTGGATATGATCGCGAAAATAAACAGGATAGCGGTCGCGATGTTCGTGCGCGTTATCTGCAGCGGGGCGAGTATCAAAGCAACGACAAGGAGTGTTCCCGCGATGATATAAAGCGTTCTCACGCTTCCTACGAATGGAATAAGGAAAAAGCCGGCGGCAAATGTTCCGAGGATGCTTCCAAGCGTCGAGAGGGCATATAGGCTGCCGACGGTTCGGCCGGTTTCGGCCACCGCGGCGAGTTTGAG
>Ga0247718_1000071_pt1 | contig 21515 bp, 25 predicted proteins | sample 21E_DmetaG_FD_189045 | JGI IMG/M metagenome (GOLD analysis project Ga0247718, IMG submission 189045) | Soil microbial communities from hillslope of Landscape Evolution Observatory, University of Arizona, Oracle, AZ, United States - 2-1-E_D | ecosystem: Engineered > Artificial ecosystem >...
GCAGAGGACCGCCCAGCCACGAAACCGCGCTCAACTACTGTCGAGCCCGTCCACTCCCGCTGGCCGTCGAGTCTGTTCAATCCATTCACCGTCAGTCGAAACGCTAAAGCTGGCGGTACATTATTGCCTTCGGCGAGCTCGCGAGTGTCACGCTCGCCGAACTCGGCGATCCACCTTTCAATCAACCATCGCGGGTGAGAGGTCTCTACGGCCATCCGCTCCACGTCGTCGGTGAATTCAAGTGAGATCGGCTCCTGAGCCACTCGCCGCAGGATCGCATTAACAAAGCCTTTCGCCGACGACTTTTTTGCCCTGCTCGTCAGCGCGACACTCTCGTTGATGGCCGAGTAGGCTGGCGTCTTGTCCAAAAAGAGCAGTTGATAAGCTCCTAATCTAAGAGCAACACTAACGGCCGGATCTATCCGTTTATTTCCCGAATACTGCCGTATCACACGATCGAGATACATCTGTCGGCGAAGCACGCCGAGCGTTAGCTCGTGGCATAATGCACGGTCACGCGGCGACAGTGCTGACTCGTAAATTGGCAGCAGAATGGACGAGAATGCCCGCTCGATCTCGATCTTCAAAAGCACATCGAATGCTGCGGATCGGGCAGGCGAGATCTTCATAGGATGGATATGCTTCTTAGACGACCGGAAGCTTGCGGGAGGAGATTGCGGCGGCGAGTGATAAATCCTCGGATTCGCCCTTTTGCAGCTTTTCGTCAACCGATACGCGCGAGTCGAAAACAAAACACTCGCCCTCCCACAGCGAATCGGCAGGTGGAATCTCCTCAAGATACCGCAGCACGCCGCCATCGAGCTGGTAGACCTCGTCGAAACCCAGCGACTTGAGGTACGGAACAAATTTTTCACAACGCACACCGCCGGTGCAGAAGGTGGCGATTTTTTTGTGGCGCTCAGGGTCTAAATTTGCTTCGACAAAATCGGGTAACTCACTGAACCGAGCCGTGCCTGGATTGATCGCTCGCTGGAAAGTTCCTGTCCTAAATTCATAGTCGTTGCGGGCGTCGATTATGGTCGTTGCCGGATCGGAGATGATCTCGTTCCAGCGCTCCGGCGGAACGTGCGTCCCGGATTCGCTTACCGTATTGACGTGTTTTTTGAACGTGACGATCTCGGGTTTGATCTTCACATCGACACGCCGGAACGGATTTTCGTGGTGAAACGTCGACTTGAATCGAATCTCGGAGTCGAGAATCCGCTCCGCCGCCTCGGCAAATGCACTGATGTTTGTGGCCGGACCGCAGACGGTGGAATTAAATCCTTCAGCGGCAAGAATGACTATGCCTTTGATACTGGACTCTCTCATCAACAAACGCAGCCGATCCCGCACCGACTCGAGGGATCCAAGAGCGGTCATGTCTTTGAATCGATAGAAGGTTATTATTTGGTAGTGCGTCTCTTCCACTGCGTTTCTCGATCTAAACTCTTCCCTCAAGGTCCAAAATAGTTCCCGGTGCCAGCTTAGTGCCGTTGAGAAAATCACGCGTTGCCATTCGTTTTTTACCCTCAGGCTGAATCTCGGTCACATTAAGCACGCCCCGTTCTCCGCAGGCGATTAGAAATTCGCCGCCGTGGGCGCGCATCACTGCGCCCGGCGGACCGACCGAGCCCGGCTGCCAATCCACAGCCGAAGCCTTCCATATCGTGAGCCTCTTACTGCCAAGAAAGGTATACGAGGTCGGAAATGGTTGGAATCCACGAACGCGATTTGCGATAGACCGAGCGTCCATAGTCCAGTCGATTCGCCCATCCTCTTTTTTCAGGATAGGAGCCAGAGTCGCCTCACTGTGATTTTGTGCGCGTGGCACGGCATCGCCAAGTCGCGCAAGCGTGTCGGCCAGGAGTTCGGCACCGAGAGCGGATAATCGCTCCATCAGCTCGGTCGCCGTTTCGTTCTCGCTTATCGGCGTACTTCTCTGCAGCAAAATATCGCCGGTGTCGAGCCCTGCATCCATTTTCATGGTCGTGACCCCGGTTTCCGTCTCGCCGTTGGCGATCGCCCAGTTCACAGGCGCCGCGCCTCGGTATTTCGGGAGCAGAGAGAAGTGCACGTTTATCGCCCCGCCGCAGAATGCAGTTAGAAACGCGTCTGGGAGAATCCGTCCGTAAGCCACGACAACCGCTACCTCCGCCTCGTGCGAGCGAAATAGTTTAGCGGCTTCCTCGGTTTTGATCTTTGTGGGCTGGACTACGGGAATTCCCTTTTCAATCGCCAATTGCTTGACCGGCGACTCTTTGAGCTTGTATCCGTGACCGGCGGGTCGATCAGGCTGGGTGTACACTGCGATGATCTCATGACCATCGTCGATCAGCCGCCCTAAACTCACAGCGGCTGCCTGCGGTGTTCCCATGAATACAATTCGCATTTCCAATCAAAGCAGCTCGCTCTAGACGCCGGATGAAAAAAGCAACGCCGTATTGGCCGATAAATCAAATTTTGCGAAGGCACTGCTAATGCAACGCGCCGCGCTATCCAATGCTACTCAAAACAAAACATCAGACTTCCGGCTCAATAACCGCACCGGTAAACATAGGTTTCGAAAATGCGCCGCCATTTATCTCCTGACTTCGAGTAGACATGATAATTATTACCCTCAAACGCCGCTTGGATCGTGAATATTTCATCCGTACCATCCTCATCCACGTCAAAGGCGTCGAGCAGCAGTGACTGATACGTTCCTCCATCGAGGTCCGTAATATCGCCGCTCATCACATCGCCCGGCTTGTAATGCGTGTAATCGAAGTGAGTCAACGCGTATCTGCCGTTGCTTACTCTTTCTCCGATGATAAACAGCGTGGCTCTTTCGTCGGCCTTCGGTGCGGTCCAATAGGAGCCGACCAGCTCCGCCACGCCGTTACGATCTATGTCGACTGCTGTCAGATTGTGACTGCGCAACTGGGCGGCCCGTGCTCCATTTTGCGCAAATTTTGATCGCACGAGAGCTTCGATCTCCGCACGTTCCGCCGGCGTCGGCGCCCTGCGCCAGGAGGAGGCGTTTACAATCACCGCATTTGTTGCGAGCCCCATTACGTTGCCTTTAAGCGGTGCCTTTCTAGCTACAGTCTGTACGTCGGCTGAACTACCGCCACACTCAGTACCGATCCAGGACTTCCTTATTGACACTTCACCGCTCGGTGCCCCGCCGAAGATAAGGTTGTATCTTGATCCCGGACGGTAATAGTTACGTACAAATGAGGCGTTCAGCGGAGAGCCGACACCGGCACCAATTTCCGACAATTTTTTCTTTTCGACGAAAGCGATCGGCTCGACAGTGGTGCCCCCCTGCAGGACCGAAAAAATTATTGTTTTCGGCTTTTCTTTCGATTTCGGCCGCACGCCTTGCGCAAGTAAGGCTGGCGTTAGAACCGCGAGCCCGACCAAAAGTGAGACACCCGATACTGCCGCCAGCCGTATCCAGTTCATATCTGCGCTTGTTTTAGACCTTCTGCGAAATTGATTTCGCCTGCATGAACTGCAACAGGTACTCGCGCCCGCCCGCCTTCGAGTCGGTGCCGCTCATATTGAAGCCGCCGAACGGATGCACGCCGACAAGGGCGCCAGTGCACTTTCGGTTGAGATAGAGATTGCCAACGTGGAACTCGCGGCGAGCGCGTTCGAGCTTGCCTTGATCGGTCGAGTAGACAGCGCCGGTAAGGCCGAACTCGGTGTCGTTCGCGATCTCGAGCGCGTGGTCGTAGTCGCGCGCCTTTATGACGGCGAGAACCGGTGCAAAGATCTCTTCCTGCTCGATCGTGTCGCCGGGTTTGACGTTGTCGATGATGGTCGGCTCGATGTAGTAGCCCTCGGAGTCGTCGCCTTTGCCGCCGGTGACGATGGTGCCGCCTTCGTCGATGCCCTTTTGGATGTAATCGAGCGTTCGGTTAAAGGCGCGCTCGTTGATGACGGCGGCGACGTTGGTGTCTTTTTCGATCGGCTGACCGATCTTGAGCCGCTCGGTGAGCGATCGCACTTTCTCCAACAGTTCGTCATGGACCTTTTCGTCGACGATCAGACGCGAACAGGCCGAGCACTTCTGCCCCTGAAAGCCGAACGCAGCCTGCACGACGCCTAGTGCCGCAGAATCGAGATCCGCATCATCCGCAACGATGATCGCATCTTTGCCGCCCATCTCGGCCACCACGCGCTTGATCCACATCTGCCCATCGCGGGTCTTCGCGGCCTCCTCATTGATGTGAAGGCCGACCTGCTTGGAACCCGTGAAAGAAACAAAGCGAGTCTTCGGATGCGTGACCATCGCCTCGCCAGTCGCGGCGCTGCCGGTGAGAAAATTTACTACTCCGGCGGGCAGCCCAGCCTCTTCGAGGATCTCGATGAATTTTGCGGCAATCGTCGCTGAGTCAGAGGAAGGCTTGAGCACAACGGTGTTCCCGGCGACCACGGCCGCCATCGTCATGCCGCACATAATAGCGAGCGGGAAATTCCAGGGCGGAATGATCGCGCCTACGCCGAGCGGGATGTATTCGAGCTCGTTGTTCTCACCTTCGAGCTTGGTTAACGGCTGTTTTTCAGCCCACCGGAGCATCTCGCGGCCATAGAATTCACAAAAATCAATTGCCTCGGCCGTGTCCCCATCCGCTTCGGCCCACGTCTTGGCAACCTCAAACACCATCCAGGCCGACAGTTCGTGCTTGCGCCGCCGCATAATGTCGGCGACCCGGAAAAGATACTCGGCACGCTCCGCGGGCGAAACTCTGCTCCAGGTCTTGAAGGCAAGCCACCCCGCCGCGATCGCCTGATCGACAAGTGACGTTTCGCTGTCCACCTCCGAAAACACACCGACGATCTCATTCTTGTTTGCCGGGTTGCGGCTCTCGAACTTTTCGGACAGCGTGATCTTTTCGCCGTTGATCACCACCGGATATTCGCGGCCCAGTTCCGCACGTACTTTTTCGATCGCGGCGAGCATCGCCTGCTCGTTCTCGGGCCTAGTAAAATCGGTAAACGGTTCGTTTTTGAATTCGTCCAGGACTCTCTGTGCTTGCATAGTATTTTCCTTTACAAGTATCGCTGACGATCGATCTCGTGGAGCTCCCACGCATCCAGCAGCTCCGGCACGACCGGCTCACCGTCGCTCTGCCAGGCTACGACGAATCGCGGTTTCTGGGTGTCGTTGGTGTGCTCGACATAGCTGAGTATCAACTTCCAGCCGGTGTTCAGATAAAGATTCAATTCTCTGACCGACCTCACCTCGCGCGTTACTCTTGTATCTTCGATCGGCATTCGATTACACCCATTCGCCGGTTTTTTGAAGTTTTTTGATCTTTCGTTTTGCAAATTCCCGCTTTAGCGGCGTCATGCGGTCGAGAAAAACGATGCCGTCGCAGTGATCGGTCTCGTGAAGGACACAGCGGGCCGCAAGTTCCGTCAGATCAGCCTCAAAATGATCGCCGTCGACATTCTGCGCCCGCGCGATCACGCGCATTTCCCTTTTCACAACCTGGAAGACGCCGGGAAACGATAAACAACCTTCTTCGCCGACCTGCTGACCCTCGATGTGTATGATCTCGGGATTTATAAAAACCTGTCTTTCCGACTCGCCTTCTTCATTCGGGACGTCCATGACGAAGAGACGCTTCGGAACGCCGACCTGCGGGGCCGCCAAACCGACGCCGCGTGCGTCGTACATCGTCTCGAACATATCATCGACGAGCGACGCGAGATCGGGACCAAATTCCTCGTCGCTTACGGGTTTCCCGACCGTAAGCAGAACAGGGTCGGGATAATGTACTATCTTCAGTAAAGACACCCGTTTATTGTATCGGCCGCAGGTTTCAACCGCAAAGCAACCGGCCGCGACGCAAACGGGTCAATCTTCAATAAAGACTTCGGTCATAAATATCTCGCCGCTCCGTGAGCGTGCAATACCGATACCGGTTGCTGTCCACCCCGGATCAAGCATATTGTCACGGTGCGTGGGGGAGCGCAGCCAGCCGCGGATCGCGAGGCTGGTGTACTGGCCGTTCCACTCGCAGAAAAACAAATTTTCGCCGATGCGATCCCAATTCTTGATCCGCGCCTTTCTCGCTCGATCGACCACGCTGAGGCCCTGCCGATCGAAGTGATCAAAGAAATTTTTATCGGACATCTCCTCCGAGTATGAACGAGCGAGATCCGCAAGTCGGTCATCCCACTGCAAGGCACTCAGACCGCGGCGGGCTCGCTCCTGGTTGACGAGCTTGAATACGCGAAGCTCGTCTTCGATGAAGATCGCCGAAGCCGTACCGGCGCCGAAAATAAACGTCAAACTCAACAGCAGCGCGGCTGCCGCGAAATTTCTATTGGACATTGTTAAATCTAAACGAAAGAGGCGGAGAGAGAGATTGCGACGAACAGTTTAGTCTGCCGCCGACGCGAATTCAACACATTTATTCCGGCGCGACTCTCGCTTTCTCCGACATTGCCCAGTCACAGAGAAGGCGAACCTCATCGGGACTTAGGGCGGCTTTTCTCTGGACCCATAGGTAGGAAGGAAGGGGCATGGCTCCGGTTTCTACCTGTTCGCAGATCTCGTCGAGCTTCCTGGCTTTTCTCCTGGCGGTGTAGGTGTTCCACTCGCTGAAATTCAGCTCCGCACGGCCATCCCGGATGTGGCTGTCGAGGAACCAATTTGCGGGCGTGATGTTCGAATACCAGGGATATCTGGTTTCGTTCGAGTGGCAGTCATTACACGAGCGGACCAAAACGGCGTCAACCTCAGGCGCAAGGTTCGAGGATGCTCGCAGCGTATCCGGCTCGTTGACCGGCGGGTTGATTCGGCTCGGCCGAATAAATTGGGCAAGAGCGAACGCCGCGACGAGAATGGTAATGACGATCTTGACCTTTGTTCTCATCTGCAAGTCGCTTTAATTATCGATACAGCGGGATTAAAATCTACTTATGCTGCAGCAGCTCCTGTCGCATCCGACCGTTTTGGCGATCCCGCTATTTTCGTTGCTGATCGCGGCCGAAGCGCTGCTCGCGCAACGGAAGGCTCCCGAGGTTTACACCGGCAAGGACGCATGGGCCAACATCACTTTGGGTCTCGGCAGTGTCGCATTCAATGGACTTTTCGGTCTCGCGACCGGCGTCGTGTATCTCTTGTTTTACGAACTGGCACCGTACAAGTTTCCGGCCGACGCTTGGTGGAGTTGGCTGATTCTCTTTTTTGCTGATGATTTTGCCTATTACTGGTTTCACCGCATCAGCCACGAGTCTAGATTCTTTTGGAACTTCCACGTCGTGCATCACTCGAGCGAGTACTACAACCTCAGCGTCGCCGTGCGGCAGAGCTGGTTCAGCGGCGTTGCTCACTGGATGTTCTACGCGCCGCTGATGCTGATCGGATTTGCGCCGTGGATGTTCCTTACAATGCACGGATTTAATCTTATTTATCAGTTCTGGATCCACACCAAATTCGTCGATCGTCTCGGCCCGCTTGAGCACATATTGAATACCCCGTCGCACCACCGCGTCCACCATGGCGTGAACGAACAGTACCTCGACCGCAATTACGCTGGCGTCCTTATCATTTGGGATCGGCTATTCGGCAGCTTCGTTGAGGAGACTGAAGAGCCCCGATACGGCATCACGAAGCCGGTGAACAGCTACAATCCACTATGGATCAACACGCACGCGTGGTTTGAAATGGCATCAGAAATGAAGCGCCGCAGAGGTTTGTTTAACAAACTCCGGTGCGCCTTCGGTTCGCCGGATATGGATGTAAAGACGCAAACGGGCTCGATATGGAACCATCGGGCAAGTTCCTGATTCAGTATTTCCGACTGCGTACTTTCGTCAGGCGTGGAGGTTTGCTCGCACGATTTATCCGCTAATATACTTGTTCACTTATGAGTAATCGGAAGATAAGGGTGCTTGTTGCGAAGCCCGGGCTCGACGGGCACGATCGCGGAGCTAAAGTGATCGCGCGGGCGCTTCGCGACGCGGGGATGGAGGTTATTTACACCGGGCTCAGGCAGACGCCCGAGATGATCGCCGCAGCCGCATTGCAAGAAGACGTGGACGCCGTCGGCATCTCGATCCTGAGCGGCGCCCATAACACACTGTGCCCGCGGATAGTGGAACTGCTTCGGCAGAATGGGATGGAAGACACTCTCGTGCTCGTGGGCGGGATCGTGCCTCAAGAGGATATTGCAAATCTCAAAGCGGCCGGAGTGTCGGAAATCTTCCTTCCGGGCACCTCTACTGAGGACATTGTCAGATATATTGAGGCCAATGTGCGCGCCGCCGTTTAAGAAGAATTTGGTTGCTCCCCCGGACGCGGGCCCCTACAATTGAAGTTGCTGGTAAGAAATAGGTTACCGAATTTAGCCAACAGGGGAGGTTATGTAATGAAAAAAGTTTCGACACTATTATTCGCCGTCATGATGATGCTGTCCGTGGTATTCATCGACAACACAGTTACGCCGTCAGGGAGTTCGCTCTCTGCGATGGGCCAGTCCGGGCAGGTTACCACACGGCGCCGCAACAAGGGCGTCATCCGCCGCGGCTACGCCGGTGGCAAATGGGTAGCCCGCCGGACTTGGGACGGCACCAAGTGGGTTTCGAAGAAGGTTTGGGTCGGAAGCAAATACGTCGGTAAAAAGTCGTGGAGGACGGGCCGCAAAGTCGTCAGCCGCACGAAGAAAGTGGTTTACTAAAGGTAAGCGAGTCTTTTGCGAAAAGGCGTCCCATTTTGGGGCGCCTCTTTTTTGGCACAATCGATGCACCACCGTACGCAAGAGCTTTTTTAGTAAGGAGGTAAGACGTTTTGATGTATAGAAATCTAATCTCACGCTTTGCAATGATCGCCTTGGCAGTAATGTTCTCGTACATTGGTGCGGACGCGCAGATCGTCGATGCTGTGAAAGACGCAGCATCAAAAACCAAGGACGTCACGGTAACCGCCGCGAAAAAGACCAAGAACCTGGCCGAAAAGGCCGCCGACGAGGTCGGAGACAAGACTGAACAGACGGCTGACGCGGCCAAGGACGCGTTCTCCGAAACCAAACGCGGCACGGTCAAACAATCGAAGAAAATAGGCAATTACACCGTCAACATGTCCGAAAATGTCGCGGGCCAGGCATATGAAGGCGGCAAATGGCTGGTCACCACCAGCTGGGACGGCACAAAATGGGTATCAAAGCGAGTCTGGTATCCGACCAAGAAGGCTGCATCCGCGACAAAGGATTTCGTTGTCGGTGACGATAAACCACAACCGTAACGAGTCGCAACTTATTAAATGTTGAGGGCCCGGGGGCAGCTCCGGGCCCTCAACATTCTTAAGGACCGATGGACTGAAGTCGCATGACCCGTCAATAACGCTTTTCTTCATCGTCAATATATAAGGCGCGTTTTACCTCGAGAACTAGTTTGATCGGATCATCGCGTGTGTCGATCGCAACGTCCGGCGGCATTGCCTCATCAAGCAAAGCGAACTGGCTGGGCAACAAAGCATGCGGCATAAAGTGATCCTCCCTTTCAGCCAGCCTCGCCTTGATCATCGAAAATTCCCCGGACAGGATAACGAACCGTACATGGTCCGACACCCGAAGGCGATCACGGTACTCCTGTTTCAAAGCCGAGCAGGCCAGCACGGCCGATACGTTCCTCGCGAGGAGATCCTCGATTAATGCCCTGAGCCTGACTAACCAAGCGCTTCGGTCGTCATCTGTAAGGGGCGTGCCATTTTTCATCTTTTCGATATTCTCGGCAGAATGAAAATCATCGGCGTCATAAAACGACCAGCCGAGATCCTCAGCGAGGAGTCGACCGATCGTCGTCTTCCCGACTCCGGACACGCCGCCCAGCACGATGATCATTGCGACATTATACGCCGCGAACCGGCGGCAAATATAAATAAGGCGACTATCGACAAACGCCCGGTATGTCTACAATATAATTTCTGAAGCTGTTGAGCCGCTCTTAGTGCCGACGTTCAGGGCCGAATCTATGAAAGAAAAAGTGCGTGTTGCCAGCGGGCAGGGATTTTGGGGCGATCTTTTGACGGCGCCGCTCGATCAGGTACGTGGCGGACCGATCGATTACCTGATGCTGGACTACCTGGCTGAAGTCACGATGTCGATCCTGCAAAAACAGCGATCGCGCGACCCGCAAGCCGGATACGCGCGCGACTTTGTTGCGTTGATGCGGGAGATCATTCCCGACTGCGTCGAAAAGAACATTCGCGTTCTCTCGAACGCCGGTGGAGTGAACGTGGAGGGTTGCGCCGCGGCTATCCGCGAGACCGCACGTGAACTTGGATACGGCGGCCGGCTCAAGATCGGTGTTGTGACCGGCGATGACATTCTCGGACGCCTGGACGAGTTCGCCGAGGGCGGCCACGAGATCCAGAACATGGAAACCGGCGAGCCACTATCCGAGATCCGCGAGCGAGTCCAGTCCGCCAACGTTTATATGGGTGCCGCGCCGCTGGTAGAGGCTTTGAATCGGGGCGCGCACGTGGTGGTCGGGGGACGACTTACTGATACCGGTTTGACGCTGGCGCCGCTTGTTCACGAGTTTGGATGGAAGCTCGACGATTGGGATCGATTGGCCGCAGGTACGATCGCCGGCCACATCATAGAATGCGGCGCGCAGGCCTCTGGCGGCAATTGCCAGTACGACTGGAAGAACATTCCCGATCTTGCGAATGTCGGCTTCCCTATCGTTGAGGCTTCGCCGAACGGCGAGTTCGTGGTCACCAAGCACGACGGCACCGGCGGATGCGTGAACGTGCCGTCTGTAAAGGAGCAACTCCTCTACGAGATGGGCGATCCGAAGGCCTACATCACTCCGGATGTCGTCGCCGATTTCTCCTCGATCAGGCTCGTCGACGACGGCGATAACCGTGTCCGCGTGTACGGGATCACCGGGAAGCCGAGCACCGAATTCTACAAGGTTTCAATTGCTTACTCCGCCGGCTGGAAGTCGGTCGGGACGCTCGTATACGCCTGGCCGGACGCTTACGAGAAGGCCAAAGCCGCGGACAAGATTCTACGCTCGCGACTGGATCGCCTCGGATTGAATTTTGATCTTGTCCTGACCGAATTTGTCGGCGTGAACGCGACGCACGGGGCGCTTGCCGGTGAACCTATGCCTGATATTCCGGAAGTGCAATTAAGGGTTGGTGTCCGGGGTCAGAGGCGTTCGGATGTAGAGAGATTCACTAAGGAGATCGCTCCGCTGATCCTTACCGGCCCGCCCGCCGTAACCGGTTTTGCCGGCGGGCGTCCCAAAGTCGAAGAGATCATGGCCTACTTCCCGGCCCTGATCCCGAAGACGCTGATCGAACCAAAAGTCGAGATCGTCGAAGCCTAGGATTTTTTCAAAAAGCGGGCGATACCTCTCTGGCAGTCTTCCGTCATCCTCGCCCGGGCATTGGCCTCGGCCCCGAGGCCCACGGCGTCGACAAACGATCGTCCATCCATACTGTAAAGCAGCTGCTTGGTCATCTCGACTGCCGAGCGGCTGAGTTTTTCATAGACGGAGACATACTCGAGCACCGAGTCGTCAAAGCCAACTTCCTCGAGAACCTGATTCACGAGCCCGTACCGCTGGGCCGTCTCGGCGTCGAAGTCGAACCCACGCGTCGCGATCTCGAAAGCCAGTTTCTCCGGCATATTGCGGCGCAGGATCGCCATCACCATCGCAGGGACGAACCCGATCTTAACTTCCGGATAACCAAACCGCGCATTCCGCGACGCCAGCACGACATCGCAGCCCGAAGCCAGACCCGCGCCGCCGGCCAGCGCCCGCCCGTGCACCGCCGCTACGACGGGAATCCGAATCTGCCGCAACAGCACGAACAGATCCATCAACCCGCGCGCATCCTCCAGATTCTCCTCGAATGAACTTTCAGCGATCTTCTGCAGTGCGGACAGGTCGGCACCAGAGCAAAAGTCGTCGCCGGCGCCGCGTATCACGACCGCACGCAAAGAATCTTCAGCGTCCGCCTCTCGCAACGCGCTCTTGAGCGATGTGATCAGCCCTTCGTTTAGTGCGTTGCGCTTTTCGGGCCGGTTCAGGGTCAGAAATCGGATCGAGCCTTCATTCGTTACAAGCAACTCGCTCATCGTCTTACTTCAGCAATCCGGCAGCTTTATCTATTTCGCCGGCCAACCGCGCGAGCGTCTCCGCCACTACCGATATCTGTTCCTGTGCTTCCCGCCAGTTGCGCTGCTCGATGGCCTCCCGAATGCCGGGCAGCGTTTTGACGCCGTAGCCCGTGTAAAAGCCGGGGGCATAGATCTGGTGGCGGAACCAATCGCGACGCGGAAGACCGTTTGGGTTGGTCATCGCCCGTTCGGTCTTATAGAGGATCTGATTTAGTTGGTGTCGCGAAGGTCCGCTCAACTGCTTTGAGGCAGCGGCTGACGACTGGTATGACTTGATGCTCTCGGACAGTTTCGCAAGTGAGTTTTGGAGCGGCGCAAAATTAAGGAAAGGAACTTCGTCATGTGGCTTCGGTGCGACAAACGTTCTGGTCGGGTCCTGCACGGCCTTTAGCATTCCGCTGGCGAGCAGGCGGTTCGAAACGCGCGTTTCTTCACGCATCGAGTCGGCAAGCCGCATCACTTCGTTCGCGTACCCGCTGACGGTATCGTAGAAATTCCCGAACTCGAACGGGAGAGTCTCCGCATTCGCGAGCCTCAGAGTTGCACGGCCACCGACCTTTGCCAGCGCGATGCCGTAGGCAAGGCCGGGATCGCCAAACCGCGTGAAATGGTCGAACGAGTCGTAGATCGAATGGTACGAACCGCCGCCGTCCTCGCCGCCAAAACCGATATTGAGGGAGGCGATCCCAAGGTGCTGGAGAAACGGCGTGTAGTCCGAACCGGAGCCGAGGGCGGAGATTCTAAGTTCGGAGCGATTCATCGCTTCCTGCCGTTGAGCGGAAGGAGCGTTGACCACATTGGCGGCGTGAGCGCGTTGCCAAACGGTCAGTTTTGTCTGCGGATCGGGAACCGATTTTGCCACCTCGTTGATAAATCTCTCCAGCGTGTGCGAGCCGCCCATCCCGAGAAAGCCGCGGCCGTTGCTGTCGGAGTTGATGTAGGCGACGGCCTTGTCACGGAGTTCCGCCGAGTGAGCTTCGGCCCACTCGGTCGAGCCGAGAAGGCCTTGCTCTTCGCCGTCCCACGAGGCGTATACGATCGTTCGTTTCGGTCGTTGCCCGGCCTTTGCGAGTTCGGCGATGGCGCGGGCTTCTTCCATCATTGCGACGAGTCCGCTGATTGGATCGTCTGCACCGTTCACCCAGGCGTCGCGGTGATTGCCCCGGATGACCCACTGGTCCGGATGCTCGCTGCCGCGCATTTTGGCGATGACGTTGCGGACGGGGGTCATGTTCCAGTCGAATTCGAGTCTAATGCGTACGGTCGGGGTTTTTCCGCCAAAGTGGTAGGTTATCGGGAGCGCGCCGCGCCAACTTTCGGGAACCACCTCCCCATCCAGATTCCGAAGCAGCGGGAGAGCATCGGCGTACGAAATCGGCAGGACAGGGATCTTTGTTAGCGTCTCGGCGTCTTTGCGTGCGATGCGCTTAGCATCGGCGGTGGCTCCGACGCCTTTTGTCAGCGGGTCGCCGGGATAAAGTGGCATATCCATCACCGAGCCGCGCTGTACTCCGTGCTCGTTGCGCCAGGCTCCTTTCGGGTAAACATCTCCCTGATAAAAACCATCGTTGCGCGGATCGGAATAGATAATGCAGCCGACAGCTCCACGTTCGGCCGCAACCTTCGGCTTGATGCCCCGCCAGGAACCACCATAGCGGGCAATCACGATCTTACCTTTCACATCGATGCCGTTGCGTTCTAGCTCTTCGTAATCCGCGGGCACGCCGTAGTTCACGTAAACGAGCGGGGCCGTGACGTCGCCGTCGATCGAATAGGCATTGTAGGTGGGGAGCTGCTCGTTCTGCTGTCCCGACGTTGCGTCTTCCTTGAGTTCGGGCTCAAGCAGGCGGAGCGTAAACTTTTCGGGCGAGGTCATCTCGACGACACGCGTTTTGGGCGTCGGAAACAAGACGGTGTATTCCTCAATCGCCGTGTCGTAACCCCACGATCGGAAAAGCGAAGCAATAAAGTCCGCGTTCTGCTTGTTGTACGCCGACCCGATGTGGTGCGGTCGCGCGGTTAATCTTTTCATCCATTCACGCAGATTATCGACCTTTAGGCGTGAATCAAACTTCGCCTCAATTTCACGCTGAGTGCCCGAAGATTCCGTGGTGAAGCCGATCAACCTCTGGCCCGGCGGCGAGATCGCACTTCCCGACTGCGAAAACAGCGGAGCGGCTAACAATGACACAATGAGGACGAGACAATTGATCCTGAACATACTTTTTCCTTGTGCGGTATTAACGAAAAGACGCAGCAGATAATCACGGACGGCAGATCGACAGAGCTAATCGGCCAAGAAATCGCGCAGCATCTGCGTGACCGTTTCCGCCGCTTCCTGCTGTACCCAGTGCCCGCTATCGGGGATGAAAAACTCCTCGAAGGGCGCGTCTATCACTTCACCGATATTCGAGACGGTCTCGCGCGCGATGGCGAAATCTCGCTCTGCGAAGATAAAGAGCGTCGGTACGGTGATCTTTTTCGACTGCACCGCGGCCGCCGCGGCGTAGCGCAAAAGTACGTTGGCCCGGTAGTAGTTGATCATTGCGGTTAGCGCCCCCGGCTCCCGCCAAGCCCTCTCATAAACGGCGATGTCTTCGTCGGTGATGACGCCAGGCTCAGCGGTCGTTTGCGTCAGACTCCTGCGCAGCGTCGCGAAATCATTCCGCGAGAGCAGGAATTCAGGGAGCCACGGTAGCTGGAAGAAGAGCATGTACCAGCTCGCGAGAAATTGCTTTAGTGTCAGATTGCGCCGCCAAACGGAGGTCGGCGGCACCTGCAGCGCGGCGAGTTTGCCGACGTAGTTCGGATAGCGCTCCGCGAGCGCCCACGCAACGACGGCACCCCAATCATGGCCCACAATCGCCGCCTGTTCGCGACCGAAGTGATGGATCAGTCCGATCACGTCATCGACGAGCTTACTGACCCTGTAGTTCTGCACACCTTCCGGCTTGTCACTGAGATTGTAGCCACGCATGTCGGGTGCGACGACCGTGTAATAATCACTGAGTCCGGCGAGCTGGTGACGCCATGAGTACCAGCATTCGGGAAAACCGTGCAGCAGAATCACCAGCCTGTCGCCGTCACCGGCCTTTGCGTAATGAAGGCCTACGCCGCCTACTTGTGCGTGGTCAAAATTGATTCGCGGATCGATGTTCATCACAACCCCAGTTCGTTTGCCTCCGTGTCGGAGAGCTCGATGTTCATTCTCAAAAGCGCGGTCGAGAATGTCTTGCCTTGCGCGTCCGTCATCAGGCTGAGCGTCCCGCCGCCGCCGAGTGATTCATGCAAAAGAAAATTCAGTGCGCCGAGATTAGGCAGCTCAAATCGCTCGACCTCGCCCTTTACCATTTCGCCGAAATGCTGTTTGACTCTCTCGGCCGTCACCTCGCGGACAAGCAGCGGGTAAAACTCGTCCTTGAGCGCGATCAGCCCGACATTCGCGGTATCGCCCTTGTCACCCGAGCGGGCGTGGGCAAGTTTCAGAAGTGACACTTTCATTTCGAATACAAGTATAAATAATGAAACGCCGTGACAACCAGCGAATGCGCGATCCGGCCGGATTTCATCATCGTATCTACGTCGCCTAGCGGCACCAATAGAGTCGTAATGCTTTCGTGCTCGTCGAACGCAGTCTCCGCAGCCTCTATGCAACCGGTCGCGAGAAAGTGGTAGATCGTGTTGTTCTGCAGCGCCGGATTCGGTCGCGAGGTGCCGATGAGGACTATTTCATCTGGAGAATATCCCGTCTCCTCGAGCAGCTCCCGGCGCGCGGCATCAGCGGCGTCTTCCCCGTCATCGATAAGTCCGCCCGGAATCTCGAGGATCGTCTCCCCGATGCCGTGCCGAAACTGCTCAATCAATACGACCTCGTCGCGCGGGGTTAGAGCAATTATGTTGACCCAGTCAGGATTCTCAAGAACGAAAAAGCGTGCTTCCGACCCGCCGTCGGTCCGCCTGCACTCGTCCTCGCGCACGCGGAAGACTCGGCAGTCCGCGATTTGCCTCGAGCCGACCCGCTGCCAGGCGTGAGGGCTGTCTTGATCGTGCAGAAAGTCTCTTCTAACGGGCATCAAAAGTGTGCTCAAATAGTAAACGAAGCGGGGTCAAAACTCTATGCCGAGACTTCTTGCATTGGTCGCCTTATTCACTCTGGTCGCGTCTGATCACTCGTCGGTGCGTGCGCAATCTGTCCCCTCCTCGTCCGCCGCCCGACCGGCCGTCGAGGAGATCGTGGCGAGCGCCTCCAAGCAGGTAACGGTTTATTTGGACACTTTTCGCAATCTGATCTCACAGGAGACCAAAACGCTTGAGCGCTTCTCAAAAGACGGCGATCTCAAACGATCGCGACGCATCATCTCGACATTCATCGTCTATCAATCCTCCAGGAACGAAAACAATATCGCCGAATACCGCAATGTGATCTCGGTCGACGGAAGGCCAGCAGGCAATCCAGACGAGCGGGCCCGGGATTTCTTTGAACGATTATTGAAGTCACAGGATGCCGCATCGGAATTGCGACGGATTGAGAACGAAAGCTCACGATACGATGATGATCTTTCAGTTAGCGGGATGACGCTTTTTCAGGGTGTTGCTTTGTTCGAACACATTCGACCCGTGATGACTTTTCGTTTGAGGGGAACCGAAATAGTTGACGGGTCAGAATCGTTCGTCGTGGAATACGAGCAAACGAAGCCGTCACCATATATCACGACCGACGAGCGACAGATTCCCGCTGATGGTAAGACGCCCGTGATTTACGATATCGATCTTGATTTTCGAGACGGCGGGGCAAACGGCAGGCTTCGGGGGACTCTTTGGATCGACGCCGGCAGTTACCAGATACGTCGGGAACGCCGCGAGTTTTCGGTCCAGCCGGAAAGATCAGCTCGACGGATGCCAGTGGCCGAAAACGTATTCGAATATCAAAACAGTGATTTCGGCATCCTTACTCCCCGCCGAATCTCTGTTACCGCATTTCGCCTAAACGCGAAAGGTGAACTATCTGCTAAAGAAAACCGTGTCGTCCTCGAGTACGGAAAGTTTACCCGACCAGACGTTGAGGTCGGATCGCCAGAGATCAGAAATCCGGGATATTGATTTAGTTACCGCAAACAAAATCGATTTCGCGATCTAGCGGCGTGAAGAGTTGCTCAATTCCGCTAGGCCCTGAGAGCGGTACTCAACGGATCGTCCGAAATCATCTGGATCAACCCGATCCTCAGAGCTGTGAGCGCATCGACGCGGCCCGCCGTGAAGAACATCTCGAAGGAAACTGCTTGACCGACGAGCCGAGGAAGTCTCTGCGTCCCTCCCCACCCCGTAAGGATACCTAGGGAAGCACCCGGGTGAGAAAAGACAGCCTGCGGCGACGCTATCCTGTGATCGCATGCCAATGCCAGATCAAGCGCTCCTCCGAAACAATAACCATTGACTGCCGAGATTGTTGTTTGTGGCATCCCGGCAATCGTGTTCATTAGCCGTTGCCCGCGAATCCCGAACGCCCTCGCCTCATACGCCGAAAGCGCGGCAATCTCGCGTAGATCAGCGCCCGAGGCAAATACGTTCTCGCGACCTGTAAAAACAACTCGCTTCACATCTTTATCGCTGGCGGCTGAATCGAGCGTTCGTTGGACATGCTCGACAACGCCGACCGACAGCGGACTCCTTGCCTCAGGACGGTTAAAAACTATAACGAGCGCGTCGCCATAGCGCTGCGAAAGAACGGCGTTAGACATCTGCGGCATCGGAAACAATAATAAAAGTATGTTCAGAACCGATAAAGCTCATCCCTGGCACGGGATACCGATCGGTGACAACGCGCCTGACGAGGTGACTGTGTTTATCGAGATCGTTCCTCGAGACACGGTAAAGTATGAGGTCGACAAGGAGACCGGTTATTTGAAGATTGACCGTCCCCAACAGTATTCCAACGTCGTTCCAGCTAACTACGGCTTCATCCCGCGGACATTCTGCGACAAGCAGGTCGCTGATCTGGCAAGGGCTAAAAGCGATCTGACGATCACATCGGGCGACGGTGATCCGCTCGATATCCTGGTCCTGTCCGAACATCATATCCCTCGCGGCGACATTATTTTGAAGGCCCGCCCAATTGGCGGTTTCTGCTTAATCGATAACCACGAAGCTGACGACAAGATTGTGGCAGTTCTCAAAGGCGACAAGGTTTTCGAGCAGTATAAAGAAATCGCAGAGTTACCAAAGGGCATTCTGCAACGTTTCGAGCACTACTTTCTGACGTACAAATCACTGCCGGATGAGCCGAATGTCTGCGAGATCGCGTATTCGTATGGGCGTGAAGAGTCGTACAATGTCATCCGGGCCGCGGTAAGAGACTATGCTGAGCTTATGGGGGAGCTAAAGTAGTGGCACGTCTCTATTTCACCTCGAATACCAGAAAATAGTCCATCCCATCGCCGACCACGAAGTCGTGCTCCTCCTTCAGCCGAAAACCAGCCTTGCTCATCTCATCAATTACCATCTTCCGGTCAATGCCGTGGTCACCGCCCGAACCGTTCCGATCGATAATTCCGACGAGAGCCCTATCGCGAAGCGAGCGGCGAAGACGTGTCATGAGTACGATGGGCTGCTCAATCTCGTGGTAGGTCTTTAAGATCAGCACAGCATCGACAGCCTTCTCGGGCAGCATCGGATCATCAGGCTTTCCAAGGATGGTCCTGATATTGGAGAGATTCTCGGTCTTAGCGCGGGCCTCGATGTGCTTTATGTACTCCGGGTTAATTTCGACCGCGAAAACGCTTCCGCGCTCGCCTACTCGCCGGGACGCGCGAACTGTAAACCATCCCGAACCTGCGCCGATATCGGCGACCGCTTTTCCCGGAGCTAGCCCAAGCACATCCATCACTCGGTCGATCTTTAGCTTCTGTGGACGATCCGGATCCTCAAAAATATCGAGCGGGCCGGTGTAGGGCTCGCTGACCGGCCGCGTTATGGACGGCGTCGGGCTCGGCGATGGGGTATTGAGAAGATCGATTGCCGCGGGTTCTAAGTCATTGCGAGCGATCCGGATCGACGTACCGAGACTGCCGCCAAGCCACAGTATGGCGGCAATGAATAGTGTTCCAACCGCAATTCTCATTACTACAGTATCGCGCGTCAGAAAAATATAGCCCACGATGCAAAATCGCCCGACATCCTTTCGAAATGGTGCGGCATTTTTGCGGCCACGAAAAATGCGTCCCCAGCCGTGCAGGCACGACGCTCCTCACGAATGATCAGTTCGGCCGTTCCGGCAGCGATAAAGTAAAACTCATCCTCATCATGGAAGGTCTGATAGTCGACACCCCGCGGCGCGAAGAACACCAATCTTACATTCCCTATTTCGAACGGCTCGATGTCCCAAACACCATCTTTCCACTTATCATTCGCCGGGAGCGGGAGCTGGGAAATGAATTCGTCTACTGTAAATTTCATAGAACTATTGAGGCGACCAAGCGCCTTCTTGTTGACAGTGATTAAGTCTGGAACTTACGGCCTCGAAGACTGGACGATTCAATTACTCGTATCCAGCCCCACCCGCACGCTAACCCACCACCAACCGTGCAACATTATGTTCCACACACTAGGTGGCCTTTCCCGCTTTCACTCCAGGAACACACCGTCCTACAGATCCCACAGTTTCAGATTCTGCGGTTTTATCACAGGGATGTCCCACCGGAAGGCGCACAAGCAATATGGGGGGACCAGAACACCCACAGCAATCAAACATTATGCCGCAGCGATTCCTTACGGCACATTCATTGCATTTTGAAAAGCGGACAATATGGGACGGCATTCGCGTACGGACTGAAAACGAATTCTGTCTCGAAAGTTTTACACCAGGCGGGGCCGCTGGCTCTGCAGGGAGTAGTTTGTGCTTTTTAACTTGGTAATAGATCGAGCAAAGGGGGGATATAAAAATGAGGTATTTTGCAATTCTTATATGCCTGCTCTTGCTTACCCCATTAAGCTTGACGGCACAGGAGGCGAAGGAAGCCGCTGAAAACTACGGAAGCATACAGCAGGACGCGAGCGATTCACGTCTGCCAGATTACAATCTTAGGAGCGGCGCCGTTTTTGTGATGACCAATCGAGCACAAAACGGCGTCATCGCTTTTGCCCGAGAGCGAAGCGGGCATTTGATGCAGGTCGGGCACTTTCAGACCGGAGGCGCGGGCGACCCAACTCCGCGCGCAGGCGCTGACACCACGCTTGACCCGCTTGCATCTCAAGGCTCTCTAGTTACAGATCAGAGCCGGACCCTGCTTTTTGCCTGCAATGCCGGCAGCGATTCGATCACAGTTTTTCGGATCGGCACGCGCGGGCTCTATCGCCTCCAAACGATCAACTCAGGGGGCGTGCGGCCGATCAGCATCGCCGTCGCGGACGACCTGGTCTATGTCCTGAACGAAGGACGGGAGACTCCAAGCATCGCAGGATTTCGGATCGGCGAAGATCTAACATTAACGCCGATCAATGATTCAGTCCGTGTGATCGATGTCGGAGGGCCCGTCGACGCAGCACAGATCGGTTTCAGCCCGGACGCCGACATGTTGGTCATCACAGATAGGGCGAACAACTTGATCTACACGTTCGAGATTGAACTGACGGGACGCCCCGGTCGATTCCAGAAAGAGGTGTCTAACGCATCGACTCCTTCTGGATTTGCGTTTGGTTGGAGCGGTGACCTGTTTGTCGCGGAAGCTCATGAAAAAACTCGGGACGCCTCATCCGTCTCATCCTACGATACTGATGAGCGCGGGAGCCTGAAACCGATAAGCCGTTCAGTGCGCGGAGCCGAGACCGGGGCCTGCTGCATCGCGATAAATAGTAATGAGAGGTTCGCGTTTGTGCTGAACTCGGTGAGCGGCACGATCTCCAGCTATCGCATTGCTGAGGATGGGACGCTGACTTTACTCGCGGGACGCGCCGCCGAGCTCGGTCCGGAAAGTTTGGGAATCGAAATGGCAATGTCTCATAACGGGCGTTATCTGTACGTGGTCGACGCTCGTGGCCCTCATATTATCGGCTTCTCGGTCGCCAGGGATGGGACGCTCAAGTTAATAGGAGGCTTTGGCCTGATGCCGTCGGGTATTCAGGGAATCGCGGCAAGGTAACAGAGGTTAGTAAGAACAAAATTGCCCCCGCTATGGCACGAAAGTGGGGCAATTTTGTTTAATCTAGGGCACGCCAAACTGATACTGTCTCGGTGGCTTCAGAAGTATGAAAAATCCCTGATCTTGCTTTTGATATTCATCATGAGACGAGATTTGGAAGAACGAACGGGCCAATATGTGGCTGAGCTGTATTGAGGCACGTGCGTAAAGCGAGTATCAAGGAATCGCGTAAATTATCAGG
>Ga0247718_1000072_pt1 | contig 21390 bp, 14 predicted proteins | sample 21E_DmetaG_FD_189045 | JGI IMG/M metagenome (GOLD analysis project Ga0247718, IMG submission 189045) | Soil microbial communities from hillslope of Landscape Evolution Observatory, University of Arizona, Oracle, AZ, United States - 2-1-E_D | ecosystem: Engineered > Artificial ecosystem >...
GCGGTCGCGAGGGGGGACATCGGTCCTCCAGAGGGGTGGTCACTCACAGGGTCGGCAGGACGCTGTTCTTCAGTACACCGAAAACCGTCACGTCAAACTCTGTCACGTTCGTCATGTTCCGTCCAGTCCGGTCAGCGGTGCTTGCGCACGTAGCGCATCTCCAGCCGCCCGACCGCGCTGCTCAGGCCCGGGGCCAGGCGGATGGCCCGCCAGGCCACCCGCGCGCTGCGCGGCGCGACGACCAGCGCCTTGTTGCGGTCCATCCCGCGCAGGATGTCGACGGCCAGCAGATCGGCGTCGTACAGGTGTCGCTGCGCCTTGGTGGCCAGGTCGCGTCCGCGCTCGGCGAGGGCCGGCTTCGGCAGGTCCTCGGGACCGGCCTTGTCGAGGATCGGCGTGTCGGTGAAGCCCGGACAGACCGCGGTGACCCGGATCCCGTGGCTGGCCGCCTCGGGCCGCAGCGCCAGGGACAGGCCCACGACGGCGTGCTTGGTCATGACGTAGGGCGTCAGCAGCGCTGCCGGGACCAGGCCGGCCAGGGAGGCGGTGTTGACGATGTGCCCGCTGCGCTGGCGCACCATGACGGGGAACGCGGCGTGGACGCCGTGGACGACTCCCCGCAGGTTGACGTCGATGGCGCGGTCCCAGTGCGCGAGGGACAGTTCTGCCATCTCCCCACCGACGCCGATCCCGGCGTTGTTGACCATGACGTCGAGCCGGCCCTCGGCCTGCACCACGCGGTCCACGAGGTCCTGCACGGCGGTGGCGTCGCGCACGTCCAGGGGCGCGGCCCAGGCACGGCCCGGCCCGGTCTCGTTGAGCTGCTTGGCGTGCAGCTCGGCACCCTCGGCGTCGATGTCGGCGACGACGACGGTGTCGGCCCGGGCGACCATCGCGCGCGACAGGGCGGCACCGATGCCCGAGGCACCCCCGGTGATGATGGCAGTGCTGGTCATGGCAGTCCTTCAGGAGGCGGGCGGTCGCCCGGCGGGAGGAGGGGACGCGGTCAGGCGGCGACCGGCACCGGCGCGGTGCGGGCCTCGTAGCGGGACAGGTCGATGCGCCGGGTGCGCCAGCGCAGCTCGAAGCTGAAGCCGGGCCACAGGGTCGTGTTGCGGCCGTTCTCGTCGAGGTACCAGGAGCCGCAGCCGCCGGAGGTCCACACCGTGCCCTCCATGCGCTCCTGGACCTCGTCGTTGAAGGCGTCCTGCGCGTCCTGGCGCACGTCGAGGCTGGTCACCCCGCGCTCCTCCATCGCGCGCAGTGCGTCCAGCACGTACGCGACCTGCGACTCCACGAAGAAGATGACCGAGGTGTGGCCGGGCCCGGTGTTCGGGCCGACCAGCAGGAACAGGTTCGGGAAGCCGGCCACGCTCGTGCCGAGGTAGGCCTGCGGGCTGCCCTTCCACCGCTCGGCGAGCGTCTCGCCGTGTCGGCCGCGGACGCGGTCGGCGATGGCGATGTCCGTGACGTGGAACCCCGTCCCGAAGATGATCGTGTCGACCTCGCGCTGCCGTCCGTCGGCGGTCGTGACCCCTCTCGGGGTGATCGCGGTGATGCGGTCGGTGACGACCTCGACGTTGGGCTGACTCACGGCCGGGTAGAAGCCGTTGGCGATGAGGATGCGCTTGCACCCCAGCCTGTAGTCCGGCGTGAGCTTGGCCCGCAGGACGGGGTCCTTCACCGTCCACCGCAGGTGCGCCCGGGCCAGCTTCTCCACGCCCTTCATCAGCTCGGGCTTGTGCACCAGGCCGGGCAGCATGGCCTCCTGGCGCCAGTACACGCCGGCGCGGACCGCCTTCTGCAGAGCCGGGACCGCGGCGTACAGGCGCTGCTGCGCGGCGGGGATCCGCCGGTCCGGTCGGGGCAGGATCCACGGCGGCGTCCGCTGGAACAGGTGCAGCTGGGCGGCGGCGCGCTGCACGTGCGGGACGAACTGCACCGCGGAGGCGCCGGTGCCCACGACGGCGACGCGCTTCCCCGTGAGGTCGTGGTCGTGGTCCCAGGTGGCGCTGTGGAAGGTGGTGCCCTCGAAGGTCCCGAGCCCCGGGATGCTCGGGTAGGCGGGGTCACTCAGCGGACCCGCCGCGGACACGAGCACGCGGGCACGCACCGTGCCCCTGGGCGTCTGCACCTGCCACTCCTGGTCGGCCTCGACCCACTGGGCCTGCGTCACCTCCGCGGAGAAGACGATGTGCGGCAGGAGGCCGAACTCGCGGGCGGTGCGCCGCAGGTAGGCGTGGATCTCGGCCTGCGGCGAGAAGGCGCGCGACCAGTAGGGGTTGAGCGCGAAGGAGAAGGAGTACAGGTTGGACGGGACGTCGCAGGCGCAGCCCGGGTAGCTGTTGTCGCGCCAGGTGCCGCCCAGGTCGGCGGCGCGCTCGAGCACGACGAAGTCGTGCTCGCCGGACTGCTTGAGCCGGACCGCCATGGCCAGGCCGGCGAAGCCGCTGCCGATGATGGCGACGCGCACACGTGCCGGCAGCGTCGACGCGGACGGCAGGGACACCTCGGACACGGTGGGTGCGGACACGTGGGCTCCCTCGTCGACGTCGGCTGCTCGTGGGTGGGCGATCTCTGCCCAGGTCGTGACATCTCCAATCGTAACGTCATTCAGTGTAACGCACAAGGGCGTCATCGTTGGCGTTGGGATCGGCCGCCTGCGCGCGGCGGGCCAGCGTGCCGCGCAGACGCGCGAGCCGCGCGGCGCCCGGCAGCGCGACCAGCTCCTGCGCGACGAGGTCCACGCGGGACAGCAGCGACTCCAGGCCCGCGCGGACCACCGTGACGTCGTGCTGCGTCTGCGCCAGCCCGGCCAGCACCGGCAGGACCTCGTCCGACAGGCGGGGGAGCACCTCGGGGAGGGCCGCGTCCACCTGGGCCAGGACCCGTCGGGACGTCGCGAGGACGTCCTCGGCCTCGTCCAGCAGGCGATGGCACCGGGCCGGTAGCTGCACGGCGAGCGTCACGGCGGCTCCGGCGCCGGCCGCCGCGCCGGCCACCCCGGCGAGGGAGGCGCGCACGGCCGCCAGGGCATCGGTCAGCACGGCTGCAGGGCGACGGCCCGCGGCGGCGCGGCGGGCCTCACGACGGTCCGCCGAGGGCGACGGCCGCCTGTCGCCGCAGAGCCGCGACGCGGCCCGGCAGTTCGCGGATCCGGCGCCAGGGCTCGGTGCCGCTGGGCCACCAGTTGTACCGACCGAGCAGGGCAGCCAGCGCCGGGACGAGCAGGGTGCGGACCAAGAAGGTGTCCAGCAGCAGTCCGGCCGCGATGGCGAACCCGTTCTGGGCCAGGGCGTCGATGCCGGTGAACAGCATGGCTACGAAGCTGCCGGCGAAGATGACGCCGGCGGCCGTGATGACGCCGCCGGTGCTCGCCACCGCCCGGGCGATGCCGGCGCGGTCCGCGGACGGCGCCTCTTCCCGGATGCGGGACACCAGCAGGATGTTGTAGTCGACGCCCACCGCGACCAGCAGCACGAACGACAGGACCGGCACCGTCCAGTCGACGGTCTGCCCGAGCAGCCCCTGCCACACCGCGACCGTCAGCCCGAGCGCCGCGGCGTAGTTGAGGATGACGGTGGCCAGCAGGTACACCGGCGCCACGAGGCTGCGCAGCAGCAGGACGAGCGTCAGGAACACCACGGACAGGACCGACACCAGCATGAGCGCCAGGTCGTCGTCCGAGAGCTCGCGCAGGTCGCGCGTGGCGGCGGCCGGGCCGGTCGCGAGGATCTCGGTGGACGCCAGCGGGGTGCCGCGCAGCGCGTTGCGGGCGGCAGCCTGCGCTGCGTCCAGCCGGGCCTCCGCTGCCGCCTCGCCGGCCGGTTCCCCGTAGACGAGCAGCCGAGCGGTGCGGCCGTCGGGCGACAGGTAGAAGTCCCGGGCCAGCGCGAACCGCGCGTCCTGGAAGGCGGCCGGGGGGAGGTAGAAGGCCGAGACCCCGGCCGTGGTGGCCTGCTGCGAGGTCTGGGTCAGGGCCTCCGCGGCCTGTCCCAGGCCGGACTCCAGCTCCTGTGTCGCGCCGGTCAGCGCGTCGACGCCGCCGGCGAGCTGACCCGCTCCGCCGGACAGCGCCTCGGCGCCGTCCACCAGCTCGTCGAGGCGGGCCGCGAACTGCTGCGCGCCCGTGGACGCCTGACCGATGCCGGCCTCGAGCTGGCCGAGCCCTCCGTCGAGCCGGGTCAGGCCCGCCCGGAGCTCGCTCGCACCCCCGGCCAGCCGGCTCGCGCCGTCTCCGGCCGTCTGCAGGCCCGGCAGGAGCTGGTCCCGTTGACCCCGGTAGATCTGCTCCAGCCCGTCGCGGGCCTCGCGGCAGACCGGGTCCGCGGTGCAGACCGGGTCACGGCGCAGGGCCTCGGAGATCCGGCGGAGCCCGTCGACGGCCGGTGCCACCTGCTCCCGTGCCGCCCGCAGTCCCGCGGCCAGCTCTGCCAGCCCGTCGGCGAGCTGGCCGCTGCCCTGTAGCGCCGCCCCGGACCCGGCGCGCAGCTGGGCGACCCCGTCGCCGGCCCCGGCGATGCCGCTGGCCAGCTGGTCCGCCGCACGGTCGCCCTCGACGGCGCCCGCGGCGAGCTCGCGCAGCCCCCGCGCGAGCTGGTCGACGCCGCTCTGCAGCCGATCGGCGTCGTCGGACCCACCCGCCAGCTGCTGCTCGGCCTGGCGCAGGCGGTCCCCGACCAGCCCGACCTGGGCGGGCAGCTGCGCCTGGTCGATCGGCTCGCCCTGCGGCCGGGTGACGCCGCGGACGGAGGCGACGCCGGGGACGCGGGTCACCGCCTCGGTCGCGGCCTCGAGGGCGACGAGGCCTTCGGCGGTGCGGAGGTCCTGGTCGGCGGCCAGCACGACGTAGTCGGCGCGCAGCTCGTCGGACGGGAAGTGCCGGCCCAGCGCCCGCTCGCCGGCGGCGCTCTCCGACGCCGCCGGCTGGAGGGCGCGGATGTCGTAGGCGCGGTCGATCGTCGGCAGCCCGGCCGACAGCGCCAGCAGCAGCAGGAGTCCCACGCCGAGGACCGCGGCCGGGCGTCGGACGACCGCGCCGCCGACGGCCGACCACCACCGGGAGGGCCCGGCCGCCAGCGACCGAGGTGCCGCCCGCAGCCCGGCCAGGGCGGTCAGGGCCGGCGTGAGCGTGAGGCTCACCGCGAGCGTCACCAGCACCGACACGGCCAGCGACGGCCCGGTGGTGCGGAACAGCGCCAGCTCGGTGAACGCCATGCACGCCGTGCCGACCGCCACGGTCGCTGCCGAGGCCAGTAGGACGGTCCCGACCTTGGCCGCGGCGACCCGCGTCGCGACGAGGGCCGGGTCGCCGGCGCGCAGTCGCTCGTGGTACCGGGCGATCAAGAAGATGCTGTAGTCGGTCCCCGCCCCCAGGACCAGGGCGGTGAGGAAGGCGGCGGTGTACGTCGAGACCGGCAGCCCGTGGCCGCCGAGGAGGGCGACGGCTCCCCGTGCCGCCAGGAGGGCGACGGCGATGCTGCCGAGCGGGATGAGCACGGTGATGACCCGGCGGTAGATCAGCGCCAGCAGGCCCACGATGATCAGGACGCTCAGCACCGTGACGAAGGCGACCTTGGCATCGAGCTCCTCGTTGATGTCCACGAGGGTCGCCGGGTCGCCCGTCACCGCCGTCCGCACGCCGGGCGGGTGCTCGCCGGCCTGCTCGCGCAGGAACGCGATGTCCTCGGCAGCCTCCGGGCTGCCGAGCGGGTGGCGGATCGCGACCGGCAGGTAGGCGGCCTGGCGGTCGGGGCTGACGAGCGCCTGCTCGAGACTGGGCTGCGAGACCGGGTCCTGCACGTCCGCCACGTGCTCGGTCCCGGCGCGCAGCCGGTCCGCCAGGTCCCCGAGCCAGGCGACGTCGGCGGGCTCCAGCGAGCGGTCCCGCTCGACGACGACGAAGGCGACGGACGCGGCCTCACCGCTGCCGAACGCCTCGTCCATCACCTCGAAGCCGCGGGCCGCCGGCGTGTCCGACGGGACGAAGGCCGTGGCGTCGCGGGCCACGACGGTCTCCAGCTGCGGGACGGCCAGGTTCAGCACGCCCGCCACGGCCAGCCAGGCGAGCACCGTCAGCCAGGGCCGCCGGGTGCTCAGCCGCCCCAGCCAGCCGAACGCACGCTCGCCTCGATCGCTCGACGCCACGCTCACCCCCGACAGTGACGTCCCCGGCGTGACGCCAACTGACGTCACGGTAACAGGCGTCGTGGCGGGGTGCGGGCGCCCCCGAGGTCGGCTTGAGGTCAGCCGGCCAGCGCCCGGACCTCAGCCCGGTGCGCCAGCCCGGCCAGGAAGCGGTCGGCGGCGGGCCGCAGCCGACGCCCGAGGTCGTCGGTGCAGCACAGCTGCAGGCGCAGGAGCGTCCCCGACCGTCCCTGCGGCGACACGCGGAGCACGGCGCTGCCCGGCATCGCCCCGAGCCCCGTCCAGCGTGCCTCCGTCTCGTAGGAGGTGCGCAGCCGGCGCGGCGGTCCGACGGGCAGCAGCGCCGAGCCGCCGTCCTGGCCGCCCGCCCCGGGCCACAGGTCGAGGACGTCGGAGCAGGCCAGGAGCAGGGCGACCGAGGCCGGAGCGGCCTGCACGTGCCGCTCCGCGCTCACGACGACCTCCGGCCGGCGGGCGACGCGCGCAGCAAAGCTGGTCGGCCGGCTCACGTGCGCCCCTCTACGTGGAGGCCCCGAGCGTCGGTGTCGGTGTACTCCTGCTCCGACAGCTCCTGGATGAGCGTCATGAGTTCGTCCGTGCACTGCCGCAGGACCGTGCCCTCCGGTGCGCCGTCCTGCGCCGGAGCCGGCCAGGTCAGCGGTGGGCCGAACCGGACGACGGTCCGGCGGCGGGACAGCCGGGGCAGGATCCGGCCGGTGGGGGCGACGTCGAACAGGCCGATGGTCGCGCAGGGGACGACCGGCGCCCCGCTGGCCATCGCCATCCGGACGACCCCTGTGCGACCGCGGTGCAGCCTCCCGTCCGGGGAGCGTGTGCCCTCCGGGAAGACGCCGAGCAGGTTGCCCTCGTCGAGCAGCCGCAGAGCGGTGCGCAGGGCCGCCTCGCCGGCTCCGCCGCCCGAGCGGTCGACCGGCACCTGTCCGCAGGCCGTGAAGAAGTAGCGCCGCAGCCTGCCCCGGAGGCCGGCGCCGGTGAAGTACGAGCTCTTGGCCAGGAAGATGATCCGCCGTCGGCGGACCACCAGCGGCAGGACGAGCCAGTCGTAGAACGAGGTGTGGTTAGAGGCCAGGATCGCCGGTCCGGACGCCGGGACGTGGTGCAGCCCCTCGACCTTCGGCCGCAGCACGAGCAGCAGCGGGACCGTCAGGACCAGCTTGGTGACCCAGTACAGATATCCGTTGCGCTGGACGGGCGCCTCTGCAGGGGCCGTCATGCCGCCGCCCACCGCCACGGACTGCCGCTGCGACGCAGTGAGCCGCGCGACTCCAGCAGCACCAGGTGCGCGAGCGTCTCCGCGACCGCGGCCCGGCGCATGAAGCCCGACACTTGGTCCCACGGGCGCGACCAGGTCAGCGCGGCGGTCAGCTCCCAGGTGGTGCGGTCCGACGCCGCGGCGCGGATCTCCTCGAGCCGGTGCTCGTGGTGGGCGAGCAGCTGTTCCACCCGCGCCGCGATGCCCGCGAAGCGGTACTCGTGCGCGGGCAGCACCTCGTCGACGTGGGGGTCGAGCGCGCCTACCCGGGCCAGGGACTCGACGAACTCGGCCAACGGATTGCCGCCGGACTGGGCGTGCACGCCCACGTTCGGGGTGATGCGCGGCAGCACGTGATCGCCGGACAGCAGCAGGCGCCGGCCCGGGTCGTGGAAGCACAGGTGCCCGGGGGAGTGGCCCGGCGTGTGCACCGCCCTCAGGTCCCAGCCCGGCAGCGGCAGCAGCTCGCGGTCCTCGATCATGCGGTCGGGCAGCACCTGCCGGACGTAGTCGATGAGCGGCAGGGAGGCGCCGGCGAGCACGCCGAGCTCGGACTCCGGGACACCGCAGCTGCGCAGCAGGTCGTGCATCTCGCGCAGCAGGTCGGGCACGCCGGCGCCGTAGCGGGCCGGCAGCAGGGCGGCGTCGTCGGGGTGCAGGCCGACCCAGGCGCCCGACGCCTCGCGGACCTTGCCCGCCAGCCCGTAGTGGTCGGGGTGGATGTGCGTGACCAGCACGGCGCGCACGTCGCCGACCGTGCCGCCGGCCACCTGCAGCCCCTGCTGCAGCGCGTCCCACGCCTCCGGGGTGTCCCAGCCGGCGTCGACCAGCGCCACGCCGTCGTCGAGCTCGAGGACGTAGACGAGCACGTACCGCAGCGGGTTGTTCGGGATCGGCACCGGGATCGACCACAGGCCGTCCTGCACCTTATCGACCGGCGGCAGGACGCGGTCGGCCCACGCCTGCTGCTGCAGCAGGCCGGTCACCCGGAAGGGCTGGGTCACAGGCCCATGCGCTTGCTGATGATCTCGTTCATGATCTCGTTGGTGCCGCCGCCGATGCCCAGGATGCGGGCGTCCCGGTAGTGCCGCTCGACCTCGGACTCGCGCATGTAGCCCATGCCGCCGAAGATCTGCACCGCCTCGTTCGTGACGTGGTCGCAGGCGTAGACGGCGGTGTTCTTGGCCATCGACACCTCCGTCACGACGTCCTCGCCGGCCAGGTAGCGGACCATGACGGCCCGCGTGTACGTGCGGGCCACGTCGACCTGCCGGGCCATCTCGGCCAGCTTGTGCCGGATGACCTGGCGGGACGCCAGCGGCCGGCCGAACGTCTCGCGGTCGCGGGCCCAGCCCAGCGCGAGGTCCAGGCAGCGGGCGGCGGTGGCGTACGCCTGCACGGCGAGGCCCAGCCGCTCGGTCTGGAAGTTCTGCATGATCTGCAGGAACCCGGTGTTCTCCGCGCCGACCAGGTTGGTGACGGGCACGCGGACGTCGTGGAAGGACAGCTCGGCGGTGTCGCTGCACCGCCAGCCCATCTTGTCGAGCTTGCGCGACACCTCGAAGCCGGGCGTGCCCTTGTCGACGACGAGCAGCGAGACGCCGCCGTAGCCGGCGTCGCCGGTGCGCACGGCCGTCGTGACGAAGTCGGCCCGCACCCCGCTGGTGATGTAGGTCTTGGCGCCGTTGACGACGTAGCTGTCGCCGTCGCGCACGGCACGGGTGCGCAGGTTGGCGACGTCGGAGCCGGCGCCGGGCTCGGTGACGCCGAGCGACCCGATGAGCTCGCCGGCCAGCGTCGGGCGCACGTAGCGGTCGACCAGGTCGGCCGAGCCGTTCGTCGCGATGTGCGGCACGGCGATGCCGTGCGTGAACAGCGACGCGCACACGCCGGTGGACCCGCCGCCGAGCAGGATCTCCTCGGTGACGATCGCCGAGTCGATGGCGTCACCGCCGCTGCCGCCGACCTCCTCGGGGAAGCCGACGCCGAGCAGCCCGACCTCGGCGGCGCGACGGTGCAGCGCGCGTGGCAGCTCGCCCTCCTGCTCCCAGGCGGGCATCGAGGGTGCGATCTCCTTCGCGACGAAGTCGCGGGCCAGCTGCCGCAGCGCCTGCCGCTCCGGCGTCGTCCACGGGTCGGCGGTGACGGGCGAGTCGTCGACCATGGTCATGAGATCTCCTCGAGCGCAGGGGGCAGGTCCGGACGGGGCGGTCGGTGCGGTGCCGTCACCGGGTGACGGCCCGGCTGTCGCCGCCGTAGCGTGCGCGCAGCTCGGTCTTGAGCACCTTGCCGGTGGCGTTGCGGGGCAGCGCGTCGACGAACTCGACGCGGGTGGGGCACTTGAAGTGGGCGAGCCGGTCACGTGTGTGGCCGATGAGGTCCTCGGCGGTCGCCGCCGCCCCCGGCGCGAGCGCCACGACCGCGACGGGGGTCTCGCCCCAGCGCTCGTCCGGGACGCCGACGACGGCGACCTCCTGGACGGCGTCGTGCCGGTAGAGCACCTGCTCGACCTCGATCGGGTAGACGTTCTCGCCACCCGAGATGATCATGTCCTTCTTGCGGTCGACCAGGGTGATGTAGCCGTCGGCGTCGACCCGGCCGAGGTCGCCGGTGTGGAACCAGCCGCCGCGGAACGCCTCGGCCGTCGCCTCCGGCAGCCCCCAGTAGCCGGCGAAGACGTTCGGTCCCCGGACGACCAGCTCCCCGACGGTGTCGGTGCCGGCGTCGGCGTCGGACTCGTCCACGATGCGCGCCTGGACGTGGAACATCGGACGGCCGATCGAACCGGCCTTGGCCTTCACCGACTCGGCGTCCAGGACCGAGACGCCCGGCGCGGTCTCGGTCATGCCGAAGCCCTCCTGGAACGGCACGCCCCTGCCCTGGAAGAAGTCGATGACGGTCAGCGGGCACGGGGCGCCGCCGGAGACCGCGAGCTCCAGCGCGGACAGGTCGTGGTCCTCGAATCCCGGCACGGCCATGAGTGCCGCCCACATCGCCGGCACCATGAACTGCACGGTCGCCCGCTCCCGCGCCATCGTCGCGAGGGTCTGCGCCGGGTCGAACGACGGCAGCACGACGTTGCGCCCGCCGACGTACAGCAGCGGCAGCGTGTGCACGCCGAGCCCGCCGATGTGGAACATCGGCGCGACGGTGACCGTCACGTCGCTGGACCGCAGGCCGCGCCCGAACGACAGGCTGTTCACGACGTTCCACAGGTGGTTGTCGTGGGTGAGCATGGCGCCCTTCGGGCGGCCGGTGGTGCCGGAGGTGTACATCAGGCAGGACAGGTCGCTGCCGGCGACGTCGCTGCCCAGCGCGCGGGCCTCGCCGCCGGCCAGCAGCTCCTCGAACGCGATCTCGCCGTTGTCCGCGGTCCCGTCGGCGACGACCCGGTGGCGGACGCGGACGCCCTCCTGCGCCGAGGCGGCCCGGGCCACCGGTGCCAGCGGCCCGGAGGCGACGAAGACGTCGGCGCCCGAGTCGGCGAGCAGGTAGCCGACCTCCGGGGGTGACAGGCGCAGGTTCATCGGGACGAACACCGCGCCGAGCTTGGCGACGGCGAGCATCGTCTCGAGGAAGGCGGGGCTGTTGAGCAGCAGCGCGGCCACCCGGTCGCCCTTGCGCACGCCGAGGCCGCGCAGCGCCCGGGCCAGCTGGTCGGTCCGGCCGTCCAGGTCGCCGTAGCTCACCCGCCGCTCACCGAACACGAGCGCGGTGCGGTCGCCGTCGAGGAACGCGCGCTTGGTGATCCAGCTGCCGATGCCGTGGTCCATGGCGGTCAGCCCTTCACCGGCGCGGGCGCCGGCTCGGCGGTGCGGGGCGCGGGTGTCTGCTGGGCGAGCCGGTCGCGCAGCTCGCGCTTGAGCACCTTGCCGGCGGCGGACACCGGGATGCTGTCGACGAACTCGACCCGGCGCACCCGCTTGTACGGGGTGACGCGCTCGCCGACGTGCGCCATGAGCTCCTCGGCGGTGAGCTGCGCACCGGGTGCGAGCACCACGAAGGCCACGGGCAGCTCGCCGGCGGCCGGGTCGGGCTGCCCGACGACCGCGCAGCTGGACACCGCGGGATGGGCGAACAGGATCTCCTCCAGCTCGCGCGGGTACACGTTGTAGCCCTTGTAGAGGAGCATGTCCTTCTTGCGGTCCACGATCGACAGGTAGCCGTCCTGGTCCAGGACGCCGACGTCGCCGGTGCGCAGCCAGCCGTCGACGAGCACCTCCGCCGTGGCGTCCGGCCGGCCGTGGTAGCCGCGCATCACCTGCGGGCCGCGCAGGCACACCTCGCCGGGCTCGCCGGCGGGCAGCTCGCGCAGCTCCGGCTCGTCCGGGGCCACGACCATCACCTCGGTGTCGGGCACCGGCAGGCCGACGCTGCCGACCTTGCGCACCTGGGAGCGCCCGGACGGGTTGCTCACCGCCCCCATCGTCACCTCCGTGAGCCCGTAGCCCTCGCCGATGACCGCGTCCGGGAACACCTGCGCCAGCTGCTCGATGAGCTCGACGGCCAGCGGCGCCGCCCCGGAGGCCAGCGAGCGGACGCTGCTCAGATCGCGCTCGCGCAGCCCCGGCACCTGCAGCAGGGCGTGGAAGACGGGCGGCGCGCCGCCGATGGTCGTGACGCGGTAGCGCTCGGCGTCGGCGACGTACGCCACCGGGTCGAAGCGCTGGTGGATGACCGTCGTCGACCCCGTCAGCACCGGCAGGTTGAGGTAGCCGACGGTGCCCATGGCGTGGAACCACGGCGTCAGGTTGACCGCAATCCCGGTGCCCAGGCGCACCGGGAAGTCGTCGGCCAGCGCGTCGAGCTGGCGCAGCGTGAGGTCGCCGTGCTCGTCCAGCGCCGGCACCGAGCCGGTCCCCCAGCAGGCGAACTGCAGGGTGTTGACCACGACGTTGCGGTGCGGCAGCTCGACGCCCTTGGAGCGCCCCGTGGTGCCGCCGGTGTAGGCCAGGTGCGCCAGCCGCTCGGCCGGGTCGACCTCGACCCGCGGGTCGTCGGCGGACCCCCCGGCGATGACCGCGAGCAGGTCCTCCCACCCGTCCGGCAGCGCCGACAGGTCGACCCGCGCCTCGGCGTCGGCCTCCTGCGCGGCGTCGGTCACCAGCACCGTACGGACCGAGGTGCGGTCGACCACGGAGGCGAGCAGCGGCGCCACCGGGCCGTAGGTGACGACCGCGGCGGCGGAGCAGTCGGCGAGCTGGTGCGCCAGGTCGTCCGGCGGCAGCAGCGGGTTGGTCGGGGAGAAGGTCGCGCCGGCCATCAGCACGCCGTAGTAGACCGCAGGGTACTGCAGGCAGTTCGGCAGGTGCACGGCCACGACGTCACCGGGGGTGATCCCGCGGGCGGCGAGCGCGTTCGCGGTGCGGCAGGCGTCGGCCAGCACCTCGGCGAAGGTGAGGCTGCGCCCGCCCTGCACGAAGGCGGTCCGCTCGCCGTAGCGCCGGGCCGCGGCGCGCAAAATCGACGGCACGGCGACGGTCGGGTAGTCCAGCGAGCGGGGGATGTCTGCCGGCCAGGCGGTGGACGTGGCGGACGACGACGGCATGACGGCTCCGATGCGTGAGACGGGTCACGACCCAACCACGTCCGCAGCCCGACGCGCAACGAACATGCCGTCTTGACTGTTTGTGTGACGCAGGGCAGGCTGCGCGGACGTCCCGGCCCCGCCGGTCAGCCCGCCATGCCCACCTCTCCAAGGGGATCCTGTGCGCAAGACGCTCTACGAGCCCGAGCACGACGCCTTCCGCGCCTCCGTGCGCTCCTTCGTCGAGAAGGAGGTCGTGCCGCACCACGCCGAGTGGGAGAAGGCGGGCCTGGTCGACCGCTCGCTGTGGACGGAGGCCGGCAAGCAGGGTTTCCTCGGCATGGACGTGCCCGAGCAGTACGGCGGCGGCGGGGTCAAGGACTTCCGCTACAACGCCGTCCTGGACGAGGAGATCGTCCGCGTCGGCGCCAGCGGCGTCGGCTGGGGCCTGCACAACGACGTGGTGGCGCCGTACCTGCTGGAGCTGGCCACCGAGGAGCAGACGGCGCGCTGGCTGCCCGGCTTCTGCAGCGGCGAGCTCATCACGGCCATCGCGATGACCGAACCGGCCGCCGGCTCGGACCTGCAGGGCATCCGCACCACGGCCCGGCGGGACGGCGACGACTGGGTCCTCAACGGCTCCAAGACGTTCATCACCAACGGCATCAACGCCGACCTCGTGATCGTCGTCGCGCGGACCAACCCCGACGCCAAGGCCAGCGCCGGCACCTCGCTGCTGGTCGTCGAGCGCGGCATGAAGGGCTTCGAGCGCGGCCGCAACCTGGAGAAGGTCGGCCTCAAGGCGCAGGACACCGCCGAGCTGTTCTTCGACGACGTTCGCGTCCCGGCGCAGAACGTCCTCGGCCAGGTCGACGCTGGCTTCCTGCACCTGATGCAGATGCTGCCGCAGGAGCGGCTGTCCATCGCCGTCGTCGCGGTCGCCGCGAGCCGGTTCGTCTTCGACACCACGCTCGAGTACTGCAAGAGCCGGCAGGCGTTCGGCCGCCCGATCGGCTCCTTCCAGCACAACCGGTTCGTGTTGGCCGAGATGGCCACCGAGATGGAGATCGCCGAGACCTACCTCGAGAAGGCGATCCTCGAGCACAACGAGGGCCGCTTCACCGTGCAGGACGCCGCCATGAGCAAGTGGTGGACCACCGAGCTGCAGAAGCGCGTCGTCGACTCGTGCGTGCAGCTGCACGGGGGCTACGGCTACATGCTCGAGTACCCGGTCGCGAAGGCGTTCCTGGACTCGCGCATCCAGACCATCTACGGCGGGACGACCGAGGTCATGAAGGAGATCATCGGTCGCTCCCTCGGCGTCTGAGAGGACGACATGAGCGAGGCGTTCCTGTACGACGCGATCCGCACCCCGCGCGGCAAGGGCAAGCGCGGCGGCGGCCTGCACTCGATGAAGCCGGTCTCCCTGGTCGTCGGACTCGTCGACGAGCTGCGCCGCCGGCACCCGGACCTCGACCCGGCCGGCGTCGACGACGTCGTGCTCGGCGTCGTGTCGCCGGTCGGTGAGCAGGGCGCCGACATCGCCAAGACCGCCGCCCTGGCGGCCGGCCTGCCCGACACGGTCGCGGGCGTGCAGCTCAACCGCTTCTGCGCCAGCGGCCTGGAGGCCGTCAACGTGGCGGCGCAGAAGGTGCGCAGCGGCTGGGAGGACCTCGTGCTGGCCGGCGGCGTCGAGTCGATGTCGCACGTGCCGATGGGCAGTGACGGCGGGGCGTGGGCGATGGACCCCGAGACGGCCTACGGCACCGGCTTCGTGCCGCAGGGCATCGGCGCCGACCTCATCGCCACGCTCGAGGGCTGGAGCCGGGAGGACGTCGACGCCTACGCCGCCGAGTCGCAGGCGCGCGCCGCGAAGGCCTGGGCCAACGGCTACTTCGAGCGCTCCGTCGTCCCCGTCGTCGACCGCAACGGCACGGTCGTGCTCGACACCGACGAGCTGGTGCGCCCGAGCACCACCGTCGAGTCGCTCGGCGCGCTGCCGTCCGCCTTCGCCGGCATCGGCGACCTCGGTGGCTTCGACGCCGTCGCGCTGCAGAAGTACCACTGGGTCGAGCGCATCAACCACGTGCACACCGCCGGCAACTCCTCCGGCATCGTCGACGGCGCCGCGCTGGTCGTCGTCGGCTCGGAGGAGGCGGGCCGCCGGCACGGGCTGACCCCGCGCGCGCGGGTCGTGGCCACCGCGCTGTCCGGTGCCGATCCGACGATCATGCTGACGGGGCCGGCGCCGGCGGCGCGCAAGGCGCTGGCCAAGGCCGGGCTGACCGTCGACGACATCGACCTGGTCGAGCTCAACGAGGCGTTCGCCGCGGTCGTGATGCGCTTCATGAAGGACACCGGCTTCGCGCACGAGCAGGTGAACGTCCACGGCGGGGCCATCGCGATGGGGCACCCGCTCGGAGCCACCGGGGCGATGGTCCTCGGCACCCTGGTCGACGAGCTCGAGCGGCGCGACCTGCGCTACGGGTTGGCCTCGCTGTGCGTGGGTGGCGGCATGGGCATCGCGACGATCGTGGAGCGGGTGTGACGACGACCAGCACGAGCACGAGCACGGTCCGGTACGAGCGCGACGACGCCGGTGTCGTCACGCTGGTGCTGGACGACCCGGCGGCCCGGGCCAACACGATGAACGAGGCGTTCGTGCGCTCCTTCGGCGAGGTGCTGGACCGGCTGGAGGCCGAGCGCACCGACGGCACGCTGCGCGGGGTGGTCGTCACCAGCGCGAAGAAGACCTTCTTCGCCGGCGGCAACCTCGACGAGCTGCTCGCTGCCGACGACCGGCAGCGCATGCTCGCCGGCACCACGCACATCAAGACCCTGCTGCGGCGCCTGGAGACCCTCGGCGTGCCGGTCGTCGCAGCGATCGCCGGCAGCGCCCTCGGCGGCGGGATGGAGCTCACCCTCGCCTGCCACCACCGCGTCGTGCTCGACGATCCCTCGGTGCGGCTGGGCTTCCCCGAGGCGACGCTCGGCCTGCTGCCCGGCGCCGGCGGCGTCGTGCGCACCGTGCGGATGCTCGGCCTCGCGACCGCGCTGACCGAGCTGCTGCTGCAGGGCCAGCAGGTCCGGCCGGACAAGGCGCTGCGCCTCGGCCTGGTCGACGAGCTGGCGACCGACCGCGATGATCTGCTCGCCAAGGCCCGTGCCTTCGTCGACGCCCATCCGGAGTCGGTGCAGCGCTTCGACGCGAAGGGCTGGAAGGTGCCGGGCGGCACGCCGTCCTCGCCGTCGCTGGCGGCGGTCCTGCCGAGCTTCCCGGCCAACCTCGTGAAGCAGCTCAAGGGCGCGCACTACCCGGCCCAGCACCACATTCTGTGCGCGGCGGTGGAGGGCCTGAACGTCGACCTCGACACGGCGTTCACGATCGAGGGGCGGTACTTCGTCGACCTCGTCGTCGGGCAGACGGCCAAGAACATGGTGCAGGCGTTCTGGTTCGACCTCAACGCCGTCAACGGCGGCCGGTCCCGTCCGGCCGACGTGCCGGCCTGGCAGGCCACCCGGGTCGGCGTGCTCGGCGCCGGGATGATGGGCGCGGGCATCGCCTACGCCTTCGCCAAGGCCGGCGTCGACGTCGTCCTCAAGGACGTCAGCGCCGAGGGCGCCGAGAAGGGCAAGGACGTCTCCCGCCAGCTCGTGGGCAAGGCCGTCGCAAAGGGCCGGCTGTCGCAGGAGAAGGCCGACGCGCTGCTCGCCCGCATCACGCCGACCGGCGAGGCGGCCGACCTCGCCGGCTGCGACCTGGTGGTCGAGGCCGTCTTCGAGGACGTCGCGCTCAAGCACCGGGTGCTGTCCGAGGCCGAGGGGGCCGCCGCGGGCGACGCCCTGCTGGCCAGCAACACCTCCACCCTGCCGATCACGGATCTCGCGAAGGGCGTGCAGCGGGCGACGGACGTCGTCGGCATGCACTTCTTCTCGCCGGTGGACAAGATGCCGCTGGTCGAGCTGATCGTCGGTGAGTCGACCTCGCCCGAGGCGCTCGCGCGGGCGTACGACGCCGTGCGCCAGATCGGCAAGACGCCGATCGTCGTCAAGGACAGCCGTGGCTTCTTCACCTCCCGCGTGTTCGGGACGCTCGTGCTCGAGGGCGCGGCGCTGCTGGCCGAGGGCCTGCCGCCGATGTCGGTGGAGCGCGCCGCGCTGCAGGCCGGCTTTCCGGCCGGCCCGCTCACCCTGCTGGACGAGGTCACGCTCACCCTGCCGCTGAAGATCGAGGAGCAGGCCCGGGCGGACGCGCAGGCCGCGGGCGCCGACCTGCCGCCGGAGCACCCCGGGCTCGCCGTCGTGCGCCGGCTCGTCGAGCGCGGCCGGACCGGCAAAGCCGCCGGGCAGGGCTTCTTCGACTGGGAGCCCGACAAGCGGGTCTGGCCCGGGCTCGCCGACGAGTTCGGGCTGCGGCCCGACGCCGTGCCGTTCCACGACGCGCAGGAGCGGATGCTGTTCGCGATGGCGGTCGAGACGGCCCGCTGCGTCGAGGAGGGTGTGCTGCGCTCCGTCGCCGACGCGAACATCGGCTCGATTCTGGGCATCGGCTTCCCGCCGCTGTACGGCGGCGTGCTGCAGTACGTCGACCAGTACGACAGGGGAGTGGCCGGCTTCGTGCGCCGCGCGGACGAGCTCGCTGACGCCTACGGCGAGCGGTTCCGTCCGCCGGCGCTGCTGCGCGACGCGGCGAGCGGCACGCTCCGGGCGGCCCTCCCCGCCTGACCCCTCGATCCGCCGGGCCGTGAGTCGCGCCCGCGGCGGCGGGCGTGACCAACGGCACTGCGCTCCGTGGTGCGGCACACGGTCGGCGGGCACATCCTCGTGCGGACACTGGCCCATCCCGGAGGACCGCGCCATGAATCCGCGCCGCCCGTCCCTGCTCGCCCTGCTCGTGCTCATGTGCATGGCGCTCGCGCTCGTCATCGGCGCGAACAGCTCGCTGTCGGTCGCCCTGCCCGACGTCGCCGCCGACCTGGGTGCCAGCCAGACCGAGCTGTCGTACGTCGTCAACGCCTACGCGCTGGTGTTCGCGGCGCTGCTCCTGCCCGTCGGACTGGCGGCCGACCGGTACGGCCGCCGCCCGTTCCTCGTCGCCGGCCTCCTGCTGTTCGGCGGCGCCAGCCTGGCCAGCGCCTTCGCCCCCGACCCGACCACGCTCATCCTGCTCCGCGGCCTTGCCGGCGTCGGCGCCGCGGCGGTGATGCCGGCGACGCTCTCGGTCCTCGTCGACGCCTACCCGCCGGAGCGGCGGGCCTTCGCCGTCTCCATCTGGGCCGGCGTGTCAGGCGCCGGGGCGATGCTCGGCGTGCTGCTGTCCGGGCTGCTGCTCGAGCTGTTCTGGTGGGGCAGCGTGCAGCTGGCCTACGGGGTCGCGGCGGTCGCCGTCGCGGCCGCGGCCGCCCGCGTCGTGGCGCCCAGCCGGAACCCCGCCCTGGCCGTCGACCTGCGCGGCGGCCTGCTGGCCCTCGTCGGCCTGTCCGGGCTGGTGCTGGGGCTGCTGGAGGGACCGGAGCGCGGCTGGACGGCGCCGGTGACCCTGGCCGCGCTCGCGCTCGGGGCCGCCGGCCTGGCCGCCTTCGTCGGTCACGAGCTCGAGACCGCCGAGCCGATGCTCGACGTCCGCCTGTTCCGCAGCCGCGGGCTGTCCGCCGGCAGCGCGCTGGTGTTCCTGCAGTTCTTCGCCGCGTTCGGCTTCTTCTTCCTCGCCCCCCAGTTCCTGCAGTTCGTGCAGGGGCACGACGCGCTGGGCGCCGCCCTGCGGCTGCTGCCGCTGGTCGGCGGCATCGCGCCGGCGAGCATCCTGGGCCCGCGGCTGCTCGACCGGTTGGGCAGCCGCGTGCTCGGCAGCGCCGGCATGGCGGTCATGGCCGCGGCGTTCGTCCTGCTCGCGGTGGTCGGCGACGGCCCGTTCTGGCAGTTCGCGGCGGCGCTGGTGCTGCTAGGGCTGGGGTTCGGGACGGCCATCACCCCGGGGACGCAGCTCATCATCGACGGGCTGCCGGCGGACCGGCGGACGCTGTCGGCGGCGGTCAACGACGTGACCCGCGAGGTCGGCGGCGCCCTCGGCGGGGCGGTCGCGGCCAGCGTGCTCGTCGCGGTGTACGGGCGCGACCTGGTCACGACCGGGTTGCCGCCCGAGGCCGCGGAGCAGGCGGAGGAGGGGGTCGCCGCGGCGGTCGGCATCGCCGCGCAGCTCGGCCCGCAGGGCGCTGCCCTGGCCGCCAGCGCCCGTGAGGCCTTCACCGTCGGCTACCAGACGGCGGTGCTCGCGGCGGCGGTGGCGCTGGCCGTGGGGGCTGTCGTGGCGGCCGTCGTCGCGCCCGCCCGGCGGGACGAGGCCGCGGCGCTGGAGCTGGCCGAGCCGTACCCCGACGAGCCGCGCCGCACGTCGGCCGCGTCCGCGACCGCTCTGGGCTGAGCCTCCTGGTCGGGACGCGCGCCGTGCGGCGCGCGTCCCGACCGGCGGGCCGTCAGACCCGGCTCGCCTCCGGGCGGGGCGCCTCGTCCTCCACGCGCAGCGTGCTGCCCTCGACGTCGACGTCGGGCACGACACGGTCCAGCCACCGCGGCAGCCACCAGGCCCGCTCACCCAGCAGCGCCAGGACCGCCGGCACCAGCGTCATGCGCACCACGAAGGCGTCGACGGCGATGCCGAAGGCGAACGCGAAGCCCAGGGACCGGGTGATGGGGTCGGGGGCCAGCATGAAGGCGGCGAAGACGCTGATCATGATCAGGGCCGCCGCCGTGACGACGCGCGCCCCGTGCCGGAAGCCGAGGATGATCGCGTCGTCCGCCGCCTCGCCGTGGACGTGCTCCTCGCGGATGCGGGTGACGAGGAAGACCTCGTAGTCCATGGCCAGGCCGAAGATGATCCCGATCATGAAGATCGGCAGGATCGTCAGGATGGGTGCCGGCTGGTCGACGCCGAAGACGTCCGACAGCCAGCCCCACTGGAAGATGGCGACGACGGCGCCGAAGGTCGCCAGCACCGTGAGCAGGAAGCCCAGCACGGCCTTGAGCGGCACGAGGACCGACCGGAACACGATGGTCAGCAGGACGAGGGCCAGGCCGACCACGACCAGCAGGTAGATCGGCAGCGCCTCGCTGAGCCGCTCGTCGACGTCGACGGTGAGCGCCGTGGCGCCGGTGACCGACAGCTGCGCACCGGTCCGCCCCTCGAGGTCGGGCGCACGCGCACGCAGCGCGTCGACGACCTGCTGGGTGCGGCTGTCAGCCGGTCCGCTGGCCGGGATGACCGTGAGAAGGTGGGTGTCGCCGGCGCCGTTGGGCATCGGCGGCGTGACGGCCACGACCCCGTCGACGGCCTGCAGCTCGGCAGCGACCGTCTGCAGGGCCGCGGGCGGGTCGCTGGCCTCCCGCGTGTCGGCCACCACGATGAGCGGCCCGTTCGCGCCCGGGCCGAAGCTCTGGGTGATGAGGTCGTACGCCTTGCGCTGCGTCATCTCCTCGGACAGCTGCCCCTCGTCGGGGAGGGCCGTCTCGAGCGACGCGGTCGGGATGGCGACGACACCCAGGGCGGCGACGGTGGCGAGCAGGACCGGCACCTTGTGGCGGACGACGAACCGGGCCCACCGCTCACCGGCGGGCGGCTTCTGCCCGGGCGCGAGGTCGCCCTCGACGTCGGCTGCCGCCCGGCCCTTGCGGCCGAGCACCTTCGACCCGGCGAACCCGAGAACCGCCGGCAGGACGGTCAGGGCCACCAGCACGGCCACCGCCACGGTGCCGGCCGCCGCGAGACCCATGATGGTCAGGAACGGGATGTTGACGGTGAACAGCCCGACCAAGGCTATGACGACCGTCAGGCCGGCGAACACCACCGCGCTGCCGGCGGTCGCGACGGCGCGCCCGGCGGCCTCCTCGCCGTCCCGGCCGGCGATGAGCTCGTGCCGGTAGCGCGAGGTGACGAACAGCGCGTAGTCGATGCCCACGGCCAGGCCGAGCATCAGGGCGAGGACGGGCGCGGTCTCGCTCAGCTCGAGGAAGCCGGTCAGCGCGGTGATGCCCGCGACGCCGATCCCGACGGCGAGGAAGGCGACCAGCAGAGGCAGGCCGGCAGCCACCACCGAGCCGAACGTCCCGAGCAGCACGAGCGCGGCGACGGCCACGCCGATGAGCTCCGTCGCGCCGGCGGGCGGCTCGGACTCAATGGCGGCGGTGCCGGAGAACTCGACCTGCAGCCCGGCGTCGCGGCCGGCCTCCGCCGTCTCGAAGAGGGCCTCGCGGTCCTCGGGAGTCACCTCGAGCGGCTCGACGTCGTACGTGGCCGTCGCCCGGGCGACTCTGCCGTCGGGGCTCACCGCCTGGCTGGCGAACGGATCCGTCACGTTGACGACGCCCTCGAGCCCGCGGACCTCCTCGAGCACCTCAGCGGCCGCCTCCCGGAACTGCGGGTCGTCGACCCGCTCACCCGGCGGTGCGG
>Ga0247718_1000073_pt1 | contig 21297 bp, 52 predicted proteins | sample 21E_DmetaG_FD_189045 | JGI IMG/M metagenome (GOLD analysis project Ga0247718, IMG submission 189045) | Soil microbial communities from hillslope of Landscape Evolution Observatory, University of Arizona, Oracle, AZ, United States - 2-1-E_D | ecosystem: Engineered > Artificial ecosystem >...
GCGCTGACCATCAGGCGGGGCAGGGTCATCCGGGGAACGATCATCTGTCGATGGCGGAGGGGGCACCCATGTGGCAGATGGCGGAAGTGGGGGCAGTGGAACCGATGCTTCTACTTCGGGCTCCGAGATCGTTACATTTAGGACAGTCAAAGCAAGCGCCGTTGCGCTCACCCCCGAGGCTAGTGTTACGGACCCGGTCGGATGCTTACGCACTTCATTCGCTGTCCAGCCCGCAAGCCCTGCGAAAATTGGGACCACGCTGAGATGACGCTTACGGCGAGTTGCTGATTTTGAGGCCAACTGTTGATCTACGGCTTCTTCCGCTTCCTGTAGTGCTCGCGTGCGCTCAGCGGCCAGACTCTTGACCACGCTGTCGAGAACGTCCACGCGCCGCGCAAGTCGTACGGCCACGATGGTCACCCCCACAAGCGCGATCACAACCAAGATCACGATGGCGATAAGAGCGATGTCCAGTGCCATTCGAACGATGCTTCCACCAAGTAAGCGGGTTTAAACCCTTTGTTACATGTCTGTGCCCGTACTCATCGGCCCACGCCGGTCGCGGAACTCGATCAACTTCTCGTAGCGCTCTTCGGGGGTCAACGCGATGGTCAGCAACGTATCCCAGAGTGCTCGCTCTTCGATGTCACGGAGTGCGATCACGGGGGGTGCGGACTGTGACGGGACAGGCAATGGCTCGATAGGGTCCCCGCGCAGGATGGCAGCGACGGTACCGGGAGGCCAGTCAAACCACGCTTGCACGGCGTTCAGTGTGTCTTGCCGTACCGGCACACCCTTATACAGCTTGCGCGCGGTCTTCGGGGCCATGCCGGTCGCGCGCGCGAACGCAAAGGGAGTGCTCACACCCCTCTTGTATGCCTCGCTAGCCACGTAGGAAGCCAGCCGTGCCCAGTCAAGCCGTTCGCTCACTTGCTCCCCAAAGACGGTGCTATCTCGGTCTAACACTAGAACCATAGTCGATCTACCTACTTCGCTCTACAAATATCTACTTTTCCCACATGGTACGGGCCGTTTGGCCCTAGCTGTAGTCCCTACCGTGACTTTCTCGATACATCTGGTTGACCAACCTAGGGCCGAAAGTCCCTAATCTGCCCAAAGCTATCGATTTCTGCTTGGCTTCAGGGCCTACTTGGTCCTACTGTTGCCCACATGGGCACGATCTCACCACAACGAAGAGGTGATCAAGTGGAAGTCACGCTGCCACAGTTTCTGACCTTGCAAGAGGTCGCACAGTCGGCCCGATGTAGCGATGAGACCGTGCGTCGGGCCTGCGTGCAGTACCAGCGGAGCGGCAAGAAAGAAGGGCTGCGCAGCATCCAAAGCCAGGGCGGTCGGTGGCGGATAGAGGCCGTCGACGTTCTTCGGTGGCTCAGCGGCGAGGAGCCAAGACCATGAATCCTCCCAATCGCGAAGAGTTCCTAGCGATGTCGGACGCCGACAAGATCAAAGTTCTGGATGCCATCGAGCGCGGAACCATGGCGCTGACGCAGACCCAGTTGGACGAGATCATTACTGCTCTCGGCGAAGAGTGCGTCACTCCGGAAGCCGCCGATCAACTCCGGCAGGCCGCCCTTGATGATCTTATCGAATGGGCCACCATGGTGGACAAGATTCCCGGAAGTATCGGTCGCCTCCTTGATCGCATCCATGCCGCGACGCTGGATAGCTACCGGTGCGACATCGAGGAACGCAACGACGAAATGCCGAACCGACACGAGCATCGCCGTTGGTTTCCCGTGCTTTTGATGGCCCGTCGCCTCTCCGAAGAACTCGCGGAAAAAATGGAGATCATCAAGAGCGATCCTGACGGCGTCCGCGCGCGATTGAACCGATTCCTTGATCGGCAGGCGCGCGATGTTGACGACTGAAGAGATTCGGGTACTGGACCAGCGCGACGAACATGAGGCTGACCTCGCCATTCTTCCTCCCCCCTATGACCTCCTTTGGGAGGAGCTTGCAACGGGGGCAATGGAATGACGCGACGTTTCCTTCCTCTGTATGGGACCCCATGCGCTGATTGCGGGCAACCGGCCGCGTACTGGGATTCCGTTACGGGTAACACCATCCACGCCGCATTGAACGATCCTGACATTGTCTTCGACAGGGACCGGTGTTCGTACTGCGGCCAAGGGCATTCCGACTGCGAATGCAAGCCGTGCGGGAAGGGGGTGTCCGATGCTCCGAACTAAAGCCCCCGCCGTTGGTGATCTAGTGGAGTTCAAGTACGGCACCCATGCGCTCGACGGAACCTATGTCGGCGGACTCCTCGGAACGGTGCGGGAGGTCGACGGAACAATTCTTCGCGTCTCGCACACATCCAATCGCGACATTCTCGTCCTGGTCACCCAAGTCACCGTGATGTACCGCTCAACCCTTCGAGGGGGAATCTGACATGTCAACCCGTGCCCCTAAGACGGAAACCGTAATGGTCGACGGTAAGGAAATCGTTCTGCGCGCCGGGAAGCTGAAGATCAAAGACGGTGAGATCCAGCCGTTGACCGAACGGCAAGCTCAAGAGCTGACGGCAAAGATCTTTGCTCGACTTGATGAGTGCTGGGAATGGATCAAGGCTGCCTACCTCGGACGCGCGCATGTGGCCATGGGCTACGAGTCGTGGGACGAGTACTGCAAGGCAGAGTTTCAGGGTGCACACCTGAGGCTTCCCAAGGAGAAGCGCCGCGAAGCCGTTGCCAGCCTGACCGATGCGGGCCTGTCCACGCGCGCCATCGCGTCGGCTACCGGCATCAGCGAGGGCACCGTGCGTAATGATCTTAAGGATTCAGGTGCGCAAAATTACGCAGGTGACAAGAAGATCCAAGGCATCGACGGCAAGGAGTACAGCAAGCCGAAGCCTAAGCCGACCGGCGCTGTGGTGACGCCAATCCTGACTCCTCCCGCGCCGGAACCTGAGATCATCGACGCTGAGGTCGTGGATGAGATGCCCGCAATCGCTGCCGCGCCCGAGCCACCCAAGAAAGATCAGCGCCGTTCATCCATTATGGACACCGCTGACCAACTCGGATGGGATGCCAGGAAGCTCGGTGACCGCCTGAAGAAGCTTCGCTGCGATGACCGGTTCACCAGCAATAAAAGTGAGATCGCAGTGATCATACGCGGGCACCTGGAGCACCTGGAGAGTCAGCTCTTCGACCTGATGTTCAAGCTCCCCCACACCAAGACCGACGAAGCCGCATCGTAAGAGATAAGGAAACCCCCACCATGCCACCTACCGCGACGCGTAGCCGCCGTACGATCAAGAAGTCGGGCAATACAACCACCGCGACGACACCGCACGGCGAGTTGATGCTTGTCACACCGGAGCAAGCGACTAGTTGGTTGGAGCGCAACACCAACAACCGCAACCTGCGACAGGGATTGGTTGATACCTACGCCCGTGATATCGCGCAGGGCAACTGGAGGGTCACTGGCGAAGCAATCAAGTTCTCGAAGGATCACCGCATTCTCGACGGGCAGCACCGACTCTGGGCCGTCGTGGAAGCGAACAAGCCGATCACCACGTTCGTCATCTTCGGGCTGGAGGATGAGGCACAGTCCGTTATGGACTCTGGAAAGGCGCGCACAGCGGGTGATCACCTGCGGATGAACGGCGAGGCCAACCCTGAACTTCTGGCCGCTGCCGGACGTCTCGGATGCCTGGTGGAACGCGGGCTCTTGTTCGGAAATCGCGCAGGATGGAACGTGACCAAGACCGACATCTACGAGTGGGTCCAGGATCATCCGTCGATCCATCGTTCCGCACAGGCTGCTTGCGGAGTATTTCGGAGGTCGGGTTTGCCGCCGCGTGTCATCGCCTACCTGCACTATCGGTTCTCGCTAGTGGACGCCGATGCGGCAGACGAGTTCTTCGAGCGCCTGTCCACAATGGTGGGTCTGGACTACGGAAGTCCCATCCTCGCGCTGGCTTCAAGACTGCGCTTGCTCGGATCGGGCGACCTGCACAACAATTTGCCGCTCGTCATTCACATGGTGATCCGGGCATGGAATGCGTGGCGGCAGGACAGGAAACTGGTGAAGATGCAGATGGTGACGCGATCTTCTCCGGCAGCCCTTCCGCACATTGTCTAATGTGGTCACTGCTGATAGGCGTTGTTATCATTCTTGTAATCGTCTCACTCATTTTCAGATTGGCTGGAAATAAATGATCAACGTTCCTTTGATGCGCAAGGTTCTCGAATACATCGAGGCAAACCCGGAAGAGCACGATCAAGCCACGTGGGGACACAAGCGAGATGGTGATCCATTACGCGGGGAATGGTGTGGAACTGTTGCTTGCATGGCTGGGCATACCGTCCTTCTGACCGCGAATCCGGAGATCAAGAGCCAGTGGGTTTTTGGATATCTTGAGGTGTACGTGAATGGTGAACGAAAAGGTATCGCTAAAACGGCGGCAGGCGAGCTTGGCTTAGATGAAAAGCAAAAGGACAGGATGTTCCATCAGGCCGAGACTCGCGAAGACCTGTGGCGCATGGCGCATGAATTCACCGATGGTGAGATCGAGATCCCGCTGAAGTATCAGGATGACTAGTCATGTTCATTCCCGGAAACAGCAACCCGATCCTCTGTGGATGCGGTGTTCCGAACAAATCGCTCGGATACTTCCACAAGAAGGACAATCACGAGTGTAGGTTTCACAGGTGCGAGACCGATCATGTTTGTGCGCAGCACTCGTGTGAGCAGTGTGCAGTAGGTCCGGAACTCGTTTCGCAAATCGAATTGTATTTGCAAGGATACTTAGATGAGCAACAACGAGACTCATAAGCAGTTCGGTGATCTAGTCTCTCAGGCACTCGAAGGTGAACCCGCCGTTGTGGCATGGCCCAAGGAGTACAGCGAAAAGAGCACAGGGGACACGCCAACCAAGCCATACTTCCAGATCCCCAACAAGTGCACCTGTTTGCCGGAAACGTTGGCCGACAACGACAGTGATGTTTGGTGCACGCAGCATGGGGAACCGAGTCTGGCCTATGACGTGGGCTACGAGAACGGCCGCGAGGATGCCATCCAGGTAACCCCTGAATCCGTCGACCGGGCAGCGAAGTTCTTATACCGCAAGGATGCCCCGCCTGGAGAACCGGCCGATGCGTGGGAGACAAGCGCTCCCGAAGAACGCAAGGAGATCTACCGTCGCAGTGCGGCCATGATCGCACGACTCTACAACGGACAGGTGACCGTCGTTGGCTGACTACGTCAAGCGCGTGAAGACCAAGGTTATCTACGAATACACGCTCCGCACTCCGACCAATTGGGTCGAGATCAGCAAGGTTCTGGCGGGCATTAAGCAGGATTCGCCGACCAGTACGAGCGATGACGCCTGGCTTGTTCGTACCACTGATGAGGAGATCATCTTTTATCGGGAAGTGGATAGCTAGTGACCCTCGCCAATCCGGAACGCATCAACAATGGCTGCATGATCTACCGTCAGTCGAGCCGTGTCGAGGATGAAGAGCTAGCCGAGGCATACGCGCAGGAGTACTCGAAAAACCCGCACTATCCACATGAGACGACCGAGGAAGCGAAGAGTCGTCGCAAGCGCAGAGGAAAGAAAGATGGTGGTACAGGCAAGACGGCATAGCTCCGGAGCATTCGCAGTTCGCGACCCGGACATCACGCAAATGAAGGGATATCCGTGGAAAGTGGTATATGCCCGCCCGTGGATGCCCTACTTCGAGTCACAGCAACTCCGGGACTGCGACGTCGCCGAGTGGGAGAGTTGGCCGGAACCGATTGCAACACCGGATACTACGGCCGTCGTACTAGAGTTACCCTCGGTTGACCCACCGACCATGCCAGATCGTTACGCGCACTGTGGATACTGCGGACTCAAGAAGCCTTACAGTGACACCATCACCTACGGCACAACAATCCATGTCTGCATTCGAAAAGGTGCGACGGTCACGGCAATCTGGAAACCATTTCATTACCGCCGTGATATCGCGGCATGAAAGAAGCCGGGTGCCCCAGTGAATGCAAGCGACCTCGAATTCACCTACTACAGGACAGTCGATCAGAGTGTCATTGAGAACCCGCGCGGCGTGATGGTCACGCACCTCCCGACCGGCATGTCAGCGTCCATTTCTCATCACCAGACACAGGTTGAGAATAAGGCAGAGGCGATGCGCCTGCTGGAGGAAATGATCGAAACTGTCGACCACGCTCCTGACGACACCGACACGTCGTACCTCGGTTGGACATGGGACAAGCACTACCGGGAAGCAATGCGTCTGTTCGCCGAATACGAGCGGCTGACCAACACTAAAGCTCGCCTCGGACCGGTGCGGGAAACCCTTGCACTGGCACAGTTCCACGCAACCATGGCAACGGTCCGGGTGGAACGCAGCGACATTCGCGATTGGTTCAAAATCGGCTTTCGCGCTATTCGGTAATTCTTGTTGTCGTCTCCCTCATCGCCCTAGGGTGAATTGCATGGGCAAACACAGAAAGCCGACGCACACTAAGAAGATCGCGAAGAGGCTGGGTGCGGTAACAGGCGGAACGGCAGTCGCATTCACGATGGGCAGTGGCATCGCGTCCGCTCACGGCGAGGGTGACGTTGCGAATCTTGACCACGAGCAACGACAAATTGCTGATGCCATCATGAAGATCGGTGACAAACGTGGCGAGTCTGATCATGCGCAGATGACGGCACTTCAAGCTGGCATGACCGAGTCGAAGTTGCGCAACGTCAACTACGGCGACCGCGATTCCCTCGGCGTATTCCAGATGCGGCCGTCGATGGGATGGGGTACACCGGAGCAGGTCACCGACATCCCTTATGCCGTCAACAAATTCTATGACGTCCTGCACACGGTTCCCGGCTGGCAGAGCATGAGTCCCGGAGCGGCAGCGCAAGAGGTCGAACGATCGGCGTACCCGGAGCGGTATCACACGTGGGAAGACATGGCGAGAGTCTTGGTGAACAGCGGGAAACGTCCGGCCCACCACAACATGACGGTACGCCGAAGCCCCGTTCTGGTAGTGCAAGCAGGGGATACGTTGTCGTCACTGGCCATCGCGCACGGTACGAACTGGCACAGACTCTGGGAAGCAAACCGTGATCGCGTCGCCAACCCTGATCTAATCTACGTCGGCCAAAAACTGCGCATCCCATGACTGCTGCACTCCTCGGTCTAATAAGGACGGTTAGGATCTAACCCGATTCGTGGTATAGGCTTAACCGCAAGATGATGAAATACCAGGCCCGATTGAAGGGACACGCAAGTGAGTCCTGTATGGTCTGAACCCCCACGACTCGTGAAGACGTTCACCGCGAGACAGCCGAAAGAAGATCACGTGAGGACCGCCAAAGAGCTTGAGGAGCGGTCGGGGGAATGGGCGAGGGTCGATCAGTTTGACAAGGTCCACTCGGCATCACGCTACGCCGCGACGATCCGCAATGGACGATCAGCTTTCGGGCCGGTGGCCGGTACGTTCGATGCGGTTGCACGCAGGCAGGCCGATGGTGAGGCGGCATATGGGGTGTGGGCGCGACACCTAGGAGAGAAGGGGCGATGGTTGCCCTACCTCCGGGAGATGTCCAAAGCGGAGTTGCTGTTTCGGTGTGAGCATGAGGAGTTGCCAATCTCGAAGGGCGATACAAAAGATGAGATGGCAGATGCACTGATGGAGCGTTATTGGCAACAGGGGATTGAGCTGCCGTAGAATCAAAGTTCGCACCACCAATCAAAAACTCCGATGGCCGTCTGCTGCACGAGAGATAGATTCCCCGACGATTTGTCTCTTTAGGACCGGGCGGCCATCGGTCTATCCCCTCCGTAGTGTAATGGTGTGCACGGGAGATTGTGGCTCTCCAAGAGGCGGGTTCGATTCCCCCCGGACGGACAAGATTTCAGCACGGACAAAATGACGCGCCGGTTATGAGTGTGGGAGAAAAGCGCTGGCTGCCGTCTGCTACATCCTTCAAACTGATTTCCCTTGCCGAATCGTTGGACCCTCATCATTTTGATCATTGGGGTCTTGTGCACGATAATTGCAACGGAATCGTTTGCCCCGACTGCGAGGGCATCGTGTGCATGGAGCCCGAGGATGAAGACCACGAAGTGTAAATGGCCCAAATGTATGTCCGAAGCGCGCCGTGGAATGGCTGGCTGGTGCTCGTTCCATTACCGCAAACGGCATGCCATGGGGTTGACCAAGATGACGGACTGCGCGCCAGTCAAAGCACACATTGTGAAGCTGCGGGAGCTGGGCTGGACCTATGACCAGATAGCCGAGAATTGCCCGTGCAATGGCGAGACTGTGCGCATGATGCTGACGCAAGACTACAAGAAGGTTCACCCCCCAATCGGTCACGCCATCTTGTCATTACCGTTGGTCGCACGGGACTCGACACGGCAGACCGACGATCTCACCGTGATGTGGCGGCAGCTTGACGCGATGGCGTTCATGGGGTGGCCACAGCATGTTGTGTGCAAGATGGCTGGCATTACGCCTACGCGGATCAAGGACGCACGGGACAGGGGCACTACAAGTTTCAGTACGATCTACGCGATTGACGAGGTATTCCGGAAAGTTGCCTATAGGCAGGGGCCATCCGAACGAACGCGCACGTTGGCACGTGGCAGGGGATGCGTGTCCGTCATGGCATGGAATGACATCTATGATTTGAACGAGCCCAAGCCAAAACTCGAAAAGCCGCCAGCCGCGAAAAAACGTATCTCACGAATTCCGTGGGATGACGTGCAACATCTTCGTTCGTTAGGGCTCGATGACGAAGAGATCGCTAAGAAGATCGGGGTCCGGCCCTCAACATTGAGGGATTCACGAAGGCATAAGGAAGTGTAATTTGCTGTGCCGGTTTGAGTGTGTCCACTGCGGACAGGAGTTCAAGGCGTGGATGTCGCGGAACATCCATCAGGCCAACTGCTCTGAAGCACCACATAAGACCTATACCTACGAAGCTTACTGCGCGAACGGGCACCTGTTTACGCAGTCTCCGAGCAAGCCATTCTGTCGTTGCGGAAGCGGGCTGGATCTCGGATACGATAGACGCGCTTCATTTGCCGATAAGCGTCCGCAATGGAAGAAAAGGCCCGCACGCAGAGCGGCATGACAGGAGAGTCAATTGTTTCGCATGAGCGGCAAAGTGCTGATCGCTGGAGTTCTGACCTTGGTGATCGGGTTAGCGTTCGCCTTGATGGCGGTGTTCGGAGTCGGATTCTTCAAGCGTTCCACTGCGGATTTCCGTGGTGAGACAGAGCAGATCGAAAGGGTGCAGGCAGACCCGAACTATCGGATTGCTGCTTACGAGCACTTCTATGATCTGTGTGCGTCGGTGCAAACCAAAGAGGCGACTGCTGTTGCGCTGCACGAAGAACTGAAGTCCGGTCCGTCCGACTCTCGCCGCGAGCAGATCAACGCAACGCTGACGGCCCTCACGTCCAGCCGGGCAGCGGCCATCAACCAGTACAACGCGGATGCCCGGAAGGCTGATACCAAGGCCAACTTCCTCGCGTCCGACCTGCCCTATCAGTTGTCCCTGCTAGCGAAGGAAACATCATGCGCCGCGTGATCAAGCGTCTGATTTTGCCAGTGGCCCTGTTGTTCATGATCGGAGCTGGCGCGTCGGCATGTATGGAGGACGACAGTTCGCAGGCCAAGGAGACCAACCGGCAACAGTCCAACTATGACCGGCTGACGGCCAACCAGCCCGCGAAGTCCATGCAGTACTCGCCGACGCGGGACACGATCAACTTCTGGATCGACACGTGGGGCAAGGATCCCAACAAGCTGTCCTATGTGTACCTTCAGGCCAGCAACGGTCAGCTCGCCGGATACTTCGTGTTTAAGGGACTGCCGGTGTCCTACTGTGCCTCGCTTACTCCCAACTACCGGATTCACGGGGATGCCAACGGGGGCAACGTCCTGACGCCAGCACCGGCGATGGATGGTGTGTTTTATGGCGGACAGGGTTCATGTCAGACCTACTACGGGCGGGACGCCACAACGGATTCCTACCTGGAGTACACCGTAGGCACCGGTATTAGCGCACTCATCTACGAGCAGCCGTTGGCGCGTCAGGACGTTGAGCCGCTAGGTATCACCAAGATCGAAGACGTGAAGTGACACAGCCCATCCCGGAATGGCTGCGTGACGTTCCGATGTTTCGTCAAGGTGGTGCTCCGGTTCCGGAACTGAATGGCTACCCGATGTTCACGTTCGAACGCCTGAGTCACACCGAATGTCGCGTATGCGTCGGACGAGACTCGTGCCCACGTGGCAGCTCCGGATTGGTGTGGTCCAAAGTGGCCGAGGAGATCTATGGCTGAGCGACCAGAGTGGCTGGTTCTGTTTTCATCGGAAGCGTTTGACGAATTTTACGTTCCTGTGCCTAGCTTGAACGGCTACCAGATGTTCACATTCGAGCGAGCGAGCCACACCGAAAGTTGCCCCTGGTGCGAGGATTCGCGACGGTGCAGCATCGGGCGTCAGGGTGTGGTTTGGTCCGAGGTAATGAAAGGTGAGGGTCCTTATGCACGCTACGCAGACGGCGTGTCCGCATTGCAGTAAATACGGTGGCGGACACTTCTCTTGGTGTCCCACGCAAAAGCGAAAGAAGTAGTAGGCACATGGTCGAGGACGCGGAACCCCTAGACGATATTGCCGCAGTGATCGTTGCCTGCAAGGTGGCACGCAAGAAGGCGGCTGACTGGAAGTCTTCCGGAGATCATCTGGCCGGGCAGATCAAAGCCATTTTGGATGAGCGCGGAATCACCGAAGGCTCGGTCGATGGTAAGAACATCGTGCACTACAAGACTCCGAAGCCAAGCAAGAAGTTTCAGGAAGCTCGTTTTGCACATGATCACCCGGAGCTTTACGAGCAGTACTGCGAGGATGTGCCCAACGCGGCGAGGCTGGTAATCGAATGATCAAGAGTCGTGAACGAAACAAGCTGTGATCTGTGCAAGGCTCGCCGAGGACATCATGCGGCGGAATGCGCGGATCTCAAGGGATACTCGCCGTATCCGAAGGAAGTAGTCTTCACCGTCGATGGAATCCCGTACAGGCAAAGAGGATGCTGGAGTTCCGGGGTTTCCGTTGTCCGCCCGATGTTTGAGCTAATCGAAGACAACATGGGAAACTGCGATCTTTCGTACATGCCGACGTCCAAGACGGTAGACATCAAAGCCTGGATGGATAACGGCGATATCGTCTATACAGACGGCACGACATGGGATGACTATTATGAGTAAGGGTGAGCGGCTGCGCGGCCAGCGGGCTACTGAGGCTCTGATCAAGCGCATGTTCAGGAATGCAGACCAGCTACCGCGCAAAGCAACTCATACGTGCCAGTTCGATCAGCAGTCACGGACCACTGAGGTATGCCATGTGTGTCAAGCCTGGTGGGAGCCAACCGGGGGAAGTGATAGCGAGCCGGTTGTGTGGCAGAAGGTCAATCGAGATGTGAGGCGAGCCCGGCTACGCGCCATGCGGAAGAGTCGTTCATGAAACGAAAGCCCAAGGTGCGCAAGAAATCCGATGGCTGGTACATCGAGTACCCGGGTTACGGGTTCCAACGTCAGCCATCTCTTGTTGGTCCACTTCGGTCACAACGCCAGGCCATCAGGTACCTGACGACCAAGTGGGGAACATCGGGCAGCACGGAACGAACACGGACACCCGGCGGATACAGACATACAGACGACAACTGGCCAATGGAGATCAGATGATTTTGCTCGTGATTGTCGGACTGGAACTGACCGCTGCCGTCGCAGATACGGTGGCCAAGCAATGCCGGTCCACGGTAGACAAGCTGTGCCAGACCGAGTTCACCTGGCTGACTGGCTGCAAGTAAATGGGACTCGGCTACGACGAGCACGAATCGATCCGGCTGACGCTTGAGCAACGCAAGAAGCTCAAAGACGAGAAGTCGCAAGCCATGCAGTACATCAGAAAGCATGCGAAGGACTACGAGGATTTCCTATACTTGTGCGAAGCTTTAGGACTCGATCAAGGTGTAGCGGATGCTGCTCTGCACGAACCCGGCCCACGGTAATTGGGCAAAGCTAAAGATCACAGACCCGCATAGTGGCGAATTCCTAGGTGTCGTTTGTCGAGCATGCAGTGAGGAACGAGACATGCCGGATCTTAGTAGGCCAGTCAGGTACATCAATTCGACTGTAAAAAAAGAAGCCCCCGAGCAGAAGCGTGGGGATAAGACCGAGTTGGACTACCTCTTTGAGTTGGAACAGGCACGGGATCACTTACAGCGTTACCGGAGCAACATCCGCCTAGGCATCACAGGGATTGCGCTCGGTGTGATCACGAGTACGGCAGTCCTGCTGATCATGCCCCTGCTGTTGGTAGTGACGGGACCACTCCTGCTGGCGTCCTGCGTGCTAACGAACATCTGCTACCTGGCCAACAACAAGACCTACGTGCAGCAGAACAGCTATCCATACGAGTACAAAGCAATCCGGGTCGACAGTCCACGGCAGGCATTGAGGAGGGCCGAGCACGCCTACCAAAAGGCAACGATGGGGGAGCTGTAATGGAACAGGTTATCGGCGATGTCATCGGCTACCGGTCATGGAAGATGCTCGAAGTAGGAGCGCACAGCGTAGTGCTGTATTCACTCTACACCTCGGGATACAAGTGGACCCCCGGCATCAATGAAGCATACTGCCGAAGGGTCAAGCTATTTCCTGAGGGCTTTCCGGATCACGGAAACGCTGTCCCCAGAACGCATTGTGAATGCGGCTTTTTCTCATACCGAGATCCGTACTACAAGCACAACTGTCATCTGTTCGGCGACGTTCAGCCGATTATTGTTGGCGCAGTGCGGGTTTCCGGCGCAACGATCCTTTGTGAAACTGGATTCCGATCACAGTGCGCAGAGATCATGGCTCTATCCATCCCACGACGATGGGATAACTGCATGGCATGTCTCAAGGCTGAGGAAATGTCTTGTCAAGGATTGTCAGCCGCCGGAGAGCAATACCAAGTTCCGGTCTATCGAAACTATGACGAGATGATCGAGAGCTTCCCGCAAACACACTACAATGAAATCAAAGGCCCCTTCAACGAGCCACCTATTCCCGGTCAATTGTATAGTCATAACGGCTACCGGGCACCTCAAGACTTTGTGTTCGATACGGAAAAAGACGAGTGGATAGCTCAGCGATATGGAAGCTCGAGATCATATTCGTATAGCAAGGGTGGAGTCATCCGGAAGAATGGAGGAGTGTAATCATGGCTGATGTCGGAGAGCCACTGCGTAAAGTAGACATCGTTCCAATCCCGTCACCCGCCGAAGCGCCAGTCATCGAACCGTCGCCCGAACCGGTCAAGGAACCTCAGCCTGCATAATGCCCATCATCTACGAACCGCCGATCCCACACAGATGCAGGCCACCTACGTACGGGTATCCAAAAGGGACGGTGTGGTGCTGTGCAGAGTGTAATGAAATGTGGGTATGCTGCCGTAGTTTTGGCGGGTTTTGCAACTGGCGTCGAGACAATTGGTGGTCACGTAAACGGCGCACCTGGAAGATCCGTCAACACCAGAGGGAAACTCGCGAATGAAGAAGCGCGATAAAATCATTGACGAACTATGCGGCGGATACAACGCGCTCGCCTTGGCCACGTTCGATCTCGATGAAATGAAAGGGTACGGAGAAGCTTATTTGGACGGATACGCTGACGCCATGAATCAGGCTGGATTTATGGCCGATGGAAAACCACAGAAGCTCTCCCATCTCTTTTGCTGCCACAAGATAAAGGCTGTGCGCAAGGCGGCCCGTAAGCGCATGAAGGAATCCCGGAAGCGTGAAGTGTAAGTGCACGCAGGCTAGCTGTGACCACTGTGGACGCCAGCCGCTGAAGTGGAAGCACTACCCATCGGGGCTTGAGATCACCGCCGATGAGGCTGCTTCCTATATCCAGCTCAGCAATCGCGAGGTTGTTCGCACCGTAGAGATAGTGCATGGCCTGAACGTAGACCTCGATCTAGACGGAAATGTGGTTGGCGTTGAAGTTCTTAAGTGAGAAGCTGAACCGCCCGATCACGATCAAGGGTTACGGGGTTGAGGACGAGATCTGGATGAGGATCATCAATGCCTGCATCATCGTCTGGTGGATTGTCGGATTCTGAGGACTGCTATGAATTTTGCGTGGCGACTAGTAACCATGATCTTCTACGTCAGGGCATTACTGTGGCAGGCATGGTACGAGTTCAAGTCTCGGCACGGAATCCAGTCGAAGCCCGCCTGATCGCGCTACAGATGGCGTCCTGCTGTCCCCCTTGCATGCCAACGGATATTTGGGAAGACGATGGCTAACTATGAAGTGGTCCTCAAGGTCAAGGTTCTGAACGTGGACGACGACTCTTACTTCCATGAGGATACAATGGACTTCCTTATTGAAACTGGGATCATCGATGACGCCACAATCGAAGCGGTCAATCGCGTGGAATGAAGCCCCCCTGCGTCCACCCTGCTTTCCGCTTTCTCCGCTGAAACTCTATCCAGAACCTTCTCGAAATCTCATGGACCCGTTGACGTTCACGTTCTTCGCTGAGTGTCCGAGTTGCCATCTGGCAGACCACCACCACGCGCACCCCGGCCCTATCGAGGATGAGATCAGGCGTGTTCTCAATGGGTATGGCGACGAAGTTGAGGTGCGGAGATTCGGTGGCCCGGAAAGAGCGCACATCAGACGTGAATGTCTCTACTGTGGACACGTGTGGAAGACCTATGACTGAACTGTTGTGGTGTGATCCACCCCGGCCTGGCAAGGTTCTACGGTTTCGCATGTGTGGAGCGCACTTCAAAGAATGGGAAGCCTGGCTTGACTACAAGCAAGTAGAGCCCATACGCCTGATCGAGATAGGCGCTCGTCCGGAAGACGCGAAGATGCGGCAGAAGATCCGCTACGAACGCTGGCGTGAAACGATCCTGAGCCAACAACAGTTGATTCGGCAATCATGTCAACGGCAAGGATGCGGACGGTACTTCTCATGACTTGGACACCGCTGATCACCGGCATCGTTGGCTCGCAGGCATACGGCCTCGCTACCGAAGACTCCGATGTCGACACCCTGTCTGTCGCAGCCGCACCCACCACAGCCTTTCACGGCTTGCATCTACCGGTCGGCAAGGCGGCGTCGCGCGTGACCACCGATCCGGACTGCACTACCCATGAAGCAGGTAAGTTCATCTCTCTGTGCCTCAGCGCCAATCCCACCGTCAACGAACTGTTGTGGCTACCGGAATCCTGCTATCTCGACGTACACCCATTGGGGCGCGAGCTGATCGAGATCCGGCAATCGTTGCTCGGTGCGCATGCCGTACGCAATGCCTACCTTGGCTATGCCACATCGCAGTTCAAGCGGTTGCGAGATCGAGGAACTTCTTTCTCTTCGAACACAGCCAAGCGTACGGAGAAGCACGCCCGACATCTCTTGCGCCTGGTGCACTGTGGACTTGCACTGCACACCACGGGGCAGATGTCCGTCACCCTGTCCGATCCACAACGGTACATCGACTTCGGTCAATTGGTTGCGCAAGATGCGGTGAAAGGGCTGGAGCTGGCGGAGCGAACGATTGCTATGGCATCATCTGCGATGGAATCGAAGCCTTCGGTTTTGCCGGATAACCCGGATGCATCGCTGGCCGAACAGTGGCTATTGCGTGTGCGTAAGCATTTCTTCGCCTGATTTTTTGTCGTACCCGGTTGCTAAACTCCGGAAGTGCAGATAGACAAATTTACCAAGCCAGGTGATCACCCTCTTGCCAGCGACATCAAAGAGCTGATCTACGCGAAGTGGCGCACTGCTCCCCGTAGTCTCCAGGTTGAGCTAGGTCCCTCTGAGATCGGCGAGCCCTGTCCTCGGAAGCTAGCCCAGAAGGTCATGCGCGAACCGGCCATCAATGAGGGCGACCCACTACCGTCCATTGTAGGTACTGCCGCGCATGCGTGGATGGAAGCCGCAATCGCAGAAGCAAACCAGCGGCTCGGTCGGCAGAGGTTCATTCCGGAGATGGAGATTGAGATCATCCCCGGCATTCCTGGTCACTGTGACTGCTTCGATGTAGACACGGGCACGGTCATCGACTGGAAGTTCTCTGGTCAAACCAAGATGACCGACGTCAAGAAGAACGGACCAGGCCAACAGTACCGGGTGCAGGCGCATCTATATGGCAAGGGGTACAAGCGACTCGGCTATGACGTGCGGGAGGTTGCGATCGTATTCTTTCCGCGCGGCGGCATGCTGAGCGGGATGCACATTTGGTCGGAGCCGTTCGATGAATCCATTGCGGACGCAGCGCTTGAGCGTTATTACCAAATCATCGAACTGTGCGATAAGCTCGAAGTCGAGAAATACCCCGAACGTTATCAGTTGATCCCGATGGTGATGGGTCATAGCTGTACGTTCTGCGACTACTTCCTACCAGGACCAGACACAGGGAAAGGTTGTCCAGGGTGGACGAAAGAGGAGGATCTACCGAACGCGGCCTAGGACGTCGTATCCTTCGTGCACTCGCGCATGGGCGGACTGCCAGACCGAAACCAACCGTCGCACTCCCCGATGATTGGGAGGAGCAACTAGCGCGGATGGTAGGTACTGATACTGATCACCCAACGCTGACCTACAAGCGAGTCTGGTCGCTAATCGACTCGTGGGAAGTGCGGTACACAGGCTGGGACAAAGGTGACTACTACTCGGAACGCTGGCAGTACTGGGCACCCTGGAACGTCACGAATCCCTGGCTGCCGCGCATGTTTCGCGGGGGAGACGAGTACTGCAACCCGAGTGTCGTCATCGTACTACCTCTGCTCGGTGCGTTCGTCTGGTTCTACAAACGTGGTCCATTGCGGACGGAGCCCTGCGATGAGTGCGAAGTCTGTCGGCTATGCGTGGACGTAGAAAGCATCCTTTCCTCACTGCCTGACGATGATCCTGGTGATAACCCGTGGGGTGGCGCAAGCCTAGAGCAGTGCGGCGATCCTGATTGTGGGTGCGCGAATTGACCTCGTGGGATGAAGTGAAGGCGAAGAAGGCTGCAATGGACAGAGCGCGCAAGTACAAGCTGGTGGACCAGGTGGCGTCCCTGGCAGATGTTGAGCGTCCGGGCCAGGCTGCTATGAACATCCTTTCGTTGGCGCGTCCTGATCTATACATGAAGATTCTTGCTGAGCACCCGGAGCTAGATGCGTTTCAAGAAAGCGTCAAGCTAGACCTGCTGATCGAGTGGTTGATCAACCGTTCCGCCGAGGAGAGCAATGGCTGACCGAGACTACGTGTTCGAAGCCGTCGAGCATGATTACCTGTACGTGCAACGGGAAATCTCCTCTGCGCACGCCCGAATCGAGTCCTACGAAAAGGCCGTCGCCGATCTCAAGAAAGATCTCGTGAGGCTGAACGAAAAGCGGGACGCTCTGATGAAGTACTTGGGGTTCACCGAATGAGACAGCACAGCAAGCGGCTTATGGTCTGGGCGTCAGTCCTCGAAGAGAAGACTCTTGCACAGGCCGTGATGACCTCGGAGATGCCGTTCATCTTCCCTCATGTGGCACTGATGCCGGACGCTCACCTTGGCAAAGGCGCAACGGTTGGGTCGGTGATTCCGACGCTGGGCGCGGTCATGCCTGCTGCCGTGGGGGTCGACATCGGTTGCGGCATGAACGCCATCCGCACGCAGTTCACAAAGGACGATCTGGAGGGCAAGAATCTTGCGGATCTCCGTGTTGCCATCGAAGCGGCGGTCCCGTTGTCAGCGGGCAAGTACAACTCTTCACTGACCGAGTCGGCCGAGGATCGTATTCAGTGGTTGGAGGACCGGGCCGACGAGGTGTGGGAGTTCAACCCATATCTGTACGCGCAGAACTGGAATAAGCAGCTCGGTTCGCTGGGTTCTGGCAACCACTTCATCGAGATCACGCTGGACGAAGAGGATCGCGTGTGGACATTCCTGCACTCGGGCTCGCGTGGCATCGGCAACAAGATCGCGCAGCATCACATTCGGGTCGCACAGGATGTCGCCGATCAGTACTGGATTCCCTTGCCGGATAGGGACTTGGCCTATCTCGTGGAGGGAACCGCCGAGTTCTGGAACTACATCAAAGAACTGATGTGGGCGCAAGAGTTCGCGGCCGAGAACCGGGAAGAGATGATGGACCGGGTTGTTGATTGTCTCAGCGAATTCATGGGCACGGACACCGACAGGCTTGAAGAGATCAACTGTCATCATAACTTCACCCAAAAGGAAACCCACTTCGGTAGGTCGGTCTGGGTATCGCGCAAGGGTGCCATCCAGGCGACGAACGGGCAGCCCGGTTTGATCCCCGGTTCGATGGGCACGGCGTCCTATGTGGTGGAAGGCAAGGCGAATAAGCTAGGGCTGAAGTCGGCCCCTCACGGGGCGGGTCGAAACTATTCCCGTTCGGCGGCGCGGAAGAAGTTCACCCAAGATGATCTGCGCGAGGCCATGAAGGGCATCGAGTACCGCGACACCGACGCATTCATTGACGAGATTCCCGCTGCCTACAAGGACATCGATGTCGTGATGAAGGACGCTGACGACCTGGTTGAGATCAAGCACACGTTGAGGCAGGTCTTGAATGTCAAGGGTGACTGAGTGTGAACTACCTTGTTGCGTGCGCCGTTGGTGCCGGGCATCATATCGGCCACTCTTCCAATTCCTTTGGCGGCAACTACTTCTGCCCGAAACATCTCAATGAACTGATGGCCTCCTTTGATCCGAAGCCCCGCGATCAGGTGAAATTCATCGACGGCGACCGGTCACCTTGGATCGTGCTGGGCAGGGATGGCGACATGGTGACGCTGCGCAGGCTGGGGTTTCCAGAATCAAAGATTATCTGGGCTAAGGTGTGGAATCTTTGGCCCGGATGTGGTTCTTCGAACAAGTCGTTCACGCCTGGTTGTGGCCCATCTCGAAACCTGCCGTTGAAGTTGGACGACACGCCGCGCCGAGAGTGGGTGAGGTTTCTCCGGTTCTCTCATCAGACTGATGATGATGCCGCCGTGAATCTCGGAGCGTCTACCCAGATGTCCTTTGTGGAGCCGATAGTCCAACACGAAGTGGGTCGATATGAAGATTGAGAACACGAACGCAGAGGCTCGGTATCCGTGGCCCGAAGACATGTTCATCCAGGGTGGCAACGGCGTGGTGCTAGCCAGAGACAAACCAGAAGTTCTCTACCGAACGAAGTTTGTCGAGGCATTTCCGGAGGGGACCTTCCTGCGCGGCGAGGGAGACACGCTGGCTGAAGCGGAAGACAAGTGCTGGGCAAAGTATCAGAAGATCGTGCAATGTCCGACACACCCGGATCACGGCCCGTTCGAACGACGCCACTACCGCAACGGTTCCGGGTACTGCATCCACTGTGGATCGTGGTTCTCCAAGGTTCTGCCACCGTTGCCGGAAGACGAAAACAAACGGTCGTTCATTGATCAGGTCTTTCGGGATCCTGAGCTGGCACAGCAGGTGGAGCGAGTGGTGCGTGAAGCCATCAAGGAACTACCGGATGAAGAATGATTTACTGTTCGCGGGCTCATCGGCGGTGACGCTGATCGGCCTGGTTGGCACGGTGTTTCTTACTCCGTGGTTCCTGCTCGTCTTCCTGGCGGGGTGGGTCGCGTACGTCTGCTGGCTGCGCAAAGTCCTATGAATGGCGAGTGGGAGTTCCGCAAGGGCGAGACCAGGAAAGCCCTAGGTATCAGCAAATTTCCTCATCGCAAGCGTGTTGTTTTGTACTTGCGCGAAGGAACGGTCTGTCGGGCTGCCGCATACTTCACCAGCGAGGCAGAGGCTGAGGAAGTGTGCGAGCTGATCAATCATCTTGTCGAGTGCAAAGTCGTGGTGCACGAATGATTCCCTATCTATTGTGGACGCTTGCTGTCCTGGTCTGTTATGTCGCAAGCGGTATCGCGATGGGCCGCATCACCAAGCGCAGTCGAGATGGCTTAGCGCTTACCTTCTTTCTGATCGCATGCCTCGGACTAACGGCAGTCGGGTTGTACTCACTAAGGTGGATCGCATGAACGTCGCATTAGGACTGATTTTGATTAGTCTGGGGTTCGTCGGACTCGCCGTGTCGATTGTTATGGTCCGGTACGGGAATCTCCAGTTAGCACGGACCTGCCTGCTGGCGAAGAAGTCATCCGAGACCAACGCCGAGTTCGCGGTCAAAGCAGCACAGATTCTGTGGAGTGCCGACTTCACGAAGAACGCGCAAGAGATGGAGCGAATCGGAACCGAGCAAGAACAGTACGCGCAGAGGTGGAAGAACAAATCCAATCAGCATGCCCGGCGAGCTTGGCCATTTAGGATGAAGCAAGATGTCTGAGGAGTGGTTCTCAGATGCAGCGCTGGCGAAGCAGGCTGAGTTTGATCGACTGCGGACGGACGGTGAAGAGATCCCGCTGTCGATTATGGAGGGCTTGCTTGAGCCACGTGTGCCGCCCACCGAAGACGAGAAATGTTGTTGCTGCGGAACAGATGCGCGCGATGAGACAGGCGGGATAGAGTACGAAGGCAAACGTTGGTGTCTCATCTGTGAAGGCAGAGAGCATCACTTGAAATGAAGTCCGAGGTCAAGATTCCGCTTCTGCGCGGAGTTCAGCCACTGGTCAGCATCAAACCCGATGAAGACTATTGGTGTTACTTCATTGAAGATAAGGATTCGTGCTCGTGCGAACCGTGGGGTGGGCGCGGCGCAATTTGGTCCACGCTCATAACGAAGGAGGAAACAGATGGCGCATGAGCGCACGGACCGCCTGGATGGTCTGCTGGGAAAGCAGGTAAGCGCTGAGCTTATGTTCGGCGGCCTGCGAGTAACCGGGGAATTGAAATACAGCCGATCGGCCGCCAGCGGCGAAGACGAATACATGGTCATCACGGATGACGATCGGTGGCGCATCAATCCTGAAACGGTCAGAGGGGTGGACGAGCCCGGCGAGTATGACCATTTGCTTGGAAAGAAGGTCATCGCCGAGGGTAGGATCGGGGACGATAAATTCGCGGGAATTCTCCGCAAAGACGAATTTGAACCGGGCGAGTACTACGTTGAAGGATATCCAATCACTGATCCAGACTTTAAGTCCGGGTTCGTGATCAAGAAGCACACCATCGAACCAGAAAGAGAAGTCGGACTAATGAAAGGAAGCAGCGGCATGGATGATGAGCTGAAGGCGACCGTCGCCAGACTCGTGGCCAACCAGGGGAAGTCCAATGAGGACCAGCACCGCGAGGAAGTTCTGGCCCACCTGGAGAAG
>Ga0247718_1000074_pt1 | contig 21269 bp, 13 predicted proteins | sample 21E_DmetaG_FD_189045 | JGI IMG/M metagenome (GOLD analysis project Ga0247718, IMG submission 189045) | Soil microbial communities from hillslope of Landscape Evolution Observatory, University of Arizona, Oracle, AZ, United States - 2-1-E_D | ecosystem: Engineered > Artificial ecosystem >...
GATTCGCTGGTCAAATTCCACCGGTTTCGGAGTCTCGACCGTATACCTGCCCGGCGGAAGTTCGAGCGTCGCGACGCCGTCGAACGAGGTCGATACGTGAAGAGCGGGCGACTCCGATACGTCTGCCCTGCGGATCGTCAGGGCGAGTTTCGGCACTGCTTTGAGATTCAGTTCCTTATCGACGACGACCACCTTGAAGGTCACATTCTCCGGCGTTTGCGCGGAAGCGGACACAAACGAAGCGATGACAGCGGCAGCAAGCAGAAGAACACATTTCGCCTTCATACGATTGTTTTAGATCTTGTATTTTTTTGGTGAGTCGGGGGCGGCGATGAAAGAGCTTCATCGCCGATACGGGCAGACAGTATCTAAACATTTTCGCCTGAAAGAATCAACGGGTTTGTGGCCGGGTCAAAATAGTCAGAAACGAGCAGTTTGTCGCCCGTATCTGATTTGTAAGCGACGCGTGTCGACGTTATTCTGCCTAAACGTGATGATGGTCTGCGTCTTTGACACTGCCGCACAAAGGATTTGCAACAGTAAAAGGCTGACATTCACCGATACAGCTTGGCTCTATTCAACGGGAGATATAACACCATGTGCTTGATCAATGCGGGTCTTAAGAGAATGTGCGCGATGACGCTGCTCTTATTCGTAATTCTGCTCGGAGGGCATTTCTCGAATGTCCATGGTCAGATGAAAAGCTCAAATCAAACCGAAGCCACGAAACAGCTTTACGCTCTCTTTGACGCGGAGTGGGAGCGGACGTTGAGAAACAGTCCGACCTTCGCGTCGCTCCTGGGCGACAGACGCTACAACGATCGCTGGGACGACGTAAGTCTTGGAAACCTCAAAGAGACTAACGAGCTCAACAAGCAGGCCCTCGCCCGGCTTAAAAAGATCAACCGCGCCGAACTGTCCGCCGCCGACCAACTCAACTATGACCTGTTTCAAAAAGAACTCGAGACCTCGATCGAGCAGTTCCAGCACAGACTATATCTCGCGCCGATAACCCCGCTCGGCGGAATTCAGACCGTCGACGAACTGGCCGACAGTCTCTCATTCGAAACGGTAAAGGACTATGAAGATTGGATAGCCCGGCTTAATGCCTTTCCTATGTACATGGAACAAACGCTGGCGCTGCTGCGAGAAGGAAAGGCGAGCGGCATCCTCTGGTCCAGACTGGCGCTGAACCGCATCCCGGCTCAGATCGACAAACAGATCGTCGACGCGCCCGACAAGAGTTCCTTTTATGCCCCGTTCAGAAAGATGTCGGCCAACGTTTCGCCCGCCGATCAGGCGAGGCTGCAAGCCTCCGCAAGGCAGGCCATCAGCGAGAGAATCGTCCCGTCGTTTCAAAAGCTCAAAAAGTACTTCACCGAAGAGTACCTGCCCGCGGCTTATCCGGAAGCCGGGATCTGGCAAATGAAGGGTGGCGATAAGATCTACGAATCGAGAGCCCGGATGTACACGACGACAAACTTGACCCCGCAGGAGATCCACGAAAAAGGTTTGTCTGAAGTGGCCCGGATCCGGGCCGAGATGGAGAAAATAAAGACTCAGGTCGGATTTAAGGGGACGCTACAGGAGTTTTTTCAGTTCTTACGCACTGACAAGAGGTTTTACTACCAAACGCCCGAGGAGCTTCTAGCGGCTTACCGTGCCACTTCAAAACGTATCGATCCGGAACTGACCAAACTCTTCAAGACTCTCCCGCGCACGCCCTACGGCGTCGTCCCGATCCCGGACAAGATCGCGCCCGACACTACGACCGCTTACTACAACATACCTTCAGCGGACGGGAAGCGGCCCGGTCTCTACTACGTCAATCTGTACAAACCGGAAGTGCGGCCCAAGTATGAAATGATGGCTCTCTCGATCCACGAGGCCGTCCCCGGCCACCACCTTCAACTGGCGCTGCAGCAGGAGCTCGGCGAGGTGCCAAATTTTAGAAGGTTCGGTGGTTACACGGCGTTTGTCGAGGGCTGGGCATTATATTCCGAATCGCTGGGCGACGAGATGGGCCTTTACAATGACCCATACGACAAGTTCGGCCACCTGACGTACGAAATGTGGCGCGCCGTCCGGCTCGTCGTCGACACAGGAATGCATTACCTCAAATGGGACCGAGCCAAAGCGATCAACTACTTCCGCGACAACGCCGCCAAGAGCGAGCAGGACATCACCAACGAAATCGACCGCTACATCTCGTGGCCCGGCCAGGCGCTCGCTTATAAGATCGGCGAACTAAAGATCAAGGAACTTCGCGCACGAGCGACCAGCGAGCTTGGGGAAAAATTCGACGTTCGCGAGTTTCACGACGTCGTTCTGCTGTCGGGCTCGGTCCCGCTGGATATCCTGGAAAAGAACGTAAACGCGTGGATAGCCGGAAAAAAGGCTGGCTCGTAGCGACGCATGGTCCAAAGGGCCATAAGCTTCGAGCCGAAGGAAGAAAGCCTCGTCTAAAAGTGACGAGGCTTTCTTTGTTCTGTCATGCGACCCCATTCCAGTATTTGGCACACCCTTCACCCCTTAAAAAAGAAAAGGGCATCTCGATAGATACCCTAAACTATTGATCTTTTTGGTGGAGACGAGGGGGATCGAACCCCTGACCTCATGAATGCCATTCTTAGAAAAGCATTTTGGCTAAGTTTGGCCGAGTCCTTAAGTGTTTATTTTAGAATAGGTTAAACTGGTAACGATTTTTGCTCAGTAGGCGGGAAACAGAAGAGTTTTGGAGATTTGGCGCACCGCTGGCGCACCTGACGAGACTAACTACACTGGCAAGGACGGAAATTTACGAAACAATCTAACACCGTTTTCATTAGGCTGGCAATTGGTTTATGTGTTGCAAGGTCTAGGGAAGCTAGGACCCCGCGTGCCGTCTCGCACGCGGAACGCCCTCTCCGTAACCTACGTGGGGTGGATGGTCTGGCCCGAGGCGGAACTTGTGCGGGAGGTCGAGCGACTCGGCCGAAAAGGTGAATTCCAGCGGGCCTTGGACTTGATAGATCAGTCCATGGAAATAGCATAGAGCTGAATCATTAGCGGGCATTGATCGCCAGGAAATCGGCCGCTTCAGAGGAAAGTGTGAATTATGAAAAAGTCAAAGATACCGCCGAGAGAATCATATCTGGAAGACATACGATCCAGCGGCTTGAGCGAGAAGGCGAAGAGGGCCGTGTTCAGGGCGGAGGAATACTCGTCGAAGTATCACTTATCCTTGGAAGAAGCGAGGGAGCTTCAGGTGAAAAGGAAAGCGGAGATAGAGAGGCGTCGGAAAGAGCACTCGTAAAAGACTTCGCCCAGAAGCGGGGAGTCTGGTTCGACTACGCAGACATCGCCCGCCCACGCGTGCTAAACGCTTTTCAGCATCAAAGGAATCTCCACCCGCTGCACACTCTTGACCGCATCGACAACGACCGGGTGCTAAACGCTTTTCAGCATCAAAGGAATCTCCACGACCCATCGGCCTGCAAATAGCCGTCTTGTTTGCTGTGCTAAACGCTTTTCAGCATCAAAGGAATCTCCACTTGAGCAAACCAAGGTAAACAAGTAAATAGTAACGGTGCTAAACGCTTTTCAGCATCAAAGGAATCTCCACCTTTTGACTGATGATGATTCCGGTCCCGTACCTATGTGCTAAACGCTTTTCAGCATCAAAGGAATCTCCACAACCGTAGTTAGTCATTAGACGAGAGGGGTTTGAAAGTGCTAAACGCTTTTCAGCATCAAAGGAATCTCCACTGCGGCCGGCCGTGCCGTTCTCGTTCGTATAGGTGAGTGCTAAACGCTTTTCAGCATCAAAGGAATCTCCACTTATAAACGGCCGTGTCGTAGTAAACCGCCGACTGCAGTGCTAAACGCTTTTCAGCATCAAAGGAATCTCCACGATACATGGCCCCAAGGAACGAGTAGGCGTCATGGTGCTAAACGCTTTTCAGCATCAAAGGAATCTCCACCGTCGCATGACAGCAGATAACCGCACGCGAGCAGGAGGTGCTAAACGCTTTTCAGCATCAAAGGAATCTCCACCCCGCCCGGAGCGATAGCCTTGCGATGCGTGCCATGGTGCTAAACGCTTTTCAGCATCAAAGGAATCTCCACTTTCGGCGGCGATTTCGTGGTAGGTCTGCGAAAAGTGCTAAACGCTTTTCAGCATCAAAGGAATCTCCACCCTCATCTGCCGCTTGCCCCGTCCCGGTCGAGTACGTGCTAAACGCTTTTCAGCATCAAAGGAATCTCCACTTTGTTGTGGGCTTCAAAGAATCGTGGGGCAGATTAGTGCTAAACGCTTTTCAGCATCAAAGGAATCTCCACAACAACAGCGGCGGCGGCGGTAGCGACCGCTACTGAGTGCTAAACGCTTTTCAGCATCAAAGGAATCTCCACGGCGCACGTCAGGTGCCGCCCGTTGCCGCTCGCGTGTGCTAAACGCTTTTCAGCATCAAAGGAATCTCCACCCCACAAGCCCGTTGCTGCCCGTCAGCGCCGTAAAGTGCTAAACGCTTTTCAGCATCAAAGGAATCTCCACCTACGCCGCCGCCGCGATAGGTGAGCGCATTGAGAAGTGCTAAACGCTTTTCAGCATCAAAGGAATCTCCACAAGGTTTTGCGCGATGGCTGATAAAGCATCAAACGCGGTGCTAAACGCTTTTCAGCATCAAAGGAATCTCCACTTTCACCGTGTCGTAAGCGATGGACATCAAGGCTCACATGTGCTAAACGCTTTTCAGCATCAAAGGAATCTCCACAAGCGCTGCCTGTTCACTGAGAGTGCCCGCCGCGAGTGCTAAACGCTTTTCAGCATCAAAGGAATCTCCACTTCTTGACACGCATTTAGGCTCAGGCTGGTCACGGTGCTAAACGCTTTTCAGCATCAAAGGAATCTCCACAGATCACCGAAGAGAAGGAATTGCGAGGAGCCTAGTGCTAAACGCTTTTCAGCATCAAAGGAATCTCCACATCGTGGGCCTCACTGTCCAGTCAATATTTTATCTGTGCTAAACGCTTTTCAGCATCAAAGGAATCTCCACAGCGAGTATTTTAAGCTCAACCGGCACAACAGTAAGAGCGCGTCTCTGCGGGCACCCACGTCGGCCAATATCGCGACCCTGTAAAGAACAACTTTTCAAACCTCCACCTCCTATCGTAATTACTTAATTTTATTGAACTTACCCCGGCCTCAAGCATCCTTTCATGGGGTCGGTGCGGCAAATCACTAAAATCAAAGAAGTTGGTTAATTGGTCAAACATCCGGCCCGCCGCACCCTTCGGTGCTTGAAAATGCCTTCAGCCCAAAAAAATTTTGATGTCTCACACGAAGTCGAAAGACTTATCGCGCTCCCGCCATGACTCCGCGCGGTTGAGCGAAATTGTCTTGCCCTCGCACCGGTCGCAAACGTTCAAGATCAGCAACTTGTCCTCGTCCGTCAATTCTTTTTCCAGTTCCCACCGCAGCTTTTCGATTTCTACTTTCGTCAGACGGCATCTGAATATCGAGAACTGAAGCCGCGTGCCATAGCCGTTCAGTCGCTTATACACTTTACGCCAGCGTTTCGGCTCGCAAATGTCGTAGCAGATCACGTACCAGTTCTTTTCGGCCATTAGGGTCTTACCTCAGCCGCATTCTCGCAAAAAGCCCACGTGGCTCGCTCGTGGTCGCGGTAGACGAGAATTTGTCCGTCCACTCTTTTTCCAGCAGCCGAGCCTCAAGCTCCATGTGCCGCGAGTACGATAACGAATACCCAATCACTGGGTGCTTCCACTGGTCCGCCTTACGTCGTTCGTAGATCTGGATGAATTTCTTCCTGCCCGCATCCGATAGCCAAACCTGGTCTCCGGCGATCTGGAAGTCTTCCGTCTCATCCCACTGCCGACGATTAATCGCTGCGATCACCGGCAGGTCTACCAGCGGCACGCGAAAGATCTCCATCAGATCGAGCGCCAGCGGATGCGCCTGCGATCTGGGAGTGTGGTAAAAACCGAGGCTTGGATCTAGCCCCACCGTCAAGATCGCGTTCGTCACGTCCTTCAGAAGCAACGCGTAGCCGTATGACAACAACGCGTTGCAGCGGTCGCGAGGCGGGCGACGGTTTCGGCCATCCGGTTTCATAGCCTCACCGGCCTCCGGAACGATCAAGTGTGGCAGTGCCTTGAAATAGGCGGCTCCAACGCTGCCTTCGTATCCACGAATTGAGTCCGTGCTCGCGGCCCTGCCGAGCGGCGAAAGCAGTTTGCGGATCGTTTCAATCGATGCCTGTACGTCGCTGATCTCCCGTCCCGACTCGCGGCTCGCCCTCAGCAGAAAGCTCAACTGCCCGCGAACCTTTGCCTCCGCCAGCCGCCGTGCCAGAACGAGACAAAAATCTGGGTCCGCCAGCGCCTTATATTGGCGTATGCGTCGTTGAACCGAACCCGCCCCGCTCGACCACGCCCCCATGTAGCGCCCGCCGTAGGTCAGCCAGTGAACGCCGACGTTACGGTCGGCGCACAGCCGCAGCGCCTGCGTCGAGATCTGCGCGAAACCATGCAGCACGATCTGCCCGACGCCCTGCACGGGGTGATGAGCCTTCTCTTCGCTCTCGGGCGACCAGATCTCGAATTGGTCCCCTTTGCGCCCCACCTTCGCGCCGTTGGTCAAAACGTGCAAAACCTTCCGGTCGTCCTCCGCCGGGAAAAGTCGGAGCGGTGTCGTGTGCGGCTCGTTGTTTGTCAGTTCCGCATGCACCACGCTCGCGAACTCGTTTCCGGATACGTGTCCGATTGTCTCCGTTGTGTTCGTATCTCCGGAGTCGCCCGCAACTCCTGTTGTCGCAAGTCGCTCTGCCAGGCGAGCTTCCTCGGGCAGGCATACTGGCGCCAGCGAGCACTTCACGCAAAGGCGTTCGTTCGAGGTTACGGGCGGCCGCTCCACGCTACCCTGAAGCTCTCTCGCCCGGGCAATCGCCTCCCGCAGGTGCCGCCGCGCCTCCTCGTCAACGGCGACGCGCACCGTCACGTTATCAGCGTGATACCGCACGCGGCCCTCGGGGATCGTCCTCCCCGCGTGCTCCTCGACCAGAGCGGCGTAAGCGACTATCTGCAGCCGGTCGCTTGCCCACGCCTCCGGCCGCCCTCCGGCGTCGCGGGCCGACCTCCCGCGCTTGTGCTCGTACGGGATTATTTGGCCGTCCCGTCGACGAATGCAGTCCACCTTCCCGATCAGACCATAGCTTTCCGATTCGAGGCTCAGTGTCAAAACCTCGTCGTCCGGCTCGTCTCGCTCGATCTCAACGTGAAGGGTGCGCCCAGCATAAACACGCTCGTCCGCAATTCGCACCCGCTCAACCTCCTCCAAAAAGAAAAGCCGCTCGCAATAAGCCAGGGCGTGGAGGGAGTGGACACTTAAGGGAACAGACATACGGGCTTATCTCAAACCTCTTCAGTTCGTTTTCGGGGATCGTTGATCTCTGTCCATTTCCACTCGTCCGAACCCGGCGATTCGGTTAGCTCCCTCGCTTCACTCTCGAACTCGTAACGTTGCCAGCGTGTGTCGAAACCTCTGACGTGATCAGCCCAGATAGGCAGTTCCAACCGCCCCCGACTATCGGGTAGTAGGCGATGCCAGCGGCCATCGATCTTGTCGCAAATGCTAATGTCGTTGACTGCATCATCACTAAGACCCAAATAGACAATCCCCCGCCGGGTGATCTGCTGTGGGTCCCGCAAGGCGATCAGTAAACGCTTCTCAAGATTATCGCCTTTGGCTTGACCGTTGCCGTCCCGCATTTCTTGTGCTGAATCTACCCAGCATAAAAACTCGATCCCACAAAGTGTTTCGATGAAGTCCGGCTTGCCTAGAGACGACTGCTTTGAGGGCACACCATACTTATACCGGCTAAGCTTTCTTAATGTTGTCGAGATACGGGGCATGCGCTTATGAGCAAATGCGAGGCGAACGCCTTCATGCCGATCGCGAAAATGCTCCCCCACAAGCGAGAGCAGCATTCCATAAACCGTGGCGGGCGGCGGCAACGAATAGGTTTCTGCGAATGACCGCGCGAACGATTTGCGGAAACTCGCGTAGGGAGCCTCAACGTGCAAGGTGATCATTATTTGTCTCCGTCATTGATTAACGGCGGCAAACTCCGCCCCGATCTGAGCTATCCTCTTCCGGGCTTCTTCAGCCGCGGCACGTACGCCGCTAAAAACTGCGACACCTGCTTCGGCCAATCGCTTGCCATCTTCAGTCTCGACGACTTCGCCTCCGATGATCAATTCAGCCGCAGGAACGTCGCCGCTCGCGACCCGTTTTATTAATTTCGCGACAGTGAAAGTGCGCTTATCCGCGTCGTGCTCGAAACAGTTTTGAATCCGGGATGAATGAGCATTCGTCACCCGCAGTACGATCGAGGCGGGGGAGAAATCGAACGCGAAGCGTGCATGGTTGCCGGCGACCTGCGGGGGGTCAATGATTGCGTCCACCAAATGCGAGACGTTCGCCTTATCGATAACATCATCTAAATTCAAGCCAAACGAATACTGGTATTCAGTTGTATGCATCTCGGCATTGTATAGCGACAGACCTCCTGCTTTACCCGCGATATCCTTTCTCACGGCACTGTTGTAAGAAAGTTCGCCACGATAGCGCCGCAAAGATATCGCCCGCCCTATTGCGAGTGGACTAGGACGCCTAAAATACGTTCCCTTAGGCTTCTTGCCTTTGCCTTTCGGCTGTTCTTTTTCTTCATCACCAAAAAGGTCGGCTTCCACTTGCTCAGATTCTTTTTCCTTTTTTGCCGCCGCCGCGTTCATAAACCCCATCAGATCATCATCGATCAAAACAGTTTCAGGACTCGGTTTCCAAGTTTCCCAATTATCATCTTTGAATTTGATTCTGCCGATTTCGGGATGATAAGTGCGATTTGTTTTAGCTTCGCCGAGTTCGAGTTGAAATCGGTACCGCAAAGCAAATCGAATTGCTTCAGCCGAAACGCTCGTATGAACGTCGTCTTGGTGAAACACTTTCTGCAGGGTCGTCGTGTTGCCGAGATTATCGCCGCGATTATTGGCGGCCACCGCTTCGCCAGTTAAAATTGTGCCGTAAAGATAATGGGTTGCCATAATTCTTAATTTTCTCCCTCTGTTTTGTCTGGGTTTTCGCCACTCGTGTAGCTCACGAGAGCGAACAAACATAGATTTTGAAAACGCTCGAAATTGCGGGGATCAAAAATAAACGTTCGGACTGTTTCGCCGTTTTGTCCCTGCAATGATGGAAGCGATTTGCCCTTGGTCGCATCGGCGCAAAAACGCAAGAACCAACTTGCTAAAGTATCCGCGTTTTTGGCACGGAGAATTTCATTTCGAATTTTTTCGCGTCTTGAATCCAAATCGGCGATTTCGTCTGATTCACGGTCTTCTGCACGCGCATATAAATTTCTCATCGTAAATTTCCACGCCTCTTGTAAAACATTGATGACAGCGCAGTCTTCCACGTTTTTTACCGCTTCTTTCATAGCCTGTAATCCTCTTCTCATAAACTTCAGCACTTTTTGAAAATCGTCTTTTTCCTTCACCAACAACTTGAATCCAAAACACCAGTGCCGTTCAGATGCAAGATTTGCCGCCACAAGCTCAGGAATCGGACTGGCAGGGAACACCCAACTTTCACCCTTTGGAAGGAACGTAACTCTAGCTTTTCCTAATTCACGACTTGCCGCATCGAATACGGCGATTTCAGGGTAGTCCCCTCTAACTCTGGCAATAACACTGCGGTTAAGTTGATTTCTGTCCCAAGGAACTTTGCCCATAGCTATAACGATACAGTCGCTAATGCTCTCGCCGTGAACTTGACGCAGTTTATCTCCCTGCAAATTAAGCAGAAACCTTAACGCTGCGTCTTCCGCGCCGCCGACGACCCGGCTCAGATAATTATTCCTAAATCCTTTGGCACTGCGTTGGGCGTTGATGAACGCAATTGCATCGCTGAACTCAACAAGGTCAGTGACATTTGGAACAACCAAACACGCTTGGGCTTTCTCTCTGTAACTCTTATCTTTATGAAGTTGCGGTCGCAACAAATAAATTGCACTGCCGACGATTAAATACATCAGTAATATAGCCTCATCAGTCGACGTTTGAATTGCTGCTGCTCCTTCTACCGCTCCTGGAATACACCACTGCTTAATACCTGCGTGGGACGGTAATCTTCCTTCACATTCTTTTTCGAACAATTCAATCGAATTTGGTTTTCCCTTCTTGCTTGTTTTACCCACGCCCCGATGAGAGTAATTGTTCAATTTTTGGAACTTAAAAAAGAGCGTTTCGTCGTCAGAGAGCTGGAGGCTAATTTGCTCAATGCCGTCACTTGAATAAGATTGAGGATGCTGAAGAAACATCTTTCGGGTTCCGTCGTGAGCCAATAAGCGCAAATCGTCTCGACCAGCTTCAATGTGCTGTCCTGGCAAATCAATCATCCCTTTTCTTAATTTGAATGATGCAGCAAGGAGACTTTCCAAAAAAACCTTGTCCGACATATCCGCGTTCCAGCGGATTGTGACCGAATCGCGGTTAACCTTTGCTGTAATGTTGTCTGGCTGTTTGTTGCCCCATGCTTTGACAGTCGCCGCCAGCCCGCCGAGTGCAGCGCGATGATAAATCGTGTAATTCGGATTGCTCAGCCGATAAATTAGTGGGTTCGGCAATTTGTATTCGGATTTTACCTTTTTGGTTTTAGCCATTCTGCCCCCGTACCTTTCTCGCCGTAGTCATAGCCAACAGAAACGCGAGGTGCGACTCGCAAGCCACCGAAATCTCGCCATTGGAGGATCTCGTCTCGAAACGGAATCGCAACTTCCCGCCGCCGCAGAAAGTCGTCGCTCGGTTCCCGCGAACCGTTATTCCGTCGCCACTCATCAAAATCCGATTCAAGGATTACGTTGATCGTGTAGCCTTCAGCACGGGTCGCCGCCGGGTATGTTTGCCACAAGCCCGAGAAAAATACGGCTCGCTCTTCAGCGGTTTCGGTATCGAACTCGCTTTTGCTATCGAACTGTCCGAAGACCTTGGCCAAATCGCGCTGACTGAGGCCCTCCCCCCGCTTCTGCAGTTCGGCAACCCATTCGACGGCGGTGGCTATTTCGTCAGCTTCGTACGGCAATTCCGAATTTTTATATTGATTTGGCAGTGAACAGATGAGGGCCGGCTTCACTCTCCGTTGTTCGATAGGCGTGTCCGGTCTAAGACGACGATTGAGCCTGCCCATCCGTTGGATCAGAGCGGGTATCGGTGCGATATCGGTGATAAGGAGATCGGCCGACAAATCTAGCGACATTTCCGCGACTTGAGTGGCGACGAGAATTGCACCTTTCTTATCACTCTTGAACTCGTCAATCACCCGCCGGTGCCGACTTGACCGGTCCTCATATCTTAATCGCGAATGGTAAACGTCAACGCTGACAGTAGGAAGGTTCTTCTCACAAAATTCCTGGCAATCGGTATAAGTTTCGTTCGCCCAATCGACTCGATTGCGGACCCACAAAACCTTGCCGCCATCGCGCAGACACTTCTCGATCTCCTGCCAAATGACCGCTTCATTGTCGATCGCCTTGATGCTGTACCGTTCCAGTACCTCGAAGGATTCGTCCCCCGCGACCGACTTGAAATTCGGGCGGACTCGGCGAATCGCGTCGATCCGCTCTTGCGGTAATGATGCCGTCATCAGCAAGATCGGCAAATTAGGAAAGTTCTTGAGAAAGACGAGCAGATGCCCGAACATCTGCTCGTCGAAAGCGTGAATCTCATCGAAAACGATTGCCCCGCACATAATTGCCGGCAAGCTGTAAACCGAGCGTCGTGCGTTGACCATCAAGCCTAATACGGTGTCGGCGGTGCAGGCGACAAGCGGCGTACTCCACAACTTCAACGACTCGATTTTGTCCTGTTCGGCGCGCAAAACATCCAATGCCGCGTTTTTCGAGTTTTCGCCAACTTCTTCTTGCGCCGTTGTGGCGGCGATCGTTTGCAAGTCAACCGAATAACGAGAATGAGTGAGATTTATCAAATCCGCCGGAATGCCCGACTCGAGGGCGTAATCTTTGAAATGTTCGGTCGCAGTACCGGTGGTCGGTAAACAGAAGAACAAACGAAAATTTGTTCTACCCTCCGCTTCAAAGCGTTTGCACCATTTCTGCGCCCACAAGTAGGCCGCCAGACTTTTCCCCGAGCCGCAACCCGCCTGGGCGAAGGTCAGGTAATCGTCCGAGGCGGCAACGTTTCGCTGAAAATCGCGAAGGCAGAAATTCGGGTGCCGGGTAAATCTGCCCGTAATGTCAGCGAGTTGATCGGGCGTCAAACCAACCTTTAGACTGTTATCTACAAACGACGCAAGAGAGTACCTCGTTTTTTCTCTCTTGGCGACAGCGCTTGCGGCAACGTCTGCGGCAACACCTAAGCCTTTTAATAGGGCTAAGCGCCGCCGGGAGGGGCTATCTTGAAAGTTTTCTTCGCTTTTCCGGAATTCTTTCTGAATCGCCATAAGCCCGGCGTCGGCTATCAAATCACCGACCCCCCGTAACGGCGCAATACTTAAGGTTTTCTCGACCGTAGGTGGAGGTTTGAGAGACAGATCGTTCGCCATGTCCACCAAAATCCTCCGAAAATCGGCATGGGCCAAATCGACTGACTGCGTCAATGCTGAATCACTCGGCTTAGTTGATTTACTGAATTTCCGGTGGTGCCCCACGGCTGCCCAGCTGACGGCAAGCAGGTCGGCATCTGAGAATTTTTCGCGCAGCCAAGCTCGAAATGGAAGATCCTTGTTCACGACCAAAAGTGCCGAGATCGTTTCGTGTCGGAGTAATTGTCTTTCCTCGAACCGTCCGCCGACCATCGTTTGAAAATGACTGTTCGCCTTGCCCAGGTCCTGAAGCCAGCCACTGGCGATCAGCATTTCAGAGAAATGCTCCGCTTCGTCGCCCCGAAGGTCTAGATTCGCTAACGCAATTTTTCCTATCGCATCAAATAGACTTCGACAGGCCTGCCCTACATCACGGCTGTGTTGCGTCAGCAGAGCATACTCGGGGGGTCCGTCGCGGTAGATCTCTCTGTTATATGACTTTGCGAGAAGCCTGGACATATACGATCCTCACGCCAATCTGTGCATTATCGGATTGAATATCCCACATCCCATCGCCCGCCGGCCGCCGATGCCGAACGATTGTAGCTTGAGCGAATCTTCGTCGCTCAGACCGTGAGCGACGAGCGAAAACCCGACCACCTTTTTCCCCTTGATCGTGATTATCCGCCGATGCCGGCCGCGACCGTCTTTCGGTACTTTGAGAGTGGCTTTGATCTGCTTCTCGGCAAATTCTTTCTCGGCCGTTTCCAGAAATTTCGGAACTTCCATTGAGTTGCGAAAGGTAACGATTCGCGAGTAGAGAGACGCGGCCGGCCGCAGCGGTTTCGCCGTTGGGATTCCAAGTCGGATTGGGTGCCCGCTAATGTCGATTCGCTTTCCGGCAAGTGGTATCACCTCGCCGTACCGGTCGGCGGGAATGCGCAATTTCAGCCTCGCGTTGCGGGTCGGCAAGGCGATTAGACCTTTGTCAAAGGGAATCCCGCTGATCATCTCGACGCCCAGCCATTTCTCGTCAGCCGGCAGCTCATGCGATTGGGGGATCAATTCGGTGATCGCCGAATAAAGCAGATAGCCGTGGTCGGCCGGTAGCTTTTGACCTTGGATCGGGAAGCTAACACTTATCCTTATCTGTTGATTTGTCGAATCGCTCATCGATGCAGTTCCATCCCCTTTTGCAGCTTTTCTCTCACCAGTTCCCTCAATTTTTTCGGTTTTTCGACCCGGCAATGCCCGGTGTAGGTGAGGCAGAATCTCGCTACCGCGTCCAGGCCTTGTTCGCCGATATTAAACGACAATCTCAGGCTTCCGTCCGGCAGTTCCTCGCGTTGTTCGTCCGGGTGAAATCGGTGCCGCTCGCGAATCCACTGGGCCTGGTATGCGTCGAAGTGTATTTCGACCGTGGTGAGGCGCCCGCCGCGCATCATCAAAAATCCCCGTTTCAAATACTCCGCGGCATCCCAGTCGGTCGGCAAATCGAAATACTTGTCCATGACCTTCAAATTCGAGATACGGGCCGCGTGAAAATCGCGCATCTCCCGGCGCTCATGATCGAACGAGATCACGAACCAATCGCCGTTGTCGCAGTGCAGGTGGTACGGGTCCGCCCGACGGCTTGTGGCTTTTTGGCTGTGTGGCGAAAAATAGTTGAATTCCACTGTCCGGCCGTCCGTGACGGCCCGCCGCAATGCGTCGAGCTTTTCCCACTCCGTCGAGGCGAAGGGAAGCGTCGCGAAGCTTAGATTGTCGCCGAGCGATGCCAAGTTAACCGAAACCTGTTCCGGCAAAAATGATGCTAGTTTCGCGAGACTGCGCGTCAGAGTCTCTGCGGCCGGAGTGTGCCCGATGAAGCGTAGAGCATACTCCGCAATGAAAAAGGCAAGAAAGTCGCCCTCCGTAAACTTTTGTAGCGGCAACGCAAATCCGGGTTTCTTGTAGTAGTACCCGCGCCGCTTCGGGCAATACTCAAGTGGCGCCCGAAATTGGTCTCGCATTGCCGCCAAGTCTCTTAGTACCGTGCGGCGCGTCAGGATCATACCGGTAGCTTTTTCGATGGCTGATTTTAGCTGTCCACAATTCGGATAATGACCCTTCTGCACCTCCCGATCTATGCATTGCAATCTTTCGATGCCTCGCAGGTAAGCACGAGATTTCGGAACGGTCTCTGTTGATTTTTCCGGCATCGCGGCCAATATACCAGACTCTGTGCGACACGCAACGTCACACTAAACCCCAATATCAGGTTGTGTCGCAATAAACGTTATTCCGAATGCATCGGTGCCGCGCCCGATGGCACATTCGTGCCCTGCAAATTTGATATCACTCAAAATGGCGTCGGAGGGTGCTAAGATACCCTCGTTAACGGATAAGAACCAAAGGATGTGAAATCGTCAAAGATGTCGCCGGAAGAATTGAGAAGGGAGAGCTTGAGATCGGCCGAATTGATCCGGAAGGGGAGCGAGGCAGGCTTGAAGGGGGTCGAAGAACTCTCGAAGCAACGGTTCTCCTTGGAGCAGATGAGAGCCGCCGTCAAAAGGCATCACCAGGAAGCGGCCCGAATGTGGAACCAAGGGCACACGCCCAGCAGCGTCAAGAAAAACTCCTAGAACTATACGCCGAGCGTGAAAGCATCCGGTTCGACTTTCAGAGCGACCTCAAACACAAGCTGCCACGAATCGCCGAAGGCGGAGGCGAACGTCTTTCTAAAGACACCGACACCAAATACGTCCTCCTCTTATGTTTTTGCTGTGATATTGTTCATCTGCTCCGCCTCGGCACACACCCGCTGCGGGCTTTGGACCGGAGAGTCTCTCGGACGTTCAGGGAAGGAGGCGCGGGGCACGTCGAACGTCGTGTTATAATCAGACCTCTCTCGTTGACGGCTGGACTTGGGCGTATGCCGTTTGAGCGTGCCCCGCCAGAGGTACTACCGACGAGAGAGATCCGCCCTCTCTCCCTGATTTGCTCTCAGGTACGGTTGGGGCGGGCGTGCTTCGGTCAGGGGCCATTATGAGCCCGGCGACCGGAGCAACAATTTCGCTCCCATACCGGGACGAATAAGCTGTAGGCCCGGTATGCGTAGGTGCGGATAAGAGTGATTTCCCCTCGCCGCATCACCGAAGCCCTTCCGCACCACCGTAGCGATCTCTTATGCTGAAGGTTATCGGTGCGGAAGGTTCAATCCCGATGGGCGGGTGCTGCTCGGGCTTAACTGCTCTTCCGGCACCCAGGTGACATCGGAGTGAAGAGGCCGGCGCCAGCTCGCCGGCCTTTTTCTTTGTCCGATCATTCTTTTGCTATTCTTAGAATGCCCGTTCTCACCAGCTCGCTGAATGCTTCTGCATTCAGTCGTTTAGGGCGTTAGGAGCTTCGGAGCGGCGGGTTCCGCTCCCAGGCGTGGACGAGTAAATGGAGTCCACGCGTGCGTAGCACGGTCTCGGGTTTTCATCCCCGGATCGTGCACCGGACAGAAAAGGCCGCCCCGGTAAGCGATCACTGATTGCTCCGGTTTCTGAAGGCGGTTTTACGGCCGGCAGTTCGGGTCTGTCGCCGGCGTGCTAAGGCCGGCGACAGACCCGAACTGCCGGCTTTTCTTGTCTCGTTCGAAATCGTAGAAAAGCAAGTTACCGATGATGACCGAAGCCGACCACAAGTTCCGCTGGCGCGACAATGAGCTCGACAACGCTCTGCTCAACGAACTCGCCTCCGACGAGCCCGACGAACACCGAGTCCGTGAGCTCGTCGCGGCGGGTGCGGACGTGAACTCGCTCGATGATTCCGGCGATTCGGTCCTGATCCGGGCCATCTCGTTTCTGCAGGACGGCCTATCCGAGAAGTTTGTGCACCTTCTCATCGATCTAGGGGCTGATGTGAACCACGAGACCGAAGATGGCTGGTCCGCCTTGGCGGAAACATGTCTTATCGGTTCGCCATCAGTGGTGGAGTATCTGCTTGCAAAGGGAGCAATCCCAACATCATCGTCGAGGCCCGCGAAAGTCTCCTCGACCTTGTAGAGTTCGACCACTGTTACCACAACACCGAGTCGACGAGGGACGGAGACTGGGATTCGGAATTTGCGGCGAGACTGGCCGAGGTGATTCGGCTGCTCGAGAGCCATGGGGCGAAGAGCCTCTCTGATCTGAGAACAAACAAGGTCGCCAAATGGCTTCACGTGTTCGGGGCCCGAAAGGAGACCGGTCTGTTGACCTCCGGCGGCTTCATCGAAATCGATCAACTCGACCGCGCCGACGACGAATTGATCCGCGAGTTCCGCAAGTGGCTCGACGCCCATTGGGACAGTTTTCCCGGAGACAGATGGGACTCGAAGCCAGCCGATTTCGACCGCGAAAAGCACAACTCTGAAGGCCGCAACCTGGCTCGGAGGATCGCTCCACTTGTGCCCGGGGAGATCACCGTCACCTTTATCTACATCGACGCTGACGACGAGGCCCGGCGCGTCAGAAACGTAAGATCCGAAGTTGTTCAGAAAGACTCACTATCAGAGCAGAAGAGTGTTGACACATAGCGAACGTCGTGTCAGATGACGTAACATGCCCTCATGAAATTGGGAGATGCAGAGCTTGATCCACTCAGCCCCGAAACGCTGGGCTCCGTCCTGGAGGCACGAATTTGCTTTTTGATCTTGGTATTAGAATTAGCGCCAGCCACTGTTTGGGACTTGTTGAGGTTTTATAACGTCGAAGACCTGCCACCGGATCTGAAAAGCCTGGACCGCGACTGGAAGGTCCCAATAAATTTATTCCCATCCGACGGTTTAAATGGCGGAGAATCCATTTGGAATGTACCGATCATCCGGTTATTCGAATTGTTTGCAAGTAAAAAGGAGGAGTACTCGCGGCTGTTGGGTGAAGCGCGAGAAAAATGGGTGCAGGTGCCGCATTATTCCGAAAGTGTGATCGCGGAAGACGTTTTTGATGGTCTCGTCTCTGATTGGCATACGTTGCGGGCTGATTCAACTGCGGCTGATCTTTGCGACTCAATTGCTCAATGGTCGTCGCGGTGGCATTTGTCGGATGAATGGTGCCTCAACTTCGCGCTGGGTGTACTTAAGGCGTTCAAAATTAAGTATATTGACCAAAACATAGACGCTAACGGCGAAGCGCGTAAAAAATCTTACATTGTTGTACCGCAGTGGTTAGTCGATGAATGGACCGAACGATCGTGGTACGACGCAGTCGAATGCATCCGCGATGATCGTAATAAGGGTATCTATGCCGCATCCAGTGATATCGCTCGCGCCGGCACGTTTAGATTTGCTTGGAGGGAGAGAATAGGCGGTAGGATAGAGGACATTTTTGCATTAGAGGAAGTATTCGTGCCTTTCGTAAAAGCCGAGGCAAAATTCGTGAGTGACATGGAGTTGAAATTCTGGCGGCAGTTCTTCATTAACTACAGACAGAGATCCGATGGACTCGTTGGCAAGTTGACGGATGTAATCACGGAGTTACAGAGATTCCAGAACGAGTTGCAGCAGTACGCCTCGAAGGCCAAACAGGTCCTCAAGAACAAGAGTAGGCCAGTTCTTGAAAAAACTAGTGGTGACGCACACTTTCGATGGCTGGTTGAGTTTCAGCTATTGGGCAGAAGTTACCAGCAAATTGCTAACGATCACGGCGTAACCCGAATATCAGTAATGCAGGCCGTAAAGGGGCTAGCACTTTTTATTGGCCTTACGCTCCGGCCATCAAAGAGACCTGGACGACCGGCGGGCGTTAAGGAGTCACATAAACGGGTCGTGCTAGGCCGTAGTCCACGGGCGCCGAGTAAGTAGTGGGAAAATAGTAGGACGGGCATCGAAAATTCTTTGCCATCCTACGTTTTGTAAGAATTTAGTTTGTTTTGAAATAGATCGTGTAGGCGGTGCCTACGCGATTTTTGTTTTTAAGGAGAAGGAGAATTGAACAGACAAATTCTAGTTGCCGATGAAGTAGCAGAGTTGCTCAGAGTTGATAAGCAACGAATTTACGAACTTGTGAGAACGAATCAAATCCCCGTCATCCGTCTGGGCGAACGTCAGTACCGGTTCTCGGCGGAAGCGATCCAACAGTGGCTTGGCAACGGCGGTACCAACCGTAATGGAGGGAAGGATGGGAACCACTAATCCTCAGATTCCAAACGTGCCAGGCAAAGTCAACGGCCGTAATAAAGCGGCGAACGCAGGACATGTAAAAGGCGATTTCAGAATTGAACTCTATCAGCGGTGCGGAGGTGTTAAATGAAAGGAGAGTGGCACGAAACGCACAATCGAAACGGCTCCCGGCATTTAACTGACCGAGACGTAGCATGGCTGGAATCGAGTTTTGTCACTCAGGAGATTGCCAAAGCGGCAGGACTGTTTCGAGTGTCTAACTCAGAAGGTGCCGAGATCGTAGGCAGGAGACGCACTGCGGGGACGGAATACTCCGGGGTGGTGTTCCCTTACTTTCGGCCGCCGGAATACGCAGCCCCTCGGGAATATCGATTGCGACGGGACACTCCAGATCTGGAGCTAAACGAGCAGGGTGAATTGAAGGAGAGTGGTAAATACCTGAGCCCGCCCGGAACGCGGAACATGCTCTATTTCCCGCCCGGAGTTACCGCGGAACTGCTCAAGGACAAGAACGTGTCGGTGGTGATCACTGAGGGCGAGAAGAAGGCACTCGCCCTAGTACGGTTGGCCATGGTAAACGCTGCGGAACCCCGCTGGCCTTTTCTACCGATAGCACTTCCTGGCGTGTGGAGCTTTAGAGGAAGCATTGGGAAGACGACGTCTTCTAACGGCGAACGTGTCACGGTTAAGGGGTCCATTCCAGATCTGGACCTATTGGCCTGGAATAACCGCGAGGTCGTGATCCTGTTCGACGCGAACGTGCGGACGAACAGCAGCGTGGCGGCCGCACGCAGCCGGCTGGCGAAGGTGCTGCGCGAAAAGGGAGCAAAGCCGCTGTATGCCGAACTGCCAGAAGACTGTGGCGTCAACGGTGTAGACGATCTGCTGGCCCGGGTCGAGAAAGAAAGCGGACTGGATGCAGCCATCAGGGTTGGTCGAGAAATCATAGCTAGTGCCCGCAAGCCATCACGGACCAAAAATCCTCTCCCGACCAATTTCCAAGTCGTCCCGGTTGGGAGCAATCCAGGGATCTATTTTCAGGACGAAGATGGCGAGCGGACATTCATCTGTTCACCCCTAGAAGTGGTCGCGGAGACGCATACGGAGAACGGGGAGAATTACGGGAGGCTGCTTCGATGGACCGATTCAAAAAACCGGGAAAAGAAGTGGGCAATGCCGATCGAACTGATTCACGGTGAGGGCGTCGAGTTGATCCGGTATCTGAGTTCTCTCGGCCTCAGAATAGCCCCGACCCGCAAGCACTATGAGCGGCTCCGAGCGTACATCAACCTATCGGAACCGGAACAGACGATAATTTGCACCAACCGGATCGGATGGCATGAGAGATCGTTCGTCTTGCCGGACGAATCGTTCGGGGGCGACCACGAGATCGTTTTCCAAACGGAGAGCCTTGTGTTCCACAAGTTCAACCAAAAAGGAACCTTGAAGGGATGGCAGGAAAATGTCGCCAGCTACTGCGCGGGAAACACTCGCTTGGTATTTGCGGTATCGGCGGCATTCGGGGGCCCGCTCCTGCCGATATTAGATGTCCCGGGCGGCGGGTTTCATTTTCGAGGCAGTACTTCGACCGGAAAGACCACCGCACTTCTTGCGGCCGGTAGTGTACTGGGCGGGTCGAACGATCTCTCCGGTTATTGCCAAACCTGGCGTGCCACAGCGAACGGCCTGGAATCTGTTTGCGAAAGTCACAACCACGCGCTCTTGTGCCTAGACGAAATCGGTGAATGCGACCCGCGGCAGGTTGGCGACGTCGCGTACATGATCGCCAACGGCCAAGGCAAAAGCCGCATGGCTCGAAGCATCACCGCCCGCAAGCCGATAACGTGGCAACTCCTGTTTCTATCGAGCGGTGAACAACGGCTCTCGGACAAAATGTCTGAAGCGGGTCAAACCATCAAAGGGGGACAGGAAATCAGGCTATGCGACATTGAGGCTGATACGGGGCATCACGGACTTTTCGCGGAACTTCACGGGCTTTCGAGCGGCCAGGCGCTAGCGGACCACCTTCGCACGGCCTCGAAGGCATGGTACGGAACGGCCATTCGCGAGTATCTCCGTTTGCTTGTCGAGCTGGACCGTGGTGGGCTCGCAGAAACCTGGTCAAAATTCGCGTCAGATTTTAGATCGCGTGTTCTCAAAGGCCTGAACGATCCGCCATCCGAAATCGTTCGAGTGGCAACACGATTTGCTGTCGTGGCATACGCGGGCGAATTGGCAACCGGGTTCGGAATAACGGGATGGGAGAAAGGCGAGGCTACGGATGCCGCAGCCGAGATTTTCAAGGTATGGCACCAAGGGCGGGAGGGTAGCGGCACTACCGATTCAGAGAATGCGATCCGGCAGGTGCGGGCGTTTCTTGAGGCTCACGGTCAAAGCAGGTTTGAAACTCTTGACAGGGGAGAAATGGGAAGCGAAAAGGTCGTGAACCGGGCGGGTTATAAACGTGTCGATAGGGTGACGGAAGAAACGGAGTTTCTGATATTCCCGGAAAGTTTCAAGCGTGAGGTGTGCAAAGGATTGAAC